>Ga0316585_10000344_pt1 | contig 10577 bp, 3 predicted proteins | sample S_170502SCrBrC_D_FD_204517 | JGI IMG/M metagenome (GOLD analysis project Ga0316585, IMG submission 204517) | Rhizosphere microbial communities from salt marsh grasses in Alabama, United States - S_170502SCrBrC | ecosystem: Host-associated > Plants > Roots > Rhizosphere | place: USA: Alabama...
CGTCCAGGATCAGGGGCTCATCGCAGCCCTGATCCCCGATGGACACCAGCTCCGCCCGCCCGTCCTCCCCGGCGGCGGCCACCGTACGGCCGTCCGGGCTGAAGGCCAGGTCCAGGATCGGGCGCCAGGATACCTGGGTCTGACAGATCCGGCGCCAGCCGCCGTCCGGCTGCTGCTCCATGACCCGGAGCGTTCCCGCGTCGCTCCCGGTCGCGACCCGCTGCGCGCGCTCCCCTGTAGCGCCTGCCGTCGCGATCACCGCCGCTGCCTGGACGTTGCCCTGGCCGTGGTCCAGGGCGGGCGGCAAGGGCAGCTCCGCGCAGGCGAGCGGGTCCCACAGGCGCACCGGTCGATCGGGCCCGCTGCCGGTGGTAAGGAGCCAGCGCTCGTCCGGGGCGAAGAGGACCTGATGCACCTGCATCGTGGCTTGCTTTCCCTGCGACTCCCCTTGCGCCTCTGCCCCCATCTCGAGGACACAGCCACCCCCGGTCTCCATGCTCCAAACCCGGGCGCTGCCGTCGTAGCCGGCGCTTGCCAGGAGGCGGGCAGAGGGCGAGAAGCGCACCCGCCTCACCCGATTGCGGTGCCCCGCCAGGTCCCAGATCACCAAGGGGGCGATCTCGGGGTTGTGCCGTTCGAAGCGCCACACCCTGACCCGCCCATCGAAGGAGGCCGTGGCGAGCAGCAGGGCGCCAGGGTCCGAGTCGAGCTGCCGGGGGGCGGCCGCCAGATCCAGGTGCCAGACGTGATCCTCGTGGGGCAGCCGCTGGGCCAGCATCGAGGCGGGCTCCACGCTCCAGAGACGGGCCGAGCCGTCCAGGTCGGAATAGGTCAGCACGCGCCGGCCATCGGTGCTGAAGCGGGCACTCGAGACCGCCGCGTCGTGGCTGAACACCGCCAGCTCCTTGCCCGTGAGCAACCCCCAGAGGCGCGCGGTCTTGTCGATGGAGGCGGTGAGGACCACCGGCTCCCCCTCCCGTGGGGCCGGCCGGGCCGTGACGCTCACCTGCTCGATACTCAGGCGATGCTGGCCCAGGATTTCGGGGGTCTCGCCTTCGAAGCCCCAGCGCACCAGCTGACCCGCGTCATCGACCGCGAGGATGTAGCGGCCATCGGCGGTGAAGGCGACATCCCGGACCGCCGTCTTGTGCACCCGAATCGCCTGGCCATCGCGCTCGATCGTGCCAAGCGCGTTCTGGAGCTCCCCATCCGGCCCATAGACACGTACCTGCTCGTCCGCGCTCGCCAGGGCGATCCGCTCGCCGCGGCCATCGAAGACGGCCGCGTTGATGGGACGGCTCAGCGGCCGACCCTTGGGCAGGACCAGGCGCTCCAGGCCCGTGAGGGTATCGACGACCCGCGCGACCCCCTCCCGGGAGGCCGTCACCAGGGTCATCCCATCCGGTGCGAAGCTCAGGTCCCGGATCTCGCCCCGATGCAGCGGCCGGTCCCACAGCGATGCCCCCGGCCGTTGCAGATCGCTGACGCAGACCGCGGTGCGCCCCCCCTCGGCCGGGTGGGACAGGGCCAGGTAGCGCCGGCTCGCATCCAGGGCGACGACACCCCCCCTCTCCCCCCCACAGGCCCAGTCGGGGGGCGCACCCTCGGCCAGGGGCAGTTGCCAGGTCCCCTCGACGCCGATGCCGAGGATGGGGGCGTGGGGACCGCTGCCCGCGATGCGCACCGCGTGGATTGGGGCCTCGGGGCCGGCCAGATGCCGTTGGGGGACGAACAGATTTCCTTTCAGGGACCAGAGCCTGGCCCCCTCCGTGGCGGAGAGCGTGACCAGAAGGTCCCCGTCGTCGCTGAAGGCGGGAGACAGGGGCTCGGACGGGGTGGCACCCGACCCCTGGGCCATGGCGATCAGGCGGGTCGAGGCGAAGGCCCGACTCAGGACATCGGTGGCCGCTTGAGGAAGAAAGGCGCCGGCGTCGAAGGCCAGGCGCACGGCCTCGGGGGTATTACCCTGGGAGATGGCCAGCTGGGCCTCGTTCAAGAGGCTGCGATGGAGATTGATCGTCGCCTCGCGGGAGGCGTTCCAGGCCCACAGGGCCGCGCCCGACGCCACCACCAGCAGGAGCGCGAGGGTCAGACCGAACAGCCGCACCGCCCGGTTGCGCCGCCGCTGGAACAGCAGACTGGACCTCGAATGCTCCAGGTACTCCAGCTCCAAGGGCTCCAGCTCGGGGCCATGGGCATCCGCAAATCCCCGCGCGCCGGCATACCCCACCTCGCCGAGCAGATACTCCCGGTTGCAGTCCGTGCGCTTCCAGAGCCGCGCCTGGCGGCCGATCTGGGTACGAAGCTGTAGGTCCCGGCGATTCGCCGGATCCCGCAGCCAGTCGCGGATCGGTGCCCACTGCTCCACCAGGACCGGATGGACCAGGGTGGCGACGGGGCGGTAGTCCCGCCAGTCCAGGTCGTGTTCGCCCGCCCCCTCCGGCCTGGACTCGCCGGCCTCCGATGGGAGCGACGAGCCGACCTCCGCCGCCCCCTGGGTCACGTCCTCCGTGACCCGACCCCCGAGACGGCGCGCGCGCCACTCATCCCGCGTCTCCCGGATAACGCGGATCAGCGCATCCATGACCCGCTTCGGTGCCTGGCCGCAGGGGTGATTGGAGGCCGGATCCCTGACCCCTTCGGCAACCACCAAGCGGGCGTCGATCAGGGCCTGGAGCAGGCTGGCGCAGGCCGGGTCGCGACGTAGCGTCCGCAGGTCACCGGCACGCGCGGTCGGGTGCGCGAGCGCTCCCCCTTCAAACGCGAGGAGGGCCCGGCACAGGACGGGCAGGGCTGCCCGTTCTTCCTCACCGAGACCCGCCCAGAGGGCCTGGGCCCGCTCGAGCGCGGCCCCGGCGATCCCCCCCAGGGCCCGATAGTCCGCCAACCGGAGCAAACGGGGGGACTGTCGAGCCGGTGCATTGTCGCCGCCCTCCGCGTCGGTCTCCGGCCCTGCCCCAGTCTCTGCTGCCCGCACGAACAACTGGTGGAGGGCGCCTTCCAGGAGGGGGGGCCAGTGGTGCAGATCCGCCGCCTCGGACTCCAGCAGCTCCAACAGTCCGTGGGTCGCGGCGCCGCCCCCGGTCTCGTACTCGATCCCGGCGACGCGCGCGGGGATCTCCAAGACCTGCCGGATGCGCGCCGCGGGCGGCGGCTCCAGCTCGATCCAGCTCTGGCGGTCGACGAGGGCCGCGAGGGCCGGGATGCGGGGGATCTGCCGCAGGTGGTCGCTGCCCAAGCAGGCGATGACCCAGACGCCCTCCCGGGCGGCCAGGGCCGCCAGGGCGGAAACGAAGCCGTGGGTCGCCGCGGCGGCGGGGCCGGTCATGCTGAAGAGCCCGTCCAGGGCATCGACGATCAGGGCCAACTGGATGCGACCCTCCGCTCCACCGACGGCCCCCGCGGCGGCACTGCCTTGGGCAAGCGCGGCACTCACCTGCTCGGCCGCGACCTCCGGCTCCCCGCCCAGGATGCGAGCCAGACCCGGGGCATCCAGGCCGAAGCCGGAGAGGTGGGCCCCAAGAACACTGGGATTCATGAGCGCGCGGGCGAGGATCTCCAGGGGATCGGCCTCCGCTACGGCGGTCGCGCAGTCGATGACGCACCAGCGGCAGCCCGCGATACCGGCGAACAGGAACGGGCGGGCGAGACGGGGCAGGAGTCCGGCGCGGATCAGGGAGCTCTTTCCGACACCGCTCGCGCCGGTAATGAGGAGCAGACCGCGACCGCTCCCCTTCAGGGCGTCGAGCCGGGAGACCAGCTCCCGCGTCTCGGTCTCGCGCCCGACGAACACCGGCTCGTCCCCCAGATCAAAGGGGCCCTCGGGGCGAAAGGGGCTCTCGCGCCAATCGGTTGCGGCCGCCAGGGTCCCCCGCTCGGCACTGATGCGCCTGTTCAGCAGCTTGCGAAGCTGCCCCTCCACCAGCTCGCGAAGGGCACGGTCGCTGTCGAACTGGCGGAAGGCCCGGCGGAAGCTGCCGTCCGGATTGTAGAAATGGGTACGGAAGAAGGTTTCGAGACGGCCGCGATCCTCCAGGGCCTCCCGTGTCGCCTCCGTGTTCGTGATGTCAACAAGGCGGGGGGTGGTCTTCTTGTAGACCAGGACCTCCGGGCGTCCGGCGCTAGCGGACGCCTCCACTGCGTCGGCGAACTCCCACTCGGTGCCCGTCATGCCCCCGTACGGGTCGTTCGCCAGAGGGGTACCCAGGCGGGTCCACAGCATCACCAGGACGATGTCGCATTCGGCCGGGCGCAGCAGCCCCGCCTGAAAGCTTTGGGCGGCCGTGAGCGCCTCCTCCTCCCAGAGAACCGGCTGGAGCTTGAAGTAGGGCAGGTACTCCTGGGCCAGGCCCTCGATGATGTCCTTCACCAACGCGCGCTCGTGGTCCACGTCAGCCGGCGAAGAGACGAAGATCTGGACCCGTTGCTCGGACATTGCGCGCCCTTGGAAGCTCAATGGCACTCCTGCAATCGCCCCACTATACCCACCGCCGGACGCCGGGGCGATGTGCCTCGGGCTCCGCTGAATGCGTCGCATGCGAGGAGGGCTGCTCGACAGCCACCGCTTCCACCAAGGTAGAATGGGGGTGCAGAGTCAGGGATGAGGTTGCTCCCGACGCGCCCCGGGGGAATCGAGCACTTTAGCGCGGTCCGGCCAAGCGCTGCCTGCCCGACGAGCGCCGAGCGCGGGGCCGGTGAAGCAGGGCCTGGCCAGAATGGAATCAGCGTCTCCCAACTGGAGGAGCTCGCCATGTTCCAGCACGAAACCGCGGAAACCGACCGGTTCGAAAAGATGATCCTGGAGGCGGTGCGCCAGGTCCTCGCGTCGAAGGGCCCGGATCAGTTTTTCGACTGGGCCCGAACGCAGATACCCCGCCTCCTGCGTCTGCGCGAGCTCGACCTCGACGAGGTGGAGATTGGCCGTCTGACGACCATGTTGGGAACTGCGGTGTGGAACGCCACCCCCCAACCGTCCCATGGTTACCGGACGACCCCCCTACCGACCCCACCGATGAACGCCCCCTGTCCCTGCGGCTCGGGGACTCCCTACGGTCGATGCTGCGGCAGTATCCAAGACCTCCCCGCCCTTTCAACGGACCTGATCTGGGAGCTGCTACTGGACGATCTGCCCGAGAGAAACCAAGAAGAGGCGCTGGCCTGCGACGCGGTCCCCCACTACCTGTTGGCGAGGATAGCGGATCGTTGGCTCGAGGAGCAGGATCGGCCAGGCCGGGCGGTGACCCTGCTGGAGCCCCTCTTCGCGGGCCCCCTGGAGGATCTGGGCGCCGAGCTCGAGCCGGCCTTCGATGTCCTGTGCGACGCCTACGACCGGCTGGACCACTGGCGCAAGAAGCGGGCCTTCCTGGCTCGCCTGTGCGAGGAGGGCAGTCCACCGCTGAAGGCCGCGGCCTGGCAGCGGCTGAGCACCATGCACATCGATGCCGGTGACTTCGACCGTGCCCAATCGGCCTTCGAGTCCGCACTGCGCAGCGACCCAGACAACCCAAGCACTGCCTTGTTGGAGATCACGCTGCTGGCCGCCCAACACAAGGACACGGTGGCCCGAAAGCGAGCGCGCTTCTGGTATCACCGGCTTCGTCGGGCCGGGCTGGCGGAGCAGGGTTTTCTCGATTTCCTGGCCCAGGCCATGGAGAACCCTCAAGAGGCCCTGGTGGACAGCCACTCGGACGCCCTCGACCCGGTCCTCTTGGATCTGCACGACTGGATCAAGAGCGCCTGCGCCCGGCCCCTGCCACTCTACCGCGCGGTACCGGTGCGACCGACATCGGCACGCCTGCCCGAGGGCCAGCTGCCCCTCTTCGATGCCCCCGAGGGCCCTGTATCGAAGCGCCTCAATCTTGCCGGGGGCCTGCCCGTGGAGCTTCGGGCCCCGAGCGCCGTGCGCCGCATCGAGACCCTGTGGCGAGCCTTGTTTCCCGCCCACAAGCCGCCTTCGACCCGCCTTGCCTCCGAGCCCGGAGGATCCGTCTGGTCGGAGGGTGTTTGGAGCGACCATTTGTTGGGGCACCCGGAGTTGGCCGACAGCCTGGACGTCCTGGACGACCTGGCCACCGCCCTCTACGAGCATCCGGAAAGCGTCCTCCCCTGGATCGCCCATGCCTTGTTGAGCCCTCTGCTGGAGCGAGCCTGGGAGATCCTGCGCCAGGCCCTGCCCGCGGAAACACCCCATCAGATCCCCTGGTCCAGGGAGCAAAACCGCCCGGGGCTGCGGCTCCTGTACCGCCGTTATCTGCGCCAGATGGAGGAAGGTGAGCCCGAGGGGGCGCAGGAGACCCTGGAGGCCCTCCTTCGCCTCAATCCCAGCGACAATCACGGCGTCCGCGCGGAGCTCATGAACCATTATCTGCGGGCGGGGGAGGACGAGAAGGCCCTGGCCCTGGCGCGCCGATTCCCGGACGACGTTCTGGCCGATCTGGCGTACGGCGAGGTGCTGGCCCTGTATCGGCTGGGGCAGCAGGAGGGGGCACGGGCAGCGCTGCGTACCGCCGCGCGCCGGCTGCCCCGCGTTCCTCATTACCTGACGCGAAAGCGGATCAAGCAGCCGATGTTGAGCCCATTCGGCATGACCCCCGGGGGAGAGGACCAGGCCTGGCTCTATCGAGAGGCGATGCGGGACGTCTGGGAATCGGAGCCCGGCCTGCTCAAGTGGATGAAGCGTGTAACTACCTGAGACCGAGCACTGACGATGGCCGCGCGCTTCGCCCCGGACCTGGTCTAGTAGCTACGCCACTCCGCGCCCCAACGCCTTGCCGCTCCTACCGCGACGTCGATCGCGGATGACGAGGGCGCGACCGCCATCCCCGCGTCACTCCCGGTCTCAGCCCCGACGCCTCCCCCGGAGGACTGGCCGCATGGCGGTGGTCCCGCCCGGGACCTGCCCTTGGCCCGGTCGGCGTCGACCCTCCGGACGCTTGCCGGTCCCGGCGGGCTGAAACGCCGGGACCAGGTGGCGCTTGCCGTTGCCGATGAGGTCGGAGCGCCCCATGGCCTTCAGGGTCTCCCGCAGCAGAGGCCAGTTCTCCGGGTCGTGATAGCGCAGGAAGGCCTTGTGGAGGCGCCGCTGACGACCCCCCTTGACGACGCTCACCCGCTCCGCTTGCCGGCGGTCCACCCGCTTCAAGGGGTTGAGGCCCGTGTGGTACATGGCCGAGGCGATGGCCATGGGGGTCGGCAGGAAGGCCTGGACCTGGTCGGGCCGAAAGCCGTTCCTCTTGAGCCACAGGGCCAGATTGAGCATGTCCTCGTCGGTCGTCCCGGGGTGGGCGGAGATGAAATAGGGGATCAGGTACTGCTCCTTGCCCGCCTCCCGCGAGTACCTGTCGAAGAGCGCCTTGAAGCGGTCATAGGTGCCGATCCCGGGCTTCATCATCTTGGAGAGGGGCCCGGGCTCCGTGTGCTCCGGGGCGATCTTGAGATAACCCCCCACGTGATGGGTGACCAGCTCCCGGACGTACTCCGGGGAGCCCACGGCCAGGTCGTAGCGCAGGCCGGAGGCGATCAGCACCCGCTTGATCCCAGGAACCGCCCTGGCCTTGCGGTAGAGCCGGACCAGGGGCCCATGGTCGGTGTGGAGATTGGGGCAGATCGACGGGTAGACGCAGGAGAGCTTGCGGCAGGCCGACTCGATCCCGGGGTCCTTGCAGCCGAGACGCCACATGTTGGCGGTGGGCCCCCCCAGGTCGGAGATGGTGCCCGTGAAGCCGGGGGTGCGGTCGCGGATCTCCTCCACCTCGCGGAGGATGGAGCCCTCCGAGCGGCTCTGGATGATGCGCCCCTCGTGCTCGGTGATGGAGCAGAAGGTGCAGCCCCCGAAGCAGCCGCGCATGATGTTTACGGAGAAGCGGATCATCTCCCAGGCCGGGATGCGGGCCCCCCCGTAGCCCGAGTGGGGGCGCCGGGCGTAGGGCAGCTCGTAGACCCGGTCCAACTCGGGGGTGGTGAGCGGGATGGGGGGCGGATTGAGCCAGATGGCCCGGTCCCCGTGGCCCTGGATCAGGGCCCGCGCGTTGCCCGGGTTGGTCTCCTGGTGGAAGACGCGGGAGGCGTGGGCATAGAGGACGGGGTCGCCTCGCACCTCCTCGAAGGATGGAAGCCGCACCACCGAGCGTCGCCGATCGAGGCGGCGGGGGCGACGGTGCGGGCTGACGGGGACCGGCGAGGACCCATCTGGCTTGCCTCCGAATGCACAGCCCGCGGGCTCCACGGCATAGGGATCGGGATGGGGCGCGACCGGCCCGGGCCCGTCCAGATGGCCCGAGTCGATCTCGACCCATCCTTCCGGAACCTCCCGCACCAGAAACCCCGTCCCGCGCACATCGCGGATCTCCTCGACCCGCTCGCCCTTCGCCAGGCGGTGCGCCACCTCGACCAGGGCCCGCTCCGCGTTCCCAAAGATCAGCAGATCCGCCTTGGCGTCCACCAGGACCGAGCGCCGCACCTTCTCCGACCAGTAATCGTAGTGGGCGATGCGTCGGAGACTCGCCTCGATCCCACCGATGACGACGGGCACCTCCTTGTAGGCCTCCCGTGCCCGTTGGGCGTAGACCGTCACGCTGCGGTCCGGGCGCCGACCGGCTGCCCCGTCCGGGGAATAGGCATCCTCCGAGCGCAGCCGCCGGTCCGATGTGTAGCGGTTGACCATGCTGTCCATGTTCCCAGCGGTGATGCCGAAGAACAGGGTGGGTCTCCCCAAGCGGCGAAGGTCCTCCGCCGAGGTCCAGTCCGGCTGGCTGATGATGCCCACCCGAAACCCCTGGGCCTCCAGCAGGCGCCCCACGACGGCCATACCGAAGGAGGGATGGTCCACGTAGGCATCCCCCGTGACGATGATGACGTCACACGCGTCCCAGCCCAGCAGGTCCATCTCGGCCCGGGACATGGGCAGCTCGGGCGCCACGCCGAGCTTGTGGGCCCAGTGTCGACGATTGGAGAAGATGTCGGGGGCTTGGTCCATGATCGCGTTGTCGGGTCGCTGTCCCATTCTAGACCGAAACCGACGGTCATCTCCCGGGGTGTGCGCCCGCGGTCGGCACCCCCTGCTGGAGCGGTCTGGAGGCCGATCACCGAATTCCGGGCACACTGCCAAAAAAAAAGAGCCGGCACGCGGCCGACTCTTTTCTGGGGGGTGCCGCCGCAGGGAATGCAGCGGCCCCTGGCGCCCCGAGGGGTCAGCTCATGGCCTTGATGTGCGCGTTCAGACGGCTCTTGTGACGGGCGGCCTTGTTGGCGTGGATCAGGCCCTTGTGGGCGGCGCTGTCGATCCGGGGAACGGCCTCCTTATATGCCTGAGCCGCCGCCTCCTTGTCGCCCGCGCGGATCGACTTCACCACCTTTTTGACGAAGGTACGCAGGGTGCTACGCTGGGAGGCGTTCTGCTGGCGGCGCTTCTCGGCCTGACGGACGCGCTTACGGGCTTGTGCTGAGTTGGCCAAGGGGCTCTCTCCTTAGGATCCTGATCGGGTTCGTCAACGGAGAGGCTCACCCATCCCCGTTTGAAGACCGAGCATTGTGCCGAGCGCGGCAGCTCCTGTCAACGACGCGACGCCACCCGCTATACTGCTGGGATTTCCCCCGGGGGTTCCGATTGGCCTCGCTCGGCAGCTCCATCGCCAAGGTCGGCGGCAACACCCTCCTCTCCCGCATCCTCGGGTTCCTGCGTGACCTGGTGGTGGCGCGGACCTTCGGGGCGGACGCCGCGACCGACGCCTTCTTCGTCGCCTTTCGCATCCCGAACGTCCTGCGCCGCCTGTTCGCCGAAGGGGCCTTCTCCATGGCCCTGGTGCCCGTGCTGCACGACTACAAGGAGCGCGAGGGGCGGCCGGGCCTGAAGTCCTTCGTGGACGACGCGGCGGGAACCCTCGGTGCGGCCCTGCTCCTGATCAGCGCCCTGGGCATCCTGCTGGCCCCCCTCCTGGTGCTGCTGTTCGCACCTGGCTTCGTTCGGGATGCCGACCAGTGGGGCCTGTCGGCGGATCTCGTGCGGCTCACCTTCCCCTACGTCCTGTTCATCTCCCTGACCGCGCTCGCCGGCGGCGTCCTGAACACCCACGAGCGATTCGGCGTGCCCGCCTTCACACCCGTGCTGCTCAACCTGTCCCTGATCGCCTGCGCTTTGTTCCTGGCGCCGCTCATGGAGCGCCCCATCCTCGCCTTGGCCTGGGGGGTGCTGATCGCCGGAATCGCCCAACTGGCCTTCCAGCTCCCCTTTCTGGCGCGGCTCGGACTCGTGCCGAGACCAAGGTTCAACCCGAGTCATCCGGGGGTGCGGCGCATTCTGCGGCTCATGGGCCCGGCGGTCCTCGGATCCTCCGCGGGGCAGATCAACCTGCTGCTGGGCTCGATGATCGCGTCCTTTCTGGCCACTGGCAGCATCTCCTGGCTCTATTACTCGGACCGGCTCCTGGAGCTCCCCGTGGGTGTGCTGGGGATCGCCCTGGGGACCGTGATCCTGCCGCGGCTCGCCCAGCACGAGGCCGCCGGCGACCCCGAGGAGTTTTCCCGTACCATCGACTGGGCCCTCCGCTGGGTGCTAGTGATCGGGGTGCCGGCGGCCGTGG
>Ga0316585_10000345_pt1 | contig 10568 bp, 7 predicted proteins | sample S_170502SCrBrC_D_FD_204517 | JGI IMG/M metagenome (GOLD analysis project Ga0316585, IMG submission 204517) | Rhizosphere microbial communities from salt marsh grasses in Alabama, United States - S_170502SCrBrC | ecosystem: Host-associated > Plants > Roots > Rhizosphere | place: USA: Alabama...
CACGACCAGCGAGGCCGTGGTCGACCCGGAGGATCCTGACTATCCTGCCGATATCGATATCGGCGGCGATCCGAACTACGTCAAGGAGAGCGGTCAGGAGATGGTGCTGAACTGGTTCCAGCCGGCGCCCTGCCCGGGGGGCCAGACGAGCCAGACCGAGCCGGTGGAGTGCTTCCTCCAGGCCAACACCGCGCTAGCGCTCGACGGCACGGGGCTGACGACGGACCAACTGACCTGGTCGGGCGGTGTATGGATGCCGGTCCTCGAGCCAGTGACCGAGGGGGTTGAGAACTGGAAGGTGCTCGGCTACGCGGAGGGCGAGGTGATCTGGGATGCGGACGACCCGCGGATCAAGCCCGGCGACGAGGAGGACCTCCCCGTGATCGACGACGCCGAATGGAAGCCCGAGGATTCAGGTCCCGGAAAACTTAAAGTCGCGGGCAAGTCGGAACCGCGCGACCGCGTCGCGATCATCAACGGCGTAACCGAAGATCGGATCTTCTCCGTGCGTGCGGACCGCGAATCCGGCGAGTTCGAAGCCGAGCGCAGAATGCGCGCCGACCGGGTACCCTGCACCGTCCAGGCGCAGGTCGGCGACTCGATCAGTGAGGTGGTACCGGTCGAGAACGCGCCGGAAAACTGCATCGGTCAACCTTAGACTAGCCCCAAGACCCACCGGCCCTCAGGGCCGGTGGGCTCCCCTTCTCCCACCTTACCCTACGGTCTCTTGTCATCCCTTGAGGAGGACGCGGCCCCCCCGCTGGCGACGACGCCCGGCGGGGAATGTTGCCCGGAGATCGGCCCCTTGTGGGGCCAACGGAACGTGGCGCCCCCCGTACTTCTGGAGGCGATCCGCGACCAGACGCTGCCCCACGCCCCCGTGTGCGCATTCTCTACCAGCATTCCCGGGAGATGATCCGGCGATTCGTCCTGCTCTTTGCGTGATCGCGCCGGGCGAGGACCCGGCGGGCGCGTCCGTGCCTGTACTCCAAACTCATTTATGTCGGTGCCGCGGCGGGTTATCGTGCACACTTTCATCGATCTTCAATCCCTGGGGAGTCGACGACGGTGGCGGTGACGGGCATTGAGACGGGTTCCGATCTTCCTGACGAGTTTCCCCTCGATCCGGGGCTCTGCCACCTCAACCACGCGGGTGTGGCGCCTTGGCCGCGGCGTAGCGTCGAGGCCGTTCGTCGTTTCGCGGAGGTCAACGCCTGCTTCGGCTCCGAGCCTTACGCCGACTGGCTGGCCGTCGACCAGCGGCTTCGCGAGCGCCTGGCACGCCTGATCGGGGCGGAGTCGGGAGCCGATATCGCGCTCGCCAAGAGCACATCGGAGGCCCTGTCGATCATCGCCTACGGCCTGAACTGGCGGCCGGGAGACAACATCGTTGGGATCGCGGAGGAGTTTCCCTCCAACCGCATCGTCTGGGAGTCGTTGGCCTTCCTCGGTGTGACCTGGCGCGGGCTGGAGATCAGCGGGTCCGAGAGCCCGGAGTCGGACCTGCTGGACCTCTGTGATGAGCGCACACGGCTGGTCGCCGTGAGCTGGGTGCAATATGCCCGCGGACTGCGGCTGGATCTGGCGCGGTTGGGATCCGAGTGCCGCGGGCGCGGCATCCTGCTCTGCCTGGACGCCATCCAGGGCTTGGGCGCCCTCCCCTTCGACCTGTCGGAGACTCCGGCAGACTTCGTGGTGGCGGACGGCCACAAGTGGATGCTCGGACCCGAGGGGCTCGCCGCGCTCTACGTGCGACCCGAGATCCGCGATCGGCTCATCCTCCATCAGTTCGGCTGGCACATGGTCGAGCATCGCGGGGACTTCGACCGGACCGACTGGGAACCGGCCCGGGACGCCAGGCGCTTCGAGTGTGGCAGCCCGAATTTCCTGGGGATCCACGCCCTAGAGGCGAGCCTGTCCCTGATCGAAGACCTGGGCGCGCCCCGAATCGCGCAGGCCATCGCGGAGCGCGTCGATCGTCTCATCGCCCGCATCGATCATCTGGGGCTGGAGCTCCTGTCGCCCCGCGCACCGGAGAGGCGAGCCGGAATCGTGACCTTTCGCGCCCCGGGCTTAGACTCCAAGATCCTCTATCGTTCTCTGATGGAGCGACGGGTCCTCTGCGCCCAACGGGGTGGCGGCATCCGGTTCTCGCCCCATTTCTACACCCCCGTCCCGGTGATCAACCGGGCCATGGATACCGTCGCCGCGCTGCTGGAATCGAAAGACCCATCCTGAGGCGGCGCACCAGCCAGCCGCGCACCGGCTCGGGATCTCGTCTTCCGGAGCCGTGCCCGTCCAACCGAGCCGCAGGGCTATCACCGAGTCCCGCACTCTGACAATTGTCAGTGCGAGAACCCTGGGGGCTGGGTTAAATACCCGGACACGTCCGCCCTCTGCCCCGGTCCCCTGAAGGCAGCCAAAAAAGAGAGAAAACAACGCCCATGTTCGATTCCACCATGGTCGAGCTTTCGCGCTGGCAGTTCGCCGCCACCGCGATGTATCACTTCTTGTTCGTGCCCCTGACCCTTGGCCTGTCCTGGATCCTGGTGATCATGGAGTCCGTCTACGTCATGACCGGACGCGAGATCTATAGGGACATGACCAAGTTCTGGGGCAAGCTGTTCGGCATCAACTTCGCCCTGGGTGTCACCACGGGCCTGACCATGGAGTTCCAGTTCGGGACCAATTGGGCCTACTACAGCCACTACGTCGGGGATGTCTTCGGGGCGCCCCTGGCCATCGAGGGGCTCATGGCCTTCTTCCTGGAGTCCACCTTCATCGGGCTCTTCTTCCTGGGCTGGGAACGGCTCACCAAGGTCCAGCACCTCACCGTCACCTTCCTCACCGCCCTCGGATCGAACCTGTCCGCCCTCTGGATCCTCATCGCCAACGGCTGGATGCAGAACCCGGTGGGGGCCGAGTTCAGCTACGAGACCATGCGCATGGAGATGACCAGCTTCTGGGAGGTCCTCATGAACCCGGTGGCCCAGGTGAAGTTCGTGCACACGGTGGCGGCGGGCTATGTGACGGCCTCCATGTTCGTCCTCGGCATCAGCGCCTGGTACATGCTGAAGGGGCGGGATCTGGCCTTCGCCAAGCGCTCCTTCTCGGTCGCCATCGGCTTCGGACTCGCCTCTATCCTCTCGGTCATCCTGCTTGGGGACGAGTCCGGCTACGAGGTCGGTGACGTGCAGAAGGTCAAGCTTGCCGCCATCGAGGCCGAATGGGAGACCGAGCCCGCGCCGGCCGCCTTCACCCTGATCGGCCTTCCCAGCAACGCCGATGAGGAGACCCACGGTGCGATCAAGATTCCCTACCTGCTCGGCCTGATCGCGACGCGCTCCCTGGATGAGGAGGTGACGGGACTCAAGGAGCTCATGCGGGAGCATGAGGTGCGCATCCGCTCCGGCATGCTCGCCTATGAGTATCTGCAGCGGCTGCGCAACGGCGAGGATACGCCGGGCAACCGCTCGAGCTTCGAGGAGCACAAGCAGGACCTGGGCTACGGGTTACTGCTCAAGCGCTACACGGAGAACCCGGCCCAGGCGACGGAGGAGCAGATCCGACTGGCCGTGAAGGACACCATTCCGCAGGTCGCACCCCTCTTCTGGAGCTTCCGGGTCATGGTGGCGGCGGGATTCTGGATGCTGCTCCTCATGGTGCTCGGCTTCTATTTCAATGCACGGCGCGTGATCCAGGACAAGCGCTGGCTGCTGCGGCTCTTCGTGCTCAGCATTCCCGTGCCCTGGCTGGCCGCCGAGACCGGCTGGTTCGTGGCGGAGTTCGGCCGCCAGCCCTGGGCCATCGGCGAGGTGCTGCCCACCAGCATTGCGGTCTCGAGTCTCACGGCTTCCGATATCGCGATGAGCCTCACCGGGTTCGTCGTCTTCTACACGGTGCTGTTCGTGATCGAGATCTATCTGATGTTCAAGTTCTCCCGGCAGGGACCCAGCTCACTGCACACCGGACGCTACCACCACGAGCGGCAGACCGGACAAGGACCGGCTGGGGCATCGCCGGCAACGGCACCTCGGCAACGCGAGCTTGGCGCCTGAGCGCAACGACACGGAGACAACAATGATCATCGACTATGAGATCCTGAAGCTCGTCTGGTGGGTGCTGGTGGGGATTCTGTTCATCGGGTTCGCCGTCACCGATGGAATGGACATGGGCGTGGGCACCCTGCTCCCCTTCCTCGGCAAGAACGACGCCGAACGGCGGGTCATCATCAACACGGTCGGGCCCCACTGGGACGGCAATCAGGTCTGGCTCATCACCGCCGGCGGGGCCATCTTCGCCGCGTGGCCCATCGTCTACGCGAGCGCCTTCTCGGGCTTCTACTTCGCGATGCTGCTCGCCCTCTTCGCCCTGTTCTTCCGGCCCGTCGGGTTCGACTATCGCAGCAAGATCGAGGACCCGCGCTGGCGCAACGCCTGGGACTGGGGGCTGTTCGTCGGCGGGGCCGTGCCTGCCCTGGTGTTCGGAATCGCCTTCGGGAACCTGCTCCAGGGCGTCCCCTTCCACCTGGATACCCTGCTGCGGCCCTATTACACGGGCAGCTTCTTCGGCCTGCTCTGGAATCCCGAGAACGGGCCCTTCGCCCTCCTGGCCGGCCTGGTGAGCCTCGGGATGCTCACCATGCACGGGGCCATCTGGCTGCAGCTGCGCACGGATGAGCCGGTCGCCTCCCGAGCCAAGCGCTGGGCCCAGTGGACGGGGCTCATCACGATCGTCGCCTTCGCCCTCGCCGGCGTCTGGCTGACCCTCGGGATCGAGGGCTATCGCGTGGTCTCCATGCCGCCCCTGGACGCCACCCCCAACCCCCTGACTAAGGAGGTCGTCCGGGAGGCCGGCGCCTGGCTAGCCAACTACCAGCAGCATCCCTGGACCCTGACCTTCCCGATCATGGGGTTCTCGGGCCTGGGGCTCGCGATCCTGCTCTCCATGGCCAACCGTCCGGGCCTGGGCCTGATCCTGAGCAGCCTCGGGCTCACCGGCATCATCGTGACCGCGGGGGCGGCCATGTTCCCCTTCATCATGCCCTCGAGCACCAACCCGGGCTCCAGCCTCATCGTTTGGGATTCGGTCTCGAGCCATCGCACCCTGACCGTCATGTTCTGGGCAGCGGTGATCTTCGTGCCCATCATCCTCGCCTACACCACCTGGACCTACCGGAAGATGTGGCGACGGGTGACCGTGGCGGAGATCAAGGCGCAGGAGCATTTGGCGTATTAGGAAGTTGCGAGTGGCGAGTGACGAGGGGCTAGGGCGTGAGCTGTCTTGGCCCGTACTACTTGTCACTCACTACGCATCATCATCCAATCACAGGACCCGTTAGTTGCCCCAAGGCGTCGACGAGTCTTGAACATTTTGGGGACCATCCATGTGGTATTTCGCTTGGATCCTTGGCGTGCTGCTGGCCTTGGCCTTCGGCATCATCAACGTGATGTGGTACGAATCGGAGAATTGCCTCGGAGATCCGGCCGATACGGCCTGAGTCCCCCGTCGGGCTCGGGATGAGCCCTCCCCCACGCCGCGACACGCGGGAGGGAGGCGAGACCGCACTAGCCGTGGCCGCTGAGCCGACCTCGACGATCCCCCAGTGGCTCAAGGCCCAGAAGGTCTGGTCCGGCAGTTGGCCGTTCCTGGCGGTCGGCCTCGGCTGGCTGGGTGGACTGCTGCTCATCGCCCAGGCGTGGCTCTTGGCCCAGGTGGTGGACGCCGTCCTTTTCTCCGCGGCGGGTCTCACCGAGGTGAGTCCCTGGCTCTGGGCCATGCTGGGGCTGTTCCCCCTGCGTGCGGCAGTTTCCTGGGGCTCCGAGCAGGCGGCCTTCCTGGGGGCCATCGGGGTCAAGCTGCATCTGCGCCGGGTGCTCTACCTCAAGCTCCAGGCGCTGGGGCCGGTGGGGCTCGGCGCGGAGCGCAGCGGGGAACTCGCCAACTCCCTCACCGATGGGGTCGAGGCCGTCGAGGCCTACTACGCCCGCTATCTCCCCGCGATCGCGCTGATGGCCGCGGTGCCCCTGTCGATCCTCGCCTTCCTGTGGCCCGCCGATTGGATCTCGGGTCTGGTGCTGCTGGGGACCGCCCCCCTGATCCCGCTGTTCATGATCCTGATCGGTAAGGGCGCCGAGCGCTTCAATCAGCGGCAATGGCGCAAGCTGGCGCGGCTTTCCGCCCACTTTCTCGATGTCATCCAGGGCCTCGGCACCCTGAAGCTGTTCAACGCCAGCCGGCGCGAGGCCGAGGTGGTGGCGCGGGTCTCCGATGAGTACCGGCAGAGCACCATGGCCGTCCTGCGGGTGGCCTTCCTCTCCTCCCTCACCCTGGAGTTCTTCGCCACGGTCAGCATCGCCGTGGTGGCGGTCTCCATCGGGTTCCGCCTCTTCTGGGGCCAGATGGACTTCCTCCACGGCTTCTTCGTGCTCCTGCTGGCTCCGGAGCTCTACCTGCCCCTGCGCAACCTGGGGAGCCAGTACCATGCCCGCATGGCGGCAATCGGGGGCGCGGAGCGGATCATCGAGATCCTCGGCACCCCCGGTCGTACTCCAGGCCCCGGTGGTCATGCGACACCGGATCTGCGGGAGGTCTCCATCCGGTTTCGCCAGGTCAGCTTCAGCTACCCAGGCAACCGCCCCGCCCTGGACGGCCTCGACATGGAGATTCGGCCAGGCACGCGACTCGCCCTGGTCGGGCCGAGCGGGGCGGGAAAGAGCACGGTCGTGAATCTCCTGCTGGGCTTCGTGCAACCGAGCTCGGGTGAGATCCTCGTGGGGGATCGGTCTCTGGGCTCGCTGGACCCCGAGGAATGGCGGCGGCATCTGGCCTGGGTCCCCCAGAATCCCTACCTGTTCCACGGCACCCTGCTCGACAACATCCGGCTCGGTCGCCCCGACGCCAGCGATGCGCAGATCCGCGAGGCCGCCCGGCTCGCCCGGGCCGACGTCTTCATCGATCGCCTGCCCCTTGGCTACCAGACACCCGTGGGCGAGCGAGGTCAGGGGCTGTCCGGAGGCGAGATCCGGCGCATCGCGCTGGCAAGGGCCTTCCTGCGCGACGCACCGCTGGTGATCCTGGACGAGGCCACCGCCAGCCTCGATCCCGAGAGCGAGCGGGAGGTCGTGGCCGCGATCGAGACCCTGGCCGCGGACCGCACCCTACTGGTCATTGCCCACCGGCTCCACACGGTCCGGTGCGCGGACCAGATCCTCGTGCTCGACGGGGGCCGGGTGGTCGAGGCGGGCGCCCATGACGCGCTCATGGGACGGGACGGGCTCTACCAGCGTCTCGTGTCCGCCATGGAGGTCCGGACGTGACCGGTCCGGGGCGGCTCCTCGTCCTCCTCCGCCCCTATGCCGGCTGGATGGTCCTTGGGATTCTGCTGTCCCTCGTCACCCTGATGGCCAACCTCACCCTGATGGCCATCTCGGGCTGGTTCATCGCCTCCATGGCCATCGCCGGCGCGGCGGGCGCGAGCATGAACTACTTCACCCCCGCTGCCGTCATCCGGGCCTGCGCCATCGCCCGCACCCTGGGACGCTACGGGGAGCGTCTGGTCACCCACGATGCCACGCTGCGCCTGCTTTCGGGCCTGAGGGTCTGGTTCTATCGGCACCTCGATCCGCTGGCCCCGGCGCGGCTCCAGCAATTCCGCAGCGGTGACCTCCTAAGCCGCATCCGCGCCGACATCGATACCCTCGACAACTTCTATCTCCGGACCCTTGTGCCGACGGTCACCGCGGTCCTCGCCAGTGCCGCGGCGTGCCTCTTCCTCCTCGGCTACGATGCCCGTCTCTCCCTCATCCTCTTGGTCTTTCTCCTGCTCGGAGGGGTCGGCGTCCCCTGGATTGCCCGGTACCTGGGGGACCTTGCCGGCCGCCGACTGGTCACCCTGAAGTCGGAGCTGAGGGCCGCCGCGATCGATGGTGTCCAGGGACTGGCCGAGCTGCAGGCCTACGGGGCGGCCACGGCCCAGGCCGACCGGATCGAGGTCCTGAGCCGGGCGCTCGCGCGGGAGCAGCAGCGGCTCTCCAGTCTCTCGGGGCTCTCCCAGGGTGCCCTCGGGCTCACCGCCAATCTGGCCCTCTGGCTCGTGGTCTGGACCGCCATCCCACTCGTCCAAAAGGGCACGATTTCGCCGCCCGACCTCGCCATGCTGGCCCTATTCACCCTGGCCGCCTTCGAGGCGGTGGCGCCCTTGCCCGCCGCCTTCCAGTCCCTGGGCGAGACCTGGGCCGCCGCGCGCCGGGTCCAGGAGATCCTGGACGCGGAGCCACAGGTGATAGACCCGCCCTCCCCCGCCTCCTTGCCAAGAGGTCGCTCCGTGAGCTTCGAGGGGGTCACGCTGACCTATCCGGGCGCTGCCCGACCCGCCCTGAGCAACATCGATCTGCATATCCCCCAGGGGGCGAAGGTCGCGATCCTCGGCCCGACCGGATCCGGGAAGACGAGCCTCGTCAACCTCCTGATCGGGTTCTGGGCGCCCGACCGGGGACGCATCACCCTGGGCGGGACGGACATCGCGGCCCTCGGCGGGGAGGAGGTGCGTCGGCAGATCGCCGTGGTCTCCCAGCACACGCACCTCTTCAGCGGGACCATCCGGGACAACCTGCTGCTCGCCCGCCCCGACGCCCACCAGGCCGAGCTGGAGCGCGCCTGCCGCACGGCGGAGATCCACGGATTCATCGCCGCCCAGCCCGAGGGCTACGACACCCAGGTGGGCGAGGCCGGGGTCGCCCTGTCCGGCGGTCAGGCCCGTCGCCTGGCCATTGCCCGGGCCCTGCTCAAGGATGCCCCCATCCTGATCCTGGACGAGCCCACGGAGGGGCTGGACGGTCCCACCGCTCTGGCCCTCATGAAGACGCTGAACGAGCTGATGGCAGATCGCACCGTGCTGCTCATCACCCACCGCCCCGAAGGTCTGGGCCGGATGGATGAGATCCGGGTGCTGCACCAAGGGTTGCTCCTCGGCGATCCGTCCCGCCGAGGCGAGGTGTACCGCTCGACGTCGCGGCTGGATCAGCCGCCGATGGCGGGCTAAAGCCGCTTTCCCGATCCGAGCAGCCAGTAGCCGTGGATAGAGTCATCCGGCCAGTCGAGACTCTCGATCCGCCCCAGTGAGAAGATGAACGACGAGTCGGAGACCGCCTCGACGGCCGATCGGTGCCCAATGAGCTCGGTGCCGGCGATGTCGAAACGGCTTGCCTCGGCTGCGATCGCCACCTCACCCTCGACCCGTCCCGCGGTGAGATAGACCGTCGATCCGCGCGACCGGATGCCGGTGCCACCACCCGTGATGGTGCTGTTCTCGATCAGGACGTTGGAATCGGTGATCTCCAGAGCGCCGATCTGCGCGTTGCGGATAACCGCATCGGTGCAGCGATCCAGGACCAGGCGCTCGATCCTGCCGGTGTATTGCTGCCCATAGCGGCCGCTGCACGAGAGCTGTCCCTCGCTGCCCGCCCCAATCGCGGGCTGCTGCCGGTAGAGTGCGGGATCGACGGTCGAATCCACATGGGACCGCAAAAGCGAAACGAACCGGTCCGCATCGTCCCGGATCGTCATATGCCCGCCTCCTGGGATGACCTCCAGCAACGAACGGGGAATGAGGGAGTCGAGGGCATAGCCCGTCCGCAGGGGCGCCGCTTGGTCGAGCTCGCCCCAGACGATCAGGGTCGGCGCGGTCACCCGCTCCAGGGCCTCGCTGAAATCCTCCTGCGCGAGGGCGAAACCGGCGATCGCCGACGGGTTGCCCTTCAGGACCTTCTGCCGCAGCGCCGGGATCTCCATCAGCAGGCCGAGGTCCGCCGGCAATTGCGCCTCTGCCCTCTCGAGCATGACCCCGACCAGATCGGAGATGATCCCCTTACCCGGGAGCGTATGCCCCGAGAGCTGTTCCAACCCCAGGGGGGCCAGAGACTTCGTATAGGCCATCCGGTGCAGGATGCCGGCCGCCCCCACCAACGTCAGGGTCTTGAGGTCGTCCGGATAGCGGGCGGCATAGCGCAGGGCGATGGTTCCACCCATCGAGTGGCCGACCAGATGAAAGGGCCGTATGCCATGGCGCTTGGCCAGCAGGCGCAGCAGCCGGGCGTAGCGCGTCGGCGTGTAATCGCCCTCGCCGGTTGACGAGTGACCGAACCCCGGCAGGTCGAACGTGAGGACGTGATAGTGGGACTGCAGGCGCTGGGCCACCCCCTGCCAGTCATTCGAGGCGCCGCCGCCCAGTCCGTGCACCAGCACCACCGTCTCCTTGGAAGGATCGCCGGCCTCTTCCACGTAGACCTGACCGCCGAAGACCGGGTCAGGCTCGAGCCGGCCCTCCGCGACCGCCAACCCGAGGGGACCCGTCAGCCAGAGGAGCACGCAGAGGCGGATGAAGTGCGGAAAGGTGCCGGTCATCGTCTTCGACTCGTCCGCGACGCGGTGCGGACCCGTGCTCCGTGTCACCAGCATCGCTAGTGGGACTTGGCCGGCTCGTTCTGGCCGGGCTCGTTATGGGCCGGGGCGTGGCCGCGGTGGGAGGCGAAGGCTAGGCGATCCAGCACGCCCAGCAGGAGCGCGGA
>Ga0316585_10000346_pt1 | contig 10556 bp, 9 predicted proteins | sample S_170502SCrBrC_D_FD_204517 | JGI IMG/M metagenome (GOLD analysis project Ga0316585, IMG submission 204517) | Rhizosphere microbial communities from salt marsh grasses in Alabama, United States - S_170502SCrBrC | ecosystem: Host-associated > Plants > Roots > Rhizosphere | place: USA: Alabama...
GCTCGCCCAGGATAACCCCGAACCCCCTGTCCCGCAGGCGCTGCACGCAGGCCTCGGTCAGTCGGCGGTTCTGGAACACACCGCCGCACAGGCCCACCGCCCCCACCGGTCTGCTGTCGGCCACGGCACACGCCTGTCGCAGCAAGGCCTCGGCAAGGGTGTCGTGAAACAGCCCGGCGCGCGTTTTCACCGGCCGACCGGCATCCTTCATACAGTCGAACAAGGGGCCCCAGTCCGTTTCCAGGATGCCGTCCGGGCGTTGGCCCAGCGGCAGCTGCAGCGCTTCACCCGCGCCGGCGGCGACGGCTTCGAGCCACATGGGTCCCTGACCTTCGAAACTGGCCTGCAGGCACACCCCGCTCATCGCGGCGGCGGCATCGAACAGACGGCCCACGGCACTGGTCACCGGCGCATTCAGGTGTTTCTGCCAGGCCTGGTAGAGCACGGGCCGCATTTCTCCCGCAGCGCTGCCGGCTACCGCGTCGATGAGCCCGGCCGCCAAGTGATCCTCACCCATTTCCCAGCCGATGGCCACCGCGCTGCGCCAGGGTTCCCGACCGGCCTTCTCACCACCGGGGAGGCGGAACGGCCGCCAGGTCGCAACGCGTTGCCAGGCCCCCGGCGTGCCGTACAACGCCTCACCGCCCCACAGTGTACGGTCGCTGCCCAGGCCGATACCATCCCAGGTGAAAACCAGATTATCGCGTCGCTGTGACAGGTCGGTTTCGCCCACCAGTGCCGATGCATGGGCCGCATGGTGCTGTACCTCGGTCACTTCGAGATCCTGCCGGTGCGCCCAGCGCCTGGTGACATAACCGGGGTGCGCATCGCACACCAGCACCTGCGCCTCGACACCGTACAGCTGCTGCAGATCCGCGCACACCTGCGCGAACACCTCGAGGCTGCGCACGCTACCCATGTCGCCGATGTGCGGTGACACAACGGCGCGATCCCCCCAGGCCAGGCACACCGTGTTTTTCGTATGCCCACCGACGGCGAGCACCGGCCGCTCCAGCGCCTTCGGCAGGCGCAGCTCCAGGGGCGCCGTGCCGCGGCCCAGGCGCAATGGCCGCGGCACGCCGGCAATCGAGCGGTAGACGGGATCATCGGCCGGTCGCACGATCGGCCGGTTGTGGTGCAGGAAACCCTGCGCCACATCGGCGAGGCGTCGTTCGACGGCCTCGTCGTCGGTGAGCACCGGTTCGCCGCTCACGTTGGCGGACGTTGCAACCAGTGCCGCACCGAAATCGTTGAGCAGCAAATGGTGCAAGGGACTGTAGGGCAGCATCACGCCGATTTCGTCCAGGCCGGGCGCTATCGCTGCGGCCAGACTGCAGCCGGCCTTGCGGCGCGCCAGCACGATGGGACGCTGTGGACCGTGCAACAGCGCCCGTTCGGCCTCGGTCAACTCTACCGCATTGTGCAAAGCAGCGGCGCCGTTCCCGCCCTGCGGAAACAGCAGCGCCAGCGGCTTGTAGGGGCGCGGCTTGCTCAGGCGCAGCCGCTGCACGGCGGCGTCACTCGCGGCATCGCAAAGCAGGTGGTAGCCGCCGACGCCCTTGACCGCAACAATGTCGCCCTGCCTGAGGGCTGACACGGCCGCCGCCAGCGCCTTATCGGTTTCGCCGATGTGCGAGGTTCCACCATGAAAGACCAGCTGCGGCCCGCAGTCGGGGCAGGCTATCGGTTCGGCGTGGAAGCGGCGATCGCGGATATCGCGATACTCACGTTCGCAGGCGGCACACAGTTCGAAGCCAGCCATGGAGGTGTTCGGCCGGTCATAAGGCAAAGCCTCGATCAGCGTGTATCGCGGGCCGCACTGGGTACAGTTGATAAACGGGTAACGGTAACGCCGGTCTGTCGCGGTATTGAGTTCGGCCAGGCAGTCGTCACAGACGAAATAATCCGGCGGCAAGTGGATATCGGCATCACCGCTGGCGTCACTGGCGAGAATCTCGAAGCCGTCGCGCAGTAGCCCGGGCCACACCTCGCGTGATTCGATAACCGGGCGCGCGATCACCGGCGCCCGGTTGAGCAGCTGTTCGCCGAAGCGGCGCAGTCCGGTTTCGCTGCCGGCGGCCACCACCTCGACGCGACCGGTACAGTTGCGTACCCAGCCGCTCAGTCCGTGGGCTGTCGCCAGCCGATAGACAAACGGCCGGAAACCGACCCCCTGGACCACGCCCGAAAGCAGCCAGCGCACTGCATGGGTTTGCGCAGACCGGGCACGCGGACCGACACCGGCCGCGGCAGGTGTCGTCATCCCTGCGCCACAACGCGGTTGCGCACACCTCCCGCCCACCAGATCCGACAGGCTCCCTCGTCAGAGACCATGCAGGGCCCGATCGGGTGCCGCGGGTTGCAGCCACTGCCATACAAACGGCATTCGTTGGGATAGCGCTTGCCCAGCACGACCTGGGCGCAATCACAGCCCGGTGGCATCTGGCCCGCGCGCTTGCGCGAATCGTCCGCATAGTCGGGATAACGCCGGCGGGCATCGTGCGCGGCATACTCGGCTTTGAGGGAAAACCCCGAGTGTTCGATCGGGCCCACGCCGCGCCAGTTGGCGTTGACGACGTCCGTGGCCCGCTGCAGATGCCCGCGCGCGGTGGGGTTGCCCTGCGACCGCACCAGCTCCGGATAACAGTTATCCAGGAAGGTTCGCCCTTCGATCAACTGCCGCAGCGTGGAATACATGGCCGCCAGCAGACTTTCCGGCGTAAAACCGGCGATCGCAGCGGGCAGGTCGTGCTGTTCGGGCACGAAGCGCCATTCTTCCGCACCCATGACGGTAGCAACATGACCGGGCGCAATCAGTGCATCGAATCCCGGCGTGCCGGAGCCCAGCAGCATGGCGACCGCCGGCCAGGTCAGACGGCCCGACAGCAGCAGCGACAGGTTCTCCGGCATGCCCTCCACCACCATCGAGGCCACCGGTGCGGTGGTGGTTTCGAAACCGGCGGCGAAAAAAACCACCGCCCGGTCCGGTTGCGAGCGAGCGATCCGTACTGCCTCCTGCGGCGAGGCAATGGGCCGGATGTCGGCGCCTGCCGCCTTCGCCTGTTCCAGCGAACGCGCCTGCGCTTTGGGCACATTGACGGGCACGCGCAGCATATCGCCGAACGCCACCAGGGTAATATCTTCATTCAGGGCCAGCTGGATGGCCTCGAAGACATCCTCCTCGGGACAGATGCAGACCGGGCAACCTGGCCCCGGAATCAGTTCTATCGACGCCGGCAACGCGCCGCGCAGGCCCGACATTGTGATTGAGCGCTCGTGGCCGCCGCACACATTCATGATCTTGACGCGCTGCGGCAGATCCAGCGCATGGATGGCCTGCAGCCACTGTTTGGCGCTGCGCGACACAGGCCTATCCCGACGTCGCCAATCCGTGCAGCACAGCCCCGTCGGGCTGCACGCGTGGGCGCAGACTCTCGCCGCGTGCGCAACGACTACGATGCTCGGCAACCTGCTGCTCCAGCCAGTCGAGCCACGCCCCCAGGCTGTCCTGCCGCCGCGTGCTCAATTCGAGCAGCGGCGCGGCATTGGCCAGCGCCCGCACATTGCTGCGCGCACGCTCGACACTGAAATCGTCCAGCACCGGCAGCAGGTCGACCTTGGTGATCGCCACCAGGTCGGCGGCGCGGAACATGACCGGGTACTTCGACGGCTTGTCATCGCCTTCGGGCACTGACAGCAGCGCGACGTTGCGATGCTGTCCGAGGTCGAAGCTCGCGGGGCATACCAGGTTGCCCACGTTTTCTATAAACAGGATATCGATGCTGTCCAGATCGATCTGGTGCAGGGCTTTGTGGACCATGTGCGCATCCAGATGACAGGCCGTACCGGTGACGATCTGCACCGCTTCCACACCCTGGGCACGGATGCGCCTGGCGTCATTTTCGGTTTCCAGGTCACCCTCGATCACCGCCACACGGTAACGCTGTTTCACGCGCTCCAGGCTGGCTTCCAGAAGCGCGGTCTTGCCCGCACCCGGTGACGACATGAGGTTGACGGCCAGCACGCCATGGCGGTCGAAGTGCTCGCGATTGTGCGCCGCCACGTGATCGTTTTCCGACAGCAGGTTCGACAACACGCTGACAGCGCTGCCGTGTTGACCCAGCTTTTCCAGCTTGCCCCCCGGCGCAATCAGGTGGCGGTTGCCGTGGGTCACATTACAGCCACAGGTATCACACATAAGCTTGCTCCCTGTAAAATTCGACGCGTATCAGCAGCAGTTCATCGCCGCTGAGCAGTGACGTTTGCCAGTTGCCGCAATGTGCGCACAACAACCGGTTGGCGCTGGCATCGGAGTCGCGGTTGCATTGCGCGCAGTGGACCCGCACCGGCGACGGCTCGAGGCGCAACTCGGCGCCTTCGGCGAGGCTGCCGGCAGCGGCAATCGGGTAAGCCTGCTCCAGCAGCTGGGGCTCGACACCTGACAGCGGTCCGACGGCCACCTCGATGCGCGCCACACCCAGCGCCTGCTGTTCGCGGGCCAGTTGCTCGACCTGGTCGATCAGTGCCTGGCAGACGGACAGCTCGTGCACAGTTGCGCCCTAATCTTCCGCGAGCATCTGGTCGTAAAGCTCCCAGGCTGTGCGTGCTTCCTGCGGGGTGATTTTCTGGATAGCGTAACCGACGTGCACCACCACGTGATCACCGACCGCGACGGGTTCGTGCTGCAGCATGAACAGACTCACATCCCGCTCCACCCCCTTGGCTTCACAGCGCGCCGTGTAGCCATCGATCTCGCAAATCTGCATGGGTATACCGAGGCACATTTTCAGACTCCTGCTGGCAGCCCCAAGCTGCTAGTATGACGCATAACCGTATGCCAGCAAGCTTACGCCTTTCAACACAGACCGTACAGTCATGGAAGCCATGCAAAAAACACTCATTCTCGGTGTCGGAAACACCCTGCTCGCCGATGAAGGTCTGGGGATCCACCTGCTGGAACACTTGCGGGCGCAGCACCCGGAGCTGCCCGGGGTCACCTATCTCGACGGCGGCACCCTGAGTTTCACGCTGGCACCCGAAATAGAAGACTGTCAAAACCTGATCGTACTTGACGCAGCTCAATTACAGACCACGCCCGGAACGATACGCTTGCTCGAAGGCGCGGAAATGGACCACTTCATCGGTCACGGTCAGCGCAGCGTTCACGAAGTCGGGCTGGTTGACCTCATGAGCATCGCGCGCCTCCAGGATCGACTGCCAGGCAACCGTGCACTGCTCGGCATACAGCCGCTCACGCTCGGCTGGGGAGACAGCCCCAGTGACGTCGTTGCAGGTGCAATCCCCGAGGCCTCCGACAAGGTTATACGCCTGCTTTACAAGTGGCAGGTTATCAACAATACTTTGTTTTAGTTTGTATTGCGTCAACCAACAATAATCTCGACACTGTCAGGTGCTCGGAGGACGCCATGGAGAAGATCGAAGCTGTTTCGATCACGGTCGAGGGCCGCGGTGCTTCCCACGCGCCTTCACCCGGCTGCTCATCGCCCTCTATGCCCACCGGCAACCTCGTCCCGCTGTTGTATGAAATTCGCCATGCCCTGAAACGCTGGCTCGATGACGGTCAGACACACGTCATCGACCTGCGAACCATTCCCATGAGCCCCGACGAAGAACGGCGTCTACTGGAGGTGCTCGGCGACGGCGAAGTGCGCGCCGGCCTCGCGGCGCTGGGCAGCAGTGACGTGACAGAGACGGGTTTCCCGGGTGTCTGGCTGGTGACGCACCGCAACCATGACGATGTGCTGGTCGGCCGTTTCATCGAGGTCTGCCAGATTCCGGAGATTCTCAAATCCCAGGCCGAGGACGCCGCCGCGGCGCTCCAGCGCCTCGATGACCTGCTCGCCAATGCGGAGACCACAGTATGAACAAGGATCAGACGATCGGAGAAATCCTGCGCAGCAAGGGCATTTCGCGACGCAGTTTCCTCAAGTTTTGCGCCACCACCGCTTCGGTCATGGCGCTACCGCCGGCCATGATTCCGGTGATCGCCGAAGCGCTCGAGAAAGCCCGGCGGCCATCGGTCATCTGGCTGTCGTTCCAGGAATGCACCGGTTGCACGGAATCATTGACCCGCAGCTACGGCGCCACCATAGAGGATCTGATTTTCAACGTCATCTCGCTGGATTACCACCATACGCTGCAGGCCGCGTCCGGCGAAGCTGCCGAAGCTGCCCGCGCTGCCGCCATGGCCGAAAACGAGGGCAAGTACCTGGTGATCGTGGATGGGTCCATTCCCACAGGTAATCCCGGTTACTCGACGATCGCCGGCGTGAGCAACGTGGATATACTCAAGGAAACCGCGAAAGGCGCTGCGGCCATCGTGTCGATCGGAACCTGCGCGTCGTATGGCGGTATTCCTCACGCGGACCCCAATCCGACTGGTGCGGTATCAGTGTCGGACCTGATCAACGACAAACCGATCATCAACGTTCCGGGCTGTCCCCCGATTCCGGCGGTGATTACCGGTGTCCTGGTACAGTTCCTCACCTTCGGCCTGCCGGAGCTCGACGACCTCGGGCGTCCCAAAGCCTTTTACGGCCAGTCCATCCACGACCGTTGCTACCGCAGGCCTTTCTATGACAAAGGCCTGTTTGCAGAAAGCTTCGACGACGAAGGCGCCAGAAAAGGCTGGTGTCTGTACAAGCTCGGCTGCAAGGGGCCGACCACTTACAATGCCTGCGCCACCACCAAGTGGAACGACGGCACCAGCTTTCCCATTGAGGCCGGACATCCCTGCCTGGGATGCTCCGAGCCGGATTTCTGGGATGGTGGCGGCTTTTACAAAGCGCTGTCGAAACCAACCGGTGATATTGGCAAAACCGCGATCTACGCCGCCGGCGCCGGTCTGCTGGCGGGTGCCGCGATTGGCGGCGTTATGCACGCCAGGAAACAGGCGGCCGTACACAAACACCAGCGCGCGACCATTGATGATCTGGGTGAGGGATCGTGAACATGACCGATGTCGATTTTCTAATGTGGGTACGGGGGCCCGCGTTTAACGTTGCAACGGTGATCCTGTGCGCGGGAATCGTGGTCCGCATCCTCGGAATCTTCCTCATGGGGCGCAAGCCCAATCTGGCTGAAGCGCGCGGTTCGGAGATGGTGGGCGGACTGCGTACCATGCTGCACCGCAGCATACCCGACGCCGGCACCTTCAAGCGCTCCAGCCTCACAGTCATTAGCGGGTGGGTTTTCCATCTCGGTCTGTTCGTGGTTATTTTTCTGTTCGTGCCGCATATCCTGGTGTTTGAGCAGGCACTGGGGTTTGGCTGGCCGGGCCTGCCCTCTAATATCGTCGACGCGATCGCGGTCATCACAATAATTGCTCTGCTCGTCAAATTGATCCACCGCCTACGCGACCCCGTACTACGGATGTTGTCCGAGTTCGGTGACTACCTGTCCTGGTTCGTGACTATCCTGCCGGTGGTTACCGGCTGGCTGGCGTTCCACCGGCTCGGTGCTCCGCCGCCCGCACTGATTGCCATTCATATCCTCAGCGTTGAACTGTTAATGGTTTTATTTCCGTTTACCAAGCTTTCCCATGCTTTCACCCTGTGGATCGCGCGCTGGTATAACGGCGCGATCTCCGGCTACCGGGGGGTAAGATCATGAGTGGTCCGTCTTTCCAGCGCGGCTACAACGCTCTCAAGGAAGAAATCGACGCACCCGTGGCGGCTTTCTTCAGCAGCTGCGTTCACTGCGGCATGTGCGCCGAAGCCTGCCTGTTCTTTACCGAGACCGGCGACCCCAAATACACGCCGATCCACAAGCTCGATCCGCTGCGCAAGGTGTGGGAACAGGAATACACCTTCTGGGGCAAGCTCGCCAGGTCGCTGGGCATCGCCAAACCGCTCACCGACGAGGATCTCACTGAGTGGGAAACGCTGGTATACGACAGCTGCACCCTGTGCGGCCGCTGTTCCATGGTCTGTCCGGTGGGCAATGACCTGACCTATATGATTCGTAAGCTGCGCGAAGGCATGGCTGTGGCCGGTCATGCCCCGCCCGGGCTGGTAGGTGCCACGCGCCGCGCTGTTACCATCGGCAGCCCCATGGGCGTCAAACTGCCGGCCCTGCAGGCGCAGATCCAACACGTCGAACAAGATACCGGTCTGAAAATTCCGGTAGACGTCGAGAATGCAGACTACATGCTGCTGCTGTCTTCAATGGAGATCATGAACTTCCCGGAATTTATCGGTGCAGTGGCCAAGATCTTCCACAAGGCGGGAATCACCTGGACCATCTCGAGCGAGGCTTTCGAAGCGACAAACAGCGGCATTCAGATCGGCGTTTCCGATATTGCGGCAGAGCTGGTACAACGCATCGTCGACGCCGCCGCGAAGCTCAAAGTCAAGAACGTTATCAGCCCCGAATGCGGTCATGCCTATATGGCGATCCGCTGGGAAGGCCCCAACCTCGTCGGCAAACCTTTCCCGTTCAAGGTGATTCACATCCTTGAGCTGCTCGATGACCTCCGCCAGCAGGGCCGATTGAAGCTCAAGGACAAGGTGAAGGGCAGCCTGACCTTTCACGACCCCTGCCAGATCGCCCGTCGCGGCGGTATACTGGAGCAGCCGCGCCATTTGCTCAAAGAGCTTGTGAATAACTTCGTGGAAATGCCCGAAAGCGGTCAGATGAACTGGTGTTGCGGCGCAGGCGGTGGCGTGAGCAGCAACGAGCGCGCTGATGAGCTACGCATCAAGGCGTTTCAGCGCAAGAAAAGCCAGCTGGACCAGATCAAGGTCGACGGCCTGGTGTCAGCGTGCTCAAACTGTCGCATTCAAATGGAAGACGGCTTGGAGGCTTACCATATGGACCTGCCTATCCTGAGCCTGACCGAGACCATCGCTGATCACCTGGCGGACTAGCATAGACCGTCCCCAACACAGGAACTGAACATGAATGAACGCGTCGTTGTAGACCCCATTACCCGTATCGAGGGCCACCTGCGCATCGAGGCCCAGATGGACGGCGACAGTATCGGGCAGGCTTATTCCTCCGGCACCATGGTGCGCGGCATCGAAATCATCCTGCGCGGCCGCGACCCACGCGACGCCTGGGCTTTCGCCCAGCGCATCTGCGGCGTATGCACCCTGGTTCACGGCATCGCCTCGGTGCGCGCGGTGGAGAACGCCCTGGATTACAAGATTCCGCCCAATGCCCAGCTGATACGCAACCTGATGATCGCCGCACAGTATGTGCACGACCACGTCATGCACTTCTATCACCTGCACGCGCTCGACTGGGTCGACGTCGTCTCCGCACTGAATGCCGATCCCAAGGCGACCTCGGATCTGGCACAGAGCATCAGCAATTATTCGAAGTCCTCGCCCGGTTACTTCGCCGACATGAAGAAAAAGCTCAAGGACTTCGTTGAGTCCGGACAGCTCGGCATTTTCGCCAAAGGCTACTGGGGACATCCGGCCTACAAACTGCCACCGGAAGCCAACCTGATGGCGGTGGCCCACTATCTGGAGGCGCTGGCATGGCAGCGCGATGTGGCGCGGCTGCACACCATTTTCGGTGGCAAGAACCCGCACCCCAACTTCGTCGTCGGCGGCGTGCCTTGCCCGATTGACCTGAATTCCGATTCCGCTATCAACTCCAAGCGCCTGGCGCAGGTTCAGGAAATCATCAACACCATGCGCGATTTTGTGCATCAGGTCTATGTACCGGACACGCTTGCCATCGCCAGCTTTTACAAGGACTGGGCCACGCGCGGCGAAGGCACGGGCAATTTCCTCACGTACGGCGACTTCCCCGAAAAAGGCATGGATGACCCGAGCAGCTACCTGATTCCCGCGGGCGTCATACTCAACCGCGACCTGAGCACCGTGCACGAAGTCGACATGAATGCCGCCGACCACATCCAGGAATACGTGGCGCACTCCTGGTACGACTACAGTGGCGGTAAGGACGCCGGGCTGCACCCATACCAGGGCGAAACCAGCCTGAACTACACTGGCCCGACACCGCCCTACGAACAGCTCAATGTCGAACAGTCCTATTCCTGGCTCAAATCCCCTCGCTGGAAAGGCAAGTCCATGGAAGTGGGTCCGCTGGCGCGGGTACTGATGTTGTACGCCACCAAACATGCCCAGACGCAGGAGCTGGTCAATATGACACTCAACAAACTGGACATTCCGGTGCGCGCCCTGTTCTCCACACTGGGACGCACCGCCGCCCGGACACTGGAAACAGCCATCATCGTCGACAACATGCAGACCTGGTATAACAACCTGGTTGCCAACATCAAGGCCGGCGACACCAAGACGTTCAACGAGGCGCAGTGGGACATATCGACGTGGCCGCAACAAGCACAGGGCGTTGGCTTCATGGAGGCGCCGCGCGGTGCGCTGGCGCACTGGATCGTCATCAAGGACGGCAAGATCGACAACTATCAGGCTGTGGTGCCCAGCACATGGAATGCGGGTCCGCGCGATGCGGAAGGTCAGCCGGGACCGTACGAAGCTGCCCTGCAGGACAACCACCAGCTCTACGACGTGAAGCAACCAGTGGAGATTCTGCGCACCATC
>Ga0316585_10000354_pt1 | contig 10487 bp, 8 predicted proteins | sample S_170502SCrBrC_D_FD_204517 | JGI IMG/M metagenome (GOLD analysis project Ga0316585, IMG submission 204517) | Rhizosphere microbial communities from salt marsh grasses in Alabama, United States - S_170502SCrBrC | ecosystem: Host-associated > Plants > Roots > Rhizosphere | place: USA: Alabama...
GCATGCTGCAGGAGGCTGTGGATGCGCTATTCGACAATGGCCGCCGTGGCCGCGTCATCACCGGCGCCAACAAGCGTCCGCTGAAGTCGCTCGCCGACATGCTCAAAGGCAAGCAGGGCCGCTTCCGTCAGAACCTGCTCGGCAAGCGCGTCGACTACTCGGGCCGGTCGGTCATCGTGGTCGGTCCGGACCTCATGCTGCATCAGTGCGGCCTGCCGAAGAAGATGGCGCTGGAGCTGTTCAAGCCGTTCATCTACTCGCGGCTGGACGCCAAGGGCCATGCCTCGACCGTCAAGCAGGCGAAGAAGCTCGTCGAGAAGGAGAAGCCCGAAGTTTGGGATATCCTCGACGAGGTTATCCGCGAACATCCGGTCATGCTGAACCGTGCGCCGACGCTGCACCGTTTGGGCATTCAGGCGTTCGAGCCGAAGCTCATCGAAGGCAAGGCCATTCAGCTGCATCCGCTCGTCTGCGCGGCGTTCAACGCCGACTTCGACGGTGACCAGATGGCCGTGCACGTGCCGCTGTCGCTCGAAGCGCAGCTTGAGGCGCGTGTGCTGATGATGTCGACCAACAACATTCTGCATCCGGCCAACGGTTCGCCGATCATCGTGCCGTCGCAGGATATCGTGCTCGGCCTCTACTATCTGTCGCTCGTCATGGACAATGAGCCGGGCGAGGGGATGATCTTCGGTGACGTCGCCGAGATCCATCACGCTCTTGAGTCTGGCGCCGTGACGCTGCACGCCAAGGTCAAGGGCCGCTACATCACCAAGGACGAGAACGGCAACTGGGTCGCCTATATCTACGACACGACGCCGGGCCGCATGCTCCTTGGCGAGTTGTTGCCGCGCCGGGCGGAGGTCAGCTTCGACCTGGTCAACCAGCTTCTCACGAAGAAGGCGATCTCCAAGATGATCGACGTGGTCTACCGCCACTGCGGTCAGAAGGAGACGGTCATCTTCTGCGACAAGATCATGGGCCTCGGCTTCCGCTATGCGTGCCGCGCCGGCATCTCGTTCGGCAAGGACGACATGGTGATCCCGGAGACCAAGGACGAAATCATCCACAAGACGACCGAACTCGTGCGTGAGTACGAGCAGCAGTACAACGACGGTCTGATCACCCGTGGCGAAAAGTATAACAAGGTGGTCGATACCTGGACCGAGTGTACTGAACTCGTCGCCAAGGAGATGATGAAGCGCATTTCCTCGGTGCAGATCGACGAGGAGACCGGCCGCGAGAAGCCGATCAACTCGATCTACATGATGTCGCATTCCGGTGCGCGTGGGTCGCCGGCTCAGATGAAGCAGCTTGCCGGTATGCGCGGTCTGATGACCAAGCCGTCGGGCGAGATCATCGAGACGCCGATCATTTCGAACTTCAAGGAAGGCTTGACCGTGATGGAGTACTTCAACTCCACCCATGGTGCCCGTAAGGGTCTCGCCGATACCGCCTTGAAGACGGCGAACTCGGGCTATCTGACGCGTCGTCTCGTGGACGTGGCCCAGGACTGCATCGTGACGGAAGAGGACTGTGGTACCGACGGCGGTATCACGGTTCGCGCCATTCTCGATGCGGGCGAGGTCACCGTGTCTCTCGGCCAGCGCGTGCTGGGCCGTACGGCCGCCGATCCGGTCAAGGATCCGGCGACCGGCGAGGTGATCATCCAGCAGGGTCAGCTGATCGAGGAAGAGCATGTCGAAGCTCTCGAGAGCGCACGGGTCCAGGAGATTCGCGTGCGGTCGGCCCTGACCTGCGAAACCCGGAACGGCATTTGCGCCAGCTGTTACGGCCGCGATCTGGCCCGAGGAACGCCCGTGAACATGGGCGAGGCCGTGGGCGTCATCGCCGCGCAGTCGATCGGCGAGCCGGGCACGCAGCTCACCATGCGGACGTTCCACTTGGGCGGCGTGGCGAGCTCGAAGGTCGTGGATCAGTCGTCGCTGGAATCGTCTTACGAAGGCACGGTCAAGATCAAGCAGCGCAACGTGGTCGAGGACTCCCAAGGCCGTCACATGGTCATGAGCCGGAACACGGCTATCGTGATCGTGGACGACGAGGGCAATGAACTCGCGACCCACCGTCTGCCGTACGGTACGCATCTGCGTGTCGACGACGGCGACAAGGTCAAGCGCGGCGACCGTCTGGCCGAATGGGATCCTTACACGCGTCCGGTTCTCACCGAGATCGAGGGCACGGTCGAGTTCGAGGATCTGGTCGAGGGCGTGTCCGTGTCGGAGCAGCGCGACGAATCGACGGGTATCACCAACAGCGTGATCATCGACTGGCGAGCATCGCCTCGCGGCGCCGATCTTCGTCCGGCCATGGCGATCAAGGACAAGAAGGGCGAAGTCGGCAAGCTCTCGCGTGGCGGTGAAGCCCGCTACTTGCTGCCGGTGGATGCGGTCTTGTCCGTGGAGTCTGGCAGCGAGGTGAAGGCCGGTGACGTGTTGGCCCGTATTCCGATGGAAAGCGCCAAGACCCGCGATATTACGGGTGGTCTGCCGCGCGTTGCCGAGCTGTTCGAAGCGCGGCGTCCCAAGGATCACGCCATCATCGCCGAGGTTTCGGGCATCGTGCAGCTCGGCCGCGACTACAAGAACAAGCGGCGGATCAGCATCGTTCCCGACGAGGAGGGTGCGGAACCGGTCGAGTTCCTGATCCCGAAGGGCCGGCATCTGACGGTGCAGGAAGGCGACCGGATCGAGAAGGGCGAGTACCTCCTCGACGGACACCCCGCGCCGCACGATATCTTGGCTATTAAGGGCGTCGAGGAGCTGGCCAACTATCTCGTGAACGAGATTCAGGAGGTCTACCGGCTCCAGGGTGTGACGATCAACGATAAGCATATCGAGGTGATCGTCAGCCAGATGCTCAAGAAGATCGAGATCGAGGATCCGGGCGATACCGAGTTCCTGAAGGGCGAGCAGGTCGACCGCATCGACTTCGAAGACGCCAACCTGGCGGCTGAAGAGGCGGGCGGCAAGAAGGCCGAAGGCCAGCACGTGCTGCTCGGCATTACGAAGGCGAGCCTGCAGACCCGGTCGTTCATCTCGGCGGCTTCGTTCCAGGAGACCACCCGCGTCCTTACCGATGCGGCCGTCAACGGGAAGAAGGATGCCCTGGAAGGGCTCAAGGAGAATGTCATCGTGGGCCGGCTCATCCCGGCCGGTACGGGCGGCATGCTCTCGCGGCTCAACCGGATTGCCACGCACCGAGATGAGCTGATTCTCGAGGAGCGTCAGCGCTCCAGCCAGGACGTTCTGGAGCCGGCCGGTGAGGCCGTTCCGGAGGATGCAGCCGAGGCTGAGCCGGTGCCGGAAGACACCGGGGACGGCGCGTCGGCTTAAGGCAATACAAGGATATTGGGGGCCAAGCGGAAAAACCGGCAAAAAACCGGGCTTGGCCCCCCATTACAGCATGTTGAACCCTTGACGTTTCAAGAAGCGGCCTGATACAACGCGGCCACTTTTAGCGGCAGGCGGTAGCCCACCGACAGGAAGCCCATTGGGAGATAACACCTAACGGGCGCGGGTTAGACGCTGCTGGACTAACCGGGATCATATCGGGGTCATGATCTTGGGGGTTCCCCCTCAAGATCCTCTGGATTGAGCGCTGAGGACGCGAGGGACGACTCGCAGCTTCAGTTCTTGTGTTTTGGGCGATCCGCCCGAGGTTCGGGCGTTGTCGCCCGTGTGGTTTTGGGCGCTTGCGCCCATAGGTGAATGAGGCGGTTTCGCCGTCGCAAACGATTGGACGCTAGGGCTGCTATGCCAACGATTCAGCAATTGATCCGGAAGCCGCGTAAGGCGCCGGTGAAGCGCAACAAAGTGCCGGCCATGCAGGCCTGCCCGCAGAAGCGGGGGGTTTGCACCCGCGTTTACACCACCACGCCGAAGAAGCCGAACTCGGCGCTCCGGAAGGTCGCGCGCGTGCGCCTGACCAACCAGCAGGAAGTGACGAGCTACATCCCCGGCGAGGGGCACAATCTTCAGGAGCATTCGGTGGTGATGATCCGCGGCGGCCGTGTGAAGGATCTTCCCGGTGTGCGCTACCACATCATTCGCGGCGTGCTCGACACCCAAGGCGTCAACGCCCGCCGTCAGCGGCGCTCGAAATACGGAGCCAAGCGGCCCAAGTAGTGGGGCGCTTTTTTGGTCTTTAAGGAACGGATTGAAGCGATATGTCCAGGCGGCACAAAGCTGATAAGCGGGAGATCATTCCCGATCCCAAGTTCGGGGATCTGGTGCTCACCAAGTTCATGAATTCCATCATGCTGGATGGCAAGAAGTCTGCCGCCGAGCGGATCGTCTATGGCGCGCTCGACCAGATGGAAGACAAGGTCAAGCAGAACCCGATCGAGCTGTTCCATCAGGCTCTGCAGAATGTCATGCCCGCGATCGAAGTGCGGTCGCGCCGTGTGGGTGGCGCCACCTATCAGGTGCCTGTCGAGGTCCGTGTGGATCGCCGTCAGGCGCTGGCCATTCGCTGGATTATCGCGGCAGCCCGCGGGCGCAACGAGAACACGATGGTCGAGCGGCTGTCGGGCGAGCTTCTCGATGCCGTCAACAACCGCGGCTCGGCCGTGAAGAAGCGCGAGGACACGCACCGGATGGCCGAAGCCAACCGCGCCTTCTCGCACTATCGCTGGTAACCGTCTTAAGGAACTCGAACGATGCCCCGTCAGACGCCCCTCAAGGATTACCGCAACATCGGTATCATGGCGCATATCGATGCCGGCAAGACCACCACGACCGAGCGCGTGCTCTACTACACCGGTAAGAGCCACAAGATCGGCGAGGTCCACGATGGCGCGGCCACCATGGACTGGATGGAGCAGGAGCAGGAGCGCGGTATCACCATTACGTCGGCTGCGACGACCGCGTTCTGGAAAGACAAGCGCATCAACATCATCGATACGCCCGGCCACGTGGACTTCACGATCGAGGTCGAGCGGTCCTTGCGCGTGCTCGACGGCGCCGTTGCGTTGCTCGACGCCAACCAGGGCGTGGAGCCGCAGACCGAGACGGTTTGGCGTCAGGCCGACAAGTATCACGTGCCGCGCATGATCTTCGTCAACAAGATGGACAAGATCGGCGCCGATTTCTTCATGTCGCTCGAGACGATCAAGGAGCGCCTCGGCGCGAACCCGATCGTGCTGCAGCTGCCGATCGGTTCGGAGTCGGACTTCGCGGGTATCGTCGACCTGGTCCGCATGAAGGCGGTGATCTGGGACGATGAGTCCCTCGGCGCCACCTTCCATGACGAAGACATTCCGGCCGACCTTCAGGACAAGGCGCAGGAGTATCACGACGCGCTGGTCGAGCAGGCCGTCGAGCTCGACGAGGAGGCCATGGAGGCCTATCTCGAAGGCAAGGAGATTCCCGAGGAGAAGCTCAAGCAGCTTATCCGTAAGGGCACCTGTACCCTCGAGTTCGTCCCGATTCTGTGCGGTTCAGCCTTCAAGAACAAGGGTGTGCAGCCCCTTCTTGACGCAGTGGTCGACTATCTTCCGTCCCCGCTCGACGTGCCGCCGATCAAGGCCATCGACGTGAAGACGGAGCAGGAAGTGGATCGTCCGGCTTCGGATGATGCGCCGCTGTCGATGCTGGCGTTCAAGATCATGAACGACCCGTTCGTCGGGTCGCTGACCTTCTGCCGGGTCTATTCGGGCACGGTTGAATCCGGCCAGACGCTGGCCAACACGGTGAAAGACAAGAAAGAGCGTATCGGCCGTATGCTGCTGATGCACTCCAATCACCGCGAAGACATCAAGGACGCTTATGCAGGCGACATCGTCGCCATTGCGGGCCTCAAGGACGTCACCACCGGCGACACGCTCTGCGATCCGGCCAAGCCCGTGATTCTGGAGCGCATGGAGTTTCCGGATCCCGTCATCGAGGTTGCCGTCGAGCCCAAGACGAAGAGCGACCAGGAGAAGCTCGGCGTGGCGCTCAACCGTCTGGCCCAGGAGGATCCGTCCTTCCGCGTCACGGTCGACCACGAATCCGGGCAGACCATCATTAAGGGCATGGGCGAGCTTCATCTCGACATCATTGTCGATCGCATGAAGCGTGAGTTTAAGGTCGAGGCCAATGTGGGCGCGCCGCAGGTTGCCTATCGTGAGACGATCACGAAGCCGGCAAACGTCGACTACACCCATAAGAAGCAGACCGGCGGTTCGGGTCAGTTCGCCCGCGTGAAAATGGAGATCGAGCCGGCCGAGGCTGGCGAAGGCTTCATTTTCGAGAACAAGGTTGTCGGCGGTAACGTGCCCAAGGAGTTCATCCCAGGCGTCGAGAAGGGCGTGCAGAGCGTCATCGACTCCGGTATTCTCGCCGGCTTCCCGATCCTTGACGTAAAGTGCACGCTGGTTGACGGCGCGTCGCATGATGTCGACTCGTCCGTCATGGCGTTTGAGATCGCGTCCCGCGCGGCCTTCCGTGAAGCAGCTCAAAAGGCTGCGCCGAAACTGCTTGAGCCGATCATGAAGGTTGAAGTGGTGACGCCGGAGGAATATGTGGGCGGTATCATTGGCGATCTTACCAGCCGCCGCGGTCAGGTCCGAGGGCAGGAGCCCCGGGGCAACGCGACGGTGATCAATGCCATGGTCCCGCTAGCCAACATGTTTGGTTACGTGAACACGCTGCGTTCCATGAGTCAGGGGCGGGCGCAGTTCACTATGCAGTTCGACAGCTATGCGCAGGTTCCGCAGGCGGTGGCTGAAGAAGTGCAGGCAAAGTTCGCCTAAGCGATTGGGCGTTTGAGTTTTAGCTTTTGGTGAGAGGAATGGAGAGCCACAATGGCTAAAGAGAAATTCGACCGGTCAAAGCCGCATTGTAACATCGGTACGATTGGTCACGTCGATCACGGTAAAACGACCCTGACCGCTGCGATCACCAAGACATTGGCTGAGACCGGCGGCGCCACGTTCACCGCCTACGATGAGATCGATAAGGCGCCTGAAGAGAAGGCCCGCGGCATCACGATCTCCACGGCGCACGTGGAGTACGAAACCGAGAACCGGCACTACGCGCACGTGGACTGCCCGGGTCACGCCGACTACGTGAAGAACATGATCACGGGTGCGGCGCAGATGGACGGCGCCATCCTCGTGGTGTCCGCCGCTGACGGTCCGATGCCGCAGACGCGTGAGCACATCCTGCTTGCCCGTCAGGTCGGTGTGCCGGCGCTGGTGGTGTTCCTGAACAAGGTCGACCAGGTCGACGACGAAGAGCTTCTGGACCTCGTCGAGCTCGAGGTTCGCGAGCTTCTCTCGAAGTACGAGTTCCCGGGAGACGACATCCCGATCATCAAGGGTTCCGCTCTTGCTGCCATCGAGGATAGCAATCCCGAGATCGGTCAGAAGGCCATCATGGAGCTCATGAAGGCTGTCGACGAGTACATCCCGCAGCCCGAGCGTCCGAAGGACCAGCCCTTCCTGATGCCGATCGAGGACGTGTTCTCGATCTCCGGTCGCGGTACCGTTGTGACTGGCCGTATCGAGCGTGGCGTCGTCAAGGTTGGCGAGGAAGTCGAGATCGTCGGTATCAAGCCGACCACCAAGACGACCGTCACCGGCGTTGAGATGTTCCGCAAGCTGCTCGACCAGGGCGAGGCGGGCGACAATGTCGGTTGTCTGCTCCGTGGTGTGGACCGTGAAGGCGTCGAGCGTGGCCAGGTTCTGGCCAAGCCCGGCTCCGTGACGCCGCACACGAAGTTCAAGGCCGAGGCCTACATCCTCACGAAGGAAGAGGGTGGCCGCCACACGCCGTTCTTCGGCAACTACCGTCCGCAGTTCTACTTCCGGACGACCGACGTGACGGGTGTGGTTCAGCTGCCGGAAGGCACCGAGATGGTGATGCCGGGCGACAACATCGCCATGACCGTTGAGCTGATCGTGCCGATCGCCATGGAAGAGAAGCTCCGCTTCGCTATCCGTGAGGGTGGCCGCACCGTCGGCGCCGGCGTGGTGTCATCGATCATCGAGTAAAGGGAATTGAGGAGCGCGCCGCTCCGTTTTGGGGCGGCGCGTTTCTCTAACTTAAGGCCGTCGAGATGCAGAGCCAGAACATAAGAATCAGGCTGAAAGCCTTCGACCATCGCATTCTCGATGCGTCGACCAAGGAAATTGTCAACACGGCGAAACGCACCGGTGCGGAGGTTCGCGGGCCCATCCCGCTGCCGACCCGTATCGAGAAGTTCACCGTGAACCGCTCGCCGCATATCGACAAGAAAAGCCGCGAGCAGTTCGAGATGCGGACCCATAAGCGGCTGCTCGACATTGTCGATCCGACTCCGCAGACGGTCGACGCTTTGATGAAACTCGATCTCGCCGCCGGCGTGGATGTTGAGATCAAGCTCTAACCGGTATCGGGACGAGGCAAGGAATTAGTTCGATGCGATCAGGTGTTATCGCGCAGAAGGTCGGCATGACCAGGATCTTCACCGATGCCGGGGAACACATCCCGGTCACGGTGCTGCGCCTGGAGAATTGCCAGGTCGTCGGTCAGCGGACCGCCGAAAAGAACGGCTACACCGCCGTTCAGCTTGGCGCCGGCCGTGCCAAAGTGAAGCGTTTGACGCGGGCTCAGCGCGGCGGGTTTGCCGTGGCGAATGTCGAGCCTAAGCGCAAAGTGGCCGAGTTCCGGGTCAGCCCCGAGAACTTGATCGATGTGGGCGCGGAGATCACCGCCGACCACTTTGTCGAAGGCCAATTCGTGGATGCCTCTGGCACCTCGATCGGTAAGGGCTTTGCCGGTGGCATGAAGCGGCACGGTTTCGGCGGTCTTCGGGCCAGCCATGGCGTGTCGATCAACCACAGAAGTCTCGGCTCTACGGGCCAGTGCCAGGATCCTGGCAAGGTCTTCAAAGGCAAGAAGATGGCCGGTCACATGGGTGACGTCAGTGTCACCACGCAGAACCTGCGCGTGGTCAAGACGGATCCCGAGCGCGGTCTCATCATGATCCGCGGCGCCGTTCCCGGCGCCAAGGGTGGATGGGTGCTCCTGCGCGATGCGGTCAAGCGGGCGCTGCCCGAGGGCGCGCCGGTCCCCGGTGCGTTCCGGAAGGGCGCCGAGGAACTAGCGCCGGTCAAGGAGACTGCGGCTGAGGCATCCGCCGAAGCTGAAGCGGCCCAGCCGGCTGAGGGCGGAGAGAACGCGTAATGAAAGCGGATGTAACAACGCTCGACGCCAAGAAGGCGGGTACCGTGGAACTGTCCGAGGACGTCTTCGGGCTTGAGCCGCGCGCCGACTTGCTGCACCGGATGGTGCGCTATCAGCTCGCCAAGCGCCGCGCCGGCACGGTCTCGACGAAGGACCGTTCGGAGATCACGGCGACGACCGCGAAGATGTATCGGCAGAAGGGCACGGGCCGTGCGCGTCACGGCAGCGCCAAGCCCGGCATCTTCCGTGGCGGCGGTAAGGCTTTCGGTCCGAAGCCGCGCAACTTCGGCTTCGATCTGCCGAAGAAGGTTCGCGCGCTGGCTCTGAAGCATGCGCTGTCGTCCAAGGCCAAGGCCGAGGAGTTGATCGTCATCGAGTCCTGCGACGTGAAGGAAGCCAAGACGAAGGCGCTGAAGTCGCAGTTCGAGAAGCTCGGCTTCGGTTCCGCGCTGATCGTGGACGGTGCCGAGGTGCAGACGAACTTTGCCCTCGCGGCCCGCAACATCCCGCATGTGGATGTGCTGCCGATCCAGGGCATCAACGTTTACGACATTCTGCGGCACGAGAAGCTCGTGCTGACCAAGGCTGCGCTCGAAGCGCTGGAGGCTCGTTTCAAATGAGTGCGCTGCAAGCATACGACGTGATTTTGGCGCCGGTGATCACCGAGAAATCGAGTGAGGCGTCCGAGTCCAATCAGGTGGTGTTCAAGGTTCGCCTCGACGCAACGAAGCCGCAGATCAAAAACGCGGTGGAGAAGCTGTTCGGCGTCAAGGTGGTGGCCGTGAACACGCTGACCCGCAAGGGTAAGACCAAGTTCTTCCGGGGCATCAAGGGCACCCAGAAGGATACGAAGAAGGCCGTGGTCAAGCTCGCCGAAGGCGACAAGATCGACGTGACGACAGGGATCTAGCGCGATGGCGTTGAAGACATTCAAACCGACCACGCCGAGCCAGCGTCAGCTGGTGCTTGTGGACCGCAGTCATCTGTGGAAGGGCAAGCCGGTCAAGCCGCTCACGGAGGGCTTGAACAAGTCGGGTGGGCGTAACAACACTGGGCGCGTCTCGATCTGGCATCGGGGCGGCGGTCACAAGCGTACGTACCGCATGGTCGATTTCAAGCGGACCAAGCGCGGTGTGGCGGCGACCGTCGAGCGGCTGGAATACGATCCGAACCGGACCGCGTTTATCGCGCTGATCAAGTATGACGACGGCGAGCTGTCGTACATTCTGGCGCCGCAACGCTTGGCGCCGGGCGACAAGGTTATCGCCGACGAAAAGGTCGACGTGAAGCCTGGCAACGCGATGCCTCTGGCGAACG
>Ga0316585_10000356_pt1 | contig 10461 bp, 9 predicted proteins | sample S_170502SCrBrC_D_FD_204517 | JGI IMG/M metagenome (GOLD analysis project Ga0316585, IMG submission 204517) | Rhizosphere microbial communities from salt marsh grasses in Alabama, United States - S_170502SCrBrC | ecosystem: Host-associated > Plants > Roots > Rhizosphere | place: USA: Alabama...
TCCTCACCTGGTCGTGGAGGGACGCCGTACATGTCGCCGTGCTGGTGTCGTTCGCCGCGCTCATGGCGGTGCTCGCGATCCGGGCCATGCGACGGCGCCTGCTCGGCTGAGCAGGCTGCCGGTCGTCGCGCCGGGCGTCCTAGGCTGTCGGGCCGTGCCGGACTTCCGCTACGCCGACCTGCTGCCCCTGACTCCGCCGGACGTCGAGTACCGGCTGCTCACCGAGGAGGGGGTCCGGGTCACCGAGGCGGCCGGGCGCCGCTTCGTCGAGGTCGAGCCGGAGGCGTTGCGGCTGCTGACGGCCGAGGCGATGCACGACATCGCCCACTATCTTCGCCCGGCCCACCTGGCCCAGCTCCGACGCATCCTGGACGACCCCGAGGCGTCCGCGAACGACCGGTTCGTGGCGCTGGACCTGCTCCGCAACGCCAACATCGCCGCCGGCGGCGTGCTGCCGATGTGCCAGGACACCGGCACCGCCATCGTCATGGGCAAGCGGGGACGGCACGTGCTCACCGACGGCCGGGACGCCGAGCACGTCAGCCGCGGTGTCTTCGACGCCTACACGACGCTCAACCTGCGCTACTCGCAGCTCGCGCCGCTGACCATGTGGGAGGAGCGGAACACGGGCACGAACCTGCCCGCCCAGGTGGAGGTCTACGCCGAGGACCCCTACGGCGACCCCGGCGCGTACGCGTGGCTGTTCATGGCCAAGGGGGGCGGCTCGGCCAACAAGTCCTTCCTCTACCAGGAGACCAAGGCGGTGCTGAACCCGGAGGCGATGCTCCGGTTCCTCGACGAGAAGCTGCGCTCGCTCGGCACCGCTGCCTGCCCCCCCTACCACCTCGCGATCGTCGTGGGCGGGACCAGCGCCGAGCACGCGCTGAAGACGGCGAAGCTGGCCTCGGCGAAGTACCTCGACACGCTGCCGACGTCCGGGTCGCTGGACGCCCACGGCTTCCGGGACCTCGACCTCGAGCTCGAGGTGCTGGAGCTGACCCGCCAGTTCGGGATCGGCGCCCAGTTCGGCGGCGTGTACTTCTGCCACGACGTGCGGGTCGTGCGGCTGCCCCGGCACGGCGCGTCCTGCCCGGTCGCCGTCGCCGTCTCCTGCTCGGCGGACCGGCAGGCCGTCGCGAAGATCACCGAGCAGGGGGTCTTCCTCGAGCGGCTCGAGACCGACCCGGCCCGGTTCCTCCCCGACGTCACCGACGACCACCTCGACGACGGCGAGGTGGTGCGCGTCGACCTGAACCGCCCCATGGACGAGATCCGGGCCGAGCTGTCCCGGTACCCCGTCAGGACCAGGCTGTCGCTGTCCGGCCCGCTCGTGGTGGCCCGCGACATCGCGCACGCCAAGATCAAGGAGCGTCTCGACGCCGGAGAGCCCATGCCGGGCTACCTCCGGGACCACCCGGTGTACTACGCCGGGCCTGCCAAGACCCCCGACGGGTACGCGTCGGGGTCGTTCGGCCCGACCACCGCGGGCCGGATGGACTCCTACGTCGAGCAGTTCCAGGCCGCCGGCGGCTCGCTGGTGATGCTCGCCAAGGGCAACCGCTCCCAGCAGGTCACCGATGCCTGCCGACGGCACGGGGGGTTCTACCTCGGCTCGATCGGTGGCCCGGCCGCCCGCCTGGCCCAGGACTGCATCCGCCGGGTCGAGGTGCTCGAGTACCCCGAGCTCGGTATGGAGGCGGTCTGGCGCATCGAGGTCGAGGACTTCCCGGCCTTCATCGTCGTGGACGACAAGGGCGAGGACTTCTTCGCCGAGACGTCGCGTCCGGTGCTCACGATCGGGCGCCGACCCCCCGCCTGACGCCGACCGTCGGGCTCAGCGGCGCCGACCAGGCCGGGGGACGAGCCGAGGCACCCGGGAGGCGTAGAGGTCGTAGGCCTCACCGAACCGCGCCCGCAGCAGCCCCTCCTCGTAGCCGGCCTTGACGTGCAGCACGACGGCCAAGGCCACCCAGCCGACCAGCGGCTCGGGCCGCCCCGCCAGCACCGCCCCGGCGAGTGACCCCACCAGCACGGCGACGTAGATCGGGTGACGCACGTACCGGTACGCACCGCTGGTACGCAGCACCGCCCGCTCGGGTGGTGCGGGGTGCACCCGCAGGGAGCGGCCGAGCAGCCCCGCGCCGGCCAGCCCGAGCAGCAGCGCCGCCCCGATCACCGCCCAGCAGGCGACCACCACCGCGGTCGGTACCGTCCAGACGGGGGGAGCGGGCCACAGCCAGACCACGCCGAGGCACACCGCCTGCGCGACGACCAGGACAGTCCCCGGGTCGGCCCAGCGTCTCGCCACGGGCGAAACCCTAGGCAAGCACGACGGCGGCGACGACGATGGACGCCCATGAGCAGCGACAGCCAGCGGCGCGAGGTGCGGGTCGAGCGGGACACGATGGGCGAGGTCGAGGTGCCCGTCGACGCGCTCTGGCGGGCGCAGACCCAACGCGCCGTGGAGAACTTCCCGATCTCCGGTGAGCCGGTCGACCCGGCGGTGGTCCGTGCCCTCGCCGCCGTCAAGGCGGAGGTGGCGCGCGCACACGCCGAGCTCGGCCTGCTGCCCCAGGACCTCGCCGATGCGATCGCCCGGGCCGCCGACGCCGTCGCCTCCGGCGAGCACGCCGAGCACTTCCCGGTCGACGTCTACCAGACCGGCTCGGGGACGAGCACGAACATGAACGTCAACGAGGTCGTCGCCACGCTCGCGACGTCCGCCCTGGGCCGAGACGTGCACCCCAACGACCACGTCAACGCCGGCCAGTCCAGCAACGACACGTTCCCCACCGCCGTCCACCTGGCCGCGACAGAGGTGGTCGTCGAGGTCACGCTGCCGGGGCTGGGGCTGCTGCACGAGGCCCTCATGGCCAAGGCCGGCCAGCTCGCCGACGTCGTGACCGCCGGCCGCACCCACCTCATGGACGCCACGCCTGTCACCCTCGGCCAGCGCTTCTCCGGCTACGCGACGCAGGTGGCCAAGGCCGTCCTGCGGATCGAGCACAGCCTGCCGCACCTGGCCGAGCTGGCGCTGGGGGGCACCGCGGTGGGCACGGGTCTCAACGCCGACCCGCGGGTCGCGCCGCTCGTCGTCGGCCGGCTCGCCGAGCGCACCGGGCTGCCGCTGACCGAGGCGGCCGACCACGTCGAGGCTCAGGCGGCCCGCGACGGCCTCGTCGAGACCAGCGGTGCGCTGCGGGCCGCCGCGGTGGCGCTCACCAAGATCTGCAACGACCTGCGCTGGATGGGCTCGGGCCCCCGGGCGGGGCTGGGCGAGATCCGCATCCCCGACCTTCAGCCGGGCTCATCGATCATGCCGGGCAAGGTCAACCCGGTGCTGTGCGAGGCGACGTTGATGGCCTGCTCCCGCGTGGTCGGCAACGACGCGACGGTGGCGTGGGCGGGAGCATCGGGTTCGTTCGAGCTCAACGTGCAGGTCCCGGTCATGGGCCAGGCGCTGCTGGAGTCGGCTCGGCTGCTCGGACGTGCCGCGGCGGTGCTGGCCGAGCGCTGCGTCGCCGGCATCGAGCCCATCACGGACCATGCCCGGGCCCTGGCCGAGGGGTCACCGGCCATCGTCACGCCGCTGAACCGGTACCTGGGGTACGAGGCGGCGGCCGCGGTGGCGAAGAGGGCCCTGGCCGAGCAGCGCAGCATCCGGGACGTCGTCATCGACGAGGGATGGGTGGAACGGGGTGCGCTCACCGGCGCGCAGCTCGACGAGGCCCTCGACGTGCTCCGGATGGCCCGCCCCTGAGTCAGCGGGGCAGCTCCTCGAGCATCTCGGTGACCAGAGCGGCGATCGGCGAGCGTTCCGAACGGGTCAGCGTCACATGCGCGAAGAGCGGGTGCCCCTTGAGCTTCTCCACCACCGCGACGATGCCGTCGTGGCGGCCGACCCGGAGGTTGTCCCGCTGCGCGATGTCGTGGGTGAGCACGACGCGGGCGTTGGCCCCCATCCGGGAGAGCACCGTGAGCAGCACGTTGCGCTCCAGGGACTGCGCCTCGTCGACGATGACGAACGCGTCGTGCAGGGAGCGGCCGCGGATGTGGGTGAGGGGCAGCACCTCGAGCAGGCCGCGAGCGATCACCTCGTCGACCACGTCGGAGGTGGTCACCGCGGTGAGCGTGTCGAAGACCGCCTGGGCCCAGGGGTTCATCTTCTCCGCCTCGCTGCCGGGCAGGTAGCCGAGCTCCTGACCGCCGACGGCGTAGATGGGCCGGAAGACGACGACCTTGGTGTGGGTGCGGCGCTCGAGCACGCTCTCCAGGCCCGCGCACAGGGCCAGCGCCGACTTCCCGGTCCCGGCCCGGCCTCCGAGGCTGATGATGCCGACCTCCTGGTCGAGGAGCAGATCGAGGGCGACCCGCTGCTCGGCCGAGCGCCCGCGCAGCCCGAACGCGTCGCGGTCGCCGCGGACGAGGCGGATGCGCTTGTCGGGCGTCACCCGAGCCAGGCCGCTGCCCCGGTCGCTGACGAGCACCAGGCCGGTGTGGCAGGGAAGGTCGCGCGCCTCGTCGAGGTCGACCGACCCGTCCTCGTAAAGCGCGTCGAGGACGCCGCCCGGCACGTCGAGCTCGACCATGCCGGTCCACCCGGACTCCACCACGGTCTCCGCCCGGTACTCCTCGGCGTGCAGGCCGACGGCGGAGGCCTTGACCCGCATCGGCAGGTCCTTGGACACCAGCGTCACCGCGTGCCCCTCGGCCTGGAGGTTGCGGGCGACGGCGAGGATGCGGGAGTCGTTGTCCCCGAGCCGGAAGCCGGGCGGGAGGACCTCGACCTCCGTGTGGTTGAGCTCGACGCGCAGCGTCCCGCCGTCATGGCCCACCGGCACGGGGGCGTCGAGCCGGCCGTACTCGACGCGCAGGTCGTCGAGCATGCGCAGGGCGGCTCGGGCGAAGAAGCCCAGCTCGGGGTGGTGCCGCTTGCCCTCCAGCTCGGTGATGACGACCACGGGCAGCACGACCTCGTGCTCGGCGAACCTCGTCAGGGCATACGGATCGGACAGCAGCACGCTGGTGTCGATCACGTACGTCCGCCGTGCCGGCATGGGCACTCCTCTCGATGGGTGGGGGGTCAGCTGCCGTACCGCCGTTCGCGGTGGGCGTAGGAGCGCAGCGCGCGCAGGAAGTCGACGCGCCGGAAGTCCGGCCACATCGCCTCGCAGAAGTAGAACTCGCTGTGGGCGCTCTGCCAGAGCAGGAAGCCCGAGAGCCGCTGCTCGCCGGAGGTGCGGATGACGAGGTCCGGGTCGGGCTGCCCACGGGTGTACAGGTGCTCGGCGATGTGCCCGACGTCGAGCAGCTCGGCCAGCTCGGAGATCGACGTGCCGGCGGCGGCGTGCTCGGTGAGCAGGGAGCGGACGGCGTCGGCGATCTCCTGCCGACCGCCGTACCCGACGGCCACGTTCACGAGCATCCCGGGCAGGTCGCGGGTGCGGTCCTCGGCGTCCTTGAGCACCCTCTGGGTGGAGTCGGGCAGCACGTCGAGTGCCCCGACCGGGTGCAGCCGCCAGCGCCGGGTGTCGGCGAGTCGTCCCACGGCCCTCTCGATGATCGCGACCAGCGAGGCCAGCTCTTCGGCGGGGCGGGACAGGTTGTCCGTGGAGAGCATCCACAGCGTGACCACGGACACCCCGGCGTCCTCGCACCAGCCGAGGAACTCCACGATCTTGTCCGCACCCCGCTGGTGGCCGGCGTCGGCCTGCTCCCCCATGCTGCGGGCCCACCGCCGGTTGCCGTCCAGGATGACGCCCACGTGGCGGGGCATCCGCTCCGGGTCGAGGGAGCGGGCCAGCCTTCGCTCGTAGACGCCGTAGACGAGGTCGGCCACCGCCACGCTGCGGAGGCTACCCGCCGACTCAGCCGAACCATGGCAATGACGTAGGTTACGGAGTCGTAGGTTTCACGTCCGGTCGGGAGAGCACGTGGAGACGCGCAGCGAGCACAGCCCCCGTGAGCGGGCCGAGGCCGCGTACGACCACCTCGCCGGCAGGGTGGAGTCCCGCGTCCAGGGCGCCCTCGACCGCCTCCCGCCGCACGTCAAGCCGAAGCTGCGTGGATGGCTGCACCTCGGCGCCATCCCGCTGGCACTGGTGGCCTGCCTCGCCCTGCTCGTCGTGGCCGACGACACCGCCACCCGGGCGGCCGTGGCCGTGTACACGGCGACGAGCCTCCTGCTGTTCTCGGTCAGCGCCGTGTACCACCGCGGCTCGTGGTCCCCGGGGATGGCCGGCTTCCTGCGGCGGCTCGACCACGCCGACATCTTCCTCATCATCGCCGGCACCTACACGCCGTTCGCCGTCGTGCTGCTCAGCCCCGAGCGGGGGCGGCTGCTGCTCGCGCTGGTGTGGTCGGGGGCGTTCGCCGGGGTGGTGTTCCGGCTGCTCTGGCTGGGCGCGCCGAGGTGGACCTACGTCGCCGCCTACGTCGCGCTCGGCTGGACCGCGCTGTTCTTCGTCGGCGACATCGCGCGAGCCGGAGGTGGGCTCGTGCTCGGCCTGCTCGTGCTCGGCGGCCTGCTGTACACGGTCGGCGCCGTCGTCTACGCCACGCAGAAGCCGGACCCCAGCCCGCGCTGGTTCGGCTACCACGAGGTGTTCCACGCCTGCACGATCGGCGCCTGGCTGGCGATGTACGCGTCGATCGCCGTGGCGGTCACGCACGGCTAGGCCCGGCTAGGTGCCCTGCGGCCCGCGGTCACGGACGTCCTGCACGCGGCTCAGCGCGTCCCGGAGGTCGCCGAGCCACTCCTCGCTGTTGCGCCCTACCAGCCGCACGCACCAGGCCAGCGCGTCCGAGCGAGACCGGGCGACCCCGGCTTCGACGAGCGTGTCGAGCACCACCCGCTCGGGCTGACGCAGCCGCGTCATCACCGGCACCGAGGCGGTCGTGAACAACGCCGACATCCCGCCGCAGCGGGCACCCCAGGACACCCGCCGTCCGGTGCGGTGCTCGAGCTCCCGGGCGATCTCGATGCGCCGGGCCCGAGTGTCCTCGCGGAACTGCCGGATCCGGCCGTCGCACGCGGCCGCCTCCTCGGCCTCCGAGACGCCCTCGCCGAGGGCGGGCGTGGGGATCTCCCCGACGACGAGCACCTCGTCGCGGTCCGTGCTCACCTCGACCGGTCCGGTGAACCAGCCGGGCGGGACGCGGCCGGTCAGCCAGCCGCGGATCGTTGCCTCATCTGTCATGCAGCCATGATTACATGCTTACATCGTTGCGTCGGTTTCGTTCGCCGTGGGCGGACGGCCCTCGCGGACGATCGCCACGGGGCCGTGGGCGTGGCGCACGAGATGGTCGCTCACCGAACCGAGCAGCAGGCCGGTGAACCCGCCGTGCCCGCGGTGACCGACCACGACGAGAGCCGCCGTCCTGGATGCCTCCACGAGCACCTGGGCGGCCGTGGCGTGCACGGGCATCGGCACGACGGTCACGCCGGGGTCCTGCCCGAGCTCGGCCGCCACCTCGACGCGGATCTCCTCGCTGACCGCGGCCTCGAAGTCGGTCATCGGCGGCACGACACCCGGCGCGCCTCCCGGCTTGGGGGCGCTCGTCAGCGACCAGGCGCGCAGCACGACGAGGGGGCAGCCGCGGGCGCCGGCCTCCTGGGCGGCGAAGCGCACCGCAGCGCGGGACTCCGCCGAGCCGTCGGTGCCGACCACCACCGAGCCGGCGAGGTCGCCGACGTGCTCACGCACGTGGCCCGGCAGCCGGTGCTCGGAGCTGGTGACGGGTGCGTCGTCTGTCACGTCTACCTCCCGGGGCCGCTCTCTCACCCTACGGTGAGGGCATGAGCGTTGACCCACGCGCCGGCACCCCCGCTCTGCCGTCCGACCTCGTCGACGTCGCCCACCTGGTGACCGCCTACTACACCGAGCACCCCGACCCGCGCTCGGCCGAGCAGCAGGTGTCGTTCGGCACCTCCGGGCACCGGGGCTCCTCCCTGACCGGCTCGTTCAACGACGACCACATCGCCGCCACCACACAGGCCATCTGCGAGTACCGGGCGTCCCAGGGCACCGACGGGCCGCTGTTCCTGGGTCGGGACACCCACGCCCTCTCCGAGCCCGCCCTCGGCACGGCGCTCGAGGTGCTCGCGGCCAACGAGGTGACAGTCCTGCTCGACGCCGCGGGTCGCTACACCCCCACCCCGGCGCTGTCCCACGCCATCCTGCGTCACAACCACGGTCGCGACAGCGGCCTTGCCGACGGCATCGTCGTGACGCCGTCCCACAACCCGCCGGCAGACGGCGGGTTCAAGTACAACCCCCCGAACGGCGGCCCCGCCGACACCGACGCGACCCGGTGGGTCCAGGACCGCGCGAACGCAATCATCGAGGAGGGCCTGCTCGACGTGCAGCGCGTCCCGCTCGCGCGTGCCCGGGCCGTCGACACCACCGCCACCTACGACTTCCTCGCGCACTACGTCGACGACCTGCCGGCAGTGCTCGACGTCGAAGCGATCCGCGCCGGCGGGGTGCGCATCGGTGCCGATCCCATGGGCGGGGCCAGCGTCGACTACTGGGCAGCGGTGGCCGACCGTTACGGCCTGGCCCTTGACGTCGTCAACCCGGTGGTGGACGGCACCTTCCGGTTCATGACCCTGGACTGGGACGGCAAGATCCGCATGGACTGCTCCTCCCCGTACGCGATGGCCTCGCTCATCGAGCGCGTCACCGCGCAGGCCGGCGACGAGCTCCCCTTCGACGTGGCCACGGGCAACGACGCGGACGCCGACCGCCACGGCATCGTCACCCCCGACGCCGGGCTGATGAACCCCAACCACTTCCTGGCCGTGGCGATCGACTACCTGTACCGCCACCGGCCGGGCTGGCCGGAGGCGGCCGGCGTCGGCAAGACGCTGGTCTCCTCGTCGATGATCGACCGGGTGGCCGCCGACCTGGGCCGTCGCCTGGACGAGGTGCCGGTCGGCTTCAAGTGGTTCGTCCCAGGGCTGCTCGCCGGCGCCATCGGCTTCGGCGGGGAGGAGAGTGCCGGGGCGTCGTTCCTCCGCCGTGACGGCTCGGCGTGGACCACCGACAAGGACGGCATCCTGCTGTGCCTGCTGGCCGCCGAGATCGTCGCGGTCACCGGGCGGTCGCCGTCCGAGCACTACCGAGAGCTCACCCAACGCTTCGGCGACCCCGTCTATGCCCGCACAGACGCCCCGGCCACCCGCGAGCAGAAGTCCCGGCTCGGCGCTCTGTCGCCCGACGACGTGACCGCCTCGTCGTTGGCCGGGGAGCCGATCACCGCCGTGCTCACCCGCGCGCCCGCCAACGACGCCCCGATCGGCGGGCTCAAGGTGGTCACCGACGCCGGCTGGTTCGCGGCCCGCCCCTCGGGGACCGAGGACGTGTACAAGGTCTACGCGGAGTCCTTCCACGGCCCGGAGCACCTCGCGCGCATCCAGGCCGAGGCGCAGGACGTCGTCGCGCAGGCCCTCGGCTCCTGACCCGGGACACTCACCGCGCGTCCAGCGCACTCCGGAGGTCGTCGGGGTCCGTGACGGGACGGTCGCACCGCATGCCGCGGCACACGTAGGCGGCCGGGCGCCCCTGGACGAGGCCGCGACCACGCAGCAGCGGCACCACAGGGTCGTCGTCGGGAGGACCGGCCACCAGGACGAGCCCCGGTCGGGGCGACATCCGAGCCTGGCCGACGAGCGCGGCCGTCGAAGGGTCCTCAGGCGGGCCGACGACCGCGACCTCGAGCGGGCCGTCCACGCCGGCCTCGGCAGCAGCCAGCGCCCAGGCGACGAAGCGGGGGGCCCGGGGGGCCATGGCCTGGGCGGTGCCCAGGGCCCTCTCCGCGACCTCCCGGTGCCGCGCCGAGCCGGTGTGTGCGGCGAAGGTGAGCATCGCCTGGGCTGCGGCCGAGCGGCCCGAGGGGGTGGCGTTGTCGGTGGGGTCCTGCGGCCGTCGCCCGAGACGGGGGTCCGTGGCGTCCGCCGCGGTGTCGTAGAGCTCACCGCCCTCGCCGAGGAACTGGTCGAGCACCGTCGCCAGGAGCCGATCGGCCAGCCGCAGCCACCGCGGCTCGCCGGTGGCGCTGAGCAGGGCGAGTGCGCCCTCGGCGAGGTCCGCGTAGTCCTCGAGCACTGCGGGCGGTTCGCCGGCTCGGCCGTCCCGGGAGGCGCGCCGGAGCCGGCCGCGCCCGTCCAGGTGCACCCGGACCACCAGGTCGGCGGCCCGCTCGGCGGCCCGCACCCAGGTCGGCTCGTCGAGAAGCGTGCCGGCCTCGGCGAGGGCAGCCACCGCCAGGCCGTTCCAGGCCGCGACCACCTTGTCGTCCCGCGCCGGCTGCGGTCTCGCGGATCGCGCCGCCAGCAACCGCCGGCGCGCCTGGGCCCAGCGCTGCGGGTCATCGGGGTCGCGGGGCAGCTGCAGCGTGGAGGTCCCGTGCTCGAACGTCCCCGGTCTCACCGCGAGCAGGGCCGCCGCCCACGCGCCG
>Ga0316585_10000359_pt1 | contig 10447 bp, 6 predicted proteins | sample S_170502SCrBrC_D_FD_204517 | JGI IMG/M metagenome (GOLD analysis project Ga0316585, IMG submission 204517) | Rhizosphere microbial communities from salt marsh grasses in Alabama, United States - S_170502SCrBrC | ecosystem: Host-associated > Plants > Roots > Rhizosphere | place: USA: Alabama...
GGACTGCTCATTGAATTCAAGGACGGCCGCGTCAAGAAGGCCAATTTCGGAATGGCGACTGCCGCCCGCGGAGAAAACCGGCACCTCATCGCCCTGGTCGTGGGTGCATCGGCCGGCGAGGCCAAAGCGTCGCTGGAAGCCTACGGGGTGGCCCGCATCATCAACATCAACGCCGGCAACCGCGGCTGGGATCCCGCCATTCAGGCCGCCGCGGTGGTGGCGGCCGTCGAGCAATTCGACATCACCAGTCTGATCGGCCTCACCAGCCCCGCCGGCCGGGAACTGCTGCCGCGCATCGCCGCCCGCCTGGATGCCCCGCTGGTAATGGACTGCAGCGAAATCGACCTGGACGCTCACCGGGTCAAGACCTCTCAATATTCGGGGAAAACCATCGCCACCATCGCCCTGACCGGCCGCCATTTCATCTACGGCATCCGGGCCAATGTCGTCGCCCCGCGGGAAGCCCCGACGGTAGCGGAGGTCATTGATTTCGCCTTCGAGGAGAATCAAAGCTCCGGGTACCAGGTGATTGAAACCCGCACCGACGGAAGCGGCACCCAGTACCTGGCCGAGTCGGACATCATCATCTCCGGCGGGCGGGGGTTGAAAAGCGGTGAAAACTTTAAACTGCTCTTCGAGTGCGCCGGAGAAATGAACGCCTCCGTGGGCGCCTCACGGGTGGCCGTGGACAACGGCTGGGTTCCCTACGCCATGCAGGTGGGCCAGACCGGTGTGAAAGTGAACCCCAAGGTTTACATCGCCGTCGGTATTTCCGGCTCCGTCCAGCACTTTGCCGGGATGAAAACCGCCAAGATGATCATCGCCATCAACTCCGATGCCAACGCCGCCATCATGGCCAACTGCGACTATTATGCCGTAGGCGATCTCTTTGAAATTCTGCCCGAACTCAAAAAGAAGCTGGATGAACGCCGGCGGGGCTGAAAAACCGCCATCGAGGCTTATGAAAACAGACGGGATAACCTGACAGCTTTTTAACTTACGCGGATCCTGTTTTGGTCCAAAATCGATCCAGGCGGATTTTTAAATCGTCATCGCTGCGCGGTACCACCGGACGCCACTCCGAAGGAAAAAGAGCGTGGTAGCGCGCTGTCCCGAACCGTTGATCGATCAGCAGGACGACCCCCCGATCGGATTCCGACCGAATGACCCGGCCGGCGGCCTGAAGGACCCGGTTGATGCCCGGGTACATGTAGGCAAATTCGAACCCCGCCCCGAGCGCCGTTTCGTAATAGTCGCGGATCAGCTCTTTTTCCAGCGAGATGCCGGGCAGCCCCACCCCCACGATCACCGCCCCGCTGAGCCGCTCCCCGACGAGGTCAATGCCCTCACCGAAAATGCCGCCCATGACGGCAAAACCGACCAGTGTCTCCGGGTTGTCGCGCGAGAAACGGTCCAGAAAAGCGCTGCGGTCGGTCTCGGGCATGCCGGGCGTCTGGAGGACCGTATCCACCTCGGAACACGATTCCCTGAAGCCCTCATAAACGAGGCGCATGTAATCGTAGGACGGAAAAAAGAGAAGGTAATTGCCCTTTTTCCGGCGGATAACGGCCGCGACGGCCCGGATCACATCCGGCGCCGTACCGGGGCGCTGTTTGAAATAGGTCGACACCCGGTCGAGGATAAACAGCCCGAGGTTTGACGCCGCAAACGGCGAGGCAAAATGGCGGTGGGCAGCCGACGGTTGACAGCCGAACATTTTTTTGAAGTAGGCCGCCGGCGTCATGGTGGCGGAGAAAAAAACCGCTGCCCGGCACCGGCCGAGAGCGTCACCGAGTTGCCCGGACGGGTCGACGCAGAAAAGTTTGACCTTAAGGTCCGCCTCCAGTTTCTCGTAACAGGTGACGTAACTCGCATCGTAGGCCTCGAAGACACGCATGAAGGCGATCACAGCAAAGTAGAGGTCGAGCAGCGCCTCGCGAAATTCGGCTTTTTCGTTGCGACCGAGCCACTCCTCGGCCAACTGCGAAAATCTCCTCAGAGCCGGATAAAGATCATCCGGCGGTTTCTTGTCGGACCATGCCGGCGGCCCTGCGATGACGGATTCTTTGAGTCGGTGCATCTGCGAGTTGACCTGCCCCATGCTTTTATAAAGCCGCGGGAGGGTGTCATGAACCTCGCGCCGCAGGTTCAGGAAGGGCTGTTTGAAAATCTCGGCCGAGAACATCTCTCGTGACCGGTCGACGAGATTGTGGGCCTCGTCGATCAAAAAGGTGTAGTCACCGGCGCCTTCCAAGAAGAATCGCCGCAGGTAGACCCGCGGATCGAACGCGTAGTTATAGTCGCAGATGATGCAGTCGGCGTAGAGCGCCAGTGTGAGGGACAGCTCGAACGGGCACAGACGGTGGACGCGGCCAACCTCTTCGATGAAAGGACGGTCCATGGCATCGCGGCTGAAAATCTCCGGCAGGGCGTCCCTCAGTCGGTCGTAGTAGCCGCGCGCGAAGTCACACCCCTCGCCGCTGCAGTCATTTCCGGGATTGAAACAGATCTTGTCCTTGGCGGTCAAGGTCAGATATTTGAGGCGCAGGCCGCTGCGGCTCAAATACGCGAGCGCCTTCTCGGCGGCGGAGCGGGCGGTTGTCCGGGCCGTCAAATAAAATATCTTGGAGGTCAGCCCTTCCGCCAGGGCCTTAACGGCCGGAAAAACCACCGCCATGGTCTTGCCGATCCCAGTTGCCGCCTCGACGATGAGCTGTCCGCCGGAACGGATCGTCCGATAGACCGCCACCGCCATGGGGCGCTGTCCCGGCCGATAATCGGCGAACGGAAAGGCGAGGGCCCGGATGGCAGCATCGCGCCGCTGCTGCCAGTCGATGAGAATCGTCGCCCAGCCGAGGTAGCGGTCGATCAGGTCGCGAAAAAAACCAGACAGCTCATCAAAGGTGAATGTCCGCCGCACCTCGCGCGTTTCGCCGGAATCGAAGTGGTAATAGGTCAGCTGCGCGTCGATGTCCGTCAGCTGCTGCTCGACCGCAAACATGTAGGCGTAACATTTGACCTGGCCCCAGTGCAGGGTGTTCTGGTCGGCCGCCAGTTGATCGAGATCGCGGTCGGTGGTTTTGATCTCGTCAATGACGGTGCGGGTCGCCCCGTCGGCATCGGTTTCGCTGAAAACCCCATCGATGCGGCCGCTGATGCGCAATAAAAAAGCATCGGACTCATGCTGCAGGGCGATCGAAACTTCCGGGCGATAGGTTTGCGGCCGTGAATTCTGGATCTTTTGATGGGCGCGGATCGCCTCGACCGAACGCCGGGCCCCGGAAAACGACACCGTCAAGTCACCGGAACGGCATACAAATTCGACCAGTTCACGAACAGCAATGGTGAGTTTTCTCTTCAAAGGATTCTCGATCGTGTCGCGTCATTTTTTAAGTGTCTCGACTGCCTTGAGCGACGCAATTGAATGCACATAAGGCTACCGGTTCAACGTTCAGCGCCGCTTATGGCCGCGAGCGGCCACTCTGATCGAAGAGGAAACTTTTGTCGGGTAAGACAATTCATGTGTGACAAGACACTATTTTCCGATCCGCCATCCATTTTTCGACCGCAAAGGCGTGGTTGTGACGGGTCACTGTAATTTTTTGGTTACGGCAAGTCAAGGCAACGCCGCGGTGAATAGAAGTTCTCGGTGAAAATAAGAATTCTAAAGATTACGCTGGTTAACCGGGTTCTAAAGCGCTCAAACAGTTGATTACTTTAATACCCGGTCACCCGGCTCCTTGTACAGTTTCACCGAAAACGGCTGTGCGGTGAAGCAGGGGTTGCCGGAAACCGCGCGGAAGTTACCGGCGGATTTTGGTTTGACTCCCAGAGTGGTTTTGTATACTCAAAGGATCACGAAAGAGCATTGTAAGCGTTCACAGGGCACCGCATCTGTTTTGTTGTCGGGCACTTGAAGTACAAAGGGTCGTCTGCGCGCCCGACGCCTTGCATCTGCGGCACCCTTCAAACGCTTACAATGAGGTGGTTTGAAGCACATCGGACTTTGTAAACCTGTGAACGGTTACAGAGCGGCAAAGGATTTGGCCTCGTTGCCGAAGGATTAATTGATGATAAATGCTTTAAAGCGCTGGCTGAAGCCGACCCGATCGCGACTGTCACGGCGAATTGTGTTCTACGTGTTTGTGAGCGTCGTGGTAATAGAAACGATCATCCTGATCCCGTCCACCATGAAGCGGGAGAAGGAGCTTTTTCAGCAGATGCGCTCAGTGGCGTCGGCCCAGATCGAAGTGCTCATGAACCTGCTGCCGTCGAAGGCCGACGCGTCGCAGGTTTTCGACCAGCTCAGACGACTGCAGGGCTGCTCCAAAATCGTCGGTGGAACCCTCTACGACCTCGACGGCAAAATGATCGGCATCTTCGGAGAGCCTCCCGGTATCTCGTTTTCCGAAATTACCACAGCAGGGATGCAGCAGGCGAAAAGCGCCGACGGCCGCCGTATCGACATGGCCTGGCGGCAACCGCAGCTGAACAGGGCCAACGTTCTCGTCCTGCGGCAGGACGCTACCGCAGTGAAGCGTGAACTGGAGGCGTTCATTCTGCGTATTGCCGGACTGATCCTCATCATATCGATTTTCGTCACCGTCGGCGCCTGGAGCGCCATGCAACCGATTGTCGTCACCCCGATTTTGCGACTGAGAAAAGATTTGGTGCTGGCCGGTGAGGCCATCAGCAATGATCGCTCGACCCCGGATTTCTATGCCGCATCGGTGCACCGGCGGGACGAACTGGGTGACGTGATTGCGGCCTTCAATCAGATGTACCGACGGATATTAGAAGCCATCAGCGAACGCCGCAAGGCCGAGGCCGCCTTGCAGCAGAGCCTGGAACAGGTCAGGTCCTATACGCAGGCCTTGGACACCGAGATGGAGCGCGGCCGGGAAATGCAGAAAAATTTCCTTCCGGCGATGCTGCCGCAGCGGACAGGCTGGGAGTTTGCGGCCTTCATCGAACCGGCCCGCCAGGTTTCGGGCGATTTCTATGATGTCTTCGAACTTCCGGGCGGTTCGGTGGGCCTGGTCATCGCCGATGTCTGCGACAAGGGGGTCGGCGCGGCGCTTTTCATGGCGCTCTTCCGCAGCCTCATACGGATCTTTTCCGGCCAAACCTCCCTTCAGGGCCTCGATTGTCACATAACCGAGTCATCGGAAAACAGAACCTCACCGGAAGCACCCGCTGACGTCCGGCTTTCGCACCGTACGGCCCTTGAGGCCGTGGGCCTGACAAATGCCTACATCGTCAAGAACCACGAAGACCTGGCCATGTTCGCGACTCTTTTCTTCGGGGTGCTGAACCCGTCGACCGGAGTGCTGAGCTACATCAACGGGGGACACGACCCGCCCTACATCCTGGACGAGGCCGGCACCATAAAAGTTCACCTCGGCCCGACCGGACCGGCCGTCGGCGTGCAGGCCGATGCGAACCTGGAGATGCGGCAGACGTCCATGGCGCCGGGTGACATATTCTTCGGCTACACCGACGGGGTCACCGAAGCCCGGATGGCAGAGGGCGAATTTTTCGGTGAAAAGAGACTCCTGAGACTGCTCAAAAGCGGCGGCTCTTCAGCGGAAGAAATGCTGAAAAATATTTCCGAAGCCCTCGAAGCGCATATCGGCAGCGCGGAACAGTTCGACGACATCACCATGCTCGCGGTCAGACGGCTGCCTTGACCGCTTGCGACCGCCGGCAGCAGTGCCGAACGCCTGTTGCCCGAAGGTGGTCAACCAGTCTATCGAAGATGAGGAATTATTTTTATGCTGGGCCCTCAGCAGTTGACCCGTTCGATAACAAGCGCACGATAGGAAGTGATGAAAATTTATACCGGCAGTGGTGATCGGGGAAAAACAAGTCTGTTCAGTGGCGAAAGAGTCGCCAAAAATAACCTCCGCACCGAGGCTTACGGTGACCTCGACGAGCTGAATTCATGCCTCGGCGCGCTCACCGCAGCATTGGAAGAAAGCCACGAAAGCATCGCCGAAATCCGTCAGATCCAATCGGATCTCTTTCATATCGGCGCCTGCCTGGCCACCACACCCGGGTCTCCGTCGGCCGCGGCCCTCGAACCCTTCGGCGAACAAAAGAGCCTCTATCTGGAAACGGCCATCGACCGCATGGATCAACACCTGCCGCCGCTGAAAGGGTTTATCCTTCCCGGCGGCCGCATGCCGGCGGCCCTGGCCCACGTCGCCAGAACCGTCTGCCGACGGGCGGAACGGCATGTGGTGAGCCTGCTCAAAGACAAGACGAGCGGTCAGACGCCGGAGGCCTACCAGGCCGTCCTCGTCTATCTCAACCGGCTCTCCGACTATCTCTTCGTCCTCGCCCGCTACTGCAATCACCTGGCCGGCGAGGCGGATATCCTCTGGAGTCCGTGAATGCAAGACCTCACATACGAAACAAAGCTTTTGGAAAGACGGCGGCTTTCGGACAACACCTTCGAAGCGATTTTCTCCCGTCCCTCTGTTTTCGACTTCACGGCCGGTCAGAGAATTCGCCTCATCCATGGAGGGCTCGAAAGAGATTATTCCCTGACCAATGCACCCGATGACGCCGTACTGGTGCTCTGCATCCGTCAGGTTGCCGCGGGACGGTTTTCGACGCTGCTTTCCGCGACCCCCGTCGGCACTGCTTTTACATTCAGCGGTCCTCACGGTTATTTCGTATTTCGGGCGTCTCCGCGACCGAAGGTTTTCGTCGCCACCGGCACCGGTGTCGCCCCCTTTGCCGCGATGGCCCGCTCCGGCGTCAGCGCTTTCACCCTCTTGCATGGCGTCCGACACGCCGGCGACTGTTATTACGCCTCTCTGTTTGGCTCCAAGGCGCGACGATACGTCGTCTGTCTGTCCGAAGAAGATCCTTCTGAGGCGGGGACGTTTCACGGTCGTGTCACCGATTATCTTGCGTCACAATTGGAGCCCGACCACTACGACTTTTATCTGTGTGGCCGCGGGGAAATGATCCGCGATGTCACCTGGCTCGTGGATGATCGCTTTCCCGGCTCGATGGTCTACACCGAGATTTTCTATTGATCCGCATCCGTCCGCAAAGGGATGAGTTGATCTTATGTCACCGACCTCAACCGGTCGCTTTGTTTTTCAGGGCTATGCACCGGGCACCATCGGAAGAATTACGGAAGCCCATGCGGTCTATTACCATGAGCACTGGGGATTCGATGCGAGTTTCGAAACCCAGGTCGCGCGTGAACTCTCCGCGTTCGTGAGTGAATTTCAGGCAGACCGCGACGGACTGTGGGTGGCCGATTCGGACGGGCGGTTTGCCGGATCCATCGCCATCGACGCTAAACTCTCCGACACAGAAGGAGCACGGCTGCGCTGGTTCATCGTCATGCCGACCCGCCAGGGCAGCGGCATCGGCCGGGCGCTGATACAGGAAGCGGTTGCCTTCTGCCGGCGCAAGGGATATCGTTCCATTTTCCTGTGGACCTTCGAGGGGCTGACCCGCGCCCGCAGGCTGTACGAAGAGATCGGATTTCGCCTCGTCCAGGAGCATGCGGTGCGCCAGTGGGGGCAGCCAATCACCGAACAGAAGTTTGTCCTGAACCTTCAAAACCAGGGAGGTATTATGGAATTCAAGGCCCAAAAAAAAGAAACGGTTGTGCTCAACCCCGCCAAAAAGATGGCCCGCAAATCGATCCCGAGCGAAATCCGGCAAGACCCCTTGACCGGAAGAACCGCGCGGATCTGCCATTTCATGAAACTGCAGTGGGAAAAACCCGATTTTGAGAAAATCGTCGCCGGTACCGAAAAGACCTGCCCTTTTTGCGCCGAACGGGTCATGCAGGTAACGCCCTGTTTTCCGCCCGAAATCATCGCCGAGGGGCGCATGACCGCCGAGGACATGGTGCTGTTCCCCAACATCGCCCCTTACGACAGTCTGGGAGCCGTGGCCACAATGGGGTCCCGGCACTATTTCCCGATGACGGAAATCGAGCCTCAGCGGATCACCAAAGCGTTTCAGCTGGCAATGGCCTTTTTCCGGCGGTTGGAGACACTAGGCCACCCCGAATCAGTCTACCATCTGATCAACTGGAACTACATGCCGCCATCGGGCAGCTCCCTGATCCACGCCCATCTGCAGGTCTTCACCACCTCGTCGGCCCCCAACCTGATGCGCGAAGAACTGGCGGCGGCAAAGGCCTACCTGAAGCGCAACCAGTCCAACTACTGGGACGATCTCGTAGCCCATGAGCAGGAAGCGGGAGACCGCTACCTGGGCCGCATCGGCCGCACCGACTGGCTGCTCAGCTACGCCCCGCTCGGGGTGGCCGGCGACGTTCTGGCCGTGGTCGAGGGGGTGAACGGCACGCTGGGGCTGACCGATCAGGACCTGACCGACATCGCCGCCGGGCTGAGCCGGCTGATGGCAGCCTACGACAAGATGGGGATTTTCAGCTTCAATATGAACTTTTTCACCGGCCGGCTGTCCGACGACTTCTCCCGCTTCCACCTGCTCTTTTCCCCACGGACTTTCTTCAACCAGTCCCTGGGAACACCGGACATCGGGGCCCTGCGCAACCTGTTCAACGAGACGCTGTGCATGGCCTTCCCGGAGGACATCACCCGGATGTTGAAACCCGGGTTCGAATAAAATCGTTGCCCGATTTTATGAAACGCGGCTGCGCCGCTGTTTTGAGAACTCGCATTAGGCCAATCGATGTTACCACAAGGCGATAGTCATTTAAACTTTACAGAGCGTTTAGGCAAAGTCTATAAGTTGAAATTTTAGTTTTCGTTAGATCTGGTTTAAGTGAACAAAAGAAATAAAAAAATGGCGGAGAGCAAATTTCCGGTGATTCCACCGGAACGGGGGGATGATCTGCACAATCTGGTAGCGGCCGAGACCGCGGATCTGGTGCTGTTCATGGCCGGCAACCAGTTCATGGCCATGGCCGATCTGATCGCCGCCTTTCGGGAGGCTCACCCGGAGATAGAAAAGATCTTCTATGAAACACTGCCGCCCGGTATGGAGCTCAAGCAGATTCTTGCCGGGGGAGCGGTGTTCCGGGAGCGCATCCTGCGGGTGACACCGGATGTTTACTCCGCGGTCAGTGAAAAGGCCATGCAGCAGCTGTCGGACACCGGCCACCTCGAACCGGGCGACTACCGGCTGTATCTGCACAACCGGCTGTCTCTGATGGTCGCGGCTGGCAACCCCGCCGGCATCACGGCCGTCAACGACCTCGAGCGACCGGAGATTCGCGTTTCCCAACCCGATCCCGTCAACGAGGACATCGCCCATCACATTCTGGACATGTACCGCCAGGCCGGCGGAGAGCGCCTGGTGCGCGGGATCATGGAAGAAAAAAGGACCGCCGGCACCACGCTGATGACGGTCGTCCACCACCGGGAAACCCCGCTGCGGATCGCCGATGGTACGGCGGACGTCGGGCCGGTCTGGGCGACCGAAATTCATCACGCCAGGTCACTGGGGCTGCCGATCGATGAAGTTCAGCCGGGTGCGCCGCTCGATCAGCGGGACCGGATCAACTACTGCATCTGCCGGCTAAAAACCGCGCCGCATCCTGAAAATGCGCTAAAGTTTCTGAATTTCATACTTTCTTCTGAAGCCCAGGCCGTCTATGCCCGTTATGGATTCATCCCCCACCGCGCGTGACCCGTTCTCTTCGTTATGGACCCTTGAGAAAGAAAATCATAGGTTGAGCGGTTTCCCGTCCAAGCGGGATTCACCGTTTCCAGTTAAAGCGCTGTAACTGGCCTCTCATAATCGTATGATCATCACAGGTTTGGATTTTTGAAGTTTGGTCATTGTGATTTATTTGTTATTTGTTATTTGCGATTTGGAATTTTTCTCCGAAACCAAAAAGTTTCTTTCTCGATCAAACTGGCCGCTTTTCAGGCCAGCGACGGGGCTGAACCCTGAACCTGTAACCGATCAGTTTAGATAAATGACAGATCTGCGTGCGCTCTACCCCTGGAGTGGAAGAAAAAGAAAAAAGAAAAGCAAAAAGAAACCTCTCCGACTGCTGACGGTGCTCAAACGCCTGGTCGTCATTGGGCTCATTGCCACGATCCTGCCCGTCGCCATTCTGCGCTGGGTGCCGCCGCCGACCACCGCCTTCATGCTGCAAAAATCCGTTCAGGCCCGTTTAAACGGCCTTACGGACTATAAAACCCGCTACCGGTGGACCGGCTGGCGAACCATTTCGCCGTATGCCGCCCAGGCCGTTGTGGCGGCAGAAGATCAGAAGTTTCCGGTTCATTGGGGATTTGATCCCGAATCGATTGCGGATGCCTTGGAGGAGCGGCTGAAGGGTGAGCGGATTCGCGGCGCCAGTACCATCACCCAGCAAGTGGCCAAGAACCTGTTCCTGTGGCCGGGGAAGAGCTTTGTGCGCAAGGGGATCGAGGCCTACTTCACCGTGCTGATCGAAACGATCTGGCCCAAA
>Ga0316585_10000360_pt1 | contig 10444 bp, 9 predicted proteins | sample S_170502SCrBrC_D_FD_204517 | JGI IMG/M metagenome (GOLD analysis project Ga0316585, IMG submission 204517) | Rhizosphere microbial communities from salt marsh grasses in Alabama, United States - S_170502SCrBrC | ecosystem: Host-associated > Plants > Roots > Rhizosphere | place: USA: Alabama...
ACATCAGCTGCGCCGTCCTGGAGGGCGCCCGGGACGGCCGCTCGGTGGCCGAGCTCATGGACCACGGCCGCACCCTGCTGACCCGTGAGGACGTGATGGAAGGCATCCCGGAGATGATCCACGACGTCCAGGTGGAGGCGACCTTCCCCGACGGCACCAAGCTGGTCACGGTGCATGACCCCATCGTTTGAGCCCCAGTTGCCTGAACCGAGGAGAGCGTGCCCATGATTCCAGGCGAAGTCCTTACGGCCCCGGGTGAGATCGAGCTCAACGCGGGCCGCCCCACCCAGACCCTCAGCGTCGCCAACACGGGGGACCGGCCCATCCAGGTGGGCTCCCACTACCACTTCTACGAGACCAATGGGGCCCTGGTGTTCGACCGGGAGCCGACTCGCGGCTGGCGCCTGGACATCCCGGCGGGGACCGCCGTGCGCTTCGAGCCCGGCCAGACCCGTACGGTGGGCCTGGTCCCTTACGCCGGGGCCCGGCAGATCTACGGGTTCAGGGCCCAGGTGATGGGCCCCCTGGATCCCCAGGCCGAGGCGGATGCCGAGCCCGAGGAGAATGCCAAGGAGGTTCAGCCATGAGCCGAATCGATCGCGCGGCCTACGCCTCGCTCTACGGGCCCACCGTCGGGGACCGGGTGCGCCTGGGGGACTCCGAGCTGATCATCCAGGTCGAGGCGGACCGAACCGTCTACGGGGACGAGGTGACCTTCGGCGGTGGCAAGGTGATCCGCGACGGCATGGGTCAATGCCAGCGCCAGGCGGCGGAGGTGGCGGATCTCGTCATCACCAACGCCCTGATCCTGGACCATTGGGGTATCGTCAAGGCGGACCTGGGGGTCAAGGACGGGCGCATCTCCGGCGTCGGCAAGGCCGGCAATCCAGACACCCAGGCGGGGGTGGACATCCTGATCGGCCCGGGCACCGAGGTGATCGCCGGGGAGGGCCGGATCCTCACCGCCGGTGCGATCGACGCCCATATCCACTTCATCTGCCCCCAGCAGGTGGAGGAGGCCCTGATGTCCGGGGTCACGACCATGATCGGCGGCGGCACGGGACCCGCCACCGGCACCAACGCAACCACCTGCACCCCCGGGCCCTGGCACATCCAGCGGATGCTCCAGGCGGCCGAGGGGCTGCCGATCAACCTGGGCCTCCTCGGCAAGGGCAACGGTAGCCTCCCGCTTCCCCTCGAGGAGCAGGTCCGTTGCGGCGCCATGGGTCTCAAGCTCCACGAGGACTGGGGGACCACGCCGGCGGCCATCGACTGCTGCCTGGACGTGGCGGAGCGCTACGACGTCCAGGTGGCCATCCACACGGATACCCTGAACGAGTCGGGCTTCGTGGAGGACACCATCGCCGCCTTCAAGGACCGCACCATCCACACCTACCACACGGAGGGCGCGGGCGGCGGTCATGCGCCGGACATCATCAAGGCCGCGGGGCTGCCCAACGTGCTGCCCTCCTCCACCAACCCGACCCGGCCCTACACGGTCAATACGGTCGACGAGCACCTGGACATGCTGATGGTCTGCCATCACCTGTCCCCCTCGATCCCGGAGGACGTGGCCTTCGCCGAGTCCCGCATCCGCCGGGAGACCATCGCCGCGGAGGACATCCTCCACGACCTCGGGGCCTTCTCCATGATCTCCTCCGACAGCCAGGCCATGGGCCGGGTGGGGGAGGTGGTCACGCGCACCTGGCAGACCGCCCACAAGATGAAGGTGCAGCGGGGCTCCCTTGCCGGTGACCCGGCCGAGCACGACAACGCCCGGGCCAAGCGCTACGTGGCCAAGTACACCATCAACCCCGCCATCGCCCACGGGATCGGCCATGAGGTGGGCTCGGTCGAGACGGGCAAGCTTGCGGACCTGGTCCTGTGGCGCCCCGCCTTCTTCGGGGTCAAGCCGAGCCTGATCCTCAAGGGGGGAATGATCGTCGCCGCGCCAATGGGGGACGCCAATGCGTCCATCCCCACCCCCCAGCCGGTTCATTACAGACCCATGTTCGCGGCCTTCGGCGGGGCCCTCGGCGCCACCTCCATGACCTTCATATCCCAATGGGCCCTGGAGGCGGGCGTCCCCCAGAAGCTGGGCCTCAGGCGTCTCATCGGGGCCGTGCGGGACACCCGCGGCGCGGGCAAGTCCCACATGGTGCACAACGACTGGCAGCCGCGGATCGAGGTGGACCCCCAGACCTACCAGGTGCGGGCGGACGGCCAGTTGCTGACCTGCGAGCCGGCGGCGGTCCTGCCCCTGGCCCAACGGTACTTCCTGTTCTGATCCGCTCGTCGGAGGCCCGGAGGAGACCGGCTTGGGCAAGTCCAGGGTCCATCCCTACTGGCGGATTCAGGCGCTGGTGCTGGGTGTCATCGCGCTCCTCGGCACCCTGCCGTTCTGGCTGACCGACCTCGATCTCCAGGCCGCCTCCTGGTTCTACCATCCGGAGGCGGACGATCCCTGGCTCGACGGAAACAGGCCCCTTTGGTCCGCCCTCTATCGCGCCGCCCCGGTGATCACCGGCGCGGTCCTGCTGGGGGGGCTCCTGGTGTTGATTGCGGGCCATCTCTGGCCGAGGCTGCGACCCAAGCGGGTCTACGCCGTCCTGGTGATCGCCACCGCCTTGATCGGCCCCGGGCTTCTGGTCAATGCGGTCTTCAAGGACCATTGGGGCCGGCCTCGGCCCCATCAGGTGGAGGCCCTGGGCGGCACCGCGGCCTATCTGCCGCCCCTGATGCCAGGCAAGTCCGGCGGCGGCAAGTCCTTCCCCTGCGGTCACAGCTCCGTGGGCTACATGCTGGGGGTCTTCTTCCTCATCTGGCGGCGCAGGCGTCCGTGGCTGTCCTGGGCCGCCCTGGTGGGATCCCTGGTCCTCGGTACGCTGCTGGGAGTCGGGCGCATGGCCTCGGGGGATCACTTCCTGTCCGATGTCATCTGGTCCGGGGTCATGGCCTACGGGGTGGCGCTGGTCCTCTACTTAGGTGTCCTGCGCATCCCCCGGCGCGAGTCGGCCGGGCAGGCCCAGCCGCACGAGATGTCGGCGCCGATCAGGCACCCCCGTTTCGCGGCCGCCGGCTACGGGGCCCTGGGGCTGGTGATGCTCTTCGGCGTCCTGTTCGCGACCCCGGTCAGCGACAACTCGCGGGAGGTGGTCAGCCGGGGAGAGTTTCAACCGGATCCGCGGGTGTTGTGCATCGAGGCGGACGACCTTGACCTCATCCTCTACCGGCTCGAGGGCCCGGATCTGGGGCTCCTGCGCCTGAAGGCCCGGGGCTTCGGGTTCCCCGGGGCCTCGGTCGACCGGGACCTGGAGAGCCGGGACGGTACCCTGACCTATCGGGTCGCCCACAAGGGGATCTTCGCCGAGCGCGACACCAAGCTGATCGTCGGCCTGGCGCCAGGTCAGTGGGGCCGGGTCGAGACTCGGATCGAGACCGGCGACATCCTGGTCCACCCCCTGGGATCTGCCGCGCCGGAGCTGGATCTCGTGAGTGCCGACGGCGCGGTGGTGGCGGAATGAGGGGTGCGCGGACTCCGGTCCCGGTCTCGGGCCTCGGTCGGGGCCGCCGGGGGACAACGGGTTGATCCGGCTGGTCCGCAGGACGGCCGGGCCACCGAACGTGGCCCCATCGGTCACCCTGACCTGGGCCCAGCGCACCCGCAGCCGGCTGCGGGTGAGCCTGGACGACGGCCGCGCCGCGGGTATCCTGCTCCCCCGGGGCAGCAGCCTGCGGGACGGCGACGGTCTGGAGTCGGACGAGGGCCTGCTGGTGCGGGTCCTGGCGGCGCCCGAGACCCTTTCCCAGGCCCACTCGGCGGATCCCCTGCTGCTGGCCCGGGCCTGCTACCACCTCGGGAATCGGCACGTGGCCCTGCAGATCGAGGCGGACCGGCTCTCCTACCTCCATGACCATGTGCTCGATGACCTCATGCGGGGACTCGGGCTCTCCGTCAGTGTCGTCTCTGGCCCCTTCGAGCCGGAGCCCGGGGCCTACGGTGGCAGCTCCCATGGCCATGGGCATGGGCACGGCGGCGATGGGCCCCATGAGCTCTGACGGGGCGGCTCCCCTGCTGCGCCTGCTGCAGCTGGTGAGCCCGTCCCTGCCGATCGGCGGCTACACCTATTCCCAGGGGATCGAATGGGCGGTGGAGTCGGGCTGGATCCGGGGCCTGCCGGACCTCGAGTCCTGGCTCGCCGACCTGCTCCTGGGGACCCTGGCCCGGGTCGATCTGCCCCTGTTGCTGCGGCTCCAGGCCGCGGCCCGGGCGGGGGACCCTGCGGCGCTACGCGATTGGACGGACCAGCTCCTCGCCAGCCGGGAGACCGCCGAGCTACGCTCGGAGGAGCTCAACCGGGGGCGGGCCCTCGCGGACCTCCTGGTGGCCCTGGGGCTTCCGGGCGCCGCCGACTGGCGCCACCAGCTGGCGCGCAGTCAGGCGGCGAGCTACGCCTTCGCGGCGGCGGCCTGGCGGATCGCCCCGGAGGTCGCGGCGACGGGCTACGCCTGGTCCTGGCTGGAGGGCCTCGTCCTCGCCGCGGTAAGGATCGTGCCCCTGGGCCAGACCCAGGGTCAGCAGGCCCTCCTGCGTCTGGCCGATGAGATCCCGGGTGCCCTGGAGCGGGCCCAGAGCCTGGACGACGACGCGATTGGGGCCTCGAGCCCCGCCCTGGCCATCGCGAGCAGCCGTCACGAGACCCAATACACCCGCCTGTTTCGCTCCTGAGGCGGAGCGGCAAGAGCCCTGGAGGCCGGCATGTCAGGATCACCTCCCCTGCGGGTGGGCGTCGGCGGACCCGTGGGGTCCGGCAAGACCGCCCTGCTCGACGCCCTGTGCAAGCACCTGCGCGACCGCTACGAGATCGCGGTGGTGACCAACGACATCTATACCCGGGAGGACGCGGAGTTCCTAATCCGCTCCCAGGCCCTGGCGCCGGAGCGCATCGTCGGGGTGGAGACCGGCGGCTGCCCACATACCGCCATCCGGGAGGACGCCTCCATGAACCTGGCGGCTGTGGAGGACCTCCAGGCCCGCTTCCCCGACCTCGACCTGATCTTCATCGAGAGCGGTGGCGACAATCTGGCCGCCACCTTCAGCCCGGAGCTGGCGGACCTGACCCTCTACGTGATCGACGTGGCCGAGGGCGAGAAGATCCCCCGCAAGGGCGGCCCCGGCATCACCCGCTCGGACCTGCTGGTGATCAACAAGATCGACCTGGCCCCCTACGTCGGCGCCTCCCTAGAGGTGATGGAGCGCGACGCCCGCCGCATGCGCGGCGAGCGGCCCTTCGTCTTCACCAACCTGCGGAGCGGGGAGGGGCTGGAGCCGATCGCGGAGTTCGTGATCCGGGAGGGGATGCTGCCACGGCGCTGACCAGCCGGGCGGAATTCGGCTGCCAGGTCCATATCGGAGTCTGCCCACCAGCCTTGGAGCACCGGCGTGGGTCGCCATGCACCGATATGGGGCGAACGATACGGCCAGACCGGCCCTCGGCGCCCCCGATTGGGCTTTTCCGCGTTGGCACAGCCCCTGCCAGTGTGTCTGACGCAATGAGCACGGGGAGGAACCTCAATGGGTGCGCGAGCCCTCCGATTCAGCGACGCCGGGCCCGCCGATGGCCTCTTGGTGTTCACGGACCTGGACGGGACCCTGTTGGATCACGACGACTACAGCTGGGAGCCGGCCCGATCTGTCCTGGGACGTCTGCGGGAGCTTGGGTACCCGGTGGTGCTCACCAGCAGCAAGACGCTGGCGGAGCTCGAGGCCGTGCAGCGGGACCTGGGGCTGGCGGGCCCCGTCATCTCCGAGAACGGGACCTTGCTGGCGTTGCCGCCGGCGCTTGCGCCAGAGACCGCGCCAGGGCCGAGCCTGGAGGCCATCGGGCCGTGGCTGGCCCAACGACGCTCGCCTGCCTACGACACGATCGTCCAGGCCCTGGCCGACCTGCGAGCCGAGCGCGGCTACCGCTTCGTGGGATTCTCGGACCTTTCCATCACCGACATCGCCCGGATCACCGGGCTTGCGTCCAAGGCGGCCGAGGCGGCGCAGCGTCGTGACGGCTCCGAGCCCCTCCTGTGGCAGGATGCGCCGGAGCGCCTGACGGAGCTGGATTCGGACCTCGCCCGCCTGGGGCTGAGGCGTCTCACCGGCGGCCGCTTTCAACACGTGCTCGGCGCCGGGGCGAGCAAGGCGGCGGCGATGACCGCGCTTTGCTCGATTCTCGCCGAGGGCGGCCACGCATTCGCCACCACCGTGGCACTCGGCGATGGACCCAACGATCTCGATATGTTGGCCGCGGCCGACGTGCCGGTTCTGGTCACCAACCCCAAGGCACCGGCCTTTGATACCACCGGTATCCCGGGCCTTGTACGCACCCGGGGGCACGGTCCCGCCGGCTGGGCGGAAGCCATCGGCGCGCTGCTGGGCGAGTGACCTGCCCACTCGCCGGTCGCCAGGGCCGGCCGCCTCGCCACCTATCCACCACTCACGCGAGCATCACCGTGCATCACCGGCACAGGAGGACCCATGACTGACTTCCTGCAAAACGGTGTCATCACCACCCTGCATAACCTGACCCACAGGCCGGTTGGGGAGCTGGAGGCGGAGCTTCGGGCCTTCGCCCGGCGCCGGCCCATGTCCCTGATCCTGCCCTCCCTCTATTCGGAGCTCACCGGTCCGGCCCTGCCTCGGATCATTCAGGAGCTGGCACAGGTGGAGTATCTGGCGGAGATCGTCGTGGGCCTGGACCAGGCGGACGAGGCCCAGTACCGCCATGCCAGAGACTTCTTCTCGGCGCTGCCCCAGCGCGTGCACATCCTATGGAACGATGGTCCCCGGTTGCGTGCCCTCGATGCGGAGCTGACCGAATGCGACCTGGCGCCCCGCAACCCCGGGAAGGGCCGCAACGTCTGGTACTGCATCGGGTTCGTGCTGGCCCTGGGGCGCAGTCAGTGCATCGGACTGCACGACTGCGACATCATCACCTATGACCGCCAACTGCTGGCCCGCCTGTTCTACCCGGTGGCCAATCCAGCCTCGGACCTGCGCTTCTGCAAGGGCTATTACGCCCGGGTGAGCGACGCGGGGCGCCTATCGGGGCGGGTGACCCGGTTGTTCGTCACCCCCTTGCTGCGAGCCCTGCGGGTCATCCTGGGGAGCAATGACTACATCGAGTTCCTGGACAGCTTCCGCTACCCCTTGGCCGGAGAGTTCGCCATGCGCACCGATGTGGCCAGCCAGATCCGTATCCCCGACGACTGGGGCCTGGAGGTCGGCGTGCTCTCGGAGGTGTACCGCAACCTCAGCAAGCGCCAGATCTGTCAGGTGGACATCGCCGACAACTACGACCACAAGCACCAGGAGCTTTCCGTCCAGGATCGCGGCGCCGGGCTCGCGCGCATGAGTCAGGAGATCGCCAAGGCCATCTACCGCAAGCTGGCGACGGAAGGGGTCGTGCTGTCCGACGGGTTCTTCCGAACCCTCAAGGCCACCTATTTCCGCAGCGCCCTGGACATGCTTGTCCAGTATGGCCACGACGCCGCCATCAATGGGCTCAAGATGGACTGCCACGCCGAGGAGCTGGCGATCGAATCCTTTGCCCAGAGCGTCATTCTGGCCGGGGAGACCTTTCTGGCCAACCCGCTGGAGGTCCCGTTCATTCCGAACTGGAACCGCGTGACGGCCGCGATCCCGGACTTCCCCGGTCGCCTGGTGACGGCGGTGGCGACGGATTCACGGGAGGCCGGAGCTGCCGGGACAGCGCAGGTCGACCCTCTGATGACCTCGCGGATCGTCGAGATGGGTGCCGGATAGGTGCCCGAATCGCGCAAGGGAAGCGCTGATCTATTGAGACTGGGCAAATACTCGTCCGGAACCCGCAATCGACCGCTTACCTGTAGGTTGGGCCGACGAAGGAGGACCAACAATCAAGCCGTTACAGTGGCCTGCTTGTTGGGCTTCGTTCCTCAGCCCAACCTACGCGGGATTCTTACGCAGTCTCCATCGCGTCTCCCGATGACGGCCGACGGATCAGCCCTCGGGCACCAGCCACAGGGACGCATAAGGCTTGAGCTGTAGGCAGCCGCGCTCAATGGGCACCGTTCGGTCTTCGATCAGGTCGCGCCACATGGTCCCCGGCTCGCTGTTCCAGAAGGGCTCGTCCATCGAGACGGAGCGCAGGTCCGGGGTGAAGTTGAACAGACAAATGACGCGCTCGCTGCGGTCGGGCGCCTCACGGGCCACTCCGAAGATGTGGAAGCCCAGCAGCAGCAGCTCCTGGGGACCGTCCGGGTAGAAGGCCGGGTGTTGTCGGCGCAGGAGCAGGATACGTCGGTAGCTCCGGAAGATCCTCGCGGTGTCGGTGCGGGAGTCGGCGAGCAGGCGCTCCAGCTCGGCCCGATCCCACTGCCGTCGATTGATCGAGCGGGTGCGCCCGGTGCGCTCCACCCCCTCGGGATCGTTCGGCGTGGCAGTGAGTGAATGGATGTAGATGGCGGGAATGCCGCGCAGACTGAGCGCCAGGACCTGGGACAGCCAGAACGAGGGGATGTGCCAGGGGTCGTGCCCCAGGTTCGGGTCGCGGAAGGCGTCGAACAGGCTGATGTTCAGCTCATAGGGGCTCTTGCTGCCGTCGGGGTTGGACTTGCTGGAAACGAAACCGCCCCGGGCGCGCATGGCGTCCAACAACATTGCCACCTCTTCCCGTGGCACCAGACCCTCCAGGGGGCGCAGACCGATGCCGTCGTGGGAGGCGGTGAAGCTCAGGACGGTGCAGCCGGGCGGCGGCGGGTCGAGCTGCTGGCGTATCATCCACTCGGTCAGGTAGCGGGATGAGCCGGTGAAGAGCCCATGCAGCAGCAGGGGCGGCAGGCTGAACTCGTAGATCAGATGGGCCTCGTCACCGTCGGCGAAGTAGCTGCGGTTCTCTGCGTTGGGGACGTTGGTCTCGGTGAGCACCAGCGTCCCGGGGGCAGCGGCCTCCAGGATGGCCCGCAACAGCTTCACCACCCGGTGGGTCTGGGGCAGGTGGATGCAGGGCGTGCCGATCTCCTTCCATAGGTAGGCAACCGCGTCGAGCCGCAGAATCCGCGCGCCGCGCTCGACGTAGCCCAGCATGATGTCCACAAGCTCCAGGAGCACCTGGGGGTTGGCGAAGTTCAGGTCGATCTGGTCGGGGCCGAAGGTGGCCCACAGATGCTTCAGTCCGCGGTGGGTATAGACCTCGCGCAACAGGGGCGTGGTCCGCGGGCGGGTCACCATGGACAGGTTGGCGGCCGGGTCCGCCTCGATGAAATAGCCGTTGTAGGGGGCCACGTCCGCCACGTAGTCCGCCAGCCAAAGTCCCTCCCGGGAGCAGTGATTGAGCACCAGGTCGAAGGCCAGACCGTAGTCCTGGCCCAGGGCCGCCACGTCATCCCAGCTCCCGAGCTCCGACCGTACCTGACGGTAGTCGATCACCGCGAAGCCGTCATCGGAGCTGTAGGGGAAGAAGGGGAGCAGGTGGATCGTGGAGAACGCCTCACCGAAGTGCGTGCGCGCGAAGTCGAGCAGGGTGGACAAGGGCGCCTCGCCGGGGGCCTGGATGCTGTCGCCGTAGGTGACGAGCACGGCGTCGCGGTGGTCCCAGGGCTCGGTCCGTTTCGGCTCCCCCAGGGCCTGGCGGGTGGCGGCCATACGGACGTCGATGGCGTTGGCCAAGTCCGTGGCCCGCTCGTCGCCGTAGAGCTGGCGCAGGTGCTCGGCAATGGCGGGATGTGGCGTTCGGCTCTCTGTCATTGGAGTGAGGCTCGCGGCGGCTGTGCCAAGGGTCCACAGGGTACGAAGCCGCCAACAGAGATCGAGATTCCGCCCGGCTGCCGGACTTACAAGCAGCCGTCCGGCCGATCTGGACGGTATGCCATGGATCGCTGTCTACCTAAGCAAGAATCGCGCGCACTGCGGCGAGCTCAGGCTCGGCTCGGATCGACCGAATAGGTTCGGGACGCGAGCTGATCTAAGGCCAGGAAGGCATTTGACCAGCGTCTCCTGGAGTGCCGCTCTTGTCGTCCGAGGACGCGCGCAACCGTCACAGCCGGCGGCGGCAAGCGTCTGATAGGCCCTAACAGGAAATGCCGGTGGATATGAGCCCGTCGACCGGCAGCGCATAGCGGTCTCCCATGGTTGGCGACGGCGGAGTCGCCTCAACGCGCATAGCGGACCCCAAGGGCTGCTCACGCCAGCGATCACTTCACGCGCTTTGCGGACCTTGAGGGTCAGGCCTCGCCCTTCTCCGGTGGGTAAGGTTCCGACCTGCTCGCTACCTCTCCGACGATTTCGTGGCGTTTGGGTCGCTAGGTTGGGCTGCTGCTGGAGGTTGGGTCGGGCCCGCGGGGCTGACGGACGGCTAGTAATGTGCTCGGATATGTGACGGGGGTCGCGGACGCGGGGCCTACCGTCCGTCCG
>Ga0316585_10000362_pt1 | contig 10425 bp, 12 predicted proteins | sample S_170502SCrBrC_D_FD_204517 | JGI IMG/M metagenome (GOLD analysis project Ga0316585, IMG submission 204517) | Rhizosphere microbial communities from salt marsh grasses in Alabama, United States - S_170502SCrBrC | ecosystem: Host-associated > Plants > Roots > Rhizosphere | place: USA: Alabama...
ACTTGCGGTCATTGGTGATCACGCCATCGATGCTGATGCGCGCGACGTGCGGCAGAATCCCACCGGTACCGCCGTTCTCCGAACCGCTCATGACGATTGAGCCCACAAACAGCAATGCCAGCAGCACGGCAGCTATACGCCATGCAGAAACACGCCGTTTGAGGCGGCGCTGTTCCACTATGCGTTCTGCGTCAAGGCTCATGGCGTAGTTGCTCGCGCGCTATTGCTGGGTCTCAAAAGAAACACGGGCCGCAGTCTAATCGACCGCGGCCCGTGAGACATCGAAAATCAGGCAGCCTTGAGGCGTGCCGGACTATTCCTCTGCGGAGGCCTCGTCGGCGCTCTCGGCATCGGCAGCCGCCTTGGACGCGCGCTTGGTCTTAGCCTTCGTAGCTTTGGGCTTCGACGCCGCTTCGGCTTCCGGCTCAGCGTCCGCGTCAGCAGGCTCCTCGTCGCTGTCCTTGGCCTTGTTCAGGGCAGCGCCCAGAATATCGCCAAGCGAGGCGCCGGAATCGGTCGAGCCGTACTGGGCCACCGCTTCCTTCTCCTCGGCGATCTCAAGCGCCTTGATGGAGGCGGAGATCTTGCGCGTCTTCGGATCCACCTGGGTCACGACGGCATCGAACTTCTCGCCGACGCCGAAGCGGTCGGGACGCTGCTCGGAGCGGTCGCGGGACAGATCGGAACGGCGAATGAAGGTCGTGAGGTCGTGGTCGAGAAGCTTGGCCTCAATGCCATTGTCCTTGACGGCCGTCACCTCGCACGTCACGCGGGCACCCTTGCCGAGCTTGTCGGAGGACGCCGCACCCTCGAACGGATCCGCCCCGAGCTGCTTGATGCCGAGGCTGATGCGCTCCTTCTCGGAGTCTGCTTCCAGGACAACGGCCTTCACCGTGTCGCCCTTCTTGTAGTCCTTGAGTGCTTCCTCGCCCGACTTGGACCAGTCCAGATCGGACAGATGGACCATGCCGTCGATCCCGCCATCGAGCCCGACGAACAGGCCGAACTCGGTGATGTTGCGGATCTGACCCTCGATCTCCGTGCCAGGCTGGTATGCGGCCGCGAACGCCACCCAGGGGTTTTCCTGGGTTTGCTTGAGACCAAGCGAAATGCGGCGCTTGTCGGGATCGACCTCCAGAACCTGGACCTCGACCTCCTGGCTCGTGGAGATGATCTTGCCGGGGTGAATATTTTTCTTGGTCCAGCTCATCTCGGAGACGTGGATCAGGCCTTCGACGCCCGGCTCCAACTCCACGAACGCACCGTAATCGGTGATGTTCGTAACCGTGCCCATGAAGCGCGCATCGACCGGGTACTTCGCGGCGATGCCTTCCCACGGATCGGCCTCGAGCTGCTTGATGCCCAGGCTAATGCGCTGCGTGTCGGGATTGATGCGGATGATCTGCACCTTGACCGTGTCGCCGACATTGACGATCTCGCTCGGGTGGTTGACCCGGCGCCATGCCATGTCGGTGACGTGAAGCAGGCCGTCGATACCGCCGAGATCGATAAAGGCACCGTAGTCGGTGATGTTCTTAACGACACCGTCGACGACTTCGCCTTCCTTCAAGCGGGCGACGATCTCGCCACGCTTCTCGGCGCGGCTCTCTTCCAGGACCGAGCGGCGCGAAACGACGATATTGCCGCGGCGGCGGTCCATCTTGAGAATCTGGAACGGCTGCGGGGTATTCATGAGCGGGCCGACATCGCGGATCGGGCGAATGTCGACCTGGCTGCCCGGAAGGAAGGCCACGGCGCCGTCGAGATCGACGGTGAAACCGCCCTTGACGCGATTGAAGATCTGGCCTTCGACCTTCTCGTTGTTCTTGTACTTCTCCTCGAGACGGACCCAGCTCTCTTCGCGGCGGGCCTTCTCGCGGGAAAGAACAGCCTCGCCGGCCGCGTTCTCGACACGCTCGAGATAGACGTCGACTTCGTCGCCTTCCGATAGCTTGGAGGGGGCGCCGGCGACGCCGAATTCCTTGAGGGGGACGCGGCCTTCGGTTTTGAGGCCCACATCGATGATCGCCACATCTTTCTCGATGCTGACGACGGTTCCTTTGACCACACTGCCTTCCTGGAGCGCTGCGCCGGTCAGAGATTCTTCGAGAAGCGCTGCAAACTCGTCGTGGCTCGGCTGGCTGATGCTGGTCTGCGGTTCGGACATTTGTACTCCTACTCGGCGTTCGTCTGTTGAGCGGTGCCTGCTGCGGCCGAACCCGAGGTTAGATGTTGTTGCAATGCGACGAAGGCGCCTCGAACCGCCGCCATTTCCCAATGGCCTGGCCCGCTTCGCCTCGCCGCGCGAAAAAATTCTTTCAAGCTTGCTTCAAGATGATGGGCCAACGCCAAATGGGCACGACCTCAACCGGTCCGCCCTGCGCGGCTCATCGCAGCCTCGATCAGATCGAGAGCTGCCCTGAACGCCGCGTCTATACTCAAATTTGTGGTGTCGAGCAAGACCGCGTCGGATGCCTGCTTGAGTGGCGCGGTGCCTCGGGTCGCGTCGCGCTCGTCCCGCGCCCTGATATCGGCCAGCACCTCTTGCTCCGTGACCGCGACGCCGCGCCCCTGCAATTCCAGAAACCGCCGCATGGCCCGGACCTCGGGGCTTGCCGTGACGAAGAGTTTCGCATCCGCGTCAGGACAGATCACCGTGCCGATATCCCGTCCGTCGATGACCGCGCCGCTCTCCCCATGGGCGAAGCGCCGCTGATAGGCGAGAAGCACCGCGCGCACTGGGGGATGCCGCGCGACCTGGGATGCGGCTTCGCCAGCCCCCGCCGTCCGCAGCTCAGGGTCGTCGAGGGTTGCGATCTCAAGCGCCGACGCCACCTGGGCCGTGGCCTCCGGATCGTCCAAGGCGATGCCCCTTGCCAGCGAATCCCGAGCCACAGCCCGATAGAGCAAACCCGTGTCGAGGTGCGGTAGGCCATAGTGCGCCGCGACCCGCTTGGCCAACGTCCCCTTGCCCGAGGCGGCCGGTCCGTCCATGGCGATAATCATCCGAGGCGTGCTCCGAGACCTGTCATCAACGGCACGAAGGCCGGAAAGCTGGTAGCGATCATCCCGATGTCGTCCACGGCCACAGGTTCCTCGGCGCCGAGCCCCAGCGTGAGGAAGGCCATGGCGATACGGTGGTCCATCTCCGTTTCGACGGTCCCACCACCCCGCACTTTGCCCGTGCCGGTGACGATGAGATCGTCGCCCGCGACGCGCGCGGCAACGCCGCAAGCCGCAAGGCCCGCCGCGGTGGCGGCCAGGCGGTCGCTCTCCTTCACCTTCAGTTCCGAAAGCCCTTCCATTCGGGTCTCGCCTTCTGCAAAGGCCGCGAGCGCGGCGAGGATAGGATATTCGTCGATCATGGACGGCGCGCGCTCCGGCGGCACGCGGACACCTTTCAGCGCGCTCCACCTGACCCGCAGATCGCCGACGGGCTCGCCCGCCGCATCGCGCTGATCGAGCACTGTGATATCGGCCCCCATCTCCTGCAGCGTTTCGAATAAACCGGTGCGCGTGGGGTTGAGGAGCACCGTCTCGATCACCAGTTCCGAGCCCGGACAAATCAAGGCGGCGGCAACGAGAAAAGCCGCCGAGCTCGGATCGCCCGGCACGACCACATGTGCTCCCCGCAGCTCCGCGTCGCCCGCAACGGTGATCGCGCGCGAACCATCCGCCCGTATCGCCACATCCACCTCGGCGCCAAAGTATCGCAGCATGCGTTCTGTATGGTCGCGCGTCGCAAGCGCCTCGATCACGGTGGTGCGTCCCGGCGCATGAAGCCCCGCCAGCAGAATAGCCGACTTCACTTGCGCGGACGGAACGGGGAGTTCGTACTCGATGGGCAGCAGGTCCTCGGTGCCGATCACGGTGAGTGGCAAGGTCTCCCTGTTGTCCTCCACCAACAGCCCCATCTGCGCCAGCGGCTTCAGCACGCGGCTCATGGGGCGCCGGCACAAAGACGCGTCCCCCGTCAAAGAAACAGGTATCGGATAGCCCGCAAGCACACCGAGCATGAGCCGGCTGGCCGTTCCGGAGTTGCCGAAATCGAGCACGCCATCGGGCGCCGAAAGACCGCCAACGCCCTGACCCAAGACCTCATAAACGTTCCCGTCCTGCGAGACCGACGCGCCCAACGCCTGCACGGCGCGGGCCGTCGCAAGAACATCGTCGGCCTGGAGCAAGCCCTCGATGCGCGTGCGACCCGTCGCGAGCCCCGCCAGGATAAGCGCGCGGTGTGAGATCGACTTGTCGCCGGGAACTTTCACATGGCCGGAAATGCCTGCGGATCGGCGAGCTGTCAGGGGCTGCTGCATGGATATCAGATTGCTGTTTGAGGATGCTTGATAGCTTTTGACACTACGCATGAGGCGTGGCAATGGGGAGTCACGCTTAGACTATGTTTGAGGAGAGTCATGTCGAAACCCGCACGGGGAACCAAGCGCGTTTGCGCGAGCTGTGACGCGCGGTTTTACGATCTGGGTCGTTCGCCGATTGTCTGCCCTGTCTGCCAAGCCGTCTTCCACGTCGCAACGCCGACGCGGCGCGGCGCGGCCGCTCAGCCGGCAGCGAAGCCTGAGGCCGAGGAAGAAGAGGACAAGCCCGTGGTGGGCGGCGCCGAGGTCATCAGTCTGGACGAGGCGGAAGAGGACGAAGAAGCCGCCGTCGACGACGAGGAAATCGTCGATATCGGAGATGACGACGAAGACATCCCCGATAATGACGACGAGGATACGTTCCTTGAGGACGACGAAGACGAAGACGCCGACGTCACCGGTATCGTCAAGAACGAACGGGAAGACGAAAGCTAGAACCGCGCTTGCGGGACGCGCCCGCCGGCGGACAGCCCAGTTCCGAAGGATTCGCCCGCCGAGTCGCATTTCGCTTGAACGATCGGGCCGCTCAGCCTAAACGATGCGGTCTGGAATCGACGGCGCTGCCTCGCAGCCCGGATGCAGCACAATTCCGCTAAGGGGCCATAGCTCAGTTGGGAGAGCGCGTGAATGGCATTCACGAGGTCGGCGGTTCGATCCCGCCTGGCTCCACCATTTCCTGTAACGACACTCTCCGACATCGTGACCTGATCGGCAGCGCCGGCCGTTGCCGGTGCGCACACGCCACTTCGAGGGCTCGAGGCTGGACGGAAACCCGCTACCCAGGTCGAACATGACCGACCGGGCATACAGCGTGCGTAACGGGATCTTTGGCGGCGAGCGCGCGTACCGCCTTACGCCGGATGCCCTTTGCTGGACGGAGAGCGGCAAGAATGACGGCCGCCTCGCCTATGCCGACACGCGCGCCATGCAATTGATCTCCTATGCCTCCCCGATCGGCAGAGCCCTGCAATGCAAGCTGACGAGCGCGACCGGCGGCAAGGTGCTGTTGCGGTCCGCGCATTATCTGAGCCTTGGCAATTTCGAGGATCGAACGGATAGCTACAGACCCTTCGTGTGCGAACTCGCCAAGCGGATTGATGCAGCCATTCCGAAGGCGGACTTCATCGCCGGCAGCACGGGGCTCTGGCATGCCTGCCGTTGATCTGGCGCGAGGTCCGCAGCGGCGGCCGCCAGCGCTTCGACGCGCTCGCGCCGCCTGAGGAGCTCCTCGGCGGAACACGCGCTCAATCGGCCAAGAAGGCTAGCAGTTCTGATCGATGAGCTGCTGCGACAGGGACTTGATCGCGTCATCCTCCTCGAGCGCCAGAGACTTTTTCGCATCGAAACAATTCTGCGCCGCGTCGGTGTTGTTCGCCGCCCTCAGGCCATAAAGCATGCCGACTACCGAATTCTCCGCCGCCGCGTTGTCGATGAGACGCGAGCAGGCCGCAACCACCGCGCCGCTATCGTTGCTCTGCGTGCACGTCGAAAAATCCGTCTCGAACCCGTCATAGGCAACGGCCTGCACGGAGGCGAGAAGTACTACCACAGGCGCAATCCTGAACGCGTTCATCGCTGCCTCCAATCCCTCGAGAAAAGATACGAGGGATCGTAGTCGTCTTTTTTGACGCAATCGACAAACCAACGTTGGGTGTGGTTCAGGCGTGCTCGTCCGCGCCGTCGTCAGCAAGGGCGGCAACCGCCAGCGCGAACACCGGTTTGATCCGCGTGTTGTCCTTCAGCGCCCAGGCGACGAGGCTTGCGCCCTCCAGGACGCTGAGAAGCATGGTGGCCGCCTGACGCACGTCAAGATCGGCACGGAACTCGCCATCGGCGATCCCGTCCCGGACGACGCCGCACAGCCAGTCGACGTGAAGTTCGAAAAAGGTCGATACTTGCGCGCGCATCGACTGCGGCAGAGCGGCCGCTTCGGCGGACAGCGCCGCGCAGAGCGGCATCAGTCCCTCCTGCAGGCTATCGACGAAAAACCCGCTATAGGCCGAAAGACGGCCCGTGGCCGACGACTCCTCCTCGAGGACCCGCGCAAGGGCGCTCTTGAACTCAGCGAGATAGCCGTCGATCAGGGCGACGCCCAAGCGTTCTTTTGTCGGGAAATGATGATGTACGCTCGCCTTGCGGATGCCGACCCGTTCGGCGAGATCCGCGTAGCTGAAGGCCGCGTAACCACGAGTCCGGGTGAGCGTCTCGGCCTCTTTCAGCAAGAGTTCGCGCGTTCCGATCGACATGTGCCGTACCTCGACCTGAGTATCCGTTCTTGGTCTCGGACTCGCCACTCGGCTCAAGACCCGCCCTGGGGCTTGCTCGAGCCGTTGAACTTCTCGCCATCGGTGTCCACCACCGAGACGTCGAGCTCGTTATTGTCGCCCTTGGCGAAGGTGAAGCGAAAATTCGGATTGGTCGAGATCGAGAACGTGCTGTCCAGCTTGAACACCAGCTCTCCGTCCCGTTCCACGGTCACCTCTTTGACGTAACGCGCGGGAATGAACTTCGCGGTGTTGATGTCGAGCTGCATACCGTTGTGATTCGGGTGCTTGATCATGACCTGGCCGGACCAGATCGGATTGCTGCTCAAAGCCGGCGGGAAGGTCCGAACAATAGTTTTGCCCATTCCGGCCGTGTCGGCATCCGGGTCCTTGGCCTGCATGGCCGCACAGCCTCCGGCGGCAGACAAGAATTTGGTTGCCATATGGAGGCTGCCGTCCTCAAGCTCGAGCACGGCCCGGGCATGGGAGAAATTGTCGACACGGACACGGGTCGCAAAGCTGCGCTCACCGCCGGAACCGGCAGCCGGACCGAATGTGAGGGTCGCGACCTTCGGGTCAGGATTCTTATCGATGAAGATCGAAAGAGATTTGACCTTGTCTTTCACGTGCGGCGGGATCCGCACCGTAATCGGCACGATGGCGGCATCTTCCACCTTTTGAGGGGTTTCGAGCACGACGGTGCCGTCCTCTTCCGTGATCGGACGATCGCCGAAAGCTTGCTCCCGCAGGATCGGCCACACGTCTTTCTCGGCATGCGCCGGTGCGGTCGTCAGGGCGCCGATACTGGCTGCGAGCACGACGCCGCAGATCGTCCGGCTGAGCTTGTTGAAAGCTTGTGTCATGGCCTTAGGGTTCCTCATATCGCATGGTTCTCAGCTATTCCCACTCGAGTTCAGCATAGGCGGCAGTGACGTTGCGCACATGATACTGGTCAAACAGCTTCCAGGCATCCTTTTCCGAGAAGCCGGCCGACTTTGTCGCCTGCTGCAGTGTCTTGCCCTCGGCGATTTGCCGCCGCACGTCGTCCGCGATGGCGGACAGGTAGCGCTGTTCGGGCTCCAGCGCTTCAGGTAGTTTCATCGTCTTCGGCCCGTGACCGGGGACGACGCGGGCAGCCTTTCGCTGGCCCATCTCATCGAGCACCCCGAGCCAGCCCTTGATCGACCCGTCGATGGTCGGGACGTGGACGGAAAACAGCAAGTCCCCGAGAAAGAGCGTGTTGGTCTTCAGGTCCGTCACGATCAAATCGTTGTCGGTATGGGCCGTCGGCTGGGGCTCGAGAAGCAGCTCCCGATCGCCGAGATCCAGCTTGGTCGGCTCTTTGATGCCGAGCGTCGGCAGAATGATCTCGCTGCCGGCAAAGGCCTCCGCGCCGATCATCTGCTCGTTCGCGACCAGGTAGCTCTCCTTGCGGGTGCCCAGCGCCCGCGCGAGTTTGTAGTGACCGACGAATTCCGGGTTGTCCTGCTTGAAGGCCGCATTCCCGAAAACATGGTCGGGATGCATGTGCGTGTTGATCACGTATTTGATGGGCTTGTCGGTGACGGCCCGAATGGTGTTGCGCAGTTCGGCGCCGAGCTTTGCGCTCCCGGAGGTGTCGATGACGGCGACGGCCTCGGAGCCCACGACGAAACTTGCATTGGCGATATCCCCGCCATTGGCTTCGGACTGCACCTCGTATCGTCCCTGATGGACGAAGACGCCGGGTGCGACTTCGGTCACGTCTTCGACCGCAGCATGCGCCGGCAGGTACCGCAGCAGCGGCGCCGAAGCGATCGCCAAGCCGGCCAGAACCACATTCCGACGCGACAGCGCGTGAACCCCCCAGCCGCAGCTGCGAGAGGTTTCGGGCCAGGCGGGGTGTTTGTGCGGTACGTCCGACATCTCGGCGGCACTCTACCTATCACTAGGTAGGTGCGTCAAGTTGTCATGCTCTGCGCATGCTTAATGCGCGGGCACTGCGCGGAGAACCGGCGGAAGGGACCTGGGGGCACCCGCCGGGAGGCGCTTGATTTCAGCCGTGGGGCCCCCATATCGGGATTGATTTCTTGGAGTTTTCCGCTCCTACCGACGGCGGCGGAAGAACAGGCCCCGCGCCGGATAGTGCATGACACGTCTCGATGGCAGTCTATGGATCAGCATCGGCACCGCCCGAAAGGGTGCCGCGACAAAGCTAGCCGAAGGCGGCTATCCGCCCTACAACGTTGAAATCCTGCCCGCGGACGCACAGCGCCCTGAGCGTTTGCGGATCACCCTGGCCGTGGCTGGATTCTCCCGCGATGAGCTGGAGGTTTGCATCGCAGACGGCGCGCTTCACATCCGTGGTGAGAAACCGGAAGAAGAGACCAGGGACTATTTGCATCGTGGCCTCGCCAGCCGCCGCTTCAAGAGGACATTCGCACTTGTCAACGGCGTGGAAGTGCGCGAAGCGGAGTTGGAAAACGGGCTCCTTGCCGTCGAGCTCGAAAGGCTCCCCCAGACGGCGCGCGCGTTTAAGGTCGGGATAACATCCGCCGGCTGAGATGTTTGGAAACGAGTTTGATGAACGAACACCAAGACGACGACACCGACATCACCATGAGCCCCAGGGAGCTTGCGCTGCTTGGCGAAGGCGAAGTCGCGTATATCAAGCAGGTGGATTTCGACGCTGCGGAACGGCTCTTCCCGGCGCTGGACGACACGCCGGAGGGGATCGATCTCTTCGCGGTGCTGGGCGCCGACGGAACGCCGATTGCGTTGACGGATAGCCGCAACGCCGCGATCGCCAACGCGATCGAGAACGATCTCGTACCGCTAAGCGTGCACTAATCTGACAATTTGGATTTGCCGCGCGCTCCGGCCGTGCGGAACCGGATGTAGCCCTGCTCTGCGAGCGCCTGGAGCTAGGCTGCGTGCGAGGCCGTCTCGTCCTGCGTCAGGACCGCGTACAGCGCCTCGGCGTCTGCGCTGGACTTGAGCTTCTTCACGGACGGACGGTCGCGCAGCAAGCGAGAGATGCGCGCCAGGGCCTTCAAATGGTCGGCGCCCGCGCCCTCCGGCGCCAACAGCAACACGACAATCGTAACCGGCTCGGCGTCGACGGCCTCGAAATCGATCGGTTCCTCGAGGCGGGCAAACAGGCCGACAATTCGATTGAGGCCCGGCATCTTCGCGTGCGGAATGGCAACGCCCTGACCCAGTCCGGTCGACCCGAGGCGCTCGCGCTGCAGCAAGACGTCGAAAATATCCCGTTCCTGGAGACCGCATATCTCCGCGGCCCGCGCCGAAAGCGTGGCCAAAAGCTGCTTCTTGTCCGCCGCGTTGAGGGACGGCAGGACGGCTTCGGGCGCAATGTAATCAGCTAAAGTCATTTCGAGTACCTGTGTGCCGCCGATCGATCCGGCACTGTCATGGCCCAACTAACACTTCAGATCGCGCGTCTGTTCCACCGACGCGGGGCCGCTCGTTTCTATCTCGCACAGTAAACCTCGGGTCCTGAGACCCTTCAGCCAACGCATTAGAACGAAAATCTGGACGAAGACGCGGAACGCTTTTGACGAATTCTAGAAGTCTATCTGTTTCTGGCTGCGCTGCTTTTCCCGTAGGCAATCCGCCGGAGTCTTGTAGCTGCAGGCCTCCCGGCCCGAATCCTACAAGAGACGAGGTCAGCATCGGGACCTGACCGTCCCGGCCCAAACAATATTGACCTCTGTAGCGGAGGGCGGAAGCTAGCTCCGTGCATAGAGGGTGTCAAATCGAAACCTCCACGAATTGTCAGAGGCTTG
>Ga0316585_10000363_pt1 | contig 10409 bp, 6 predicted proteins | sample S_170502SCrBrC_D_FD_204517 | JGI IMG/M metagenome (GOLD analysis project Ga0316585, IMG submission 204517) | Rhizosphere microbial communities from salt marsh grasses in Alabama, United States - S_170502SCrBrC | ecosystem: Host-associated > Plants > Roots > Rhizosphere | place: USA: Alabama...
ATCCCAGCGCCGGAACCTATTGCTTTGACCCGGGTCGGGATGTAGCCCATGGCAGTGAGCTTGCTGTTGGCGGCATCGGTCGAATCGGCCTCGACGATGCCGGAACCGGTTTCGCCGGTTTCGGTGATAACCTTGTAGGCGTATTTCGGCATTAGTTCCTCTATGGCCGTTTCGGCGGTCCCTTCCGTCAGCAGTCGGAAATTATCGGTGAAAACAAGAATACAGTAAATTACGCCGGGTAACCGGATTTTAAAGGTTTACCGAAAACCGCCGGTCAGCCGTCCGTTAGGTCAATACCGCTGATGCCGCTTCCTCGAACGTCGTGATGCCCTGCTTGATTTTTTGAGCGGCATCTTCTTTCAACGTCATGAAATGTCCGGCTTCTTTTGCGGCGCGTCCGATTTTGTGGGATGACTGCTTTTTCAGGATCATGTTTTGAATCATGTCGTCGATCAACAGCACTTCGTAAATTCCGGTTCGGCCTTTGTACCCGGTGTGCATGCAGTTGAAACATCCGGTTCCGTGCAGAAAACTGGCATGGCGGTTGTTTGTCAGGCCCCAGTATTCGAGGACTTCCGGGGGGGCATTGTGTGGTTTTTTGCAGTGGGGGCAGATGGTCCGGACCAACCGCTGGGCAAAGGATACGATCATCGTCGAGGCCACCAGAAACGGCTCGATGCCCATGTCGATAAAACGGGTGATCGCGCCGGCCGCGTCATTGGTGTGCAGGGTGCTCAACACCTTGTGGCCGGTCAGGGCGGCCTGGACGGCCACCGTGGCGGTCTCGGTGTCGCGGATTTCGCCGACCATGATGACATCCGGGTCCTGACGCAGGATCGACCTCAGACCGTCCGCAAAGGACATTCCCGCTTTGCGGTTGAGCTGGACCTGACAGATCTTTTCGATCCGATATTCCACCGGATCTTCGACCGTGATGATATTGGTATCCGGCTTGTTTATGGTTTTGAGGATCGAATACAGACTGGTGCTCTTGCCGCTTCCGGTCGGTCCGGTGCTCAAGATCATGCCGTATGAGCGGTTGATGACCGAAACGAGTTTGCTCCGATCCATCTCCGACATGCCGAGGCGTTCGAGAGAGTAGACCCCGCTGCTGGTATCGAGCAGCCGCAGCACCAGATTTTCGCCGTAGATGGACGGTATGGTCGACGCCCGAACATTGATCTCCTTGTTTTTCATTTTGACCGTGAAACGACCGTCCTGAGGAACACGCGCGATGGAGATGTCCATGTTGGCGAGAATTTTGAGCCTGGAAATGATCGGCAGGAACATCGACTTGGGCGGCGCAGGCACATCGTGAAGTTTGCCGTCCACGCGGAAGCGCACCTGCACATAATCTTTTTCCGGGCTGATGTGAATATCGCTGGCACCCTCGCGGACGGCTTGTGACAGAATCGAATTGACCAGCCGGATGACCGGAGCCTCCTCGGCCATGCCTTGCAGGGAACTGACCTCGACGTCCTCAGTAATTACGGCCTTTTCGACTTCCTTATCGTACTGCATCTCCTCCATGTCTTCCAACACGCCGCCGATACCCGAATAGGTGCCGTAGAGCGTGCTCAGAAGCTGGTTCAAATCCTGTTCGGTGCAGATCACCGTTTCGACTTCGTTGTTGGTATACACCTCGATCGCATCGACGGCATTGATATCCATCGGGTCGATCATGGCGATCGTCAGGAGCAGATGGTTTTTTTTGAGCGGTACAGCCTGGTAACGAAAGGCCATATCGGCGGGAATGACGTTGGCCAGCTCGGTGTCGATCTGGTAGGCTTCTGACGAATATTTTTCCAGATTCAACTGGTTGGAGACCATGTCAACGATCTGTACCTCTGTGACGATTCCCTCGCGCACAAGAAACTGACCCAGCTTCAGACCGGATTTTTTTTGGTACGGCAGGGCCTCCTCAAGCTGCGGCCGGGTCAAAAGCCCACCTTCAATGAGTATTTCTCCCAATCGCTTTTTCGTTTTCAATTTTCTTTTCTCAACGGCTTGCCCGCTGCCGCCGCTATCGAGGGGCATCGGGTTTTTGGGGTTTGGTTTCATCATCTTTTTGAAAAACTCCTTGTTTGCGCACTCGTTCCTGAGGGCGCCGATTCGCGAATGCGGTATCGTATTTTTAGGAATAAAAATTGATCAATTGCTCACTCAGCAATTAGCTTGTCAACCATTGGCACGCCGGTTTTGATGTCCGAAAAACGGGTCTCTGTAAAAGACCGTTTCAGGCGACCAGATCGAGACGATCCGCCCCTCTTTTGAAAGGGGCACCGGCAGTTGTTCCAATGCAATCCGGGCCGTCAAGGGGTCGGGAAAAATACGGTTTATCAACAGGTCGAACTGGATGCCGTTTTGCGGGGTCCAGTAGGAGACGATCCTGACCTGGCGGGCGTTGCCGGTCAAGGAGCGTAAGAAAAAATAGGCGTCTTCGAGACGCTGGCGGTGCGCGACACTAATCCACCATACGGGATCGGCAAGAGGACGGACATCCGCCGGAATAGCCGGTACCCGCACCATCTGGCCCACCTGAACCAGATTGGGATCGGCAATGAGCGGGTTGGCGCGCAGCAGGGATTCAAAGAGCAGGGAGCTGACATCGCCGTAGATGGTTTCCATCAGCCCGTAAAGATTTTCGTTGGGCATGATGGCAATCTGTCCGAGTTCACGGGGCGCTTCGAGCTGCGGCGGTTTTGTGACCGGCGGAGGCACCGGAGACGGCAATGTGGCGGCCAGATCAGCAGTAACCGGCGCATTCCCGGGAGCGGGCTGCGCTCCTGGGGCTGCAGGGGGTGATACAGCGGGTACAGGGGGCGCTGGTAAGTCGGCCGCGGCAGATGGCGGCGTCATGGGCGTAGATCGCGGTTCCGGCGCGACCTCGATCTTGCGATAGTTGGCTGTTGAACGGCTGGACTGCGGGTCGGTTAACGAGGAGCCGGTTTGAGCCGATAATCGCAGGTGTCGGATGTCGATTGCCGCGATACCGATAGCCAAAAACAGGAGTGGGATGCCCACGGACAGGGCCAAACGTTTGATGCGTCGGCTGCGATGCGGAAATACTCGTCGGATGCAGGTCCGGGCCAAAAAGAGATCAACCGACGGTCGACTCTGAATGATCATCGTCAGGATGCAGCGGTGGCACAGATTGATGATTTTACGGGGGTATCCTCTAGAGGCGACGTAGATGGCAATCAGTGCCGGCAGGCTGAAATAGGTATAGTCTTTGATGTTCGTGCTCGATTTCTCGAGCCGGAAGCGGATCATGGCGCGGGTATCGCCGAAACTCATCGGTTTCAAATGGTGGTATAAATTGATCCGGTCGGCAAAATTGGCATAATGATCGATCGTGGTTTGAAATTCCGTTTGGGCGAAAATGACGATCTGCAGCAATTTGTATTCATTGGTTTCGTAGTTCAAGAACTCCCGGAGCAGTTCGAGGCAGAATCCCGGCAGCTTCTGGCCCTCGTCGATGATGAGAGCGACCGTCTTTTTTTCATCCACGCCGCGTTTAAAGAGATGGTTTTTGACCATTTCTTTCATCTGCCAGTCCCGGGCCTTTTCCGGTGGCCGCCGGCCGGTCAACATTTCAATGATCGTCACTAAGAATTCCGAGGTGCTCGAAAAGCCGGGATCCAGAACTAGGTGGGTTTCAAATTCGTTGGTCTTGGTAAACCGACGGATCAACTGGCGGCAAAGGGTGGTCTTGCCGGTGCCGACATCTCCGATGATGACGTTCAGACCGCGGCGCAGCCGCAGGGCGAGTTCTAACTTTTGCAGGCATTCGAGATGCTGGTGGGAGCCGTAGAAAAATTCCGGATCCGGCGAGTTGGAAAACGGTTCCCTTTCGAGGTTGACGATGCTGAAATATTCCATGGTGGCCGGTGGGTGGTGCCAAAAACAATATTAGATTACCATCAAGCAGCGCAAAAAGTTGGATAGATTATGGCTTCGACCGAAACCCTTCATTTAGATTTTAGGGCTGGGGCGGCTTCACTGTAAGGGGTAAGGCGCACCGGAAGAAGACGTGGCTGTGCCCGCCGCTTTTTCTTCCAGTATGTAAGGCGTAATGAAAATCAGCACATCCTCCATAGCGCCGCTGCGGGACCGACTGCCGAAAAGCCATCCAAGCCCTGGTACGTCTTTCAGATACGGGATGCCGGATTGGTTGGAGGCCGTTGTCTCTTTATTCAAACCGCCGATGACCGTTGTCTGCCCGTTTAACAGGATGACGTTGGTCTCGGCTTTTTTTGTAATGATAGTGGGGTTGCCGGCGACCGGCCGGGAAAAATCGGGTTCGTCCTTGTTGGTGAGAATCCTTAATTTCAAGGCGTCCCCATCGATGACATTCGGCGTGACTTCCAGTCGAAGAGTTGCCTGAACATATTCGATATTGACCTCTCCGTTTTCAACGGTCTGAATCGGGATCCTGCTGCCGGACTCGATTAGGGCGATTTGGTTCTCCAGGGTGGTGATCGAGGGACTCGAGAGAATGTTGAGCCGGCCCTCTTGCTGCAGGGCCTGCAGCTGCAGGGAAAGAGCGGTTCGGCCGACATTTTGAAACAGGAAGCCCAGCGACAAGCCGATGTTGTCGGGGAGGGGGATCGGGAAATTGGAAATATTTCCCAAGGGCCATAGATTTTCGATCGGGTTGCCGTTTTCGTCTTTGATAGACGTTCTGTCCTCGAAATTGACGCCGTCGGGTCCCACCCAGATGTTGTTGCCGTTCGAGGTGCCGTAGGCCAACCCGCCCCATTGCACACCAAGAGCCCTGGCCGTGTCGTTGCTGGTTTCGACAATATAAGCCTGGATCAGAATCTGGGAGATCGGCCGGTCGATCTGGTCCACCACGGCCAGCATGCGGCGCAGGTCACTGGGAACGGCCTGGATGATCAGGGAGTTGGTGTGTTCATCCACCAGCACCGACCCCAGAGGCTTACCTTCCCTGTCGAGCGACAGGAACTGCTGCATATTTTCCCGCAGCCCGGCCGCGCTGGCGTAGCTGATTTTGATTACTTCGGTCGTCAGCGGCTCTGCCTTGTCGAGCTCATTTCGCTGCTCCTCCCGCTTCAGCTCGGTCTCCATGTCCTGCACCGTCATGACACGGATGATGTCCCCCTCCCAGGCATAGGTCAGTCCCTGGGTACGCAGAATGCTTTTAAAGACCTGATTCCAGGGAGCTTCCGTGATATTGATGTTGATCTTGCCCGTGACCTTATCGTTGAGCATGATATTCTGATTGGCAATCCGGGCCAGGGCTCGCAACAAAACTGGAACGTCGATGTCGTTCATTTTCATGGTGATTTTACGGGACGGCAGCGGCTTTTCCGGGGACGGTTGCAAGACATCGGGTTTGGCCGCTGTGCCTCTATGGTCGCCTGCCATCGATTCCCGTCCGTGTTTTTTAGGCGACGGAGAATACGCCTGGGAATCGGCCACCCTGGCCTTCCATTCCTCGAACATGCCCTTCTCAGCCGGAGGCGGAGGCGTTGTGCAGCCCAAAATGAGGGTGGTTACCAGCAAGAAGCTGACCAGACGCACCAAGCATTGATCGGTTCTGTCGTAGGATGCCATTTTCCCCTATCGCTCTATTGCATTTCTTCCAATTTGACGATGATCTTCTTTTTGCTGCCCTGCAGGCCCACAACCACCCTGTTCGGGTGAATCTCCTCGACGATATGGTCGCCGTCCGGCAGTTTTTCGCCTTTTTCGTATTCGATTCCGTTGATGATGGCGAGATTTTGGCTGCCCATGTTTAAAAAACCCGAATAGACGATGCCAAGCCCCTGGGCGGTTGCCCCCTTTTTAACCTCGTCCAGTTTTTCCTTTTCCGGCTTGAACGCGACTTCTTTTCTGGTGTTCAAGAGAGGATCTTTGGTCCATTTGACCGGGATGTTATCGATGATGTAGGTCTCTTCTTCCGAAACGCCCCCCTTGACCAGTGTGGCGACATTCGTGATGAATTTGTTGAATGTATCCAGCTTGTTTCCGGAGGCGGCCAACTTTGGTTTGCCCGGTGACGGGTTTTCAAGAAACAAGGCATAGAAACCGTAAACGATCGTCAGCGCCATGATGATCAGAATAATTTTTTCCCGCTTGGACATTTTCGGGGCCTTAAGGGATATACGGCCGTGATCCGGAGCTGTGATCGACCAGTCGGTGCCCGCAAGGCCCGACACCGAAAGAAGGGCTCCAATCGTGAAACCGCATGAATTGTATCATCATATCACTATTCGACCATCAAATTAAGAGAAGATTTCTGGTTCGGAAACTAAATCGTGGCTGGACATGAGCCGTCACTCACGGGCCAGCAGCAGCCGAAGCCGGAACTCTTTCGTGTCGCTGGCCGAATTGATCGTAACCTCCTCTATCTTATCAAGATACGGCAGCCGGCAGATCTGGAGTAGGAACGGCTGCAAATTAAAAAAGCTTCCCTTCAACAGCATGCTGACTTTCAGGGTGCCGGTCTCACCGATCATCGATTGGATTTCCGGTGAATATTCAGCCAGCTGAAGGTTGCTTTCCCTGGCCATCTCTTGAAGAGTCCGTCCAACCTTGTCGGTTTCGTCCCGCTTCAGTTTCTCCACCGGAACGACATTCAGCCCCGCTGGGGGCTTCATCTGGGTTTTCTTTAAAAGGCTCTCGTAGAGCGGCGTCAGGATCTGTTCCTCTTTGATCCGTCCACTGATCTCATCGATTCGTCTATCGAGCGCTTCAGATTCTCTTTGCGCCGGTAAGATGGCCAACAGCACGAAAAGGATAATGCCGCCGCCGAAAATGATCACATTCAATAGACTCTTTGTGGGAACCGATGTCAGGTTTATTTTGCCCATAGTGATTTTAAACGAGCTTGAGCTGCGCTGTAAACCGCAGCACTTCCTTGTCGTTGAAAAAACCGGGTTCCTTCTGGTTGATCACCGGTTGTTTGAACAGAGGCGATCCGCTAAGCTGGATCAAGTAACCGGCCAGGGCCGATTCGAAAGCCGTTCGGTCGCCGAGAACAATGCCTTCCAGAATCACGTTTTTCTGCGGGGGTTCTTTGCCGCCGGCCTTGTCGGCAAAACGGACCGAAATGCTGGTTAGACGAATGTTAGTGGGTGTAATATTCGATATTTCCGTCAGGGCGACAATGCTCAAGTATTTTCGGCTGAATTCCAGAAATTCCTGGTTTTTCCTTTTCGTCTGTTCGACCAGATTGAGAATCAATTTTTGGTCCACAGGGACTCTGTAATTGCTCAGTTGGCTCTGGAGCCGCTTGATGTCGGCTTTTTTCTCTTCGATTAGACGATTCTGCCAGCTGTAAAATCCGATACAGATTGCCAACAGAACGAGAGCGGCGATGGCCGTAACCTTGTTGAGCAATTTGGTTCGAGCGGCTTTGGCCTTTTCCTTGTAGGTATAGAGAAAATTCGGTGTTTGTGAGCTGGTGGAAAGCGCCATACCGATTGCCGGTGCATATGATCCTCTTTCGGCTTCTGACAAAGGCGCCTCGACCTCACCCAGATATTCGGGAGTCGTGACGAACGGATCGAAGGTTTCCCGCGGCAGTCCGAGTTCGTCCCCGATGTAATCGACAATGCGGCGATGGGGGCGGACCGTGCTGGAGATGTAGAGCTTTTCCACACGTTCATTGTCGAAGTTGGCAGCATAGTGATCGAAGGTCCGCTCCACCTGCTGCCCCAGGCGTTTGAGCGCCGGCAGGATCATTCGGAAGATTTCCTCCTCTTCCGGTTGCAGAGCGGTCGACTCATCGGCTTTCGGGGAAACGTCATACAGCAGCCCGAAAAAAATCTTTTGTGCTTTTTCAGGGTCGAATTTCGGTTGGCCGGATCTTTGATCATGCAGGTTATCCTCGGTCGATGCCATCATTTCCGGTATAATGTCGATCGAGCCTTCGAAATCATTTTCGATGATCTCCCCGCGCATCGCCTCGTTCATGGTTTTTATACCCGCTTTTATGCCGCGGGAAAGCACGAGGTTGCCACCTGAAAAAATGTCGATACGCGACCAGTCGCGTCCAATGTATAGGCTTGAGATCGTCTTGACTTTTGAATTGACCCAGCCGGTACGCAATAGATTTTGAAAGGCGAAGGGCACGATGGAAACACCCGTCAGGGGAAATCCGCTTTTCGAAAACAGGTTCTTGTGGAACAGGATTTCCTTTTCCGGTGCGGTAAATGAGACCGCTGCATATTTCGGCGTTCCGTCGTCGAGAATTTCACCCAGGATCTCGAAATCGAAGATCACCTCGCCTTCTTTATAGGGAGCAACCTTTTTATGGGACCAGTAGACCGCATTGCCCAGTTGTTTCTGGGCAACCTTCGGTATCTTCAGGTACCGCAGTTCGACTCGTGCAGATGAAATACAGCTCCAGAACTCCAGGTTTTTGGATGACCCGCAAAAGCGGCCCAGGTTCTTTCGCAGGAATTTGGCAAAGTCGGGATGCCCGGGATGCAGGTCGGGCTCGAAAGGCACTCGGAGGTAATCGATCAATTCGTGTTTTTGATGCGAGGCGTTGTTGACTTTGACCAGTTTCAGGTCGTCGTAGCCGATATCGACCCCGACGGTGGTCGCTTTTTTATAGGATACGGTATTTTTCAGACCGCTGCTGATGCGCGTGGAGATTGATTGGGAGGCCGGCGTTTCGATCCTATCCGGTGCGTCACCTTGGTTGCGAATCAAGTCCAGAAGTTTCTCGGTCGAGGAAATTTCGTCCTTCTTGGCCAAATCGACGCTCCAAACCTGTCAACGACAAGCACTCTGACCGGCATAATTTGACAGCACGCTTATATGTGGTCCAAGAATTTGTAATATGCCGATATCATATAGAATGCGTTATGGATAAATATATTAATTAACTCATAAATCCTGTTGTTTGTCAAGAATTAACGCCTGCTGCGGGTCAGATGGATAGTTGGGTCGAGATTGACTTCTTGCCTCTATTTAATTTCTTGTTTCCGTATAATGATTGATTTTTAATCTGTGTGATCGACATTTGTCATCGATTTTTGATTTTAAATGGTTGACGCTTTCCATTGTACCGAATACTTTACCACGTCCGATGGGCCCACGTTAAGTCCTGTTTAGGTCAAAATAAAAAGTAGGTTGAGGCAAAAGATTTACGGAAGATGCCGCCGACCGACTGGATATGAACCAGTTCGAAGATATCGGTCGGTACAATCATGTGGATGAGACTTATGACACCAACAGCATCCTTGCCCAAGCACACGATACGCAGCGGGTTCCGAAATGGCGTTGTGGCCGAAGCCAACGACAACCGGCTGGAGAGCTTTTTTAATTCTATGGTTTTGATCGGTGTGTTCATCGCCATCGTTTACGTTGCGCTGGACACCATTTTACATATCTTCTATTCAGATCGGTTCAACCTGATCGCCAGCGCGGTCGGCGAGGATATGTATGAAATTTATATCCGCATCATCGTTTTGTGTCTATTTGCGATCTTCGGTTCCCACGCCCAGTACACCATCAACAATTTAAAAAAGAAGGAAAAAGAACTCGTCACCTACCGCAATCATCTGGAAGAACTGGTCAATGATAGAACCTCCGCTCTGCTGGCGACCAATCAGAAGTTGCGTGATGAAATTGCCGTGCGTGAGCATTCGGAGCAGGCGCTGCGGGAGTCCGAGGAAAAGTACCGTTTGCTGGTGGAAAACGCCAACGACGCTATCTTTATCATCCAGGATGACAAGGTGACGTTTCCTAATCCCAAAGCCCATCAATTGAGCAGTGAGATGAATGTGGACATCGACAGGCAACCGTTTTTCGATTTTGTTCACCCGGATGACAAAGATAGGGTTATCAATTGGTACGAGCGGCGTTTGAAAAGCAAAGACGTTCCGAGCTCCTGCACCTTCAAACTGATCGACCGTTTCGGCAAGGAGCACTGGATCGAATTGAATGCCGTTTTGATTTACTGGGAAAAGAAAATTGCAGCCCTAAACTTTCTAAAAGATGTCACCGCTCAGAAAATTATGGAGTTTCAGTTTCGGCAATCTCAGCGCATGGAGTCAATCGGCACCCTTGCCGGCGGCATTGCGCATGATTTCAATAATCTTTTGATGGGCATCCAGGGCAACACGTCGGTCATGCTATTGGACATCGACCCGGATCATTCGTTGTATGAAAACCTCAAAAGCATTCAGCGGTGTGTCAAGAGCGGGGCCAACCTCACCCGGCAGCTGCTTGGTTTCGCCCGGGGAGGTAAGTATGTCGTCAAACCGACCCTCATAAATGAGGTCATCGATCGCACCGCTCATATCTTCGGCCGTTCCCGCAAGGACATCAACTTCCACCGCCGCTACAACAAGGACATCTGGATGGTCAATGTGGATGTCGGCCAAATCGAGCAAGTGCTGTTGAATCTCTACGTCAATGCCTGGCAG
>Ga0316585_10000364_pt1 | contig 10407 bp, 11 predicted proteins | sample S_170502SCrBrC_D_FD_204517 | JGI IMG/M metagenome (GOLD analysis project Ga0316585, IMG submission 204517) | Rhizosphere microbial communities from salt marsh grasses in Alabama, United States - S_170502SCrBrC | ecosystem: Host-associated > Plants > Roots > Rhizosphere | place: USA: Alabama...
TACTTCGGGCATGATCCGTTATGCAAAAGAATCGAAAAATTCTTCTTTTATTGTCGGTACGGAGATTGGGCTGATTTATCCCTTGAAAAAAGCCAATCCTGATAAGGCTTTTTATCCCGCTTCAAGCAAGATGTTGTGTAAAGATATGAAAAAGATCTCCCTTGAAGATGTTGTCAGAAGCCTCGAACACATGGAAGGAGAGGTCAAGGTGCCTGAGGATATCAGACAACCTGCGTTTAAGGCGGTTCAGAGGATGGTAGAGTTGTCCCTTTCAAAATAAGAGACCTTTGCAAAACCTCCCTTTTCGTCCAATTTCTGTGTCAGGCTCAAATTTTAATCCGCCACCGACCTTTGGCGGATTAATCCTCGAAATACTAGATGTATGCCTGTGGTTAATCCCGCCAAGGCGGGATCGCCTTCCTTGAACTTGGGCAAAAATGAACATTTTCCAAAGGTCTCAGTTAAAATCTTCTGAAATATTTACTCGAGTTTTATATCCCAGTACTATTAAATACATTAAAAGGATCGGGCCAACAGGTAAAATATTTTTAAAAAAGTGAAATATTACCCATTGATCAATTCTTCTGGAATGTCGGCATTTGTGTAAACCTTCTGAACATCATCACAGTCTTCGAGAGTTTCCATCAATTTTACCATCTGTTCGGCCTCTTTACCTTGAAGATCCACAGTGGACTGAGGAAACATGGTGATTTCTGCGGCAATGTAAGGGATCGATTGCTTTTCAATGGCTGTTTTCACTGCTTCAAAATCCTGGGGGGCGGTGAGGATTTCATAATTGCTGTCATCTTCCCTGACATCTTCGGCCCCGGCATCAATGGCAGCCTCCATTAAAGTATCCTCATCAACGGCACTGTTCTCAACAACAATGTACCCTTTTTTATCAAACATCCAGGCAACGCACCCGTTGGACCCGAGATTCCCTCCGGCCTTGGTTAAAATGTGACGGATATCTGCTACCGCTCTGTTTTTATTATCGGTGAGCGATTCAATATATATCGCCGCTCCACCGGGACCGTATCCCTCATAAATGCTTTCCTCATAATTAACCCCTTCCAGATCACCGGTTCCTTTTTTTATGGCCCGTTCAATATTGTCTTTGGGCATGTTTTCACTTTTTGCAGCTTGGATGGCTGTTCGAAGTCTCGGGTTTGCGTCGGGATCTCCACCGCCCATACGTGCCGCCACTGTAATTTCCTTAATGAGTTTTGAGAAAATTTTTCCCCGTTTGGCATCTGTAACGCCTTTTTTGTGTTTAATGGAAGACCATTTGCTGTGACCTGACATTTTATCCTCCTATTGGGTGCCCAATCCACAAATAGCCCTTTTTCCGCCGAGCGGCGTTCTCCGCGGCTTTCCGGCTGTGACGTACATTGAATACGTCTCGCCGCAAACCCTTGTGCGGCCTTGCTCGACGAAAAAATTGCTTATTTCTGAATTGGACACACAATGATATGTCCACGATTCGTAGATGGAAACTTATTACATAATTTTATCTCAAAAAAATTCGGTTCATCATGTTGAGCTGGAGTTGCTGAAAACAATGGTGTGAAAATTAAGTCACATTATATCATTTTTTCCCAAATCCGATAACATAAATTTCTTTACTGGCTTTTCGACTGCTTTTAGGCTTAAAAATTTTATGGTTTTTGAAAATAGACCGCACCGAGTCTATAAATGTGTTAAAATCTTCTCCTTGAAAAATCTTGCAGACAAAAGATCCATTGGTGCTCAATGTCATCTGTGCAATGGATAAGGCAGACATACAGAGATTAAAAGATCGGGTGCTGTCTACAAATTTATTCCCGGTTGTGGATGGGGCCATGTCGCTGACGACGACATTAAAGTCCGTTCCAAGAGACTTGAAAAAATCATCCTCCATCAAAAGTATGTCCCCGGTATAAACCTTAACATGAGGAGGAATATTCGCGGTGATCGGTACAAGGTCGATGCCGACCACCCGCCCAGAGCTCCCGGTCAGTTTGGCCGAATAAAGAAGCCATGACCCTGGTGCACATCCCAGATCCAAAACGTTGTTTCCCTTTTTTATAATGGTGTATTTTTTTTGTATTTCCTCAAGCTTAAACACCGATCTGGCAGGGAATCGCTCCTTTTTTGCCTGCCGGGTATAATGATCTTGCCATTGGCTTTGTTTTCTTGCGGTTCGTTTCATGTTGGAATACAATAAATCGTTAGTCGGTTAACCTGTTGGACCGTTGAGCCCGTAAAAACCGTATTTAAAAATAACGGGCAAACTGGCTAACGGGGAACGGGAAAACCTGTAAAAGAATTCGCTCGATTCATTTTATTAGAAAATTTTTGCCAAAAAAATTAAAGAATCACAATTAAGATACTAAAACAGATTTTCCATAGCTTCTGATACAGTTTTTACACCGATGAGTTTTATACCTTTCATCCCGGTTGTGCGTTTCAGGTTGCTTTGCGGAACAAGGCATCGGTTAAATCCCATTTTTTTTGCTTCGGCAACCCTGGTTTCTACATGACCAATGGCTCTGACTTCACCGGTTAAGCCGATTTCACCCAAAATAATGGTTCCTTTTTGGATGGGCCGGTCCAAAAAGCTGGAAGCAACAGCGGCTACGATCCCCATATCTACGGCAGGTTCTTCTATCTTAACCCCTCCGGCAACGTTGATAAAGATGTCATGGCCCATCAGATGCATACCCAGCTTTTTTTCCATTACAGCAACCAGAAGGGCGACCCGGTTATGATCAATCCCCAGAATCGTTCTTCGGGGATTCCCGAAGCTTGTGCTGCTGGCAAGGGCCTGAAGTTCAACAAGGATCGGCCTTGTTCCTTCCATGCTGGCCGTAACAACGGAGCCCGGAACGTTTTCAGGTCGTTCGGATAGAAATACGGCTGATGGATTGGCCACTTCATTGAGACCGCTCTCATTCATTTCAAATACACCGATCTCATTGGTTGATCCGAACCTGTTTTTTACCGCTCTGAGAATCCGAAAAACGTGGTTGCGATCACCTTCAAAGTAGAGCACCGTATCGACCATATGCTCTAAAAGCCTCGGCCCGGCAATAGCACCGTCCTTGGTGACATGCCCCACAAGAAATACCGGTGTTCCGGTCTTCTTGGCCATGAGCATGAGCTGCATGGTAGATTCCCGAACCTGAGTTACACTTCCCGGAGCAGAGGTTAAATCAGAGCAGAACATGGTCTGGATGGAGTCAATCACCAGCACCTGTGGCTGAACAGACTCGGCCATCAACAGTATCGATTCCATATCATTTTCTGAAACAACCATCAAGTCCGGCGATACTGCGGACAGCCTTTGGCTGCGTATCCTCATCTGACGCTCCGATTCCTCTCCGGAAACGTACAATACTTTTGAGCCTTTTTCAGCAATGCCATACAGTACCTGGAGCATAAGGGTTGATTTTCCGATTCCCGGATCCCCACCAATCAGGACAAGGCTGCCTGAGACAAGCCCGCCGCCCAAAACACGGTCAAACTCTCTGATTCCGGTTAAAAGCCGTTCTTCGGGATCGAGGGCTATGGCATCCATGGGGACCGGTTTTGTCTGCGAAGAAGTTAACATCCGGCGAGAGCCTTGGGTGGGAGCGGTCTTGATTTCCTCAACAAAGCTTTGCCACTCTCCGCAGTCAGGGCATTTACCCATCCATTTGGGTGTCTGGTAGCCACAGGTTTGACATGAAAACACTGTTTTTGAATTTTTTTTCACCATTCAAATTGATCGCTTAAATAGATTTCAATTAGGGAAAACCACGTCAAGTTTTGATCGATAAGAGTTTGACAAAGTCATTCATAACATGTCATTTTATTCGGATCAATAAGTCTCTTTAGCTTATCAATGATTGATTATCACTTACATACGCTGTTTTGCAACCATGCCGTCGGCGGTATGGAACAATATATTCAAAGCGCTATCGATTTGGGGCTACGGGAGGTCTGCTTTCTGGATCATTTGACCATTCAGGAGACAGGAACCGGGCTTTCCATGACACCGGAGGAGATCCCTTACTATTTTCAAGCTGTACAGGTTTTGAAACAAAAATATAGAGACAAGATCAGCGTCAAGGTCGGTCTTGAGATCGATTTTAATCCGGCTTACATCGATTTTTTCCAGGATATTATCAGGCCATTTGCATTTGATGTCATTGCCACTTCGTTACATTTTCCTGGTGGTTTGGATATTGTAACTCACCATTCAGAATGGCGTTATGGGAAAAAAGATGTTGATGATGTATATGAACTTTATTTCGATCATCTCAAGAAGATGCTGGATTATTGTTATTTTGATGTGATATGCCATATCGACCTCATAAAAAAATTCGGTCAAAAACCTTCGAGGTCTTTTGAAAAAGAATTTGACGAAATACTATCGATTATCAAAGAAAAAGAAATAACTGTGGAAGTGAATACCAGTGGCTATGATCATCCGGCTGGGGATACTTACCCCTCTTTGGGGGTACTCAAAAAATGTCATGAAAAAAAGATTCGTATCACTCTGGGCTCAGATGCGCATCATCCGGCCAATGTGGGGAACCACTTTGAACGGGTAGTGCCGACTCTCTTATCTGTCGGATTCAGAAAACTGGCGACCTTTACAAGCCGGGAGTGTGGTGAGGTTCCAATAAGCCTAATCTAAACTGAGCATTTCAAATAGTGACAGGAATATAAAAAAATAAGAATTTTAACCAATAAAACGAAACTAAAGGGTCAAATGTTTCTCATTAGAATAACAGCAAAAAAATATATTATTTTTCTTATAGGCATTTTAATGTTCTGTTTTATTATCTTTTCACACAATGCAGCGGGATCAGAAAACAGTATTAACTATTTTGAATCTCTTCAAAAACGACTGATAGAAGATGGCCTTGATAAGGATCGTATCAACGAGCTTTACAAAAGGCCCGAGGTTTCCTTTGAAAAAAAAGGAATTTCCCGATTTTTGGTTCATAATGAGGCTTCGTTGAATTACAAACAGTTTACATCCAGAAAATCGATTAGAAGAGCATTAAAATATATGGAGCAGCATCAAAAAGCTCTTGAAAGTTCCGAAAAGACCTATGGTGTCGATAAAGAAATTATTACGGCCATCATATTGGTGGAAACCCGCTTGGGGACGTTGCTTGGAGGGCCGTTTGTATTGAATACGCTCTCCACAATGGCTGCACTGGAAGACCCTATTGTCCGGAATATGTTTTGGGACGAGGTTTCAAAATCAAGCCAGCTCACCCGTAAACAGTACGAAAGATGGGTGAAAAGAAAGTCATCATGGGCTTACACAGAGCTCAAAGCCTTTTTAACCTATACCGATAAAGAGGATATGGATCCCTTTGCCGTTCCCGGGTCTTATTCAGGCGCTATGGGAATTGCCCAGTTCATGCCGACCAATGTTCTTGCTTTTGCAAAAGACGGTAACGACGACGGTCAAATAAATCTTTTTGACCACTCAGATGCCATTAACAGTGTGGCAAATTTTCTAAAACATTACGGGTGGTATCCTGGGATTGGTCGAAAAAAGGCCTACAACGTTATTTATCATTATAACCACAGCCGACCGTATGTGGATACGATATTGAAAGTGTCGAAGCTCTTAAAATCTAGCACTTGAATTAGATTTTTCTAAATGGTGCCCATCCAAAAATATATATTAGGCACAAATTTAGTTTCCAGTGCAAAAATTAGAAATTTTTTGCAAGGTCAAGGAAATCGAGGAATTACGCGGAGGCGTACAAATGGTACGCCGCACAAATAATTCCGAAGATTGACGAAGAAATTGCGGAAAAGAGCAATTTCTGGACGGAAACTAATGGAAGGATCGAATTGGATACAGCAACTGTATTGTTTTGGATAAAAATAAGTGTGGTGTTTTACCTGTTGACGGTTTTGGCGATTGTTGACATTGTGCGCAAGGATTTCGGGACCATCGGAAAGAAAGCACTCTGGGGAATCATTGCCTTGATTCCGTTCATTGGATGGCTGATTTATTTGATCTTTGGGTTCAGGAAAGGTAAGAAACCGGTGCATGGAGATTAACAAATAAATATTATTTGACAATCAAAACCAATTTCTATAATCATACCTAAATTGAGCGATTGTCAAGGTTGCCGCAAATACAAGGAAGATGCTGTTCTGCTATAGTTAGCTATGCGGGACGGCATCTGACGCAGTAGGTGAGGTAAGATCGGCAATCCAGAAGGGTTTCAAATTTTAAAAATAAAAATTAAGATCATTCATTCACAAATAAAATATATTCTATCACTTTTGAAATTTGAAACGCTCCGTTTGGGTCATATATTTTTTACAGGTCCCATCGTCTAGCGGTTAGGACGCCGGCCTCTCACGCCGGTAACGGGGGTTCGATTCCCCCTGGGATCACCACTAATATATTTAGGGGGTTGTAGTTTAATACAACTCCTGAACCGCCCCGGTTTTTCCGGAGACTTGGTTACTTGAGTCCGGCCACCATGGCCGGAGCCTCCTGTTCCTGATAGTATAACGCTTCGTACTCGACAGGTGGGATATTTCCGATCGGCTCAAACAGCCGACGATTATTGAACCAGTCTACCCAATCGAGAGTCTTGAGTTCCACCTGTTCCACTCCTCGCCAGGGGCCGTCCTTGTAAATCAGCTCCGCCTTGTACAACCCGATGATCGTCTCGGCCAGTGCATTGTCGTATGAGTCGCCAACGCTGCCAACCGAAGGCTCGACTCCAGCTTCAGCCAAACGTTCCGTGTAGCTAATCGAAACGTATTGGACACCACGGTCACTGTGGTGAATGAGTTGCCTGGTTTCGGGACGAGCCCACAGCGCCTGCTCCAATGCATCAAGGGCCAGATCACTACACAGGGATCGCGATACCCGCCATCCCACAATCATCCGAGAGAACACGTCGATGACAAACGCCACATACACGAATCCGGCCCAGGTCGCCACGTAGGTCAAGTCAGCTACCCACAGCTGGTTCGGATGCACGGCGGTGAAATCGCGTTCCACCAAGTCCGACGGACGTGCAGCAACTTCATCGGGGATCGTCGTCCTGACCTTTTTGCCTCGAACAATACCCCTGAGCCCCATCTGGCGCATCAAACGCTCTACCGTGCAGCGAGCAACCGCAAAACCCTCTCGAAGAAGCTGACGCCAGACTTTGCGGGCACCATAGACCTGCCGGTTCTCATTCCACACCCGCTTGATCTCCACCTTAAAGGCGGCATCGCGCCTGGCACGATCCGGTAATCGTGAGGGATCGGCCTGACGAGCCTTCTGCTCGTAATACGTTGACGGGGCGACCGGCAGAACCGAGCAGATCGACTCGACCCCGTAGGCGTTCCTGTGATCATCGATGAAGGCCGTCATCGCTTCGGTCGGCGGTCGAGCTCCGCCTGTGCGAAATATGCTGACGCCTTGCGCAGAATCTCGTTGGCGCGGCGAAGTTCACGGTTCTCCCGTTCAAGCTCCTTGATCCTGGCTCGCTCATCGCTCGTTACACCCTCGCGCCGCCCAGAATCAACTTCAGCTCGGCGGACCCACTTGCGAAGTGTCTCGGGAGTACAGCCGATTTTGGTCGCAATTGAAACCACCGCTTGCCACTGCGAGGGGTACTCGTTTTGATGTTCGAAAACCATCCGGACTGCTCGTTCACGGACCTCTGGGGAATATCTCGTTGATTTTGACATGACTCCATCCTCTCAAACTTTGGAGTCTCCGTCAAACCCGGGGCGGTTCAGAACAGTGAATAGTGAACGGTAACGAGAAACAAATGCTATATTCTAAATTCTAAATTTTGACTTCTGTCTCCTGACTTCTGTCTCCTGAATTCTGTCTTCTGACTTCTATTTTCTCAATTCTATGCTCTGCGAAAGATAGGGTTTTTCCACCCTTGACATGAAACCGGTTATTTGCTATTTTGGAATCAATAATTCCAAAAAGGAAGCTAAAATGGAGATACTGAGTCGTTTTTTCCAGGATACCAGTCAAAGCTATTTTCTATTTGGTCCCCGAGGAACAGGCAAGTCAACTTGGGTCAAACAGCATTTAAAGACCGCTTTATATATTGATCTCTTAGCACCAGAGATTTTCCGGTCGTATTCAGCAAAACCGGAGAGGTTGCGAAACATCGCTGAGGCGCAAAATTCGGTGAGCACAATTGTTGTTGATGAAATTCAAAAAGTACCCCAGCTTTTAGATGTCATACACCAAATGATGGAGCAGCATCCGGAATGGCGTTTTGTTTTGACAGGATCCAGTGCAAGAAAGCTGAAACGATCTGGGGTGGATTTACTCGCTGGTCGTGCGGTTTTGAAATCAATGCATCCGTTTATGGCTGCGGAGCTGGAGGATAAATTTTCCATGGAAAACGCCTTAACGATCGGGATGGTTCCTTTAACCATAAATTCAGTAAGTCCTGAGCAGACGCTAAACGCTTATGCCACCCTTTATATAAGAGAAGAAGTCCAGATGGAAGGGCTTGTCCGAAACATCAGCGCATTTAATAGGTTTTTGGAGTCCGCCAGTTTTTCTCATGGAGCAGTTCTGAATATTTCAGATGTCGCTCGGGACTGCCAGGTGGGACGAAAAACCGTGGAAGGATATTTTTCAATTCTTGAAGATTTACTTTTAGCTTTTCGTATACCTGTCTTTACTAAAAGAGCCAAGCGAAATCTGACATTCCATCCTAAATTCTATTATTTCGATGCCGGCATTTTCAGATCCATCCGGCCGGCCGGCCCACTGGATTCACCCCAAGAAATCGATGGTGCGGCTTTGGAGGGGCTTATCGCCCAGCAACTACGGGCTTGGATTTCTTATAGCGGAGATTTATGTAACCTATATTTTTGGCGAACAAAGTCTGGAAATGAAGTAGACTTTGTCGTATACGGAAAAGATACCTTTCTCGCAATAGAAGTTAAAAACTCGGCAAAAATACATTCTAAATCAGTTAAAGGATTATTAGCCTTTAAAGAGAATTATCCAGAAGCACAGACCTGTCTTCTGTATAGAGGGAAAGAGCGTATCAAAATCAAAAACGTTTTATGCATACCTTGTGAAGAATTTCTATTGAATCTCATTCCTAACAAGCCGATTAAATTTGGCAAAGAGCATAGCGCAGAGAGCATAGAGCAGAGGGCATAAGAAAAAAGGATCGCAGGACTTGAGGTTTGAGACAATCTGACTTCTGAATTCCCACCGGGGCCGCTTCCAGCCAGTAGGCTTCCACGCCGGAGGGTAGGCCCCTATGGGCCGGAGGCTGTCCTCCGTCGTCCGTCTTCTTAATTTTAATTTCTCTTTCCTATTTACTGTTTCCTTGCGTCTTTGGCCATGTACCTTAATCCCTAAATTCCTCAATCCCTTAATCTTTACCCCGTGAAATTCACGCTAAGTGACAAGCAACGCGTATTTCTCTGGGGCTTAACCCTTACTCCTTACCCCTTACTCCTGACATCCCATCACCATCGCCAGATATTCCGAGAGCTTTTGTTTTGTATTGTGAATTTTAAGCTTTCTCCGGATATTCTTCCGGTGGGCCTTGACGGTTTCCAGAGAAATGAACATCACGCTTGCAATCTCTTTGCTGGCCATACCATTTTTAATCATTGCAGCTACTTTTATTTCAGTTTCCGTGAGAACGTTAATGATTTCTCGATGCAGTTCGCTTTTTGTCGTGATGCTGTTTAAATGTTCGGCCATTGAACTGATTTCCGGCCAGAATCTTTTTATCATTTCTTGATTCATCAGATCATTAATGATGGGCATAACTTTTGAGGTAATGGTGGTGTTGACCTTTTCTTCCAGCTCGTATGAGCTTACAGCTCGGAGAGAGGAGCGTTTCAGTCTTCGCTCTTCGAGCTACGCCTCGACAAGTCGCTAAAGGTTTGAGGCAAAAACGTACTTGCCTTTAGCCTCAAGTGAACGAAGTTCACGGTCCTGCAGCCGTCAGTCTTTCCCATATTGTTTAATAACCTCTCTGGATGAGCGATCATAACCTTTGTAAAATATAATCTTGACTTTCATAGGGGGATATAATATATTTCGTATCAATGTTATATTTAACATGAATGAGAAATAATATGAACTTTATTTCCTTTAAAAATTCTTTGCGGGATTTCCCGGTGTTTTCCGTAGCAGATATCAGAGCCGCACACGGTGATTTCGATCGTCGCAGGCTGAGTGAATGGCAAAAAAAGGGGTATATCAAAAAAATTATCAAAGGATATTACCTCTTTTCTGACGTTGACATGAATGAAGACACGCTGTCGGCAATTGCCAACAAAATTTACAAGCCATCCTACATTTCCTTTGAGACTGCCATGTCCCATTTGCTCCCGGATTTCATCAGGTCCCCTCAAAAATTCCTCCACGCAGACTCTGGTTTGAGAACAATTTGA
>Ga0316585_10000365_pt1 | contig 10403 bp, 10 predicted proteins | sample S_170502SCrBrC_D_FD_204517 | JGI IMG/M metagenome (GOLD analysis project Ga0316585, IMG submission 204517) | Rhizosphere microbial communities from salt marsh grasses in Alabama, United States - S_170502SCrBrC | ecosystem: Host-associated > Plants > Roots > Rhizosphere | place: USA: Alabama...
TGTGCGCAGGCAAGTCCGGCGTTTTGCATGGCAACCGCACCTATCTGATGGAGGACGCACACGGCCAGATCATCCACACCCATTCTATCTCCGCCGGCCTGGATTATCCGGGCGTGGGCCCGGAGCACGCCTGGTTGAAGGATTCCGGGCGGGCAAACTATGTCGCAGTGACCGACGACGAGGCGCTTGATGCTTTTCATGCTCTGACCTGCATCGAGGGAATTCTACCGGCCCTGGAATCGAGTCACGCGCTGGCCTATACGGCCAAGCTGGCACCGACCATGGGGAAGGAACAGATCATCATCGTCAACCTGTCGGGTCGGGGCGATAAGGATATCCACACGGTTGCCACCCACGAGGGGATCACGCTGTGAGTCGTATCCCGGCCTGCTTTGAACGCTGCCGGTCAATGGGGCGCAAGGTGTTGATTCCCTATGTCACGGCCGGCGATCCCGGTTTGTCGGTCACGGTACCATTGATGCATGCCATGGTGGAGACGGGCGCTGATATCATTGAGCTGGGTGTGCCATTTTCCGATCCCATGGCCGAGGGACCAGTGATTCAACGCGCCATGGAACGTGCTCTGGAACATAATGTTACTTTGGATGACGTGCTGGACCTGGTCCGTGATTTTCGCCGGCAGGACAGCACCACACCAGTGGTATTGATGGGCTACCTCAACCCGATTGAGGTGAAGGGGTATGCCGAATTTGCCGTCGCAGCGGCCGAGGCCGGGGTCGATGCCGTGCTGGTGGTGGACATGCCACCCGAGGAAGCAGTCGACCTGGTGGCTGCGCTGCGCCAGCATGAGCTGGATATGATTTTCCTGGTCTCGCCGACCACGGACACTGAGCGGATTAAGGCAATTACTGCTGCTGGCAGCGGTTTTGTCTACTATGTTTCACTCAAGGGGGTGACGGGCGCTGGTCACCTGGATACGGATACGGTCAGGGATCGCGTTTCGGAAATTCATGAGTTGACAGATCTGCCAGTGGGAGTAGGCTTTGGAATAAGAGATGCCGCCTCCGCAGCCCGTATTGCGCAACTCGCCGAGGCCGTGGTAGTCGGGAGCGCACTGGTCCAGAAAGTGGAGGAAAATATCACCTCGCCTGGACAAATCAATTCAGCGGTAACCGCACTGCTGGGGGAAATGCGTCAGGCCATGAACGCCGATGATACGAATTAATCAACAACAATCCTTGTCAGGAAATAAATCATGAACTGGTTTACCAAATTATTGCCCTCGCGGATCAGGACCGAGACCAGCACCAAGAAAAGTATTCCGGAAGGGCTGTGGGACAAATGCAATGCCTGCGGCGCCGTGCTGTATCGGGCCGAGATCGAACGTAACTTGTATGTCTGCCCGAAATGTGATCACCACATGCGCGTGAGTGGACGCTGGCGGCTGGAACATTTCCTGGATGAAGAAGGCCGCATTGAACTTGGAGAAAATCTCAAACCTGTCGATGCGCTGAAATTCAAGGATCTGAAGAAATACAAGGATCGCCTGATTCAGGCACAGAAAGCGACCGATGAAAGTGATGCCATGGTCGTTATGCAAGGCCACCTCAAGAGTTTGCCGGTGGTCACCGCGGCTTTTGAATTCCGTTTCATGGGTGGGTCAATGGGCGCCGTGGTAGGCGAACGTTTCGTGCGCGCCGTCAAAATGGCCGGTGAGAAACGTGCGCCCCTGATCTGCTTTTCCGCCAGTGGAGGCGCACGCATGCAGGAAGCCCTTTTTTCCCTCATGCAAATGGCCAAGACGTCGGCTGCCTTGGCGAGACTCAGCCAACAGGGCGTCCCCTTCATTTCAGTGATGACCGATCCCACCATGGGTGGCGTGTCTGCAAGTCTTGCCATGCTGGGTGACATCAATGTGGCCGAACCCAACGCCCTGATCGGATTTGCTGGTCCGCGCGTCATCGAACAAACCGTCCGAGAAACCTTGCCCGAGGGGTTCCAACGCAGTGAATTCCTGCTGGAACATGGCGCCATCGACATGATCATCGATCGCCGCGACATGCGCGACCGACTGGCCCGGCTGTTGTCAATGATGACCCATAAGCCCACACCCTAAATCCTTTCCCTTAAACACAGAGACATGAGACGACCAGGGACGAAGACTGCAAGGAGGCAGGAGGCAGACAATGTGTAGAACAAAGTGTCGAGCAGTGTGGAAGGGGCATCTGAAGATGCCCCTTTTTAGTTGGTCTGAACATGTTTTTGTTATGCGTCGCTCATTTTCTGCCGATAGATTCCATGCGCTTTACTTCGCTTGATGATTGGCTAAGGTGGCAGGAGACCCTGCATCACGCCGAGATCGAAATGGGGCTGGAACGCATTCAGCAGGTGTTCCACTGCCTGCATGCCGATGCGCCCCCGTTTCTGGTCATTACCGTCGCCGGCACCAATGGCAAAGGGTCCAGCGTCGCCCTGCTGGAAGCCATGCTGCTGGCGGCCGGTTACCGGGTCGGCACGTATACCTCGCCCCATCTGTTGCGATACAACGAGCGTGTCCGTTTGGACGGTGAGCAGGTCGATGACGCAGCGCTGGTCACGTCCTTCGATCGCATTGACCGGGCCCGCGGCGAGGTTTCGCTGACCTATTTCGAATTCGCCACGCTGGCCGCGCTGGATATTTTTTACCGCATGCAGCCAGAGGTGGTAGTGCTGGAAGTCGGGATGGGCGGTCGGCTCGATGCGGTCAACATCATTGATCCGGATGTGGCCCTGATCACCGCCATCAGCGTCGATCACAGTGAATGGCTAGGCAATGATCGGGAAGCCATTGCGCGTGAGAAAGCCGGCATCCTGCGGGCCGGACGCCCGGCAGTATTCAGTGGGACGGCTATGCCAGCAGCGATTGCGCAATACGCGCAACGCATTGGTGCTAATCTGACCCGTCTTGGAACAGACTTCCGCTACACCAGCCGCGAAACCGACTGGCAATGGCAGAGTGGGTCCCGCCCACCGGTGAATCTGCCGTTGCCGGCATTGCGTGGGGAGCACCAGTTGCAGAACGCCGCAGGGGTGATCGAAGTGCTGCGAAGGTTGGACGATCGTCTTCCGGTCGCGCGGCAGGCCATTCGGAACGGGTTACTCGGTGTCCGGCTGGCGGGGCGCTTTCAGCTGGTGCCGGGTGAAATCAACTGGGTGCTGGATGTGGCCCATAATCCCGATGGCATTCGCCAGCTCGCCTCGCAGCTCCAGGCGACGGCCGGAGCGGGTCGAACCCTGGCGGTGTTCGGTATGCTGAAGGACAAGGATATTCCCTCCGTTATCCAGCTGCTGCAGCCCTGTGTTGACGTCTGGTTTGTGACCGCTTTACCTACCCCGCGCAGTCTTGGCGGCAAGGAACTGGCAGCCATGCTGGCCCAGTCCGGTGAGACGGTGAGAATCTGTGACGATGTGGCGGCGGCCTGCGACGCCGCCCGGGCGTCGGCCCGGGCAGGGGACCGTATCCTGGCATGTGGATCGTTTTATACGGTAGCCGGGGCCTTGGCCCACGACATATAATTAAGTTCTGATATTGGCCGCATTCGGCCTGCACTGAACCGGACGAGTAAACTGACGTGGATGAACATACTTTCAAGCAACGTATCGTGGGGGCAATCGTGCTGGTGGCACTGGCCATTATTTTTATTCCCATGTTACTACCCGGGCATCGCAATTCCGGTTTTATTGACGCTGATTCCACGATTCCGCCCCGACCGGATAAACTGGAAAATATCCGGGTGCTGGAGATGGAAAGTCCGGTAACACCACCTCCACCCCAACAGGCAGTTCGCACGCCAGTTGATGAAAAAACACCGGCTTTGCCGGAGCCGCCGACTGAGTCCGTTCCGGCCGAAAAACCAAACCCGGCCCCTGCCACCCCGGTTGTGGCCCCGACCAAAACGGTCACACCACAAACCGCACCCAAGGCCTGGGCAGTTCAGGTTGGCAGCTTCAGCCAGAAAGCCAATGCCATGCAGTTGCGCGACAAGCTGCGAGGTAAGGGCTTCAAGGCCTTTGTTGAACACATTCAACTGGCTTCCGGTGCCGCTTACCGGGTTCGCATTGGCCCCTATGTGAAACGTAGTCAGGCGGAAAAGACACAGGAGGCTGTCGCGGGAAAAATGAAGCTCAAGGGGATCGTGGTTGAGCATCCCTGACTCAGTCGTTCCATCAACCTGCCGTAAACGGGCCTGATATATGATCGGGGTGGATTACGCGATTCTCGGCATTCTGTTGATCTCCTCGTTCATCAGTCTGTTGCGTGGTTTCGTCAAGGAGGCCTTGTCGTTGGCGGGTTGGGGACTTGCATTCTGGGTCTCGTTAAGTTTCGCCGTACCCATGTCGAAACTGTTTCAGTCGAGCATGGCGGATCCCACCGCACGCCTGATCCTGTCATTTATCGTGTTGTTTATATTGACCCTTATCGTTTCATCGGTAGCCAATTTTTTTGCCTCGCGGCTGGTGCAACGCACCGGACTGACAGGCACGGACCGGTTCCTCGGTATGATTTTCGGTTTTTTGCGTGGCGCCCTGCTGGTTTCCGTACTGGTACTTCTGGCCGGTCTGACCAGCCTGCCCAAGGAACCCTGGTGGCATGATTCGTTTTTATTGTTTCGCTTCCAGGCGATAGCGGAGTGGATATCAGCTTTCCTGCCAACGGACGTGGCGAAGAACTTTAATTTCTGAGAGGGCCAAAACTTCCAGCCATGTCAGTTATAATTAGTTTTATCTACTGTGTGTCAACGGCATAACGACCGAGGCAAATCTTCATGTGTGGAATCATTGGTATATTCGCCAGAAGTCCGGTAAATCAGGCGCTGTATGAAGGACTGACGGTTCTGCAACATCGCGGCCAGGACGCCGCCGGGATTGTGACCTGCGAGAACGACCGGCTCTTTATGCGCAAGGACAACGGGCTGGTGCGCGATGTGTTCCGTACCCGCCATATGCTGCGCCTCAAGGGCAACATGGGGATCGGCCATGTCCGCTACCCGACAGCCGGATGCTTTTCATCCGCCGAGGCCCAGCCCTTCTACGTCAATTCCCCGTTTGGTATCACGCTGGCCCATAATGGCAACCTGATTAATGCCAATGAACTGAAACGGAATCTGTTCCTCGAGGATCGTCGTCACATCAACACGGATTCTGATTCCGAGATTCTGCTGAATGTTTTTGCCCATGAACTGCAGTCCAGCGGTAAACTGAAAATAACCCCCAGCGATGTTTTCGAGGCGGTAGCCGGCGTGCACCGGCGCTGCCGTGGTGCGTATGCGGCAGTCGCCATGATTACCGGTCACGGTATTCTGGCGTTTCGCGATCCGCATGGCATCCGTCCGGTGACTATTGGTCGGCGGAAGAACAACAAGGGCATGGAATACATCGTTGCTTCCGAAAGCGTGGCGATTGATGTGCTGGGTTATGAGCTTTTACGTGATGTTGCGCCAGGCGAAGCCGTATTCATTGACATGGAAGGCGTCATGCATACCAGCCAATGCGCCGAACATCCGGTTCTGACGCCGTGTATTTTTGAACATGTCTATTTCGCCCGTCCCGATTCGCTGATGGATGGTATTTCCGTTTACAAGGCGCGTTTACGGATGGGGAAATACCTGGCCAAAAAAATCAAACGGGTATTTCCAGACCATGACATCGATGTGGTGCTGCCCATCCCGGATACCAGTCGCACCGCTGCCTTGGAATTGTCCTATGTACTGGGGGTGAAATACAGCGAGGGCTTTATCAAGAATCGTTATATCGGGCGTACCTTTATCATGCCCGGTCAGACCCAACGCAAGAAATCAGTACGGCAGAAACTCAATCCCATCGGACTGGAGTTTCGCGGCAAGAATGTTCTGTTGGTCGATGATTCCATTGTGCGGGGCACTACCTCAAAACAGATTATCCAGATGGCGCGTGATGCCGGCGCACGCAAAGTCTATTTTGCTTCAGCCGCGCCCCCCGTGCGTTATCCCAATGTATATGGTATCGATATGCCGGCCGCCGATGAATTGGTCGGATATGGGCGGGATGTCGACCAGATTGCCGAAGCTATCGGCGCGGATCGACTGTTTTTCCAGGACCTGGATGATCTGGTCAAAGCTGTCAGCAAGAAGGTCGACATCACGAAGTTTGATACGTCGGTGTTCAATGGCGAATACGTCACCGGTGATGTCAGCGAAGCCTACCTGCGGCAGGTAGAAGCCCTGCGCAACGATTCCGCCCGACAGAAGAACGTGGAGGAAAAGGATAATGAAGTAATGGAAATATACAATACAGCATAAAGGCAGGGATGCATTTACGGGGGAGAAGGGAGCGAGTAACAAGCGGGGCATTCGGGAGACTGCCATTGCGTGGTAGATTCCACTGCGTACCTTGATAGGTTGACAATATTGCCCGCTTCGCCTAATGTAACATTTGCGCCGATTTGAGTTTCAGCTTGCGGGCGCATAACAAATACAGCTAAAGCGAGCACGACCTGCTTTAGCGACTGCTGCGGCGGGTTTTTTTATGCCCGGCGGATGGAATCTTGAAACTTGTGATTGATCTGTCGCATGCGACAGGAGGCATCATGGAAAACGACAGTAACTGGGCATTTGATACGCTGGCGGTGCGGGCCGGGCAGGTTCGCACCCTGGAGCATGAACACGCCGAACCCATTTTCCCGACATCCAGCTATGTGTTCGACAGCGCTGCTCAGGCTGCGGCGCGATTTCGGGGTGATGAGCCGGGTAATATCTACTCACGCTTTACCAACCCGACAGTACGGACATTCGAACAGCGGCTGGCGGCACTGGAAGGTGCCGAGCGCTGTGTGGCGACCTCGTCCGGCATGGCCGCCATTCTGAGCACCTGCATGGGCTTGCTGCAAAGTGGCGATCATATCGTTTCATCCAATGCCATCTTTGGCAGCACGGTGGTGTTGTTCAACAAGTATCTATCGCCGTTTGGCATCGATGTCAGTTATGTCCCGTTGGCGGATCTGGATGCCTGGCAACGCGCGATTCGCCCCGAGACACGCTTGCTGTTTCTGGAAACACCCTCCAACCCCTTGACGGAAGTGGCCGATATTACCGCCCTGGCAGAACTGGCCCATGCCAATGACTGTCTGCTGGTGGTGGATAATTGCCTTTGCACACCGGCCTTGCAACAGCCACTCAAACTGGGGGCCGATATCGTCATCCACTCGGCAACCAAGTACCTCGACGGACAGGGTCGATGCGTTGGCGGTGCTGTGGTGGGTAACAAGGAACTGGTGGGTGAGGGCGTGTTTGGATTCTTGCGTACTGCCGGCCCCACCATGAGCCCGTTCAATGCCTGGGTGTTCCTGAAAGGACTGGAAACGCTGCACTTACGCATGAAAGCGCACAGCGATAATGCCCTGCAACTGGCCCGCTATCTGGAAGCCCATGCGGCAGTGAGCCGCGTCTATTACCCGGGACTCGAAAGCCATCCCCAGCATGAGCTGGCATGTCGTCAGCAAAGTGGTCATAGCGGTGTGTTGTCCTTTGATGTCAAGGGTGGGCAGGCAGCGGCGTGGAAACTCATCGACAGCACCCGGCTGGTGTCGATCACTGCCAACCTGGGGGATACCAAGACCACCATTACGCACCCGGCTACAACAACGCATGGACGATTGACCGAGGAAGAACGGGCCGAAGCCGGGATCGGCGATGGCCTGGTCCGGATTGCCGTCGGCCTGGAGGACATCGAGGATATCCAGGCTGATCTGGACCGCGGCCTGGGTTGAATCCAACCCAAGGCAGGTTACCGTTACAGGTAGCCTGCCTTGCTTGCGCTAGTAGCGTACCGCCGGCGTTTCGATCTTGAGCCCGTTACCGCGGGCATTCAGGTAAATTTCCAGGTTAATAAATTCCTCCGAGCCAAGATCAAACGGCTCGGCGCGGAATGAACGAAAACATTCGGTCATGCGTCGATGCAGACTGGTAATGCGACCGCTGCCCAGCCGGTATTCCGGGAAGCCGTTTGTCTGACCCTGGCTCAATACCTGGCCGCGCAGGTGTTTTCCGGCATTCATCTCATGACAATGCGCGCAGGACACATCGACCTGGCCAAAACGCGTGTTATACAGTTCCTTGCCAGCATCGTAGTAAGGCTTGATCGGGCCGCTTACATCAACGTTGACTTTCTCGCCGCGGGCGCGGGAGCGTACAAAGGTCTCCAGGGCCACCAGATCAACGCAGTCATAAATAAATGGAACCTCGTCGAGCTGATCTTCCCAGCACAGGTTAATTTGCATTTGCAGGGTGAACGGTTCCTTGAATTCTTCATTGTAAACCGGGTAGTGGGCAATATTTTTGGTGTTGAGTTTTTCACCTTCGGCACCATGGCAGGTAGCGCAGCTTTTACCGTTGTTACCAACCCGGTTGAACAGCCGTTTTCCCTTTTCTACTTCCACCATCCCCGGGTTGGCAAACTCATCGTCCTGCATTTCCCGAGTGCTCTGGGTCAGGTAGTCATAGCCGGAGTGAGGTTCGGCAGCCTGGAGCGGAAAACCAACAGTGCCCGACACCAACAAGGCGATGATCATCAGTAATTTATTGAGCTGGCGTTTCATTATTTCAAAGTCATCAGGTAAGCCACCACGTCCTCCACTTCCTGGGCGGTCAGGAAAGTCTTGCCGCTATATTCGTCCAGTACCAGGTTAAAATTTTTCGGGTCGCGATAATAGCCGGGCATGATCGTCATAGGGTTGATTTGCTTTTCATCCACTATTCGCAGCCGCAGTTGTCCCTCATTCAGGCGTGAGGCAATACCCGCCAGGGATGGGCCAATCGTGCCGTGAAAGGGTTCTTCCGGGATGGGCATTGCGTGGCAGGTAAGGCAATTGCCGCGGTTCTTGTCGATAACCACTTTTTTACCGCGTGCCGGATCACCCTGAAGTCCGCCCAGTGGCTGATTGATGGCGAACTCGTCCACTTGCCATGCGTAGTAGGGCTCAACAGCCACGGCAGGCAGGGCAAAGCCCAGCAGGAGCATCAGACCGGGCAGGTAATTGAGTTGTTTCATCATTTACTAACAGTGTAATAAAGGCAGGCTTGTAAAAGATTGATCTGGATCAGATTCAGGATCAGGTCGGGCTGGCCGGTTGTCTGCAGTCATTTTTATACGAAATCGAATCGGGTCTCGAGCATCTTTCGTGTCAACGGGTTGACGGTGATATCGGCAAGTTGCCCGCGCCCGAACCAGCCCGCCTCACGCGCATCGTCCCCCGCCCTTATTTCACCTTTCAGATAGTTTGCCACCAGATCCACCACCACGTAGTGCCAGCGCAGATTGTCGTCAGCATCCTTTTCAATCAGGTCAAAGGTAAATACCGGCTCACCGGCCCGAATGGTGATGCCGGTTTCCTCCAGAATTTCACGCTCCGCGGCCTGCTGCAGGGTTTCCCCGGCCCGTACCTTGCCCCCGGGTATGGCCCACTGTCCGGCATAGGGTGGCTGGCCCCGCTTGACCAGCAGGACGGCATCATCACGGAATACCACCGCACCGACGCCGACCTGTGGCATGCCGACGGATTGTTTATCTGACACCATAAATACCCACTGGGATCCTGACGGGGATGAGTTGCCAAGGATACTACAGGCGATTCAAACGGGGCGCGGGTTCTGTTGTTGAATGCGCCTGGTGATGGCTCCATCGCGTCCGGCCCGGGGCGTACCGACGAACATGATCCGCAAGACGGGCACCGCGTTTGAATACGGGCCAGACGCATTCGAGTCACGGCAACCGCCATTCGGGGTAGCAATCCGCATCAGGCAGTGTTACGCGGTACACTTTATCTCGCCATGTCACGGTTACCCCGCCAACAAATACTGCAATGCTATGCTGCCGCACTTGCTGCAGTGCGGGGCGAGGCGTGTGTCCGCCAGTTTCTGAATGCCCATCCCCTGTCAGACCAGCCCGTAACCTTGCTGGCAATGGGTAAGGCGGCGACCTCGATGGCAAAGGGTGCCTGTGCGGTTCTGACACCGCAGTTGGCGAATGGTCTGGTGGTAACCCGGACAGGGTACGTCGATGCCGACCTGCCGGGCGTGCTTACAGTGCGGGAAGCTGGCCACCCGCTGCCGGACAAGGACAGCCTGGCTGCCGGACAGGCGGTGATTGCACTTGTCCAGACTCTACCGCCTGAAAATCAATTGCTGGTGCTCACCTCCGGCGGTACCTCGGCACTCGTCGAGGCGCTGCCGGACGGAATCGGACTGGCTGATCTTGTCCGGCTCAACCAGTGGTTGCTGGGCAGCGGTTTGCCGATTCAGGCCATTAACCGCGTGCGCCAGTCGGTATCCCGTATCAAGGGCGGCGGACTGGCCCGACTGCTGCGCGGACAGCCGGCGTTGAACCTGCTTATCTCCGATGTTCCCGGCGATGATCCGGCGGTGATCGGC
>Ga0316585_10000366_pt1 | contig 10397 bp, 14 predicted proteins | sample S_170502SCrBrC_D_FD_204517 | JGI IMG/M metagenome (GOLD analysis project Ga0316585, IMG submission 204517) | Rhizosphere microbial communities from salt marsh grasses in Alabama, United States - S_170502SCrBrC | ecosystem: Host-associated > Plants > Roots > Rhizosphere | place: USA: Alabama...
GAAGATCGATGTCGTCGGCGAAGCGCCGCCCGCACATCTCCCACAGCTCCTCCAGCAGAAAGGGCGCCGTGATGATGGTCGGCCCCGCGTCGAACTTGAAGCCGTCGCGCTCGTGCACGTAGGCGCGTCCGCCCGGCTTGTCGAGCTTCTCCAGCACGGTGACCCGATAGCCCCGGTACGCGAGCCGGATCGCCGCCGCCAAGCCGCCGAAGCCACTGCCGATGACCACGGCATGCGCCTTACCGCCAGCAGCCGTAAGGGCCGCGGCGGGCAAATCCGAGGGAACGCGCGGGGGAGCCGTCGTCACGTGTCAACCTGGCCTGATGTCAAGGATGACTGACAGTATAGCAACGGCTTTGCAGCTCGCACCACTGCTGACAAGGGCGCGCGTCGGTTGGGGTTGTCCGATGTCAAGGGCCGGCAACGGTCGCGCGGTGCTGGCCGGCAAGCCGCTGCAACGAGCCGTCCATTGCTGTGGCGCTCAGCGCGGCGGCCCAGAGTCGTCCGGCAGCCTAAACTGATCGAAAAGGGCAAGAGCACACACTGGAGGTACCCCATGACCTCGGCGACCCTCAGCAAGGCAAACGAGCACGCGATTTCCGCTCAAGCGCGCTTGTCGCGTTCCCCGACGTAAACTAGGCTTTCCCTTTACCAAGCGCGCTGGGTTGGGATCGGCGACCGATGGCATTTTTCTTCGAACTCACAGAACGCGTGTCGGCCGGTAAGGTTGGCGTCCGGCTGCAGAGCCCGTACGAGGCGTGGAGCCGGGCATGAAGGCGCGCATGATCCTCAAGATCAGGCTCGGGCCTTTCGTCACGGTGGAAATCGACGGCGAGAGCTGTGCCGATATCGCCAGCGCTCTGGAGGGTTTCGAGCACCTCAACGAGCGTATCGACGCCATGTGCTCGGACCTGGTAGAGCGCGTCTATCCCGACGGGGTGCCAGACGACCCCAGGCAGGCATCCGCCTCAGCCGCCGATGACCCGAATCAGGATCACCAGGCATGAAGCTCAAGGCCCGTGCCGCGATGCAGAGCAAGCCGACCTTCCGGCTGAAGACCCGCACCGGGCCGCTGCCGTTCAGCGCCAAGGGCAGCGCCAGCGCCATCGCGGAGGTCGAGGCGATCGACGTGACGGTGGAGCAAATCCCGCTCTACGCGCGGATTCCCTTCAAGGGTGGGCTACAGCGGGTTGCCGCCATCGGCGGGTTCCGCATCCACAGCAAGCCGTTCCGCGTCGCACTCGACGTCGGCAGCATCCATGTGTCGGGCGTGCTCGGCGATGCCGACGGCATGGACTGCGAGGTCTGCGGCACACTAGACTGCGGCGCGACCTTCGACGTGGACGGACGTCTGGCCGGGCAAATCGCACGGGTCGCGCTAGCGTTCGACGAGGACGAATTGCTCGAGGAGCAGGGCCAGCTTACCGACCATGCCGGCAGCCTCGGGCTCAAGGACTGAGGCGCCCCAGATGCATGCTTACCCTCCACCGCCGGGTTGGCCGCCGATGTCCCGTCCCGTGCCACGGGTCGTGCATTGGGTCGAATGCCGACACAACATCGAGGTGGAGGTCTACCCCGCGGCAGCGGAGGTCTACTTCCGCGACGAGCGGTTCGTCGACCCTGTCAACACCCAGTTCCGTTTCCGTGCGACGGTGCTCAACGCCCGCACGGCGCACGTGGGCTGGAGCCTGCGAGGCGCCGCTGGCGGCCCGGCCGCCGGCAGTATCGATCCGACCGGCCTGTACAGGGCGCCGGCGAAGGACGGCTGGGCGCATGGCACCACCGATATCGTGATCGCCGCGGCGTCAGAGGACCCGTTGCGCTCGGCCTGCGCCTTCGTGACCCTGGTGGGAGACGGCCCTCTGCCGCCGCCGATGCCGCGTCTGCAAATTTTGCCGCACGGCGTGGAGCTCTACTACCACACCTACAACGGCGTGCCGCCGGACGGCGTGCGCGTGAACAACGGCTACATCGCCGAGAGCAACAAACGTCAGCTGTTCACGGCGTTGCCGCACGACGCGCCGTCGCCGATGCTCGAATGGCGCGTCGACGGCAGTCTGCAGCAAACCGACGCCTCTCCCTACTATCTATTCGATCCGGGCGCGCTCGGCATCGACAGCGGCGTCGACGGACGCGAGCTCCGCATCGAGGCGCGGCTCTCCGCCACGCCCGAGGTGCGCAGCACCGCGCGAGTGCAGGTGTTCAATTACGCGTGGCCGCACGAAGACGAGGACTGACGCCATGAGCCACGACGTTCGCATCAAAGAAGTCAGCGACATCGACACCATCGAGATCGATCCGCTGAAGATCAAAGAAGTCAGCGGCATCGAGCCGCTGGAAATCGAACGGGTCTCGAACATCGACCCGCTCACCATCCGCGAGGTGGACAACATCGCCCCAGTGGCGGTGCACCTCAAGGAGCTCAATCACATCGACCCGTTGTCCATCGAATCGCTGCGGGTCAGCGAGGTGCGCGAAATCGACCCATTGCGGATTCGCGAGCTCAATGTCACGCGCCTGCCGACGGTCAATCTGTCCGTTCGCCAGTTGCCAGAGGTGGACTTCAACGTGCGCCGCATGCCGCCGCTGTCGATCGGCCTGAGCCAGGATTACTGCCTGCCATCCAGCTACACCGTGCGCGCCCGCCTGCTCGGTTTCGAGGTGTTGCGGCTGCGTCTCGACGGCACGACGCAGATCGTGCCGCAGGAGCGTGCCCGCCGCGAGCAGCGGCGCGTCAGCGAGCGCAGCCAGCCCGAAACCGCCGTAGCGGGCAACCCGGCGATACCGAGCCGACCGGCGGAGATCGGCGCATCGGTGCTGCCGGCCTGTGGACCCTGCGTACCGCTCGGCGGCGACGATGCCTAACCGGCCCCACAGCGGAGGGCACACACGCATGCATCCTACGCCGCACTACTCTCATCCGGTGCCGGACCGTCTCGACATCCTCGCCTGGAACCTCGGGCGCCTGATCGGCCTGTCCGGCAGCCTTGCCGTCGCAGGCGCCGCCCGGATGCGCCACACGGCAGAACACATGGTTTGGGGCTTCGACGATGGCTGGGGGCCGCCGCCATGCCGGCCCCGTTGCGGGGCGATCCACGAGTACCAGGTCTGCTGCACGCCGCCCCGCGGGGACGGCTGCGGTCCATGCCGCGGCTGCCGCTGAGCGCCGCGGATCTTCATTCACCGCCGCGAACGCCGCTATGCAAGATCGACCGGACGACTTCGAGGCATCCGCGATGGCCGCGCTCCAAGGCCGCACCGGCGAGGCCGCGCGAGCGCCGCGGACCTTGGAACCGCCCAAGGCCGAGCCTACACGCCCAGCGGCGCGCACGTCCGCGAAGACATCGACAACCGTTGCCGGTGCTGACACGGACCCAAAGGTCCGTGTCGGCGACCATACTGTCGGTGCGTCGGACGGCCCCGGGGCGAGGGCAGCCTCCGTGCATTCCGGCGCGGGGCCTACGCCCGGTAGCGCTGCCCCTGCGCATGAGCCTGGCACCACCGACAGCCGCACGGGGACCGACAGCGCCGAGCGCCTGAGCGCCATCGTCAGCAAAGGGCTGGACCTCGCCGAGAGCGGCCTGAGCGTTGGTCTCGCGTTGGTCGACCGCCTCGGCGATCTCGCCCAGCAGACCCTTGACGGTGTCGTGGCACAGCGCCGGGAGCGGGAGCACGGTGCGCCCTACACGTGGCCGGCGACCGCGGACGGACCGCAAGCGCCGCCGAGCTCACGGCCGTATGAAGACACCAGCGCACGAGCGCACGCCCCATCCGCAGGTGCGGCAGAGCAGCCGACGGCGCCCACGCAGGGGCCGGAGCCGGCCTACTGCATCACCAATCGCCTGCCGCTCTGCGCCGGCGAGCCCGTGCGCGTGTCCTTCTCCGTCAACAACGACTCGACCGACCGCCCGAAGGCCATCTCGCTCCAGGTAGAGGGCTTCATCGGCGAGACGACGGGTACGGCATTCGATGCGGCCGGGTTCCGCGTCGAGCCCGAGCACGTCTCCATCGCGCCGATGGATTTCGAAAAGCTGATTCTGACCGGGCGACTGCCGGCCGATGTTTCGGGCGACATCTACCGCGGCCGGGTGCTCATCGCCGCCGACCAGGCGCTTGAGATCATGGTCCGTCTCGTCGTCTCCGCGGCCGAACCGGCCGCCGGCGATGGTGGCCAGCCGAGCGCCGCGGCCGGCGGCGACAGCGCCAAGGTGCCGAGCCCCTGACCCGAACGGCCGTTGCCCGACTCCCGAATATCCCGCGCAAGAGGCCAGAAGCCATGTCGACGCTGCTTGCACCGATACGCAGAGTGATTCACCAAGCCGCCGCGGAGGCCGCCGACCGGGAGCTGCCCAAGCAGGTCTCGGACCTCATCACCAACGCCGTCTCGGCGGCCGCTGGCATCGCCGACACCGCGCTGGAGATCGTCCGCGAGCTGACGCGCGAGCCCGAGGCGGCAGCACCGCTGCCCGAGGCTGCCGAGAAGTCGACGGCAACCGCCGGCAAGGCCAAGGCAGGAGGGGAGAAATGAGCTCCTGTTCCTATCACGGTTGGCATCAGGGATGGCATCCGGAATGGCCGCCCTGGGCGGTCGGCCCCGCCAGGGTGTACTGGCCCGTTTGGATCTACCCGATGCCGCCGCACCCGCCAGCACCGATGCCTTCCGCGTCCCCGCCGGACGACGAAGCGTCCATCCCGCGCCAGATAGAAGTGGACGAGACGACGCCGGCCGCCGAGGCCACCATCGGGGGCGACGTGCCCGCACGGCTCCGCATCGAGTACCGGGGCCTCCCGGTCGAGGGTGATGAGATCCTGCCCGGGATGATCGCGCTGGAACTGGAGCACGACGCCGAAGGGCTGCGTGCGGAGTGGAAGCGCATCGTCACGGGCACGGCATCGGAGTCCACGGCGTTGTTCGAGCGAGTCTCACCCGGCGCAAAGGTCCGGCTCAGCGCGGAATCCGCAACCGCGCGCTTGCTCTGGAAAGAGATCGTCCGCTGACCCCCGGCGGCAGCCGGGCTCCACCGAGGAACTGCATCATGTCCCATCACCATGGCAAGCATCCCCATTACCACGGCAGCCTGCCCTATCTCGGCCCCTACGCGCCGGTCTTCCCGCCCGGTCCCTGGGGAGCGCATTACCCAGGACACTGCGGGCACTGCGGACAGCCGATGTCCATGTGTCGCTGCGCCGTGCGCGAGTGTCGGCGCGAGTCGCGCGAGTTGCTGGTCGGACCCAGTACCAGCTCGAGCACGGACCAGAGCAAGCTCGAAATCCTGAAGGGTGTCCGCGATGCATCCGAGCTCGCCGACGAGTCCGCACTTGCGGCCGGTCTGTTGGCGGCCATGGAAAACATGGGCGCGGCAGCCGACGCGGAAGGGTCGCTGGAAACCCCGGCGCCGGGCACCGACGACGATGACGCCGCGGCCAAGCGCACCCTGGAGAGGGCCGCGGCAGCGAGCCTGGCGCAGCTGAATCCCGCGGCAGCCCAAGCGCAGCGCGTCGGCGCCGGTACTGCCTTCATCGGCGGCAGCTGCTGTGTGCACCTGTCCATCGAGATCGCCCCCATCGGGCCGATTGCCGACCCCGCCAAGGAAAAGACCGCGGTGGTCGTCACCGTCCGTGGGTCCGATGGCACGCTCATCGCCTGGGGCAAGACGATGGGCCCAGGCGATGGTTACCAGATCAGAGAGGACATCCTCGTCACGAAGCCGGGCGCTGTCGCCAGCCTCAAGGTATCGGGGCAGTTGTACGCCCGCCTGCGCTGGTGCGAGGTGTTCAGCTGCTGACGCGGCTTTCTCAGTTCTCGCGGAGGAGCGTTCCACATGGCCGAAGACACGCAACAACCGACAACCGGCCCCGGCGGTCACCCGCACAGGCCGGCAAGCACGCCCGGCATCGAGCAGCCTTGCACCGACCCTTCGAGCGGTGCCGGAGCCGGTTCGCACGCGGGCCCCGTGGGTTACTGGGGTATGCTCGGCTTCCCGCCAGGCGCAGTGTCCGCGCCCTTTGGCTGGGCAATGCCGCCTTCCGCGGTGCCGGTGCCGCCGTTCGCCCCGCAACCTGCATCGCTACCGCCCGCGACTGCCGCGCCCGCGCCCGCGCCCGCGCCGCCAGCGGGGCCGCTGCTGCCGCGGCTCGGGCTTACGGCAGGGCTGGCGCTTGACCTGGTCAACGCGGCACTTGCTGGGGGCGTACGTCTGCTGGCGGGTGGCGTCCAGGTGATGCATCCCGGTCCTTGCCACGGGCACCACCACGCACCACACCACGGACCGCACTTGGGCTGCGGCCACCATAGCCACCATTGCCACGGCTGCGATTGCTGCCGCCTGCTGGGCCAGGAGCCTGCTGGGTGCTGCGATTACCGCACCGGCAACTGTTGCAGCTAGCGCCACGGTCGACACGATGGATGCGGTTCAGGACTCGGCCCGGACTTCGGACCAGCAGCCTCCGGCACCCGAGTCTTCCACGACAGGGCCTTTTGCCGAGCCTTCCGCATCGCGGCGCGCGTCAGACGCAGGTATCGGCGGAAACGGCGCGGACTCACCGCCGGGCAGCCGCGTCGACGACATCGCCAGGCGCGCGAGCAGCATCGTGGAGCAGGCCGCCGGCATCCTGGAGGAGGAGATCGCCGCCGGCATCGTCGCCGCCCGCCGTGCCGAGGAGCGCCTGCTCGGCCAGAAGACCCGCGACGATGAGGCCAGGGCGCTGCTGCAACGCTTCCGCAAGGACGCCCACGAGGTCGTGGATCTGCTGATCGACCTCGCCGGCGCGGGCATCAATCTGCTCGGCAATCTCGCACGCGACGTGGTAAGGCTGCGCCCAGACCTGCCCGACCCGGCCAACGCCGAGCGGTCGGCCGGTGCCGGCACGGTTCCTGTGCTCACCGTACCACGCGTCCTACTGCCCGGCGAGTCCGGTCAGGCGACGCTCTCCGTCGACAACGACGGCAAGCTGCCGATCGGCCCCCTGGCGTTCGGCACCGCGGGATTGTTCAATGCGACCGGCCAGGTTATTCCGGCGGCGAGCGTTACCTTCGAGCCTGCCGAGCTGAGCGTGCGCCCCGGTGGCTCGGCCCTGCTACGCGTGACCGTCGATATTCCCGCCGACATACCGGCGGGCGAGTACAGCGGGCTGCTGCAATCGCCCCAGCTTCCGGAATCGCGGGCGGTACTCAGCGTGCACGTGGGCCAGAGCTGAGGCCCTGGCCAGTATCGCGCCCCCGGCGGTAGCCAGTCTGTCAGCATGAGCGGCAGCGCCGATCACGCGTTCGTCGAGCGGATGCTCGACGAGTACAAGTCGCTCACCATGGCGACACTGGAGCAGTACCTGCCGCGCACCGAGCCGCGCGCCTGGCTCTACGACCTGGCGCGCGCCTATCCGCTGCGCTCGGGCAAGGGACTGCGTCCGGGCCTGTGCATTGCCTCGTGCCGGGCCTTCGGCGGCACCACGGAGCAAGCCCTCCGCTCCGCCGCCGCGCTGGAGCTCTATCACAATGCCTTCCTCGTGCACGACGACATCGAGGACGGCAGCATCTTCCGTCGCGGGCTGCCGACGCTGCACTCGGAGCACGGCATTGGCATCTCTATCAACGTCGGCGATGCCATGAACGTGCTCAGCATCCGCCCGCTGATGGACAACCTGCGGCCGCTCGGCTCGCAGCTGACCTGGACGGTGTTCGTGGAGATCGAGCATATGGTGCGCCAGTCGGTGGAGGGGCAGGCGATGGAGCTCGGCTGGGTGCGCGACAACGTCTGCGACCTGACCGAGGCCGACTACCTGCGGATGATCCTGAAGAAGACCTGCTGGTATACCTGCATCCACCCGTGCCGCATCGGGGCGCTGATCGGCTCCGGCGGCGCGGTGCGCCCGGAGCGCTTCGATCGGTTCGGTTACTTCATGGGTGCGGCCTTCCAGATCCAGGACGACGCGCTCAATCTTGAAGGAGAGCACGCCCGCTACGGCAAGGAGATCGGCGGCGACATCTGGGAGGGCAAGCGCACGCTGATGCTGATCCACCTGCTCGGCCAGTGCAGCGGGGCCGGGCGTGCCGATGTGGTCGCGTTTCTCGCCAAGCCTCGTAAGGATCGCGGCCCCGCGGAGGTCCGCTCGGTGTTTGAGCTGATGCGCGAGCACGGCAGCATCGATGCGGCCAAGTCCGTTGCGCGCGTGCTAGCGGGGGCGGCCCTGCGCGAGCTGCACATGGCTTATGCAGGTTTGCCAGACACGCCGGATCGGCAGCTCATCGAGCAGATCGTGCTCTACATGATCGAGCGGGATATCTAACGCCGGCGTGCTGCGCCAAAGACGCCCCCGGAGGCAACCTTATCCCGAAAGGAACAGTTGGACGGTCGTCAGGGTGCGCCCCGCGCGGTGGCCGGCAAGGCATAACGAGGCGGAATAATCACTCTATTCCAACGAGTCGTAGTAGCGCAGCTCGGCGCCGCGCGGGGCATGCCATGGCGGCCGTAGCGGCGCTCACCCTGGGGGTGACGTGCCGAAGCCTTCTGAAGCACAAAATGCACGGGCAGCTGCCTGCATTCCGGAGCAGCCAACTGCTCTCTCTGGGATCACGCATCCGGCCAGCAGGCGCCGCCTCAGCCCGACGTCATCCAGTTCCGCAGCACGCCCCCGGCCAGCTCGGTGCCGCTGTCAGCGACGCCGCGCACCCAGTCGACGGTGTCACGCGGATGTGCGATGGCCTGCGCCGCGATGCCGAAACCGCCGCTGCCGAGCGCCAGCAGGCCCTGTACCGCGCGCACCGGATGTCCGAGGCCGAGCTTGAGCGGCTTCAGTCCCAAAGCCTGCGCCGCCTCCAGCAGCGTGCCGAGGATCACTCGGGGGCCGATGACATGGCTCGCCGGCACCAGCCCGGCGAGCACGCCGCCGGTGACGGCAGCATAGTCCGGGTCGCGTGCAGCCTTCGCGGTGATGATCTCGAGCGCCTTGAGCCAGATCGCGTTCAGGGAGCGGTTGCGGATCAGCTGGACGATCACGGCGGACAGCGCCATGTCGAGGCGTAGCTCCGCCTCCAGCCGCTTGCCGTAGGCGCCCAGCGCGCCGCGCGACCAATGCCCTTCCTCGAGCGCCTGTATCGCCGTCTCCGCGGCCCAGCGCCCGCTCTGCATCGCGTACTGGATGCCCTCGCCGTTGAGCGGGTTGATAAGCCCGGCGGCGTCGCCCACCAGCAGCATCCGGTCGCCGAAGGTGGGCAGGCGATGATCGTAGGTGTTGAGAGGCCAGCCGCGGACGCGTCCGCGGAGCTTCGCCTTGGCGAGCCGGCGCCGCAGCGCCGAGTCGTCGTCGAGCATGGCCTGGAGTAGGGCCTTCAGGTCCGGCTTGCCGGGCGGCACCAGCTCGCCGACCATGCCGATGCCGACGTTGGCCCCGCCGTCGCCGGTGGGAAACAGCCAGCCGTAGCCGGGGAAGCTGCGGTTCAGGAAGTACAGCTCGGCCTCATCGTCCGGCCCGGCGACGCCCTCGTAGTAGGCTCGCACCGCGACAATGCGGTCATAGCTCGGCGTGCCATAGCCGCGCAGCCAGCGCGCGGTGATGGAGTTGCTACCATCAGCGCCGATCACCAGCCGCGCACGCACCCGCTTGATGGCATCCCGGTCGGAGGCGATGGCGACCAGGCTGTCGGCATCGTGCGCGAAGTCCCGCACGCGATGGCCTTCGAGCAAACGCGCACCCGCACCGAGGGCCGCTTCCAGTAGCCACTGGTCGAGGCGCTCACGCGGTATCGCCCGGCCGTAGTCCACCAGACCCTGCACCTTCGGGATGACGCCTCGGATCAGCTCACGTCCGTCCAGGTACAGCGTCGCGCGGCTAATGCCGTTGGCGGTCTGGACGCGCGGCTCGGCGCCGATACCCAGGGCATCCAGCTCCGCCAGTGCCAAGGGGCCGACGAAATCGCCGCAGACCTTGTCCCGCGGGAACCGCTCGGAATCGAGCATAAGGACCTGATGCCCAGCGCGGGCGAGGTGAAAGGCGGCCGTCGCCCCGCCGGGGCCGGCGCCCACCACCACCACGTCCGCATCCAGGGATTGGCGTATCACGACCATGGTTTCGCTGAGGGGTCTTTTGCCTACCTGCCGAACGCTGCGGGGGGATCATAACGGACCGGGGTCGCGCAGGTGCACCAGGCGATGCACCTGACGCGATCCACCGAACATTATTTCCCCGGTCTTAGCGTCTCGGCGCCGGCGGTGGCGTCACGTGGATACCGAAGAGTGCTTAGCCACGCCGCCATCTAATCTCCACCAATGGCGCCTCCCAGGCATCGCAGCGCAGGCTCGCGGCGTACTCCGGCTCGCTCTGGGTACGGTCGCGGCGGAGCAGCGCCAGGACGCGGATGGCCTCGATGCGCTCCACGAGTGGCAGCCAATGGGATGCAGCGC
>Ga0316585_10000369_pt1 | contig 10369 bp, 10 predicted proteins | sample S_170502SCrBrC_D_FD_204517 | JGI IMG/M metagenome (GOLD analysis project Ga0316585, IMG submission 204517) | Rhizosphere microbial communities from salt marsh grasses in Alabama, United States - S_170502SCrBrC | ecosystem: Host-associated > Plants > Roots > Rhizosphere | place: USA: Alabama...
TGTTCCCCCAACTGGCCAGCGGTGGCTGAATACCGTAGCCCAGGAAGCTGATGTATGACTCCATCAATACAGCATTGGCGACATTCAATGTGGCCGATACCAGCACCGGTGCAAGTGCGTTTGGCAAAAGCTCTTTGAACATGATGCGAAACTCGGAAGCGCCCAGCGCAAATGCCGCCTGGATGAAGTCCTGCTCCTTAATATACTGGATTTGGGCACGGATAATGCGCGCCACCTCCATCCAGGATGTCAATCCGATGATCAGGGCAATCGATATCACCGTTGGGGTAATAAAAGCCGCCAGAACCAATAGCAGGAACACCTGCGGGAAACAGAGCATGGTATCGGTAAACCTCATCAGGACATTGTCGACGCGACCACCGTAAAAGCCGGCTATCAACCCGATCAATAGACCGGTGACGATCGTGGCAAACATGGCAGTGAGTCCTACCACGAGACTGATACGGCCGCCGTAAAAAAGACGGCTCAGTAAATCCCTTCCCATCTCGTCGGTTCCCAGAACAAACGAAGCGTTGGTCAATGGAGGAATAAAACGCCGCTGCGTGTCCAAAGATAGCGGATCGTGCGGCGCGAACAAATTAGCGAACATCGCCATTGACAACAGTAGCAGCACCACGCAGCCGCCGATCACCGCCAGATGATGTCGCAGGAATCGGCGCCAAATACGTCGGGTTTGACTTTCAAAATAGTGGATCGGTGCTCCGGCGGGGATAGCTTGCGCATCATCACCGCTCAACTCTATAGTGCAGGGAGACTCGTTTCGAGTTGGTTGTCTTTGGGCCATTATTCCAACCGTATCCTTGGATCAATTAATGCATTGATCACATCCGCCAGCAGATTGCCGATGATCACAGCTGCCGCGGTGAGCATGACCATCCCCATGAGTACAGGGTACTCCTTCATGGTTAGCGAATCGACGAACAGCCGCCCTATTCCCGGCCAACCGAAAATCGTCTCGGTCACCAAAGCTCCCGAAAAAAGCCACGGTAACTGGATGCCCGCCAAGGCAATCAACGGTGCCACCGCATTTGGAAATGCGTGACGAAACAGCACTCGGAAATCCGAAAGCCCCTTGCTCTTTGCGGTTCGGATGTAATCCTGGTGGATAACTTCTAAAAAGCTTGAACGCGTGTATCGGCTCCACTGGGCCACCAACACGAGGGCCAGCACCACCGTCGGCAGGATGAGGTGCCTCAACAAATCGAGAACGCCCTCCTCTCCTCCTAGGGTATACATGCCACCTGACGGTAGCAGGCCGAGCTTCAGGGCAAAAACAAAAATGGCCATCAGTCCAAACCAGAAAGTCGGGAAGGACAAGGCCACCATGGCGCCGGTTGTGGCGAGGTAGTCAAAAACCGAATAACGTCTTACTGCACCCAGAATCCCGATCAGCATGCCGATGACGATGGCCAGCGACATGCCCGAACCCATCAGTAGAAAAGTGGCCGGTATCCGTTCCAGAATTACGTCCAGTACAGGCCGGCCGCCAAAGAACGTGTTGCCCCAATTGCCGGTGAACATTCCAGTCGCCCATTTCAGATATTGAATATAGATTGGCTGATCGAGACCAAAGACATGTTTGATGCGCTCGATGTCCTGGGCCGTGATCGTGGGGTTCAGGGTGTAGACGGCCAACGGCCCCCCAGGCGCCAGATGCATCATGGCAAATCCGATCACCGAAACGCCTATCAGTAACGGGATGGCCTGCAACAGTCTTTTGATGATGAATTGGAACACACCCAGCTCCTATCCAATACCAGTTCGGATTAATGGAGGTTTTCGTGACCGGCTTCTAATGAAATATTTAAAAGACATGTTCATCGCTTTTAGTACGAAAATAGTAACTCGAAACTCGAAACTTGAAACTCAGAACCTGGAACCCGGAACCCAGGACCAGCGGTTGCTTAACGGCCATGACCGTTTAGTTGCAAGTTGGACGTTTTGCGTCATTCCCTTTTGTCAGTGCTCCGGCAAGCTGTGGTTTACCATCTTTAGAAACGGTCGACGGCGAACATCTTATCAATAGAGATAGCACGCCACGTCATGTCCGTCCGCTAACGTTTTGGTCTCGGGTTCCATTTGATCACAGGGTTCGAAGCGTTGCGGACACCGGGGGTGAAAACGGCAACCCGTTGGTGGATTGATCGGTGATGGAACATCGCCTTTGAGGATAATCCGTTGCCGCTCGCGTTCGGGATCGGGTATCGGCACGGCCGACAGAAGCGCCCGGGTGTAAGGGTGCAGCGGATTGTGGTAGAGTTCAGTGCGCGAAGCCATTTCAACGATTTTACCCAAGTACATCACGGCAATCTTATCCGCAATGTGACGAATCACGCTTAAATCATGGGCAATCATGATATAAGTCAGTCCGAGTTCATCCTGAAGATCTTCCATTAAGTTGAGAATCTGGGCCTGGATGGAGACATCCAGGGCCGAAACTGGTTCATCCCCGACCACCAGGCGTGGATTAACCGCAAGCGCACGGGCAATGCCGATTCGCTGACGCTGTCCCCCGGAAAATTCATGGGGATATCGCCGCATGACGGTTGCCGATAAACCGACTTTACGAAGCAGACCGGCGATCCTATCCTCTTTTTCAGCCGTTTCGACCAGATGGTGAATCTCCAACGGAGCGGCAATTATGGCGCCTACCGTATGCCTTGGGTTCAGAGAAGAAAAGGGATCCTGAAAGATAATCTGCATCTGTTGACGATACCGCTTCATTTGCACCCGGCTAAAGGCGGTAATGTCGTTGCCGTCGTAGCGGATCGTTCCAGCGGTCGGTTCGATTAGTTTAAGGATGGTTTTACCGGCGGTTGTTTTGCCGCAACCACTTTCTCCCACTATTCCGAGTGTTCGCCCCTCCTGAACCTGAATGCTGATTCCGTCCACCGCATGAACCTTCCCGACCACGCGGGAAAACAATCCTCGCTTGACGGGAAAGTGTTTGACCAGATTGCTCACTTCGAGTAGCGTTCGCACCAATTCAAGGACTCCCGTTATTCAACCAACATCTGACGAAATGTCCCTTGTCGATTTCTACGAGTTCCGGAACCTCACTCCGGCAGCGATCGATGACGACCGGGCAGCGGTCGATAAACGTGCAACCCCTTGGTAAACAGAAAAGGTTCGGAACCCGTCCGGGGATCTCCATGAGACGGTGCGGTCGCTGTTCTTCGTCTATTCGTGGTATGGAGCGCAGCAACCCCTGGGTGTAAGGATGGACTGGGTTTTTAAAGATAGTACGGACATCGGTTTCTTCCACAATCAGACCGGCATACATGACGGCCACACGGTCGGCAGTCTCGGCAATCACTCCCAGATCGTGGGTGATGAGGAGGATGCTCGTTCCCAAATCGGCTTGAAGCTGTTGCATTAAGTCTATAATCTGGGCCTGTATGGTGACATCCAAAGCCGTTGTCGGCTCATCAGCGATTAAAACGCTGGGGTTGCATGCCAAAGCTATCGCGATCATCACACGCTGGCGCATACCCCCGGACAGCTGATGGGGATAGGCGCCGATCCGACGCTGTGGAGAAGGAATCCCCACCATGTTCAAAAGCTCGATAGAACGCTGCCGGGATGCAGATGCGCTCAAACGCTGGTGGTTGCGCAAAACCTCTTCGATCTGAAAACCGATTGAAATGACCGGATTCAGAGAAGTCATCGGCTCTTGGAAAATCATCGAAATTGCATTGCCGCGGATGCGCTGCATTTCAGTTTTGCTGGCTTTCAGTAGATCCTTTCCGGCAAAGATGATCTCACCATTGCGATATTCGGCCGGTGGTTCGTCCAGTAGTTTTAGAATCGATAGCGCCGAGACCGTCTTGCCGCAGCCACTTTCACCCACCAAACCCAAGGTCTCCCCCCGGCGGAGTTTGAAGGAAATTCCATCTACCGCTTTGGCGAGTCCCTCTCTGACATTGAAATACGTTTTAAGGTTTTTAACCTCCAGAAGAATGTCGTTTTGTTCCATGGCTTGCATTCGAAGAGTGACAGGAAATGGGCGCCTATGCCAGAAGGATTAACCGATGACTGAGAAACTGGATTCAGGGTTTATCTCCCGTAGTCGGCTGAAAAATCCGATGTTGCACTCCCGCTTGGTGTAATGCATGGTGAATGTAACCGGGTCCTGGTCATGGTTGTGTCCGTTTTCGCAGGCCTCGATCAATTTAGTCATGAGTCCCCCTACCACAGGGGCGTTTTTATACTGGTTGCCCGAGGTGCCGACGGCCATGTAAAAGCCTGGCAAGTTGGATTTGTCGTAGATCGGAATCCAGTCGTCGGATGCATCGTAGAGATCCACCACACCACTGGGTTGGTTGGGTATTCGCAGGCCTTTTATGCGCTGCGCTTCACGTAAGACCTGGGTCGACCATTGTTCGGTAAAGTTGGTATTGTAGTTGTCTGGATCTTCAATGTATTCCAATATGTCACACTCGGGGTCCTCGGAGCCGATGAGGATGTTGTTGCCCACTTCCGGCCTTGAGTAGCATCCGATGTCGCTGTCCGAAATGATAAGACCCAGATGATTGTAATCAAACCCTTCAGGCGCAGGTAAATGGCAAACCTCTTGCCTGAGCGGCCTGGTGTTGATGTTCATTCCATCGATGACTCCCGCCATATGGTTGATCTTGTAAGAGTGAGGCCCGGCCACGTTGACGACAACTGGAGCTTCGATCTCAGTTCCGTCGGCCAGCTTGACACCCGCGCAGCGACCGCCTTTCTTGAGGATTTCCACCACCTCAGCTTTAAATAAGTACTCCCCACCAGCTTTTTCGCCGGCCACCTGCACGTTGTGGACTGACTGCTTTGGATCGGATATGAGCCCCGACTCAGGAACATAGATCGCGCCGGCAATGCTCTCTCCAGTGGGCTGGCCGAAACGAGGGTCACTTGGCAACGTGGGAGGGCCAAACTTCTGGGTATCAGCTATGGGAATCAGCTTTTGAATGCCGTCAATGTTCAGTTCCTCATAGACGACATGCAGTTCGTCCAGTGAGGTCATCACGTTCTTCAGAAATTTGTTCTTTTCGGTCTTGAACACAAGACAACCGGTGTTGATATATTTGACCATGCCCGTTGGATCCACCGTGCCGAGATACTTTGGCCAATCGAGCCAGTAATAATACCCCTCTCGGGCCATGGCCACACCATCCGGTGTGGAGTAATGCAGTCGAATGATGGCACAGGATCCAGAAGTAGAGCCTAAACCTGAGCCGGGGAGTTTGTCAACATTGAGGACTTTTTTCCCCTGTTTGGCCAGTTCGAAGCCCACGCAGGCTCCGATAATTCCAGCCCCGATGACGATGGCGTCGTATTTATTAGACATCAGCTCTAACTCCTCTTTTTTATAAGACTGCAGATTGCGGGCCAGCACGTCTGATGGGTAGCAAAAGTGGCAGCCCCGTTGTCCCTATCACTAATCAGTTTTTTTCAATCGACATAAAAGAATGTAGCTCTCTCTCCCACTTCGTTCGAGTCCGGAGAGTTAAGAATGAAAACAAGACTCAGTGCACTCTCGGAGCTCCGTGAGAGATATGGCCAGAAAAGATTCTATGTCGAGTGATTTTGTTTCTCCTTCGCAAGCCAATCCAGCCGGTTCCTAATGGCTGGTAATTTCCTTTTCACCTTCGGTTTTGATCCGTTCCACTTCGGCCAGTACACCTTCTGGCAATGGAGTCGGTTGGTGGGTTTCCAGAATGCGTCTGATCTCCTCCCTGACGCGAGCCTCCACATCTTTTGATCCTGCCTCCCTCCAGTTCTCCATGGCCTGTCGAGTGAAAATTTTGGTTCTCCAAAGCTCTTTCCGGAAATGGTTCATTGTATGACTCTGAAGCAGATAATGTCCTCCCGGGCCAACATTTTTAATGACGTCGATTGCTAAGTGCTCTTCACTGACGTCAAAGCCCATCAGGAGTCTTTTCGTCATGCCGATAGTATCGTTACCCACCACCAACTGTTCCACCGCGCAGGCCATCGACATGTCCATGTACCCCACGTCATGAATCAGGTTCAAACCGGCTAAACCTTGGGCCAGAATGTGGAAGGCCGCTTCAACCCCAGCCTGAGCGTCCAGGCATTTGGAATCTGTTGCCCCGGCTAGGCCCCAGGAAGGCAACCCCAAATATTGGGTTACCTCAGCTTGTGCGGCCAAAGTCAAACTCATTTCCGGAGCGCCTATGCTCATCAAACCCAGGGCCATGTCCAAGATTCCGAAGTTGCAACCTAATCCGACCGGACATCCCGGCCGGCGCAATTGGGCTACTACGAGGCAAAACATTGATTCCGCCACTCCCTGAGCAACCGCCCCGGCCATAGTTACCGGTCCTGTAGCTCCCGGTTGGATGGTTGGCCCCATCATTTGGGGCAAACATCTATCGGCTGCAATTAAGATGCGATCAGCCACCTCTTGCGGCATGATCAGTGGCGAAATCGATTCCGGATAGAGAACCAGAAAAGGTTTTTCCCTGAGGATGTCTTCACCGCCAACAATCGTAGCAGCCATATCGTAAATGAGCTCGGTTCCACGGGGCGAGTAAGCTAAAAAAACGATGGGTTTGGTCGTATTGGTGACGGTTGCGAAAAATTCGTGCAATTCGGCGGCACTGGCCGGCACATCCTGGACAGAACCCATGGGCATGACCCAATCGATGTTTTCTAAAGCATCGGCCACACGGGCTGCCCGACCCAAGTCTTCCGCCCGTGTTTCATGGTACTCCCCGGTCAAGGCATCCTTGGTGTTAGGACTGGCCGTTGATGTGCCGTAGTAACTGTTGCGGCCGGATACATCCAGGGCTCGAAGGCCTTGCCGATCGTATAGTGTCCAACCCTTGGGTGCAGTGGAAAGGCAGCCACGTGTAATAAATTCCGGTACTTTAACTGATTCGCCTTTAACGATAGCCCCGGCCGATTGGAGCATTTTTCGAACGCCGGAATGCAGAACCTTATAACCGACTTTTTCCAAAATCTCGAAGGAGGCTCGGGTGAGCCGTTCGACCTGGTCTTCGGTCAGCATCCGAAATCGTGGACTTGCCTTCAAGGTATGATTTGTCTGGATCATCTGTTATTTCTCCCGGGGTGTTCTTCATGTACTTCTTTTTCATAAGGCCAAAGAAAACGCCACTTATTGATGCTAAAAGGCGGTTGCCGCACGAGAATTAACCTTTAATTTTTTTGGCTATACCCTGTTTAATTCTGCAAGCATAGCGCTTTATATGGTCACAGCTGTAAAAATCCGCTCTATCGGTATCGCCGGTTGCCAGGCCATTCACAATCTGAGTCCAATCGTCCAGCACTTCTTCCACATTGGCGTCCTCACCTGAAATATAAGTTGCGGCATTGTTAAACAATTTGACCTTTATTGATCTAACATTTTATTGTCAAGGGTAATTAATTGAACATTCCTCATTTTTTCAAATGGTCAGGGCAGCCGAAGGAGTGAAAAGAACTGGAACAAGGAGACCGGAAGCGGGAACTATTCATCGACAACCACCCGGCGAACTGCAAAACCGCTTCGCGCCGAGGAACCTTAACCAAAACCGCAGAAGGCACCTACTCCGTGGACGGCACCCGCACAGGGTTGAACGGCAGGGTCACCGACGTGGATAAAACCATCTCCAAGAACCCGGACGGCTCAACCTCGGTGGACTCGGTCTATGCCAACCCTGAAGGCAAGACCAAAACCGTTAACAAACCTGTCGCGGGCTATTTAACCGATTCCTTGACACCCACAAGACATTCTCTCATTTTTAAGTCCTATGAACGATGTAGGGAAGGAAAACGCCATTGACACTTCTAAACAATCTATACAACGACTGGCAGCAACTTACCCCCATAGTTGCATAAACAACATGTCAATGGATAGCTAATGGTCCGTAATTATAATTAATATCTTAGCAAAACCTCTAAGTTTAGGATATCCCCATTGATGAATTCGAAGGATGAGATCGATTTTGCCATGTTGTTTACCCAGCGGGAAAGCCGGAAAACTTCAGATCCTGCGTTGTCAAGAGATTGCGGTAGTAAATTACAGCTTCACCCTTGACGTCTTGACTCTGAAGCCCTCCGACTTTTGCAAAGTTGGGGTTACGCTGAACGAGGAGACCCGAATGGATGGTTTGAAGAATTATACGCCAGAGCTGAAGGCAACATTCAAAAAATCTATTGGGCGGATCTGAAACCTAACCCTTTGCTGCTCGACTGGATAAAAAATTATCAACCAACTACCGACATGCAGGCAATTACAATTGCCTGCGGTCTGGGCGACGATGCAGAAGCCCTTTCGCGGCATGGCTACCGGGTCACCGCCTTTGATATCTCCCCGTCAGCAATTGAAATGTGCAGGCAACGATATCCTGATAGCAAAGTAGAGTACAAAGTAGCTGACCTCTTCAGCCTTCCTGAAGAATGGGTACGTAAATTCAACCTCGTGTATGAATGCAACACAATCCAGATCTTAAAGGGTACGATCCGTTCTCAAGCCATAACTGAAATATCAGGCCTTGTTGCTCCAGGGGGCGAGGTCCTCGTTTCTTGCCGAAGCCGAAATGCGGGGGAAGGCTTGGATGATTTCCCGGTGGCCTTGGACAAAGACGAAATAGATGGATTCAGACGGGCCGGCTTGTTAGAGTAACATTTTTTGGCCTACGATGATGACCAGGACACACCAGTTCCCCACTTCTTTGTGGTCTATAAACGTTCAATCTAAACTGGATTAAATATAAGAACTGTGTTCGGGCCTGATTTAAACCATACGTATCTGAAATGTGCACTAATCCACAAGATCTTTTTTCCTTCTACTTGCGTTTATCTGTGACCCTCCATACACCGAGCGGAGAGTAGACCGGTTTCAGTACTTTGGTCATATCTCGAACCTGCTCGATGACGTAAAACAGTTTCGAGTCGATGCTTCTCACCTCGGGCAGTATCCATTTGAGATCTTTACGTCTGCAGGCAATGTAAAGTTCATGGACTGGTCCTCTCATGCCCTCACCGTGAAAAATGGTAACCGGTTGACCTTTGTTTCTTAAATGGGTAGCGATTTCTGATCCTGCCGTGCGGGTGATGATTCTAAGAATTGTGGTGGCGTAGGCCAATTTTCGTTCCACCATGATCCCAACCACATTACCAGTCGCGTACCCAAACGCATAAAAAACCACCAGCAAGAGCTTATCCTTGATTTGGCTTATCACCGTGCTGGCAACGGTGATCCATATCGTAATTTCAAATGTAGCAAGCATAAATGCGATAGTCGTTCTTCCCTGCACCGTAACAATTGTTCGGATTGTGCCGATCGATACATCGCATATGCGGGCTAAAAAGACGAAAAGACCAGTCAAAAGAATGTGTGTTTCAAACATAATCATTTATGTTCTCTTCACTAATTTAAAAGGAATTATTAAGTGACCATGAAGGTCGCCAGGCAGGTTTGGCATTACTTGTCGGATAAATCAAAGGCTGTTCAAAGCATCCATAAATTGTGGTCCTTCGGTCTCAGAGCCGGCAGATAGAGGTTTGATCCACTTTGAACTTTATTGGAGTTGGGGTTACTGCAATCCACTGCCGCGCACTTCAAAGCCTGAATGTCAGAATTATTAACAAGGCAGATGCCAAGCTCGCAAAAGCTGACCTGATTGCGTTCCATAAGATCCAACGCGGTTCGAAGTCTTTGCGAGCAGCATTTTGCATTGTTTCATCTATAACGTCGACATCCAGAGTTTGCAATTTGTTGTTCAGCGGAACGTTGATGGTGAAGGTCGGCAGTTGGACGCCGAAAAGGTAGGAAACTGCAGCGAAGATTAAGAGCAGTAGCCCAGCTCCATCCAATTGTCCGATGCCAAGCACGGTCGCAGTCACCAATGCCAGAACTGAACCGGCCCAGACCAACACAAAAATCGGCTGATTATTCTGGATAACGCGATCCATCACCTGAAAAGCTCGGATGAAATCCCGGTCATTTAAATTTCTTATGCCCGGCATCGCCACTATGGCAAAAGCAAACAGGAAACCTGCCACCAGAGAACATAGAAATGTGGCCAAGATCAATGAAACGTGAAAGATTCCCATGATTCACTCCTGAGCCAATTTCACGGGTTGGTGTTCCTATTTCAGCAGTGAAATGAATGCTCTGAAAATAGACCAGGAAGACAGGAGTGAGGCGAGCCGCAGGGTCATCAACATTCCCCGGTACTCTCGCGCCTCTTGCTGCCGTGCTTTGAAACGCGACCGACATGGTTTCAGAAATTGGACCCGTATGCTTAGTTATGGCCGTATTCTGAACGATTAGCGCAACCGCCTTTTCGAAGGTCGGTTTCATCTGGCTGGGCGTTAGCAGCCTACGCCTTGT
>Ga0316585_10000371_pt1 | contig 10336 bp, 9 predicted proteins | sample S_170502SCrBrC_D_FD_204517 | JGI IMG/M metagenome (GOLD analysis project Ga0316585, IMG submission 204517) | Rhizosphere microbial communities from salt marsh grasses in Alabama, United States - S_170502SCrBrC | ecosystem: Host-associated > Plants > Roots > Rhizosphere | place: USA: Alabama...
GGATAACCCTTAACACAAGCGGACGCGGACGCTCCTGATCCGAAGCGGGAGGATTCGGCCAACCCGGAAATCCGGCGTAGACCCATAGCGGGCAGTAGCAGGCGGCAACTTCAGCGCCGGTTAGCCACCCAAAGTCGCTCACTGAAACAGCCAGGCGGAGTGCCCGGTTTCTTACCGAAGTCGCGGTGTATATCAGCCTGAGCCACCGAGATCTATTGCCTGGTGAAGGATATGATTTCGAGCTCGCGTTATGCCTGCCGCACCGCTGACACAGCAGGTGGTCGCACTGTTCGGTCACGCCCTGGCTAATCTCCATTTGCTTGAGCAGCCCCTGAATGCGGCCGCTTGGACGTCATTTCCGCCTTGCCGCCGTCGCCGCTGTCGCCGACGGCGATTCTGCGAAATGCGCCCGGTAATGGACCGAGAACCGGCCTGGCTGGGCGAAACCGGCAGCGGAGGCCACGGCGGCGATGCCGTCGCGCTCTGCCGCGCCGGCGAGTAGATCGCGCCGCGCCGCGTGCAGCCTGAGCAGCTGCACGTAGCGATAGGGGGACACACCAAGCTGGTCTCTGAAGATCTGCTCCAGCGTGCGCTGCTTAACGCCCAGCGCCTGGCAGAGCGCGGGAACGCGCAGCGGAGCGGAGAGTTGATCCCGTACCATCGCCTCGAAACTACGGAGCAGCCGCATCCGGTCCGCGATGCGCGCGTTGCGGCGGCTCGCAGTGTCCTGGTCGAGTGACATCGTCAGCTGCCGCAGGCGCTCCGCCAGCTGCGCTTCCCATTCGTAGAGACCTTCGTAGGCCACGCGTCTCGGCGCGAGAGCCCCGGCCGTCAGCAGGCGCTCCAAGAGTTGCACGAGCGGCGCAACACCTGGCCGAGAGGCGGGCAAGACGCGCATTGTCGTGAACAAGGCGAGATCCTCGTGCTCTGCGCCAAGCAGGTCCAGCAGCCGCTCCTCCGGCAGCTGCAGCGTGACCCAGTGGGTCCCGGCCGGCTGGATGTAGTCCAGCTCCGAGCCCGCCGGGTAGCAGATCAGATCCCGCGGGCCAAAGCGCGAGCCGCTGATGCAGCCGGCTTCCCGCGCGTTCAGGATCGCGCCGAAGACAATGGCCCGTTGCGGCATCTCGCCCCTGGCCAACAGCGTCCGATCGTGACGGCCCGAGTTCAGCATGCAGCCGCCCAGGTTTCGAGCCAACAGGTTCCCTTGGAAGGTGCCGCGGCGCAGCTGCAGATGTTCGAGACAACCGTGCGCCACGGACTCGGCCAGGGCATCCGGGTCGAAGATCTCGAGACGGCGCAGGACCGGGTCGGAATGCCCGCGGTGCTGATCGATGGTCATCGGGTGCCTCGTCGTCGGCTGAGCAATTTTTGCGAGATGTGCATAGGCGGCTAGGAAAGCCGCTAGCAAGTCGAGATGCTACCGATCTGCCAACCACGCGCATCGGACGACCAGCAGGATGCGGGGTTGAGCGGACCATCCGAATGGGCCTCCTTGCCCGACAGTGCGCGACGGTTTGGTCGCACCTACCTGACAGGAGACTATGCTATGAGGTCGCGAACGACCCTTCACATTCTAGCCGCCGCGGTGCTGACGATGCCGCTGGCGAGCCTTGACGCGGTTGCTCAAGAGTCCGCGGAGAAGCCGAACATCCTCGTCGTCTGGGGAGACGACATCGGCGTTCACAATGTCAGCGCCTATAACCATGGGATTATGGGCTACCAGACGCCGAACATCGACCGCATCGCCAACGAGGGTGCGCTGTTCACCGATGCCTACGCCCAGCAGTCTTGCACCGCCGGGCGCGCGTCGTTCATCCTCGGTGAGCACCCGTTCCGCACCGGCCTGCTGACCATCGGCATGCCCGGCTCCGAGCATGGCATCCCGGACTGGTCCCCGACCATCGCGGATATGCTGAAAGATCATGGCTACGCGACGGGTCAGTATGGCAAGAACCACCTCGGCGACCAGGACAAGCATCTCCCCACGAACCACGGTTTCGACGAGTTCTTCGGCAACCTCTACCACTTGAACGCCGAGGAGGAGCCGGAGAGCTACTACTACCCGAAAGACCCCAAATTCCGCGAGAAATTCGGCCCGCGCGGCGTGATCCGCGCCTCGGCCGACGGCGAGATCGAGGACACCGGCCCGCTCAACAAGAAGCGCATGGAGACCATCGACGAGGAGATCGTCGCCGGCGCGCTGGACTTCATGGACCGCGCCCACGAGCAGGGCAAGCCCTTCTTCCTGTGGCTCAACACCACGCGGATGCATGTCTGGACGCACCTGAAGCCGGAGTCCGAGGGCGTCACCGGCGTCGGTGTCTATCCGGACGGCATGGTCGAGCACGACAAGATGGTCGGGCAGGTCCTCGACAAGCTCGACGCGCTCGGCATCGCCGACAACACCATCGTCATCTACTCCACCGACAACGGGGCCGAGACCGTCACCTGGCCCGACGGCGGCACGACGCCCTTCCACGGCGAGAAGGGCACGACCTGGGAGGGCGGGTTCCGCATCCCGCTCTTGGTCAAGTGGCCGGGGGTCATCGAGCCGGGCAGCAAGATCAACGAGATCGTCAGCCACGAGGACTGGTTCCCGACCTTTGCCGCCGCGGTGGGCGACGACAACATCGTCGAGGAGCTAAAGGCCGGCAAGACGATGAACGGCAAGGAATGGAAGGTGCACCTGGACGGCTACAACCTGCTGCCGTTGCTGTCCGGTGAGGCCGACGCCGGCCCGCGCAAGGAGATCTTCTACTTCGACCAGGGCGGCAATCTCAATGCCGTTCGCGTCCAGGATTGGAAGGTCCACTTTGCGATTCTGGAGGGGAACATCACGGACGCCGTGCGCGATGTCACCGCGTGGCCCAAGGTGGTCAACCTGAAGGCCGACCCCTACGAGAAGGCGTGGGAGGAATCGGGCATGTACCTGCGCTGGTACGCGGAGAACACCATGTGGACCTTCGTGCCGGTACAGCAGTACATCAAGCAATTCTTCGAGACCTTTGCCGACTACCCGTACCAGACCGGCTCGTCTCTGACGGCGTCGAACCTGGGCTACCAGACCCTACGTCAGGGGGACCTGATGAAACAGCTCGAAGGCGCCGGGTTTGAGCCCGGCCAACGCCAGTAGCGAACCCTGGGCGCGCGTGAGCGCGCCTGTTCCTGAGTTTCCACAACCGGAGGCAACCCCATGCGCGCACTAGTGCTCGCCTGCGCCCTCGGCGTAGCGATCCCCGTGTTTGCCGACCCCCTCCCATCCTGGAACCAGACCGACGCCAAGGCCGCCGTGATCGCCTTCGTCGAGCGGGTGACCGACCCCGACTCGGACGACTTCGTCCCAGCGTCCGAGCGCATCGCCACCTTCGACAACGACGGCACCCTGTGGGCCGAGAAGCCCGTCTACTTCCAGCTCCTGTTCGCGATCGACCGCCTGCGCGAGATGGCCAAGGCCGATCCCGACATCCTGTCGTCCGACGTGCTGCGGGCGGCGGCCGACGGCGACTTCGAGACCGTGGCGGCGGCCGGCAAGGACGGGCTATTGGAGATCGTCCGCACCACGCATTCCGGGCTGTCGGTGGACGAATTCCAGGCGCAGGCGCAAGCCTGGCTCGACCAGGCCAGGCACCCCGAGACCAAGATGGCTTACGACGCCATGCTCTATCAGCCCATGCTGGAGCTGCTGCGCTATCTGCGCGACGAGGGCTTTCGCACCTACATCGTCTCCGGTGGCGGCCTGCATTTTATCCGCGCATTCTCCGAGGATGCCTACAACATCCCGCCGGAGCAGGTGATCGGCACCACGGGCAACGCCTCCTACGAGGTGCGCGACGGCGTGCCGACGGTCATGAAGGACCCCGGCATCTTCTTTATCGACGACAAGGCCGGTAAGCCGCTCGCCATCGATGCGCGGATCGGCAGGCGCCCGATCCTCGCCGCCGGCAACTCCGACGGCGACTTCCAGATGCTGGAATGGACCACGGCGGGTACTGGGCCACGACTCGGCCTGATCGTCCACCACACCGATGGCGAGCGGGAGTTTGCCTACGATCGGGACAGCCACGTCGGCCGGCTCGATCGCGGGCTCGACGAGGCCGCGGAGCGCGGCTGGGTGCTGATCGATATGAAGCAGGATTGGGCGCGGGTCTGGCCGCAGGGCGGTGGACAATGACGAGCACTCCAGGAACGGGACAAAGGGCTTGGGTACTGAAAAACGGCGGGGCATCTTGCCCGCACGGACAACGCCGATGGCTCGGCTTTTCCCGGAGCCACTCGGGCGCACGCCGTGGCCTGGCCCTGCTCTTGGCCGCCTGGGCGTTTGCCGCGTCCACGCACCTTGAGGCAGGTGATAACGCGGCCGCCCAGGCCAACAACCCACTGGCCGACATGACGGCCTTCAACATCCAAAACTACTACATCGGCCGCCTGACGGAGAGCGATCGCGATGCAAATCAGCTCTGGCTGCGATACGCCCAGCCGTTCAGCCTGGGCGGCGACTGGCTGATGCGCGCCTCCCTACCGCTCACTACTCTGCCGGTCGCCGGGGACGGCGGCGACGCCACCGGCATCGGTGACCTGAACGTCTTCGCGGCGTACCTGTTCGATACCGGAGACCCGGCGGTCAGCTTTGGCTTCGGACCGCAGATCACCGCGCCGACGGCCGGCGACGACCGGTTCGGCACCGAAAAGTGGTCCGCCGGTTTCGCCAACGTGCTCTTCAACGCCCGCTCCGAGCGATTCCAGTACGGCTACCTGCTCACTTGGCAGGCGAGCTTCGCCGGAGACGAGGCGCGCGACGACGTCAACCTCGGTGCCCTGCAGCCGTTCCTGTTCTACCAGCTCGGCAAAGGGCTCTACCTGCGCTCGGCGCCGATCTGGGCCTATAACTTCGACAACGACGCCTACAGCATCCCCGTCGGTCTCGGACTCGGCAAGGTCATCGCCAAGGGCAAGACCGTCTTCAATCTCTTCATCGAGCCCCAGGCAGCCATCGCATCGCGTGGCCCCGGGCAGCCCGACTGGCAGATCTTCGCCGGGTTCAACATGCAGTTTCTCCAGTAGATTCAGGGTCGGAGAGTGATCGAGTATGTCGACTGTTATGGGTACTGCGGATGACAACGGGCGGGACCGGCTCCTCCCGCTGCGCGAGTCCCCGGACGAGTCCATCATCGGCCAGCGCGCCGTCACCGAGCGAGCCACGCAGCCACTGTTTGAAGCGACTGAATGGTTTCGTCATGCATCGAGCGATCGAGCGCTGGGGGTCGTCGATGCCTTTACACCCACCGCAACCATTGAGGAAAGAGACCTATGTTCAATCGAGTGATCAATGCCGGCCTAATGGGGGCGGCCTTAACCTTCGGTCTGATGCTGTCCGGGCAGTCCGTCGCGGACCTGACGGACATCTCGGCAGAGAAGGCGGCCGAGCTGGAGGCCGAGGCGCAGGCGACCCTCTCGCGATTCCTCGCGGAGACCCAAGGTGCCAAGGAAGTGCTCGCCGATGCCAAGGGCGTTCTGGTCTGTCCCAAGATTCGCAAGGGTGGCTTTGGCGTTGGCGTGGAGGGCGGCAAGTGTGTCCTGACCTCCGGAGCGCCGCAGCCCCTCTACTACGGCTTGGTGGCGCTCAAAGGCGGCTTCATCGTCGGAGTGGAGTCGCACTCGATGATACTGGCGCTCAATACCGACACGGCGCTCGCCAAGTTCACGAAAGACAAACGCGAGTGGGAGATCGGCGTCGATGCCTCGGTGGCCGTGGCGAAGATCGGTGCCGGTGGCGATCTGGACACCACCAACCTGAAAAAGGATATCGTCTCTTTCATTTTCGGCTCGAAGGGGCTGATTGCGGATGCGACCTGGGAAGGTTCGCGGTTCAAGAAGCTCGACATCAAGTAATCGCGAGAAACGACGGCGGAGCGTTGCATAGTCGTCCGCGAGTGTGGCGACACAGGGAATTGGTCTTCCGCGTGAACTGGCTGGCAGCGGAGCTGTGGAGCATGCTTGGCAATGAGCGGCCGGCCGGTTGGCCGGCGGCCTAGTCGGTCGTTATCCCCGCTGAGTGGCACGAAGGGGCGCGCACGCCTCCCGGCGCGCCCGGTCGCAGAGCCAAACTTCGCTGTTACGCCATGAACAAGTACGTCGACCTGAAGACCTCGTCGGCACGCGCGGCCAGCTCCATTTTCGACGAGGCCGAATTCGGATCGCAGCTCCCGATAGCCGCCACAAAGCGCGCCTGCACCTCGCCGATCCAGTACACGCCGAAGGGCTAGGCCAAGGCCGACCCGCTCCTGGCTTCCGCATCCGGCGACGCAAAGGCCGATGGCCGGACGCCGGATGTTCCATCCACCGAGCTGAAGAGGAGAAATCTGCACAACCGCCACGCCCGCGAACAGACCGATCGCCCCGCGGCGTCTCGCTCCGCGTCCCCCGCGGCGGACGTGAGCGAGTCCGTTCAGGGGACGACACCACCGATATTCCGACAACTGAATCACTGCAGGAGAGGATCATGAAGTTCATCCATAGCGCAGCCCTGTGCCTGGGCCTGGTTGCGGCACTGCCGGCCTTCGCGCAGATGCAGCCGGCACCAGCCCCGTTGGGCGACGCCCTGCTTGTCGAGCTGACCGCCACGGTCGAAGATGTGGACGTCGGCACCCGCGAACTGACCATCAAGGGGCCGGCGGGCCGCGCGGTCACGGTCTATGTCCAGCCCGACGTGCCGAACCTGGATCAGGTCAAGCCCGGCGATGAGGTCGACGTGACCTACTATCGCGCCGCCCTCCAAGAGGCCGAGAAGCTGGACCCCGGCGCTACGCGCGCCGGTACGGTCACGGAGCAGACGTCCGCCGCGGGCGAGATCGGCGGCATGCCCGCCGGCGCCGCCGGGCGGACCGTGCGCCAGACGGTTGAAGTCCTGAGCGTCGACGAGTTCAAGAACGCGATCGCCTTCCGGGACATGAACGGGCGATATCAGGAAGTCTCCGTCGATGCGCCCCACCTGACGCATTGGATGGACGATGTTAAGCAGGGGGACAAGGTCCGGGTCGCCTATCGCGAGGCGGTTGCTGTCCGGGTCGAGCCGAAGTAACGCGGTAAACTCGCGGGGATGCGCCCCCGGTCCTTGCCGGGGCCGCCCCGCGCCGGCGGTGGTGTTGTCCGGATCGCGGTGACCGCGGCGTGATCGTTACCTGAAGACCATCCCACGGCGCCCTGGAATCGCACTGAGCCAGCATGTCACTCGCAACCCTCGAACGCCTGCTGATCCCGATCCTGATGAGTGCCGCCGTCGGCGGCTGCGGCAGCACCAAACCCCCGTCCGACCAGATCTTCCTGATGCCGGCGCCGGACCTCTACGCGGAAGGCGCAATCGACCCGTTCGCGGACGACGCGCCGATCCAGAGCGAGTATCAGCCGGAGGTGCTGTTCGCCACGGACCGCCTGCCGTCCGCGGACAAGGAGCGTTATGCGTTCTACGGCGACGGCCGGGATAACGTGCTCCACCTGGGCGAAGCACGCATCGAATTCAGCGCGGACCAGCCCATCACCTGGGCAGAGGCCCGCCGCATCTCGCTGCTCAAGAGCCGCACCGACAAGTACCCGCTGCAGATCGCCGGCATCGAGGAGTACGGCCTCCTGGACCGTACCGTGCCCCCCGTGCGACCCGCGGCGGAACGCAGCGAGGCCCCGGGCCGTCGCTTCGCGGAGGCGATCAACAGCCGTTTGCAGGAGTCAGCGCACAAGGATGTCTACATCTACGTGCACGGCTACAAGGTGGAGTTCGAGAACCCGATCCTCGTTGCGGCGGAGCTGTGGCACTTTCTCGGCCACGACGGGGCGGTCGTCGCCTACAGCTGGCCGTCCACGCGCAAGACCCTCGCCTACTGGTCCGACCTGGACGACGCGATCAATTCCGCCCGCAGGCTGCGGGCGCTGATCCTGCATATCGCCGAGAACACCGACGCGGAGCGGATTCATGTCGTCGGGTACAGTGCCGGGACGCGCCTGGTCGCCCGGGCGGTGGCGGACCTCGGGCTCTACGGCTACTTCCTCGACGACGCCGACCTGCGCCAGCGGGTCAAGCTCGGACAGGTCATTCTCGTCGGCAGCGACATCGACCGTTCCATCCTGATGGGGTATCTGTTCGACGGGGGGTTGCGGGTGCCCGAGGCGCTGACGGTCTACGAGTCTTCCGGCGACGACGCCCTGGGGCTGTCCCAGCGCGTGTTCGGGCGCAACCGGGTCGGCCAGGTGGTTGCCGGAGAGCTGAGTCGCCCGGGCCTCCGGGAGTTCTTCGACCAGCATCCCGAGGTGCGCATCATCGACGTCTCCGCGGCCGAGGCGGGGACCGCCGGCAGCGGCCACGCCTACTTCCGCGAGAGCCCCTGGGTCAGCAGTGACATCCTGGTGACGCTGCTCTACGATCTGCCTCCCGCGGAGCGCGGCCTGGTGCGCAAGCCGGGCAGCCCGATCTGGTCCTTCCCCGGTGACTACATCGGCCGCTTGCGTCGTGCGCTCCTTGCGCAGGATCCTGTCGTGGCGGGATCGGCGCGCTGAGAGGCGACGCGGAGGCTTGCCACCCCGGCCGGCCTGCTGAGCGCTGCAGCGCGCGGCGGCCTTCCGCGGTGGGCGCAGCGCCCGCAACCGCCGTGCGCGCGCAATGCGCATGGCTTCAGCGCAAGCACCGCGCGGACTTCCGGCTCTGCCGCACGATACCCTGGCGCTTTGGTTTGTTGGGAGTGCCCCACCGTGGTGGAGATAGACTGGCTGTACGAAACGCCGTTGTGGCTGGGTTGGCTCGCCTGTCTGGCGGGCCTGCTAATCGCCGTCGAGCTCGGGTTTCGCCTTGGATTGCGCCGCTGGCGCATCGAGCAGGCGGATGCCAAGAAGACGCTCCGCGGCGACGTGACGCTCGGCTCCATGCTCGCGCTGCTGGGCCTGTTGCTGGCCTTCACCTATGCCTTCAGTCTCGGGCGGGCCGACATGCGCAAGCAGGCGATCGTGCAGGAAGCCAATGCGATTGGCACCGCGTTTCTGCGGGCGGGCCTCGCCGCGGAGCCCGGGCGCAGCGAGCTGCGCGACGGGCTGCTCGCCTACGCACGCACGCGGCTGGTGAGCGAAGACGTCTATGGGGCGTCCCAGCAGGCGGCGGTGCAACGCTCGCTGGAGGCCCAGGCGCGGCTGTGGCCCGCGATGGAACGGGCCCTGTCCCCGGACCCGCCCGGCCCGTTGCAGGCGCTGCTGGTGCAGTCGGTGAACGAGGTGCTGGACGCACATGCGGTCCGCATTGCCGCCGTCAACGACCGCATCCCCGGCGCCGTGCTCGGACTGCTGCTCGCGGTGGCCGCGGCATCCCTGGCCGTCGCCGCGTACAATGCCTCGCTCAACGGCTCGAGCAGCCGCTGGCGCCTCGGCACCTTCGCGCTCATTCTCGCCGCCCTGATGCTGGTCATCGTCGACTTCGACCGGGGACAGACCGGCCTGATCCGGGTCAGCCTACAACCGCTCGCCGTCGTCATTGAAGATCTCGAACGTCAGGTCGGCGATTGAGCCGACATGATCGACCGACGCTCGCCATTCGCGTTCATGTCCTCATTCGCGCCCTGCGTGTTGGTGTGCGCGCGCGGCCAGCCTTCTTCCGCAGGCCGCGCCCGGCCCGGCCACATCGACAAGGGTGCTGGGGCGCACGGCCGGCGGCTTACCGCTCTTCGCGGGCCATTCATCGGAACCGGGGTCCTGCGGCTCTCCACGCCACGGCTGTGGCTGCTCACGCCGCCGGCGCTGGTTTTGGGGCATGACCGGCACTGCCCCCGCTGCCGACCAATCGCCGACCGGTGCCGCGGCACCGCCTGGCACGGGAGCGCTGCTGCGACCGTACTCGGCGAGGAGGTGCGCAGCGACGATGCCGCCGAGCACAAGAATCCGCGGAAGCAAGCCAAGACCATGTACACATTCGGTAAGCCTGCGGGTGGAAGCAGCGCCTGCCAAAGGGACTGCAATACGAACTGGTCCGGTGCCACCTGGAATGTATTGCTTACAGCGCCTTGGCGCTACGTGAAGCGCACAAGGCAAACCCCACCGAAGCCGGGTCTGCTTAGGCGCTCAACTGCGCTAGCGGTTCTTGCCTGGAGGACCCGGTTCGTGTTGCCAGCCGTCCAGTACCTCGCCGGCGATGACGTTGCGGAACTGCGCAACGACGCTATCGCCAACCTTCACTCCATTAAGCAGCGACGGGTCGTTCACGTCGAGGGTCTGCGTTTTCCGGGGGCCTTGGACTGTTACCGTACCTGCGGCTTGGTCGATGCCGACGACCTTGCCCGACACTGTCAGTGTCTCGGTGATGGTGCCG
>Ga0316585_10000373_pt1 | contig 10332 bp, 6 predicted proteins | sample S_170502SCrBrC_D_FD_204517 | JGI IMG/M metagenome (GOLD analysis project Ga0316585, IMG submission 204517) | Rhizosphere microbial communities from salt marsh grasses in Alabama, United States - S_170502SCrBrC | ecosystem: Host-associated > Plants > Roots > Rhizosphere | place: USA: Alabama...
CAGACTGACTTCAAATGCCATGGCAAGCCAGTTGCGAATTTCAGATAATTTTAAAACCCTGTCATTCAACAGGCGAGCACCGCAGTAGAACGGATGTGCTTCTTCGTCATATTTACTGATCATTTTTCGGTTGAAATCTTCTTTTTCCGACTCGGTCATGGGATTATTCTGCTTTGCCCGTTTTCTCTCTTCAATAGAAAGCAGGACCCCGGCAGCACTTCTTCCGCTCATGACAGACGTTCTTGCCCGCATGGTAGAAAATAAAAAATGGGGTCTGTATGCCCTGCCGCACATCCCGTAATTGGCTGCCCCATTGTCCGGTCCGATGACAAGCTGAATGCGGGGTACCTGGGCACATGAAACAGCTCTTACCATGTCAGCACCGTATTTTCCGATTCCCATATGTTCTGATTCTGACCCCACCATATATCCCGGCGAGCTCTGGATAAAAAGCAAGGGAATTTTCTCCTGGCAGCAGCGGACAATCCATTCCGTGGCTTTGATTGCTGCTTCAAAAAATATGATGCCCACACCATTGGATGCAACGACACCCACGGTGATGCCTTTTAGACGCATCTTGCCGGTCACGATATTACTTCCTCTCCCCGGAGCATAGTCCTTTTTATATTCGGAAAAGAGGCTGTCGTCAGCGATCGCCTCAAGAAATGAATGAACATTAATTCCCTGATAGACTGAAGCCGGCAGATTTTCGTAAAGGGATTCTTGGGACACTTTCGGCGGTGTTTCGTCATAGCGGTGGGAATGAAGTTTTTGGAAAGGTTCCAGCATGAGAATTTCCCGAACGCGGGCAATGGCCTCATCCTGATTGATGCAAAAATAATCCGCCCCGCCTGAAATCTGCGTATGTACCTTTGCCCCACCCAAATCTTCAGCGGAAATAACTTCGCCGGTTGCCATTTTTACCAATGGAGGGCCGCCCAAAAAAGAGTAAGCCAGTTTGTCAATCATCACCGATTGACAGGCCATAAAAACGATATAGGCGCCTCCAGCCGTATTGCCGCCGGTACTCATGGTTATCTGTTTTAGTCCCATTGCCGACATTCGTGCCATATTATAAAACATGGACCCAAAGTGCTGATCGTCAGGAAAAACCTCTGCTTGCATGGGGAGGAAAGCACCGCCTGAATCTGCAATATAAACACAGTTCAGTCCACAGTGCTCGGCGATGGCCTGGGCCCTCATATGTTTTTTTAATGTAATCGGGAAATAGGTGCCGGCTTTCACACGGCTGTCATTTGCAAAAATCATGGTCCAGTTACCGTGAATTTTTCCCAGTCCCGTTACGAGACCGCCACAAGGAACATCCATAACCCCTAGGTAATTCATACCAAATCCTGCTATACCACCCAGTTCATGAAATTCGGTTTCAGGATCGATGAGTTTACCGATAAGTTCACGGACCGGCTGTTTCCCCTGTTTTATCAACCGTTCCACAGCTTTTTCTCCACCGGGCCACATGGCCTGGTAGATTCGTTCATCCAATTTTTTTTCTTCGTTTTCCCAGAATGATCGATTTTCGTTGGTCATAGGATTTCCTCTACTTGCCTTTGTATACCGGTTTTCGCTTTTCTTGAAAAGCTGCCAGGCCTTCCAGTCGATCTTCAGTTGGGATAGTAACCCAGTAAGCATTGGATTCAATACCAAGGCCTGTATGAAGATCGGTCTCAAGACCATAATTAATGGCATATTTGGCTTGTTCAATGGCAATGGGACCGGTTTCACAGATCATGACGGCCATTTTAAGACACTCATCAAGAAGTGATTCCTGCTCGCATATTTGATTGACAAGTCCAATCTGCAAGGCCTCATGCGCATCTACACGACGTCCGGTAAAAATGAGTTCCTTTGCTTTTCCCCTTCCGATCAACCTGGGGAGTCTCTGGGTGCCGCCCGCCCCGGGAATGATAGCAAGACGGGTTTCAGTAAGACCCATTAAAGCATTCATGGACATAATCCGAATATCACAGGCAAGGGCAAGCTCGGTTCCACCACCCAGAGCAACACCGTTTATGGCGGCAATCACCGGCTTGTTTAGGTGTTCAATGGAAGTAAAAAGATTTCTGATGGTAAAAATGAACTCTTTTACCTGTGATTCACTGTAGGTGGTTCTTTCTTTTAAGTCCGCCCCGGCACAAAAGGCTTTTTGTCCGGATCCGGTGATAATGACCACACGAATATTGGTGTTGAATTTAAGGGCTTCAATTTGTTCTTTTAGGGCGTGAAGCAATGCAAAATTAAAAGAATTCATAACCTCAGGCCGGTTTAGCGTCAGAATCGCGACGCCATCGCGTTCTTCTGTCAGAAGGACTTTTTTTTCATCCATTGTAGGTATCCTTTGAGCTATAAATAAAAAAGAGAAAAGAGGAAATAGAAAAGAGTAAAACGGTTATCTATTTCCTATCCGAAGCTAAATCTTTCTTTCAACCAAAAATCAAAAATTATCAATCCGAAAAATCCGAACCCGTAGGGTGAAAACTTTCATGAAATATTTGGGCTAACATCCGATATATCTAGAAATGACAATCCTCTGGACCTCGGAAGTCCCTTCACCGATATCGAGAAGTTTCTGGTCCCGGTAAAATCTTTCTACGTTGTATTCTTTCATCAAACCATATCCGCCATGGATCTGGACAGCATGGTTTGCTACTCGCCCCATGAGCTCAGAACAGTAAAGTTTGGCCATGGCGGCTTCTTTTTCAAAGGGCCTTTGGTGATCTTTCAGCCAGCAGGCTTTATATAAGAGATTTCGAGCGCATTCAATTTCAAGGGCACAGTCTGCCAGTTTAAAAGCCACGGCCTGGAATTTACATATAGGTTGTCCGAACTGAACCCTTTTTTGGGCATATTTAAGTGCGGTTTCGTAAGCCCCTTGAGAACCTCCGAGCCCCATAGCAGCAATGGAGAGTCTTCCGCCGTCAAGAGTTGCGAGCATTTGGTGGAAACCGTCTCCGGGCAACCCTAAAATATTGTTTTCAGGAATCCTGACATCATCAAAATAAAGTTCGGCGGTGTCTGAAGCCCGCCACATCATCTTTTTATGCATGGATACGGCTTTAAATCCCGGTGTTCCGTGTTCAACCAAAAAACACGTATATTCAGGTTTTCCGCTGGGTCGGGCACCGGTAATCGCCTGAACCGTCACACCCATGCTCAACTCGCAAGCTGCATTGGTAATGAAAATTTTTGATCCGTTGAGAACCCATTCGTTACCATCCTTTACAGCAGTGGTTTTGCTACCGCCGGCATCGGAACCGGCAGTGGGTTCCGTAAGGCCAAAGCCCCACAGTCCCTCACCGGAGCAAAGTTTCGGGAGATACTTTTTCTTTTGTTCCTTTGTACCAAAGTAGTATAAGGGGCCGATGCCCAGCGAGTTCCCTGCGGCAACGGTGGCGGCCTGGGATCCATCCACTCTTGCAATTTCTTCGACGGCAATGATGTAGGACAGATAGTCCATGTCCTGACCACCATATTCCTCTGAAACGAACATACCGAAGAGACCGATTTCGCCCATTTTCCGTGTAATATCAGTAGAAAACTCTTCTTTTTCATCGAGTTCCAAAGCCACCGGTGCAATTTCACTCTGTGCAAATTTTCGAACTTCTTTGCGGATCATTTCCTGTTCTTTAGTAAGGTCGAAATCCAATGCCATTCTCCTGAGATCTTTGAAAAACCTTTCTTTTTGCCTGATTTCTGTGTCAGGCTCAAACAAAAATCAACATTTTTCAAAAATCTCTATTTATTTGTTTCCTGCGTTTAGGCAGTCTATAACAATGAATATGGTAAAAGTCCTATGGTGGAAGTATCAATGACCCTTCCAGACGGGGTCACGTTTTTCCATAAAAGCGTTAACTCCTTCAATGGCGTCTTCAGTAGCGCAAAGAGAGGAGAAGAGTTCATCCATATAGTCGACGGCTTGATGATACGGGATTTCCGACATTGCGTAGACGCCGATTTTTCCAGTCTGTACCGCTTGTGGGCTTTTCTTGACAAGTTTTGCGGCAAGTTTCATGGTTTCGCCTTCAAGATCGTCCGGAGGCACCACTTTGTTTATCAAACCGAATTGTAGGGCATCGGCGGCTGAAATAATATCTCCGGTAAGGATCATTTCAAGTGCTTTTTTCCGACCGACATGACGTGCCAGGGGAACGGCCGGGCCTAAACAGATTAACCCCACGTTAATGGCCGTGGTTCCGAACTTGGCATTTTCGGCGGCTACTGCCAGATCGCAGGCAAATACAAGACCGGCGCCATTGGCCACTGCAGCACCATTGACCGAGGCAATCACCGGCTTTTTCATCCGGGGGAGGGTGTGATAAAACTCATCCACTATAGCCAGAAATTCCCGAAGTTCTTTAGGACTTTTTCCCTGAAATTCCGGGAGAGAGATGCCGGTTGAAAAATGTTTGCCTGCTGCACGAATCACCACGACGCGGACGTTGTCATCCTTATCCATATCCATAAGGGCATCATTCAATGCTCTGGCAAAAGGGACATTAAATGTGTTCATCGCTTCAGGTCTGTTCAGCGTAATTATACCGATCATGTCCTGTTTTTCGGCTAATACGAGATTTTTTCCCATGATAGTCTCTCCTTTATTAAATCATTGTATAAATTTTACACCTAAATTTTGATCGTTTCACATAGTGACTGGGATATTAATCAGTTGGGTCGGGGAGTTTTTTTACAACCGCTGCATGGATAATTTTTTTTTAACCGCATGATCACGCCCGAGGCGGATAAAACTCGCGGCAAGGGGTCGTAAAGAATAAACAGGAAACTATCTTTGGAATATCAATAGGTTCTCTGAATCACTTTAAAATTATTTTAACATACGATTACGGCTTTTGCCTGTTTTTTCTTACGATCCCAAAGCCACTCAAACAGCATCCGATTTAAAAAAAATCATCCATTCCGCTATACTTAAGGGCCTATCAGAAAAACTCCCCGACCTCTCAATTAGTTTAAGGCAAAATATTTCATTAATCAAGGATCATTCATCTTACCGGTCAAAGAGGGCCTTATTATAAAGTTTTCCAAATAGCTGTTCAAACCCAATAATTATGACCGAGCGCTCGGTCATAATTATTGGGTTTGTTTACCTTTCATGAGTAAATTTGTCAATATCTTTCTTAGTATTTGATTTATAAGGTATATTTGATGATATTAAGTTTCTTTGATTAGAGGAAATATCTTGACAGTGCAGAGAGGAGCATGATACCAATTATGAACGAGCGCTCGGTCAGATTAATCCGGCATTAAGTATCTGCTGAATAACGTTTTGGAGTCGTCATGGAACAAAGGCATGCAACAAAAGAAATTCCTACTCAAATAAAAAATCCTGAACTTGTGAAACAACGTCATCGCCAGATTGTTGATGCTGCGGTCCTTTTGTTCATCAATCAAGGGTTTCACAAGACCACAACACGGCAAATCGCCCGTTCCGCAGGTATTTCCATTGGCTCATTGTATGAATATATCGCTTCTAAAGAGGATATTTTGTACCTGGTTTGCGATGCCATACATGCAGAGGTCGAAAAGGGAGTCACTGAAGCCATGGCAAGAGCTTCAGGCGGCCGCAGTTCGCTGGCTGAAGTGATTCGTGAATATTTTTTGGTCTGCAACCGTATGAACGACCATATCCTGCTAATTTATCAAGAAACTCAATCTCTTCCACCACAATGGCGTAAAAAGGTACTTGAGAATGAAGTGCGCATTACCGGAATTTTCATGGAAGTGCTTGAACGTTTGATTTCATCCGGTGATTTACCACATTTGAGTGAACGCTCCATGGAACTTATTGCACACAATATTTCTGTTCTGGGACATATGTGGACGTTCCGGCGCTGGTTTCTATCCCGGCATTACAGTATTGAAGATTATATCGAGCTCCAAACAGAATTTATTCTTGGAATATCAAGGTAAAATTCCTGTTACTAAGGCGTACAAATCCTATTTGACATTTTTTAATGATATGATGACTTAGATATCAAAATAGTAAAAGTTACAAGTGCCTAAAGTGAGCTAAAATGAACTAAAATTTAAGGAATATTTAGACAATTATATTTTAATGACAGCGCGTTAGCGCACCTTAATTTTAGGCATTTTAGATCACTTCAAACCCTGGCCCAGACCGATAACCATAACTCTTTACTTAAAAAGTTATATTTACAATGATACATTGATCGGATCACGATATGAGCTAAGCGCACCAGGGCAGGCTTTAGGCACTTGTTAGAAGGCTTCAGTAACATTTCAATTGATAAAGATTCTAATTTGCTTTTTAGTAAGTTAAAACTCAATCATTTAATACTTCGATTTAGGAGGATGCATGACAATGGAAGTTGAAGTTTATACACCCAAACATTCTATTCGGGTTGTTACCGCAACATCCCTTTTTGACGGTCATGATGCATCTATAAACATCATGCGTCGCATACTCCAGGATTCCGGTGTTGAGGTCATCCATTTGGGACATAACCGCTCTGTTCATGAAATCGTCGATGCTGCCATCCAAGAAGATGTACAAGGGATTGCGGTGTCGAGTTATCAGGGCGGTCATATGGAATTTTTTAAATATATTATCGACCTGTTGAAAGAAAGAGATGTTTCGCATATCAGGGTTTTTGGCGGTGGCGGCGGGGTTATCATACCTGAAGAGACAAAAGAGTTGGAAGCATACGGTGTCACTAAAATATATTCTCCTGAAGATGGCGCCAAAATGGGGCTACAGGGTATGATTTATCACATGATTAAAGAGTTGGATTTTTCTACGGTTAAAAAGAACGATTTTAACTTTGCATCACTGTCACCGGATAACCCGTTCATGGTTGCTAACCTGATTACCGCTGTTGAGCAGGCCAAAGCACAAGATAATGGCCATCTTGCCTCACTCAGATCTCAAATTCGAAAAAAAATCGGTAAACGAAAAACACCGGTTATCGGTATTACCGGAACCGGTGGGGCTGGAAAATCGTCTCTAACAGATGAGCTTATTCTGAGAATCCTGAATGATCTTAAACATATCAATCTGGCGGTCATCAGCAGCGATCCTTCTCGCCGAAAAACCGGCGGTGCACTTTTAGGTGACAGAATTCGTATGAATGCCATTGAAAATCCAAGGGTTTATATGAGGAGCCTTGCAACCCGAGGATCACAGACAGAAATCCCATATGCCCTGACCGAAGCTATAGATGTTGCGAAGGCCGCGGGCTTTGACCTTGTGATTGCCGAAACAGCCGGAATCGGACAGGGAGATTCGAGCATTATCGACCTCGTTGATGTATCAATCTATGTGATGACCAGTGAATTCGGGGCTGCCAGCCAGCTTGAAAAAATAGACATGCTTGACTTTGCTCACCTTATTGTCGTGAACAAATATGAGAAACGAGGTGCTGAAGATGCGGTGCGCGATGTTCGGAAACAGGTACAGCGTAACCGGAAAGCATGGGACAGATCCCCAAAGGAAATGCCTGTTTACGGAACTATTGCTTCAAAATTTAATGACGATGGCGTTACGGCCCTGTATCATGGAATTATTGATGCACTGTCTGAAAAAACAGGGATTGTATTTGAAACGAGTCTTCCCAAACCCACCGCAACAACATCGACTTCCAAAACCATTATTATTCCTCCGGAGCGGATCCGTTATCTTTCGGAGATTGCCGACACCGTCAGGAGCTATCATCAAGAAACAGAAGAGCAGGCGGATGCGGTGCGTAAAGTCTGGCACCTCAAGGAGGCAGCAGCGGCTGTTAGTGAAGATCATCTAAAAGGAGATGCAGAAGAGGTTCTGAATCGGCTTAAAATGGAAATTGAAAGGGCCGAAAACAAGCTTTATCCCGAAACGATCCATTTCTTTGATGACTGGGAGGAAATCAAAAATACATACACTAAAGATGAACTGTCATACCGTGTTCGGAACCGGGAGATTCGCGTGCCACTTTACACAACCTCATTGGCACATATGAGAATTCCGAAGATCGTACTTCCCAAGTATAAAGACCCCGGAGAAATCTACACCTGGTTGAGAGAAGAAAATGTCCCCGGGCGGTTCCCGTTTACTTCCGGTGTTTTTCCGTTAAAACGGATAGATGAAGATCCCACGCGTATGTTCGCAGGAGAAGGGGACCCTGCTAGAACCAACAGACGATTCAAGCTATTATCTGCCGATGCCAAGGCCAAACGTCTGTCTACGGCATTCGATTCTGTTACGTTATACGGATATGACCCGGACATAAGACCGGATATTTACGGAAAAGTCGGCACTTCCGGCGTCAGTATATGCTCCCTTGACGATATAAAGGTGCTTTACGGCGGTTTTGATTTGTGTGCGCCCAACACATCTGTTTCCATGACCATCAACGGACCCGCTCCCATCATGCTTGCCATGTTTTTAAATGCTGCCGTCGATCAACAGATTGATGCGTTTAGAAGCCGGGAAGGAAGAGAGCCTTCGAAAAAAGAGTACAATGACATTCGATCCAAGGCCCTGTCCGATGTTCGGGGGACGGTTCAGGCAGATATTTTGAAAGAAGACCAAGGCCAAAACACCTGCATTTTTTCTATTGATTTTGCACTGAAAATGATGGGAGATATTCAGCAGTACTTTATCGAAAACAACGTTCGAAATTTCTATTCAGTGTCCATTTCAGGATACCATATTGCCGAGGCCGGTGCCAATCCGATTACGCAACTGGCCCTTACACTGGCCAATGGATTTACCTACGTTGAATATTATCTGTCACGGGGGATGCCCATCGACAGTTTTGCACCCAATTTGTCTTTTTTCTTTTCCAATGGCATGGATCCGGAATATACGGTCATCGGGAGAGTGGCCAGGCGTATTTGGTCTGTCGCCATGAAGAATAAATACGGCGGGTCCGACCGGTCTCAGATGCTGAAATATCATATACAAACATCCGGCCGTTCCCTGCACAGCCAGGACATCCAGCTTAACGATATTCGGACAACCCTTCAGGCACTTTGTGCGATTTACGACAATTGCAACAGCTTGCACACCAATGCCTTTGACGAAGCCATTACGACGCCCAGCAATGAATCGGTCCGGCGGGCTTTGGCGATTCAGCTTATTATCAACCGGGAATGGGGCATTGCAAAAAACGAGAATTTGAATCAAGGGAGTTTCGTTGTCGAGGAGCTGACCCGGTTAGTGGAGGAAGCGGTCCTTGCAGAATTTGACAGGATCACCGAACGGGGCGGAGTATTAGGAGCCATGGAGACCGGTTATCAGCGAAGTAAGATTCAAGAAGAATCGATGTATTATGAAAATTTAAAGCATACCGGAGAACTGCCCATTATCGGTGTCAATACCTTTCGAGATCCAGATGCCGATTTGGAACAGTTGAGCGAGTACATTGAGCTGGCCAGAGCCACCGAAAGCGAAAAGAAATCTCAACTTAAACGGCTGGAGGCATTCAAAAAACGAAACAAAAAAGAAGCGGATAATGCATTGCAACGTCTTCAGAGCGTTGCCTTGTCAGGTGACAATATTTTTGAAGAACTGATGGAGACCGTCAAAGTGTGCACCCTGGGTCAGATTACCCAGGCGTTGTATGATGTGGGGGGCAAATATCGACGAAACATGTAGCGATAAAATGCCTAAAATGTCTAAAATGATCTAAAGTGCCTAAGTTTTTTAGGGTGATAAAAGGAATAACACAGGCAAAACATGGAACGTAAACAATTTGCAAAAAATTTAGAAAAACGCACCAGAGAATTTGCGGTGAAAATAATCTATTTATCAACACAATTGCCTAATTCTCCAGAAGGGATAGCTGTAAGAAATCAAATTACCCGATTTGGAACTTATATCGGTGCAAACTATCGTGAGGCAAATAGATCCAGAAGTCGAGCAGATTTCAAAAATAAAATCAAAATTTGTGAAAGTGAGGCAAGTGAGACGCAATACTGGTTAGAAGTGATTGTGGATACAGGTTGGATAACTTGGGATAAAATGAAAAAAGAATATGATGAATGTAGTGAATTACTAGCCATATTTACCTCAATCGGAAAGAACAAATAAAATTGAAGAATACCTTAACTTTAGGCAATTTAGGCATTTTAGATCATTTTAGGCATTCCAATTTTTAGTATTTTTCTGTCTTTACGGGGTAGAAATAATAAGTTCATAACGAAAAAGAAAGGGTATAAACGATATGAAAGAAGCAGTGATCGTAAGTGCAGTGAGGACGCCGATAGGAAGTTTCAATGGGTCATTGGGTAATATCGGGGCTACCCAACTGGGAGCCGAGGTGATTGAAGCAGCAATTGAACGGGCAGGCATTCAAAAGA
>Ga0316585_10000375_pt1 | contig 10302 bp, 9 predicted proteins | sample S_170502SCrBrC_D_FD_204517 | JGI IMG/M metagenome (GOLD analysis project Ga0316585, IMG submission 204517) | Rhizosphere microbial communities from salt marsh grasses in Alabama, United States - S_170502SCrBrC | ecosystem: Host-associated > Plants > Roots > Rhizosphere | place: USA: Alabama...
CCGATAGTAAATGAATACGAAGGCGACCAAAGACAAGACGATAAACATCCCAGCATATAAGACAGTCAAGCGGAACAGCAGCGTATTTTTTAAGTCAAGGATTTTCTTTAAGAACATAGCCCACTCCGCGGACCGTATGGATCAACTTTTTCTCGAAGCTTTTGTCGATCTTGTCCCGTAAACAACAGATGCGGGCTTCGACGACATTAGTCTGGGGACTAAAATTGTAGTCCCACACATGCTCCATAATCATGGTTTTCGAGACAATGCGATCGACATTGCGCAGTAGATACTCGAGCAGCGAAAATTCCAATGGTTGCAAATCGATTTCACGGCCGGCCCTCGCCACCCTGCGGGTCTGAATATTTAATGTCAAATCAGCGGCTTTCAATTCCGAGGGAGCAATTGTCTGCGACGATCTTCTGATCAAGGCTTGAACCCGGGCCAGGAGTTCAGAAAAGGCAAAAGGTTTTGTCAGATAATCGTCCCCCCCGATTTTTAACCCCTTGACACGCTCGTCGACCGACCGTTTTGCACTCAGAATTAGGACTGGCGTGGCGATTTTTTTATTCCGCATTTCACTGATGATGGTCAAGCCGTCCAATTGGGGCAACATGATATCGATAACGGCCAGATCGTAGGGTTCCATCAGAGCCATGTGCAATCCTTCCGGTCCCCTTGTCGCGTGATCAACCGCAAATCCGGCTTCCTTCAAGCCGGTTTTTACAAAGAGAGCGATCTTGATATCATCTTCAATCAACAATAACCGCATACAAACCACCCGCTATGGTTTCTGTAAAATGGGAGATGTGACCTTAAGCATTTATCGACCGCTCACAGCTTCTTGAGGCGACGGCAAATTCGTATGCGTTGCCGGCTGTATAAAGGGCGCCGCGGGTATCGCAAGAGGCAACCGTCAGTCGCGCTGGGCGCGTTCCAGGCCGTAACTGCGGACCACCATGACCGGAATGTTCAATGCGTGCCGCACGGCCGATACGGTTTGACCGAAGACGAGATCGTCCAATCCGCGGTGTCCATGCGAACCCATCACCAGCATGTCGATGCCGGCCTCGATCACGGCCTTCACAATTTCTTCAGGCGGGTGCCCGTGCAGCAGAATTGACTCGACCGGCAAGTCCCGCTCTTCTATTTCGCGTGTCAGGCTTTCGAGATAGGATTCATCTTCGGCGCCATGCAGGCTCCAACTGTCCTGGCCCAGCAGTATGGTTCCGGGCGCGTCCACAACATGCAGCAACGTAAGGCGGGCACGGTGAACCCGGGCTTCGGCGACGGCCGCCGAGATGATGACCGCATCTCCGGCCGCGTGTTGGAGCGCCACGCCGATGTGCCTTATCTGTAAGGGCTCGACGGCGTCGGCGACTAAATGGGCGTCGGTGGTGATGGCGCTCTCCCAGGTGCGGCCGGGGCGAAACAGCGGACCGAAGGTAATGTACGCCAGAACACCGAGTATCAGGGTCAGCGGTATCATCGCCGCAACCCAAACCCAGGCCGGGCTGCTCCCGAGCCAACCGGAGAGTTCGTCGAACACCAGTTTGAGGTTCAAGGCGACGATTATCGCCGCGATGCTCCAGGCGACCACCTTGACCCAGGTCCGGTTGGCGAAAACGCCCATTTTTTTGGTGTCGGATGTGAAATGGATCAGGGGAATCGTGGCGAACGGCAGTTGGAGACTGAGAATGACCTGGGACAATATCAGCAGCCGGTACAGGCCTTTGTCGCCGGCGAGGGCGAGCACGACAACGGCCGGAATCAGGGCGATGCTGCGCGTCAGAAGACGGCGCAGCCACGGGCGCATCCGGATATTGAGGAACCCCTCCATAATGATCTGGCCCGAGAGCGTACCCGTGATGGTCGAACTCTGCCCGGCGGCCAGAAGGGCCACGGCAAAGGCGATCGGGGCAAGACTCGTTCCCAGAAGACCGTCGAGCAGGCTGTGGGCCTGCTGGATCTCGGTCACGACGATGCCGCGGCTGTGAAAATCCGCGGCCGCCATGATCAAGATCGCGGCGTTGACCAAAAACGCCGCGTTCAGCGCAACCGCTGAATCGATCAGGTTAAACTTGCAGGCCTCCTTCTTTCCGGTAATGGTATTGGACACGGCGCGCGACTGCACCAGTGACGAATGCAGATAGAGATTGTGCGGCATTACCGTGGCGCCGATCATCCCGATGGCCACGTAAAGCGCGGAAGGATCGAGGTGCGGGACGAAGCCTGCGGCGATGCCGCCCCAATCGGGTTTGGCCAGGTAGACTTCGATCAGGAAACAGCCCCCGATCGTTGCGACCAGCATCACGATGAAGGCCTCCATTTTGCGCATGCCGAGGCGCTGGAGTGCGAGAAGCAGGAAGGTGTCGAAGGCGGTCACCGCGCATCCCCACAGCAGCGGCAGACCGAACAGCAGGTTCAGGCCCACGATGGTGCCCAAGACTTCGGCCAGATCGGTGGCGGCAATGGCGATTTCGGCCAGGAGCCAGAGAAACAAGTTGAGGGGCCGCGGGTACTCGCGCCGGCAGCCCTGGGCCAGGTCGAGGCCGGTCACGATGCCCAGACGTGAGCACAGCGCCTGAAGGAGCACGGCCATCAGGTTGGACATCAGCAGGACCCAAATGAGCATGTAGCCGAAGCGGGCACCGCCCTCGATGTCGGTGGCCCAGTTTCCAGGATCCATGTAGCCTACGCTGACAAGATAGGCCGGGCCCACAAAAGCCAAAAGTCTGCGCATCCCCCTGCGCTTTTTCACGTCAATTTTGGGACCGTAATCGGTCTCCTGGGATCTGTTCTGCGTTGATGCTGCATTCATGGGATCTTTTCTCTTCAGTTGACGGTCAGACCGCGATGATGGAAAAAGAACCAGCTCAACAGGACGGTGCCGGCAAAGAAAAACAGCAACAGGGCTATTTGCGGAAAAACGCTTAGGGCGGTACCGTTGCGGGCAAACACGTTGACCAGGGCGTTCAGTCCCCAAGCCAGGGGTGAGAATTGGCTGATCTGCTGCATCAGTTTGGGCATGGCGTAGACCGGCACCATAATGCCGCCCATGGCCGCCGCGATGACAACCGATACGGCGCCGAACATGGAAGCCTGTTCATAGGTCCGAGCGATCGTGCCCAAAAAAATGCCATAGCCCGTAGCGGCCAGAGCGGCGCTGGCGACGACGACGGCGATGGCCAGGGGTGCGGATCCAATCTCCAGCTCCGGTGCGCCCAAGAGCGGCAACACGAATTTTCCCACCGCCAGAATGAGGGTAAACTGGAAGCAACAGACCAGCACATAGGCGCAGACTTTCCCGGCCAGAATGGTCAAATAAGAAACCGGAAGGCTCATCACGCGCAGCAGAGTGCCCTCCTGTTTTTCCCTGATCAGAGACCCTCCCATCGGCACCACGATAAAGAACATGCCGAAGAGGGCCCAAGCCGGTACATTCTGCTGAACCGAAGAGGGTCGTTTAGCGGCGCCTCCGCGTGTCGCCTGCCGGGATTCGATTCCCAGCAGCCGCTGACGGCCCCACTCCGGGTTCATCGACGCTAAGGGGTTGCCGATAGTGGCCGTGCCCTGGGGGCCCATGGCCTTCTGCAGCGTCTGCTCCAACTGCTGGGGAAATATTTCCGAGACGGCCCGGGCCTTCATCTCCAGCTCCAGGGTGAGCAAAATGACGTGGAGGGCGTTGGTCACCGAGGCCCGGAACGTTCCCTGCACGAGGGGGTCGAAGAGAAGCGTCACGCGCGGCATATCACGGTTTGAGCCCGCCGCGGCATCACCAGGGTCGAAGGCCGACAGGATCTGCCGCTTGACCCGTTTTTCTACGGCTTCGGTGGCGCCGGCGGGGATGACCACGGCAAACTGAAAATCGCCGTCTTCAACTGCGGCTCGGGCGTTTTTTTCGTCCGCAGTCCGCCCGTTCACCTCATTTGCAATCTCGATGGTGCCCGATTGCCGGAACTGGGTCTCGATGACCTGTCCCAGCAGCTGGCGGTCCTGGTCGACAAACAGGACCCGGACGACGGTTTCCCCCGTCACCTTGAGGATGTTTTCTTGCACCAGCGACACCACGATAACGAGCACGGCTGGCATGAGAAACAAGACCAACAGGCCGGCCCTATCCCGGCCGAGAAGCAGGAGTTCCTTGAATATTGTGGCCACCAGTCGTGTCATAGCGGGTCAATCCCTCAGTTGTTTGCCGGTGAGCAACAGAAAAAGCCCTCCCAGATCGGCACAGCCGGGGTACCGGGCGGTCAATTCCAACGGCGGGCCTTGAACGATAATCTTCCCCTGATCGATGATGGCCACCCGCGAACACAGCGCCTGGGCCTCCTCCATATAATGGGTGGTGTATATCATGCCGGTTCCCTGCCGATTGAGTCTGGCCAGCATCTCCAGGATCATATGGCGTGATTGCGCGTCGATGCCGACCGTCGGCTCGTCTAAAAACAACAGTTCGGGTTTGTGCAGAATGCCGGCGGCGATGTTGGCGCGCCGCTTCATGCCGCCGGAAAAGGTGGCCACCCGTTTGCCGGCACTGGCCGTCAGGCCGACGAGGTCAATACATTCATCGATGCGTCCTTTGAGTTTCCGGCCCTTCAAACCGGCCAGTCGGCCGAAAAAATGAAGATTTTCATGACAGGTCAGACTCGGATACAGGGCGATTTCCTGCGGCACCAGGCCAAAATGCTTTTTTGCCCGATGGGTCTGTTTGAAAATATCGATGCCGCAGATTGTCACGGTACCGCTGTCGGGCCGCATCAGGGTGCTCATGATGGATATCGCCGTGGTTTTGCCGGCGCCATTGGGTCCCAACAGACCCAGGGCTTCACCCGCATCGACATGCAGGTCCACATCCCGAAGCGCCGGTGCAGCCTCACCCGGATAGGTTTTTCGCAGCTGTCTTACGACGAGCGGTCGCTCAGGATGCGTCTTCTCCATACGACAGGCCTTCATTGAGGTTGATTTTTTAAGTCGGGACGTATAAAAAACACACTTTCAGTGTATATAACCTAAAATCTGACAATATCGAAGCAGAAAAGTTTCGATGATGAAGATACTGCTCATAAACCCACCCAACAGCGGCAAGAGCATCCCCGAAGAAGCCTATGGCATAGGCAACATCAAGATGATCTTCAGGGGTGAGCCCTTATCTTTGGAGGTCATTGCCGGAAACCTCAACGGTCACGAGGTCCGCATTGCTGATTTGAAGGCCGATCCGGACGCTCTGGAGGATTGTTATGCTGCGCTCCAGCCGGCCGTGGTCGGCATTACCGGGGTGACCTGTGAGGCCAATGAGGTGCTGCGCATCGCGGCGGACGTCAAGGGGCGTTCGGAACCGGTTGTCGTCGTCGGCGGGCACCATGCTTCCTGCGATCCAGAATACTTCAATCGCGCAGAGGTCGACTATGTTGTCGCGGGCCTGGGAAAGCTGAGTTTCCGTGAACTGATGGACACACTTGAACGCGACGGAACAGGCGTCGATATCGCCGGTGTGGCCAAAACCGATCCGGGGCGGCGCCTCTCTTTTCGACCGCGACGCCACACGACGGCGGATCTGGTCGACCATGCGGCTCCCCGGTACGATCTGGTCGAACAGTACCGAGACTGTTACGTGATGAGCGGTGTCGGCGGAAAAGCGGGATTCGTCGCCACGGCTTTCGGATGCACCCATCGCTGTCTTTTTTGTTCGATTCCCAACATGACCGGCGGCCGTTACCTGTCCCACGGAGTCGAGGCGGTCTTGCGCGACATGCGCCTGTTGACGGATGTGCCCCTGATCCGTCTGGTTGACGCCAACACTTTCGGTGACGTCAAGGTCGCCGAAGAGCTGGGCCGCCGGATCATCGCGGCCGATCTCAAAAAACATATCGTGGCGGATGTGCGCGCGGATACGGTGGTTCGGCACCCGGATCTCTTCAGGCTCTGGCGGCAGGCCGGTCTGACGGCAGCGGTCATCGGCTTCGAAGAGATCAGTGACGAGCGCCTCGCGCAATTGAACAAGCGCACCGAAGTGGTCACCAATATTGCGGCCACGGCGACCCTAAAGGACCTCGGCATCAGGATCATCGGTGACTTCATCATCGCGCCGGATTACGCGGCAGCGGATTTCGACCGTCTTGAGCAGTTTGTCGAAACCCATGACATCGATCTGCCGCTCCCGGCTATACTGACGCCGATTCCCGGAACGCCGCTCTACGAGCAATGGCACACCAAAATCACCATCCACGACTTGGATTATTATACCTTCACCAATGCCGTGATACCGACGCGGATGCCGGAAAAGGAATTTTATCAGGCATATTCAGCTCTTTTGGAAAAATTTATCGGGCATTTAAAACACTGAGGAGAAAGACCTGCAATGGACGTCTTTATCAACGACATCGCCGCATTTCTGCCCAATGACCCCGTCGACAACGATGCCATCGAGGATGTTCTCGGCCGGATCAACAATATTCCCTCGCGGGCCAAGCGGATCGTATTGAGGAACAACAAGATCGAAACACGCTACTATGCGCTTGATCCGTCAACCCGGCGCCTGACCCACAACAATGCCCAGCTGACGGCTGCCGCCATCCGCGGGCTGAAACCTTATGCCGGCTTCAGCCCGGCAGATATCGAGTGCCTCTGCTGCGGCACGACTGCCCCTGACCTTCTTTTTCCGGGTCATGCCCTGATGGTCCTGGGGGAGTTGGGAATAGATGAATGTGAAGCCGTGACGACCGCCGGCATCTGCATATGCGGCATGACCGCCTTGAAGTTCGCTTGCATGAACGTAGCCGCCGGTTTATCGGCCAATGCGGTGGCGACCGGTTCAGAGCTGGCCGCCTCTTTTTTGAGAGCCGATTTCATGACCCCTTATCTCGCCGAAGGCGATCAGACCGATGTGGCCCGCCAACCAGTGCGCGCCTTCGATGCCGACTTCCTTCGCTGGATGCTCTCGGACGGCGCCGGGGCGGTATTCTTATCCGATCGTTCGAATCCCGACCGGATTGCGCTGAAAGTCGAATGGATCGATCACATCTCCTTCGCCGGGCAGTTGGAAACCTGCATGTATTCGGGCGGCATCAAGGCGGATGGCGGACAGGCCATCGGCTGGCGGGTTAAAGAGGATATCGATCCAGCCTCCATGCCCTACCTGTTTGCTGTGCGGCAGGATATCAAGCTGCTCGACACGCATATTGTCGGCACCATGGGCAAAGCGCTTTCATCGGTAGTGGCCAAACGCCGGATAACCCCCTCCGGCATTGACTGGTTCCTGCCCCACTACTCCTCGGCCTATTTTCGGCCGAAATTCTACGATGAGATGAAGCGGATCGGATTTCATATCCCTTACGACAAATGGTTTACCAACCTGGCAACAAAGGGCAACACCGGCAGCGCGGCCATCTTTATCATTCTGGAGGAGATTTTCCACTCGGGGAATCTGCAAAGGGGACAGAAGCTGCTCTGCTTCATACCCGAGAGCGGGCGTTTTTCACACTGCTTCATGCTGTTGACGGTCGTGTGAAACACGGGAGGAAATTGGAAGCTGGAAAATAGAATCGAACTTTACATAGAACCTTGAGGATCGTCACTCGGAACCTTTAACCCTGACCCCATTTTTTACTTTTTGTTTGAGCTCAGAACGACCAGACCGACGTCTCCGGCCAAGCCGAATTTCAGACAGCCGATAGGCCGATGGTCTATCCCTTGAACTGTTTCAAAAGGGGGCATTTGCTGCTTCCGGTCGGCGACGATAGCGGTTCCGGATGGATATCGCCTCCCGGTTTTGAGCATGATTGCGGCCATGGCGATATCAAAGGCCATCCCGACCGGCAGACTGCCGTACAGGTGTGCGAAGGAAACGCCCGCCGTTATTCCCTGCAGGGAAGCCGAACGGCGGTTGTCCGGATTGACGATCAGCAGGGTCCCTGGCGGGATGGTGACGGGGCTGTCGTTCATGGCCGTAACACCGGCGAAACTGACATGGGTATGGGAAAGCGGTTCTTCCGAACCTTTTTCCAGGACGAAAAAAGCGCTTCCCTCGCCGACCGGCGATCGTGTGACGGCGTCGTCAGATGGGGAGCCGGATTTTTGCCCGGGCTGCAGATGCTGTGTGTAAAAACCCATCGCCCGGCTGAATTCATCCGCCCCGCCTACCAGTACCGAATCGACCCGGTCTTCTTCGAGCCACTGGCAGGCCGTCTGGAATGCCAGAGGAACGGACATGTCGTATTGATTGATTGTCAGCGTCGGGCCGTGTTCGCCGAGAAATGCGGCAATGTGGGCAGCTGCGGCACTGTGGACCGAGTTGGCGAACCGGATGGGTGAACTGCAGGGATCGTCTTCGTCGAGCGTCGTGTTCAGAAAATCAAAGGTGTCGCACGTGGAACCGTAACCGGTGGCGACGACAATTCCCATCCGACCGCGTCGATTTTCGTCCAACCCGGCATCCGCGAGGGCCAGATAGCCTCCCAGGAGCGCCAGTCGCGCGAAGTGATCGATTCTGCGCAGCGCCTTCCGTGGCACAAATGCAGCCAGCGAAGTGGTGTCTGCCAGAAAACCGGAAACGTCGGCCTGCACGTCTGCCGTGCGGATAGTGAACGTTTTGGCCGGGATGCCGGCGCCCACTGCCGCTGCTTTTTCGAGAGCCGATACACCGCATCCGAACCCTCCCACAACACCGATTCCGGTTATGCTCGCCCTCACGCTCACTTGCTCTCGAGTCCTAAGACGAGCACCGAGTTGTTGCCCCCGAAGGCCAAGGTGTCCGAGATAGCGATGCTGCCGGTGATCGCTGTGGTTTCCGACACCGGTGACACCGGTAATTTAGGGTCGGGTGTTGAAAAACCGGCACTTGGCGGAATCTTACCCTGCTCCAGGCAGGCGATGGTCAAGACGGCATCGATCGCGCCGGCCGCCCCAAGAGTGTGCCCGATATAGCCCTTGGTCGAGAAGAACGGCGCCTTCGGAAACACCTGTTGATAAATGTGAGCCTCGATGCGGTCGTTATCCAACGTACCGGTGCCGTGTGCGTTGACAAACGCCATGTCCTCCGGTTGCAGACCGCCGGCTCGCAGGGCCTCCTTGATGGCCAACCGCAGTCCCTTGCCTTCCGGATGCGGGGTCGTAAAATGGTAGGCGTCACTGGCCGCACCGTATCCCAATACGTAGGCGCGGGGGGACTTGCGTCTCCTGCGGACCAATTCTTCGGCTTCCAGAATCATTACGGCGGCGCCTTCCCCGAGATTCAAACCGTTGCGGTCGACATCGAAGGGTTTGCAGGCGGTGCGGTCGGAGTTCATGAGCGATATAAAACCATTGTAGGTGACCTGATACAATTCATCGACACCGCCGGCGATAACGGCGTCGCAGATTCCCCGGCGAATCCACGCAGCCGCCAGACCGATGGCGTCGGCACTGGCGGCGCACGCATTCACCACCGTTTGACGGGGTCCGGACAGGTCGAATTCTTGGGCAATGTGAACGGCTGGATTGCTCAGCAGGAACCGGTGATCCGGCGTGATAACGGGTAACTCCGCCTGTGAGACGGAATTTCGAAGCGCCCGGTTGCCGATCGATTCGTCTACGGATGAGCCGATGCAAACGCCCACCCGTTCGGCACCCAACAGCCGGCGGACCAATCCGGCGTCTCTGATAGCCTCCGTCACCGCCATCAAGGCCATTTGGCTGTTGCGCAGCCGGCAGTCGCGATTGAGAAGGGCTGAGTCGAAAAAGGGTTCTGGCACTTCGAAAACCGGATAGGGAGGAGATGCTGCAACGGCCAGCCGGGAGGGCGGCGCCGGGTTGCGCTTTCCCCGGAAAAGAAAATCGGTGCAGGCCGGCAGATCAAGGCCCGCTGCGCACAGGCACCCCATGCCGGTAATGGCAACGGGCCGCAAGCGTCTCAAGCGGCCCTTCTTTTTTCGATAAAAGCGGCCAGGGTGTTGATCGACTGAAGGGCCGGCCGCCCCTCTTTCATATCACGTATCTCGACCCCGAAATTTTCTTTCACTTGGTAGACGATTTCGATCGCATCGACCGAATCCAGACCGTACTTTTCACCGAAGAGCGGTTCGTCGTCGGCGATATCCGAGGGTTCGATATCGACAAGGTCGAGTTCGGAGACCAAAATCTTTTTCAGCGTCTCTTTCAGATCTATTGGATTCATGGCGAATTCTGTTCCGGTTCGGCATGAAAAAGGGTTTTAGGTAGTGCCCATCCGCGGTTTCATTCAGGCCACTGGCGCGTTTCCGATCCAGAAATGCGCAATTTTCGGCAAGTTCAAGGAAATCGAATGATTACGCGGAAGTGGACGGT
>Ga0316585_10000376_pt1 | contig 10302 bp, 11 predicted proteins | sample S_170502SCrBrC_D_FD_204517 | JGI IMG/M metagenome (GOLD analysis project Ga0316585, IMG submission 204517) | Rhizosphere microbial communities from salt marsh grasses in Alabama, United States - S_170502SCrBrC | ecosystem: Host-associated > Plants > Roots > Rhizosphere | place: USA: Alabama...
GATATGGTCGGCTGATAGGCCTTGACCTGCGGATACATTTTGACCTCACTCGGGGTCTGGTTGCCTTTTTTATGATTACAGGCCTTGCAGGCGGCCACGCAATTTTCAAACTCTGTTCGACCGCCTCTTGATTTCGGTAGGATGTGATCGACGGTCAGGCGCCCGCAGTCAGTTCGACAATAAGCACATTTAAAACCGTCTCTGATGAGAACGTTTTTCTTGCTGAACGGCACCCGCGCCCGGTATACTGTACGGATAAACTCAATAAGCTTGATCACCAGCGGAATTTTAATGGTCATGCCCTCACCGGTCCGGACCGTCCTTTCCGAATACCGCAGCACTTTGACTTTTTCCTTCACCAGCAAGCATAAAGCCCGCTTCCAATCCACCACATTCAGAAAAGAGTAGTCCGCATTGAGCACAACACACTGGGTCATGTCCGGTTCCCTTGGGCTCACAAAAAATATACGAACAATTTTAGGCATCGAGGCGCCCGGCCGTTAAAACGCGGAAAAGCAGGAATATCCGGGTTTTCCGAGTTTTCGCATCGCCGTCGGACGGGATGCATTGGCGGCTAGCGAGTGCCGTTTTTTTTGTGAGCGCTTTTTGGACGCAGCGCTTTTTCAAAAATTTTAGGCTGTCACAGTGCACCGCATCTGCTTTGTTGTCGGGCACTTGAAGTACAATGGGTCGTGTGTGCGCCCGACATCTTGCATCTGCCTGCTCCGTGAAATGCGCAGCCTATTTCACCGGGGCGGCACACTGGAAACGCTTACAATGAGGTGGTTCGAGGCGCATCGGACTTTCCAACCCTGTGAACGGTTTCAAAAAATCTGAATTGACAGCGGTTTAAAGTTTGAAGCGCTCGGTCCAGGACAAGCAATCCTGGTGGCGGAAAAACACGCGGGGTGGTGCTTTCCGATTGCCGGATACGAAGGATTTGATAGTATAGGGAGCTTCAAAAATCAACCGATTTTACGGGATTTCAGGCGGCCCGAAACATGAAGTTGTGTCAGTTGAATCGGTTGGGTCGGTTCGGCAACACTGCCCTTGCTATTCGTTAAGAAATTCTTATGGTTTGACAAATCACGAGCAGTAATGACACAGTCCATACCAATTCTCGGATACTTTTCGAGTTAGTCATCAGAATAAGAGGTCAACCGCGTGAGACTCACCCCACTGCTGACAGCCATGATAATGTTGATCGCCGGTCCACTCGTGGCGGGCGAAGCCGATGTCATCAATGTCACCGTCGTCAAAACTGCCACTGATGTTTACGAATTTTCTGTCACGGTCCGTCATGATGACACTGGTTGGGAACACTATGCCGATAAATGGGAAGTCCTCGATTCAGACCAAAATATTCTGGCAACCAGAATCCTCTATCACCCCCATGTGGACGAACAGCCGTTTACCCGGAGCCTTTCGGCGGTAAAGATTCCCGCCGCCGTTGGTGGTGTCAACCTAAGGGCCCATTGTTCGGCACACGGGTACGGCGGTCAGGAATTCCCTGTCGACCTTCCCCATTGAAAGGAGCGCCGCGATGCTGACTCACGTGGTTTCGATGAAGTTCAAGGCCGGGGTTGCCGAAGCGGACATCGACGACCTTGAAAAAAGTCTGGATGAACTGCCCAACTCGATCGTCGAAATCCAGATGTACGAACTGGGCCGGGACGTCCTGCACACGGAAAGATCCTATGATTTCGCCCTCGTCGCACTGTTCGCCAACGAAGAGGCGCTGCAGCGCTACAGCAAGCATCCCGAACACCAGAAAGTATTGGGAAAGATTAAAAGACTGTGCGAAAGCGTGATTACGGTCGACTTCTTCGGTACCGATGCCCATGATTTTAGAGACAAAGTCCGACTGGCACCGCTTTTGTGAGACGCTGGACGGTCGGAATACCAAGGTTTTCAGATTTTAAAAACAAAACCCGATCATACGACCCTGCAGTTCTCGACGGGTGATCTCGGAGGGTAGAATCCTTCAATTGTGAGAAATTTAGACATTTCCAAAATATGAAACGCTGAGTTGAGGAAAAAACCGCTCAACGTATGCGGGTCCATATTCACCTAAAGAGGCGGAAATCATGAAGAAAAAGGCCGAAGCCATGGTATTGGCATCCTTTGTGGCCGATGCGCTGGCGCTCGGGGCTCACTGGATTTACGACACCGCGGTGATCGACAATGAATTGGGCCGCGTGGATCGTTTGCGTAAACCGGCCCCGGATTCCTTTCACGGCACCAAGAAAGCCGGTGAGCTTACCCACTACGGAGATCAGACGTTGGTGCTGCTGTCTTCAATTGCAGACTGCGGTGGTTTCGACATAGACCACTTTGCCCGCAGCTGGCAAAACCTGTTTCAGGATTACACCGGTTACCGTGATCGCGCGACAAGGGAAACCTTGAAAAATTTTGCCGCAAACAAAGAACCGGCCGCAGCCGGTTCCTCTTCGACTGAACTGGGAGGGGCAGTTCGAATTGCACCGCTGGCGTACGTTTACCGGGAGAAACGGGATCAGCTCCGCTCGGCCGCAAAAGCCCAAACCGCTATGACGCACAACGACCCCCTCGTGGTCGAAAGCGCCGATCTTCTGGCCGATGTTCTCTGGCATGTCCTAATAGGGGAGACACCAACAGCGGCGCTCCGAACGGCATCGGCCGACAGGACGGCTTTGAGAGAAATGGTCACTGACGGTCTCCAGAGTTCGGGTCGGCCGACTCGGGACACCATCAAAAATTTCGGTCAAGTATGCGAAACCGACGCCTCCCTGCCCGGCGTCATCCACCTGGTGGCCACGTATGAAACCGACTTGAGAACGGCCCTGATTGAAAACGTGATGGCCGGCGGAGACTCAGCCGCAAGGGGGATGGCGGTCGGGATGATCCTGGGCGCACACCTGGGTCGTGACGCTGTTCCCGCCGAGTGGCTGAGTGACATGAAGGCCGGCAGCCGCATCGCCGATCTTCTGGATCGGATCGGTTGAGCGGCATGGCGGTTCAATGCCGCCGCCGTTAAGACATCAACTGATGCGGCCGGAGGCGGGACAAGCCGGTTCGAAGGCCCTTTTCGCCATCCATTTATCCGACAATGGATGCTGTTATATCGGGCTCGACAAACCCCACATTGCTTGAAACGGCTTTATAAACACCAAGAATTGTCGAGATATGCCCGTTTTAAGGGCTTTTCAACACGGAAGGTTTAGGCTCGGGAGGAAACCGCTCAATCTACGTCGTCAAACGACATTGAGGTGAGGTCGCGATTATGAAGTATTTCGTCAAACATTTTGAGGGCGGTTTTCAGGTATTGGAAAAAGAGGGTGACGATGAGATTGCGATTGCATCCTTTCATAAGGACCCGCAAACGCAGACCGGACAAAAATCAAAGGCGCAGCGGCGGGCCGAAGAATACTGCGATTTTCTCAACCAAAAGGACTTGGAGAAGGACGATCCGTTGACGTTTGATTAAGATGCCGATGTGATCAAAAACCATGCTGTTCAAACTTTTCCTGGCGTTTACCCTTGTGCCCGTCATTGAAATCTACCTGCTGATAAAGGTCGGCGGCCACATCGGGGCATTTAAGACCGTACTGTTGGTCATTGCAACCGGTTTTGCCGGAGCGTATCTGGCGCGCCTGCAGGGCATGCAGACCATGCTGCGCGTACGCAACAGCCTCGAACAAGGGCGGATGCCGGCCGAGGAACTGCTGGATGCGGTGCTGATTTTTGCCGCCGGTTTGGTCCTGCTGACGCCCGGATTTCTGACTGACGCCATGGGGCTTTTGCTCCTTTTTCCCGAAACCCGGCATTACGTTAAGCGCTATTTGAAACACCGATTGGAACCCTACATCGACTCTCGGCACTATACCGGCGGTCGGACGCCATGATGCAGAATGCAGCAAGCTATGGCGATGGCGAGAAGCACACCGATATTTTTAGCGATGGCTTTAATGCTGTTGAACTGTTCCGCCAACCGGCCGGCGGACCCGGACGGCAAGGACGGTAGCCTCGCCGCCTGCCCTAACCGGCCGAACTGCGTTTCCTCGCTCAGTGACGACAAGGGGCATTTCATCGCACCGCTCATATATGACGGCTCGATGACAGAGGCCAGCGCGCGTCTGCTGTCCGTGCTGGAGCAGATGAAAGGGGTCAAAATCGTTTCCCGAACCGATACCTCCATCGACACCGAGTTCACCTCGACCGTCTTCGGTTTCGTAGACGACGTCGACTTCCGCTTCGATGCGGCAGACCGCCGCATCGATCTGAGGTCCGCCTCGCGGGTCGGCTACACCGATTTCGGCGTCAACCGCAAAAGGATCGAAGAAATCCGCCGGCGTTTTCAAGCCGCAGCGACCTCGAAACCTTCAAGATCTCCCCTGCAGTAAGGCAACCTGTTATGAGCTCACACAAGTCAATCGACTACAGCATCCTGGATCGACCGGAAATCCTGGCGGTATTGTTTCACCCGCGGCCTTCATACGGCAGCGCTAAACTCAATTGGCCTTCCCGCGAGCTTATGGTTCCGGTCGATGACAAAATCGCCGTCGGCGCCTGCTTTCACGCCGGAGATCCGGCCGGGCCCAACATTCTCTTTTTTCACGGCAATGGTGAAATTGTCGACGACTACAACGATTTGGGGCCGCTCTACAACCAGATGGGTATCAACTTCATGGCGGTCGATTATAGAGGCTACGGCCGCTCCGGCGGACGGCCGTCGGTGGCGGCCATGATGTCGGACTGCCACAAAATTTTCGATTGGACCGTCGAATGGCTGCAGAAAGGCGGCCGCACCGGTCCGCTGGTCGTCATGGGTCGATCGCTCGGCAGCGCCTCAGCCCTCGAACTGGCCGGTGGTCGAGCGGCGGATATCGACGGTCTGATCATCGAAAGCGGTTTTGCATATGCCGCACCGCTCCTGCAGCTGCTGGGGATTTCAACGGCGGCAATCGGGTTCCGGGAAGAAGAAGGCTTTCGCAACATTGACAAAATTAAACAGGTCGACAAACCGACCCTGATCATTCATGCCGAGTTCGACCATATCATTCCCTACGCCGAGGGCAAGGCTCTCTATGACGCCTGTCCGGCCGCCGAAAAGTTGCTGCTCACCATTTCCGGCGCCAACCACAACGACATCTTCGCGCACGGCCTGTCGCAATACTTGGAGGCCGTAAAGGCATGGACGACCAAGTTGTGCGGTTCTGTTCGCAAGTCTTGCACGTCACTATTTGATACGAATAGCAGTGCATAGGCCCTGACGTCATGGTTGCACCGGTTGGTTCGCGATGAACGCGTCAAACGCCTTCCAGAATCGGGTCCGAATGGCATCGGTCTCCATCAGGATTTCGTGACGCGCTTCTGAAATGATCAGAAGCCGGCAGTTCGGCAATCTCCTGCAACCCGACTTCTGCGCCGCAACCGAAACAACCCGGTCGGTTCCGGCCGCAACCATCAGCAACGGAACGCGAACTTCCTCGAGAAAGCCCGGGCGTCGGATATGCGCGATCGATGCGAAAGTTGCCGACAGCCAGGCGAATGTCACGCCGCCGAGGGCCAAATCCGGATTTTGGGCCACGGCGTTTTTTTCCATGGCAAAGCGCCGCGGGTCCGCGGTGAGCGCATTTCCTTCGAACGGCCGGTCGAAATTGGTGCGCTTGTCGCTTCCCGGCACAAGGGCTTCATCAGAGCCGATACGGTGGCCCAACCAAACCAGCCCTTTCACCAGCCATCGTGGAAACGGTTTCGTGTTGATGTCGAGCATGGGAGCCACCAAGACTGCCTTGTCGAAACCTGGCGGCTGCCGATGCAGATAACGAAGGGCCACATGCCCGCCCATCGAATGCGCCAGCAAATAAATTGGACGCACGGCCACCGGCTGGACGACCCTCTGGAAGAATTCCTCCAGGTCCTGCACGTAGTCATCGTAATTCCGCACAAAGCCCTTCAACCGGTCCGGCAGCATGCGGCTCGAAAGCCCCTGCCCACGCCAGTCGAAGCCGAAGACCACAAATCCCCTCTGGTTGAGGTCGGCTGCGGTTTCGGTATATTTTTCGAGAAACTCCTTGCGGCCACCAAGCAGCACCACACTGCCAAGAGGGTTTTTACCCCTCGGAGACCAGAGGGCATTGCGGATAGCCGTTCCATCTGCGGCAGTGAAATAACCTATACTAACGTTTGCCCCGTTGGTTGGGCCCGGCGTTATCATCCTGGCGTCCATTCCTTTCGATCCGATCCACCGTCTAACCCGTATAGCACGGTGGGGAATCGGAAACAATTGACGGATCGACCTGTCACTCGATCATAGCGCCTGGCGGAAGTCGGGGTTGACCCCAATCGGAGAAGCGTCTATGTTTATTTTGAAAATGGAACGTATTGATTCTGGGTTCAAGGTTCACCGCCCTCCGTTCAGCACTGACTCTGGCCGTAAGCCCCCACTTTGATCGAGACCGTTGAGGTTCACACGAAGGTGAAGGGGTGAAATCATTCCTCGGACGCTGAACCCGGAAACCGGAACCCCGAACCCCGCAAAAAGGATAGACCCGCGCCATGGCCGTACATTCTCATCAGTTCGTCGAAAACTACCAGGGGCTGGTCGGCTTCGGGCTCGACCGCGAGAATGACCAGAATACCATCGTCTTTTATCTGCAGAAATTTTCCGACGATGCACTGCAGCAAACTCTTATCAAACGGCTCAGCGATGACGAGCTGAACGAGATCTTCTGCCTCATCAACCGTCTGCTCAAACGACATCTGACGGAATCAGAGTATCATCGCCTCTTTTTAAAAGACGATCACCCATAGAGCGCTTATTCGACATTAACGTTCATAGCCCTTGAAACCACCGCAGAGTGCCTATAAATTCTGTTTTCGCTTTAGAGCTGTTGTGCCAGTTGAGTTGTATAAATCGGTTCTGTCAGTTAATGGATATCGTCGACCTTAACAACTAAACGCTCATGGTCTGTAAGCCACCACTGATTTCGGGTTTGCGAGTTTCGAGTTTCACGTTTCACGTTATCGACGTCCGCCCCTAAAAGTAAAAGATACCGGAGGGTAAAGGTGTTTTCCGAAAAAGAATTAGAAGAGTATGCCGAAGTACTTATTTGGGGACTGCAGACAGCGCGACGCCGGAAATTCAAAAAAAATGACGTTGTGGCCATCCCGTATCATTTGCCGGCCCGAAAACTGGCAGAAATCCTCTATGACAGGCTGCTTCGGATGCGGCTCAATCCGGTGCCGCGCGCTCTGGTAACACCCCAAATGGAAAAAAGCCTCTATGTCCGTGCCACACCCCGCCAGTTGAAGTTCGTTCCCGCCGGTGACGAGGTCATGAACCAACATCTCAACGGCAGCATTCATCTGTATGCCCCCGAATCGATCACGCACTTGAGCGATGTCGATCCTAAAAAAATAGGCCAAGCGGCGGTGGCACGTAAATATTTACGCGACATCCTGACCCAGCGCGAGGAACAAGGCCTTTTCAGCTGGACCCTGGGCGTATTTCCCACCATGGCCTTGGCAAGACACGCCAAGATGTCCCTCAAGGCTTATGCCCGTCAAATTGCAGCGGCGTGCTTCCTGGAACAGCGCCATCCGGTCAGGGCGTGGCAGGATGTCCACCAAAAGATCCGGTCGATCAAACAACGTCTCGACCGGCTGCCGGTCGAGCATTTTCACATCGAGTCGAATACCATCGACCTGACGGTCACGCCGGGGCAAAAGAGAAAATGGCTTGGCCTTTCCGGCCGCAACATCCCGAGTTTCGAAGTCTTCATTTCTCCTGACTGGCGGGGTACGCAGGGCGTATACTACGCCAACCAGCCCTCTTTTCGCAGCGGCAACTACGTAACCGGCGTCAGGCTGGAATTCAAGAAGGGAGCTGTTGTGAAGGTAGAGGCCCGGCAGGGCGAAGACTTTATCCGCCGTCAGCTCGAAATGGACCCCGGAGCTAAAAGAGTCGGGGAATTTTCTCTGACCGACCGGCGTTTTTCACGCATCAACACGTTCATGGCCAACACACTCTTCGACGAGAACTTCGGTGGACCTCACGGCAACTGTCACCTGGCCCTCGGCTCCGCCTATACGGATGCCTATGCCGGAAAAAGGCCCCTCGACGACAGTCTTCGAAAAGAACTCGGATTCAACGACTCAGCCCTGCACTGGGACCTGGTGAACACCGAAAACAAAAGAGTGACCGCCATTCTAAAAGGCGGCGGCAAGCAAACCGTCTACGAAAACGGAGAATTCAATTTTTAGCCCTGACATTGCAAAATTTGGCGGGCTTCAGGGCTAAGGCGTGAAGGGTGAAGCCGTCGTAGACCTACTGCCATCCCTTGAAAAAAGCAGGGGCTTAAGCCCTCCGGCTTTCCCGAAGGTTAATTCAACTGCGCCAATCTCAACAAATCGCCCGACCGGTCTTGAACGATCCCGTAGGTTCTGAGAATCTCGTCATGAATATCCGTCGCTTTTTGATTGTTCAAAACGAGCTGTTCGCCCTTCTCCGTTTCAAACACGATAAAGTCAGATGAATTTTGGGACTCGATCGAGGCGATCATCTGCTTCAGATTAATCACTTTCCTTCCATTCACCTTTACAATCCGCTGATCCGTATGCTTGTTGTACCCGACATTTATTTCTGCTTCGAGTACCTTGGTCAGGATCACGACTTCCTCATTTTCATCTGTCGGGTGGCCATTTATGAAAAAGTTCAACAGGTTCGACGGCGCCTTGGTTTGCCAATCTGACCAGGTTTTAAGGTAGTTAAAGGTGAGCGGACAAAATACTAGGCCGCCATAAATATAATATCGCGGTTGAACATCATACTCGCATCTCGATACAAAGCGATGATCCTCTGAGCTCTTGTGGAGATCTATGTCGACTAAATGCTCCTTGCCTTGACGTATAATCTTCAACTTCAATACATCGCCATATTGATGGTTTTGAATGAAATGAGAGAAGCTCGTCCGTTCATTCCGTCTAAACTCGACTGTCCCGTCATCGGCTATCGGATGATCGTCAACCATGGAAAGGATGTCATCAGGGTGCAGGATGCCGTCCGAGAGTTGTCCCGGAATGACTTTGGTCACCAATATGCCGGTTTGTGACTTATCCAATTTATACCAGCTTTTCAGGTTCCCGTTATCCATATTTTGCGTGTTTATGCCGATCCGTGGAAAACCATCGTAACGGCCGTCGACTACATCGTCGAGGAAGTGCTTCACGATGTTTGTCGGAACGATATATCCGATGTTCTCTGAACCTTTCATTTGCTGCATGACAATTCCGACGACTTTGTCCCCCACAATAGCGGGTCCCCCGCTGTTTCCGGGGTTTATCGCGGCATCGATTTGGATAGCCAGAAGTCTCTTCAGACTATGGGCATATGGGCGGTGCTCTATCCTGGAGATGACGCCGGTTGTCGTGCTGAGAGTGTCGCCACCTTCCGGGAACCCGTAAACAATGACCTTATCCATCACTTGGGGAAGTTCAGCCAGTTCAAGGTCCTTAACTTCCTTGAAAAAGCTGGGGTCTTCAACCGTTAACAGGGCCAAGTCGGCTTCATGCGAAATGAATTGGACCCGGGCATTGAACTTGTTCGGTCGTCCATTAAGCTGAACCAGAATAAAGGTGTGGTCGCTCACGACATGCGCATTGGTCAAGATTCGATTTCCGTTTATGACACATCCCGAGCCGTGTCCACGTTTAGGGCCCCGACGGTTCCAGGGGTTGTCATAGTCAGGGCTGTTGCTGACGCAGAATATTTTAACGATCGCATCTCGAATATCGGATTCAGCATAACCTGAATTGACGACGAGCAGAACAGCAGACAAGATCAACACGATCAATTTCATTTCGAATTTCCTCAAGCAAAAAGCAGTTGAAGACCTGGGTTTTGCAATTTCCCGCCCAGGCGGGAACAACGGTTTTCGGTTAACGTTTTATAAAATGTTTTTCGCACTATCAATATGCGTCAATTAAATCGAATTCCATGATCTACCGAATGAAAAAGCCGGCTTCCCCTCAAACGGGCAACCCGGCTGTCACTGAATAATCCCTTGGCAACCCGGCTTCCTGTCGATAGGCCCGTGGTTTTCCGCCCCTGCTTTGCAACAGGTTTGGCTTTTTCATGGGTGATGGCTTTTTGTCTGGCTTACCTTGTGAATTATTATAACAAAACAATCTTCACCTGTCCATTAAGACAGCTGCTTGCCAATTTTTTGGGTCAGTCTTCCTGTCCTCCTCAAGATATCCCGGTGTAACCAACTTCGTATTGACGTCTCATTAGGACTTTAGAATCCATTCTGGGTTTAA
>Ga0316585_10000377_pt1 | contig 10301 bp, 8 predicted proteins | sample S_170502SCrBrC_D_FD_204517 | JGI IMG/M metagenome (GOLD analysis project Ga0316585, IMG submission 204517) | Rhizosphere microbial communities from salt marsh grasses in Alabama, United States - S_170502SCrBrC | ecosystem: Host-associated > Plants > Roots > Rhizosphere | place: USA: Alabama...
CGGTGACACAGATATAGCCCTCGGCGGACCAGTCCGGTACCTCCTTGCGGATTTTGTCCGCGATGGCGTTTCTGACCAGCGCAGCCGCTATCATCTGTGATCTGGATTTGGTCTTGCCGCAAACGCTGCAGGACAAACTCAGTTGCTGGGACGATTTCATCGCTTCTCTCAACCATGGAGGCACCGCATCGGACGGGTCATTTTTTTAGAAACCCAGCGGTCCTCGGTTAACCTTGAAATGGACCCGGATGACCGGATTATAAAGCGGTCAACCGTTTGAGAGCATTAGTCCCGCCGCGGCGGGATTTAACCGAATAATAATGAGATTTTTATCGAAGCAGGAATTAGGGAGTTTTAGAATCATTCATTTTCAATGCCTCAGTCTTGTGTGACGGTTTTATGATCGCTTTTGCGCGAGTCTTGAGCACTTTATAAGCCGGTTAACCGGCGAAATCCATTATATTATTAAGCTCACCGAGAATTTCTGTCGGCAGCCCGCACGGATACCGTGCTCTTCTCGATACGCTGCACGCAAAGCGCTATTTCGCATACGTCAGGATAAAATCCGCTATCGACTTGCGGTCTGCATCGGAGAGTTGCTTGGTTTTTTCTATGTGCCGCTTCATCATTCCCGCCTTGTCGGGTTTGACGATTGCCTCGGCCTCCCCGTTCAGGTATTTCGTCAACTGGTCCTCCTTCCCCTGATACATTTGTGCGATCTCCGTCAGCGAAGGGTTCACCTTGGAGGAGCCTTCGGGTCGGTGGCAGGCCGTACACCCCTGAGATTTGAAAAGGGCCTCTCCTTGCTCGGCTGCAAGAGCCGGTGCGGTAAAACAAAAGACGGCAATAAAAATAACGATGATCTTTTTCATCTTACACTCTCCTTATTTACGTTCTTCGTAAACGTCCCGGATCCGATCCTGTAAAAAAATGTGGTCGAATTCTCCCCCATCGGCCGACGCATACCATTGCGAAGCCGTTTCGCGGCATGCGGCGCAGGCCTTGCGGGGAATGTGAACCGCCAAAATACGAATACCCCGGCTGGAAGATGAATCGATGCGCAGCGCCCCGGCACAGTCGCCGCAGACGCGCACGGTTTCTTTCTGGGACTCGTGAATCATGTCGGTATCATAAAAAATGTTGCGGTTGCGATGGTCAAGCGTTTTTTCGTTCTGGACCTGAAAGCGTTTGGTTTCTCGCTGGTCCCAGATCCCCCGCACCGCTTCGCAGACCGCTTCGATGTGGCGCGTCACTTCGGGTCGCTGGCGGATCCGCTGCGGGTCGTAATCCGGTTCTCTCACCTTGCTGTAATCGATGCCGGCCATGGCTAGAATGATACCGACATTGACATACGGCAACGCGCCTTCGATGGCATACCCGCCTTCGAGCACCGCAATGTCGGGCTGCAGAAGGCTGGTCAAAGCGGCGTATCCCTGTGCGCAAAAATTCATGTTGGTGATGGGATCCGAATAGTGGTTGTCCTGGCCGGCTGAGTTGACGATGATCTGAGGCTTGAAGTCGGCCAGGATCGGCAGGACCGCGTTTTTCAATGTGTATAGAATCCCCTCTGACGACGTATGCGGCGGCAGGGGGATGTTGACGGTCGTACCGAGTGCGTTCGGACCGCCCTGCTCATTGGGGAATCCCGAGCCGGGATAGAGCGTGCGGCCGTCCTGGTGGATGGAAATGAAGAGTGTGTCGGGATCGTGCCAGTATATGTCCTGGGTGCCGTCACCATGATGGCAGTCGGTGTCCACGATGGCGACCCGGTCGACCCGATAGGCCCGACGCAGATATTCGATCATGACGGCTTCGATGTTGATGTTGCAGAATCCCCTGGCACCGTGAACCACCCGCATGGCATGGTGGCCGGGCGGACGGACCAGGGCGAAGCCCTTGTCGACCGTTTTGTCCAGTACCGCTATGCCGATCGTCTTGGCACCGCCGGCACTGATAAAGTGGGATTCGGTGGTGACGCGCCACACATCCGGTACGCAAAAGTGCACCCGCTGAATGTCTTTTACAGTCGCCAAATCCGGCTTAAACTCCAAAATGCCTTCGATATCGAACAGACCCTCTTCCAGCACCTGGTCCTGTGTGTAAAGCAACCGTTCTTCCCGTTCGGGATGGGTCGGGCTGATGGCCCAGTCGAAAGCTGGAAAAAATACCAGGCCGGTCTTATGCTTGGCTTTTAACATTGATCCCTTTAGTTCGAAAATGAAGCTCGGCTATGCGAGTTTTTGCGTACGTTTGTTTTCAACAACCCCTGGTTCAGTGAACCGCCGGCTGCTGCTTTAGCTTCATACGGCGCAGAGCTCGGTGTCAAGCTGACTTAACCCCATCGCTGGACAGGTTTTGAAAAAAGTCCACTGCCGGGTGAAAGCCCCGGACGGGTTCATCGTGTGTATTCGTAGGCGATGGGGCAAGGCCCGCTAAACGCCTCAAACAGCTGCGCCTGCTTCAACCGAAACAACAGCCGGCTCCCATCGGTGGAATCACACGACGCTGAAACGGCATGCCAATGATTTTCATGCACCGTGGCAACCCAGAGCCATGACGGTTTAACTCTCCTATCTCTTTTAGCCGCCACGTTTCATGAAAATTGAGCGGTCCATCGTTCGTAATCGCGTATCAACCCCGGCTTGACCTGTACTTTAACCCTCAAATTTCTCCCGGTGGTCAAAAACCCGCGCACCATGTTGAACTGCAAGTCTTCCAAAACTTCCATTTCCAGGTCTTCATCGAGCGCACCCATCTGCAGGGCTTTCATTTTGAGCAGTCGGTATGCCTGGTCTTTAGCATCCCGGCCGGAGAAATCCTGATCGATTTTCTCGCTGTAATTTTCTTCCGGAGCCCTGATGATGCCGAATTGCGTATCGGCAAAGACCATGACTTCACAGGTTGTGCGCGCCAGGGCCGCGCCGACGGCGTTGGCCACCTGCCAGCGGGGCACCAACTGCACGCGGCTGCCGGAAAGCGCTTCGATACGTCGGGCAAAATAGGGCGCAGGCCCGCCGAGAATCAAGAAAGCCTTTGGATTGACCTTGTCCCCCTGCTGAAGGTCTTGGACCGTATACACCGGCCGGTTGTTGATGCGATCGATCAACTCCCGTGCTTCCGACAAAATCCCATGACAGGCATGGTCGAAAACGCGCCGAGCGGCATCTTCGACCGAAAGACCGAGTTCTTGGGCCACAGCGGTCATCCCGCGAAAGGCCGCTTCTCGATCGCCCCCGGACATCTCTCCCAGGACGAACAGGGCATCGGTGGGGGTAGGCTTTGAGCCGCCGAAGGCCATGGCCGGCCCCTCTCTTTCGGGCCCGATGATCAGCTCGCCATCGCTGACTTTCACCGAACTGTCGCCCCCTATCCCGATCGAACGCGTTTCCAGAGAACGAATCAGGGTACGAAAACCGCCCAACCGCACACCTATTGGGTGCAAAAGCGGAATTCTGTTGCGAATAATCGCCATGTCCGTGGTGGTCCCACCGATATCCATCACCATCGCATCCGTGTCGATCGGGGCGAAACCCACCGCCCCCATGACACTGGCGGCCGGACCGGAAAGGATGGTCTGGCCGGGAAATTCCATCGAAGCTTCCAGGTTCATCGTGCCGCCGTCAGCCTTCAATATGTATAATGGAACGTTAAGACCCTTTTGAATCAGAGATTTTTTGACGGCATCGAAAAAAGACCTGTGGATCGGGTAAACGGCGGCGTTTAGATAGGTCGTCGCCACCCGGCGCGAAAAGTTCAGATTTCCGGAGACCTGATGACCCATGAACAATCGCTCAAAATGGTCTTTCAGGATTCTGTAAATCCGGATTTCATGCTGGGGATTGCGTACAGAGAATTTACCGACGATACCGACGTTACGAATCCCTTCGGCTTTGAGGCCATCGGCCACTTTCTGGATTTCGTTTTCGGAAATAGGGGCGACTTCACGGCCACGATGATCGATGGAACCGGCCACCGCAAAATAATGCAAATTGGTGCGATAAAACTCTGGATCGACTCCAGGGCCACTTGAAACGATCATCCCGACGGGGTGAAGCTTCTTCTGGGCAATGGCGTTTGTCGTGAGCGTCGTGCTGAGAACGATGCGGCGGATTTGATGCGGATCGATGCCGGTAATGATGGTTTCAAGGCCCGCGAGAACGGTCTTGAAAAGGTTCTCCGGATCGGTGGGGACCTTAATTTCCCTCACCAGACCCGAACCCCCCAGAAGTACGACGTCGGCGTGCGTGCCGCCGACATCCAGTCCGATAATCATTTGTCAATCCAGGTGTTGGGTAAACGGTTGGGCAACGCTACCTCTTCGGTTTTTCCACGCGCCATTCTTAGCGGCGTTTTTCAGCCATTCCGACGTCGAAAGGCGCCAACGAGCGTGGATTCCGCCCCGCTATTTGTTTTTTCTTCGCTGCAAACTTTTATAGGCTTCGGTCAATTTGATGAACTGCGGTGCCTGACCGCCCTGATCTGGATGGAGGTCCCGGGCCCGGCGTCGGTAGAGTCGCGCCAGCTCTCTACGGCTCATTTTCATTAGAATTTCTTCACTCTTGCCGAATATGCGGCAAGCCTTTTCCATCGATACCGTCGGTTGTGGTGCCGGCGGTCGATAGGTGCGTCGGTTGTTCATAAAGCCACGGATGTATTCATCCATAAAACTCCGGGGTTCGTAGTCGAAATCGAAAAACATAATAGCGTAGCGAATCAGATATTCGTTCAAGCCGCCGAAATGATCGACACCAGCCCAGAATTCCGCGTCTTCGTTGAGTTTGCAGATTTCTCTGATAAAGTGGGCATCAACCTGAGATTGATCCAGAAAGTCCGGAACGGATTTCGCGTAAGATTCGGCAAAGAAATCCTGTAAGTTGAAGACGGCGTAAACGTAGGTTTTGACCTCTCTGGCTCGCAGTCTCCGCTCCATATCGATAAACTGCTGCTCGAGTTCATCACGTGACTTGTTGCCCAGTATCTTGAACATCTTGGCGGGGACGGCATCGATGCGGCTCAGGTTTTTTTGACCGGTTTTTAGAAAAATAAGCCGGCGCCTGTCGAAAATATGACGGCTGTCGTCGGACGCATCGACCGGTGGGCGCTTTGCTCGTCTGGAGAGAAATTCTCTGCGGCGAAAAGGTTCCAATTTGATTCGGATATCAGGATCGAGAAACGCCCAGAAGATATCGTCCAGTTGATCTCCGGTCGGGGTCGAGCCGAAGGCCGCCAGGCTCTCCTCTACGACCTCGTCGATATAGTAGGCATTTCCGCCGGGATATCTGATGAAACGCGTGGGGTCGGTTCCCAATTCAAACAAGTTCCGACTGCGCAGGCAACCGTTGTGAAGATATGATTCCCTAATGAAGTAGTGAAGTCTTCCCTTGATATGTTTTCTGGCCAGGTACAAATAAGGATCCTTTAAGGCACCACGTCGAATGCCACGCGGTCCAGCATGTTGCCACCGGCATCCAGAACGTCAACATGCCAGGGTCCGACGTCGATTGGTCGCAAGCGCTTCGAGCTGAATGTGCGCCACGGACTGCCACCCACCGACAAGGTGACGCGGTCTCTTTCGGTACCATCGAAATACCAGACATGGGTGATTTCAGTCGGATGATTGGCCCCGACTATTTTGGTAAAGCAAAATATTTTGTCGTTGGACGTCGCAAAACTGTTTCCGGCATCGACCGGAACACGGTTTACAACGTTCTTGCAAATGACGGTCTGTTCCACCGTTAATCCCCCGGCATCGGCCTGATTTACGCTTCCGGACAATAATATAAACATTACCGCCACAATTGCAGCCGAAAAATGAAGTTGGACCAAACGAACGTTCATTTTATCAATCTCCCTCCGCTAAGGGTTCACGAAAAAATAAGTTCACAATTTTAGGTGTTGAGGCGCCCAGTCGTCAAGGCGCGACAATTCAGCATACCTGGATATTTCGAGTATTCGCAACGCACTCGGGCGGGATGCATCGGCGTCCGAATGTGACGTTATTTTTGAGTGAGCCCTGATAGGGCAAGTGGACAGAATCCTGATCCAAAAGTCAAGCAAAGAAAACAAAAAAATAGAGCCCGATGCGGCCGCCGACACCATGGTCGTTGTCTGGATCGCAAGCCAACAGGCGTCCTACGGTAATTTTTTATTGGACTGTCTGGCGTCTAAGGGTTCACGAAAAAATAAGTTCGCAATTTTGGGCGTTGAGGCGCCCAGCCGGCAAGGCGCGAAAACGCCGGAATATCTGGATATTCCGAGTTTTCGCAATGCAGCCGGGCGGGATGCATCGGCGTCCAAAATGTGACGTTATTTTTGAGTGAGCTCTAAGAATATCGATGGGAAGGGGTCAGCAGGCTGGAGATGACAACGATTACGGGTGGTCATATCGGCTACCGCTGCTGGAGGATGTGATCGATTTGAGCCGTTAATTCTTTTATATTGAACGGTTTTTGAATAAACCCGTTACAGCCGCATTTCATGATCTCTGAGGCTTCGCCGGAAAGGCTGTAACCACTTGACAGCAGGACCTTAACTTCCGGATTGCATTGCTTGAGACGGTCGTATACGACCCGCCCTCCCAAATCCGGCATCACCATGTCCAGAATGACAAGATCGATCTTTTCTTTGTTTTCAGCATAAATCTGCAAGGCCTCTTGGCCGCTTGCGGCCGGCAAAACCACGTAGCCGAAATGTTGCAGCATCTGGACACCGACATCCAGAACCACCTCTTCGTCGTCGACCAGCAAAACGGTTCGGCTGGACGTCATAACGGTTTGCTCGCCGGCGGGTTGCGGATCGGCCGTCAGTATCCGGTTCGACGCCGGTAGAAAGATATGAAAGGTGGTGCCGCGCTCAATCTCGGAGTCGACCTCGATGAATCCCCCCAGGCTCTTGACGATGCCGAAAACCGAAGCAAGACCCAGACCGGTTCCACGGCCCATTTCCTTGGTCGTGAAAAACGGTTCGAAAATACGTTCGCGGGTGGCCTCGTCCATCCCGACACCGGAATCCTGGACATCGAGCTGCACGTACTCGCCCCGCTTCGGCATATACGCGTGATCTGGCATCACCTCACGGGTGGCATTGGTAGACTTGAAGGAGAGGCGGCCGCCGTTTGACATGGCGTCCGCCGCATTGACACACAAATTGAGCAGCACCTGTTCGATCTGACCCGGGTTGGCATCCACGGGTCGCAGGGCATCGTCCAGATCGAGATTGATAGCGATCTGTTTGCGGGTCCGGCCGAAGGCCTCGGCGGTTTCCCGCACAACTTGATTAATGTCGATCAACGTCGATTCCGTGCGCTCTCTGCGGGCATAACCGAGTAGCTGGGCGGTCAGTTTGGCCCCGTTCTTGACCTGTTTCTCGATTTTTGTGAGGGTAGCGTAGTGGGGATGATCGGCCCCTGTGTCTTGCAAGATCAATGATGCCAGGCCTTCGATTGCCATGAGCAAATTGTTGAAATCATGTGCGATGCCGCCTGCCAGAGTCCCGATGGCCTCCATTTTCTGAGCATTGAAAAACTGCGATTCGAGCCGTTTGCGCTCACTGATGTCCGTCAAACTAACGAGGACAGTTTCGAATTTTTCCTTAGCCTCTGGAATTTGGAAACTCATCAGAATATTGATGTTTTCCCCCGCCAGGGTTTGGCTGACCATTTCAGTTTCAAAGTCGGGCCTGGCCTCGCAGATGGCAATCAGGGCTTCCCTGAAAACATCCAGCGATTGAGATGCGAGGATCTTTTCAGCCGATCCGACCAGAAGGGCTTTGGTATCGGCCTGGAAGAGCCGGAGAGTGGCCATGTTGAACTTCTTGACAGTGACCCGTTTCAGCGCCTCTTGAAGGAGCTCCGGATGATCCGGTAAATAGGACCTGAGGTCGTTAATGCCTTTCTTTTTAAGGTCATCAGCCGTCTGTTTGACCGCCGACAGGTCGACCTCCAGGAAAGACACGGCTGCGGTTTCGAAGAGGCTTTGGTATTTATCCTCGCTGGCCTGCCGCGCATCTTCGGCGCTCTTTCGCCTGGCAATCTCTTCCTTGAGCTTGGAAGCCATCGCCGCCATTTGATTTTCAAAGCGGCAGGAAAGGCTTGGGTTGGCAATTTTGTTGTTTAACGGTATAAGCATTTTTAGAAAGTACCGGATTCCGATAATCGCCAACGCGCCAGCCTCCCACAAACATAGTACTCTATGCGTTATTGGGCTTGCTGACGATCGGCCGCAATCTAATTATCGGATAATTTTCCGAGAACTTGAATGAATGGAGCTGTGGTTTGATGAAACGGAGCAACAGAGCCCCTTCAATGGGCATTTTCGTGTGGGCCGCTTTTCTGATATTGACTTGGACCGGCTGTGCCGGGCTGGGGCAATCGCTCCAGGCGCCGGACATTCGATTGGCCGGCTTGCTCGTTGAAGAGGTGGATCTATTCGAAACTGTACTGCAACTGAAACTGCGGGTGATCAATGGCAACGATATCCCCTTGGTGCTCAAAGGAATTCAGTGTGAGTTGGAACTCAACGACAAATCGGTGGCAACGGGTGTCTCCAATACTCCGGCAAATATTCCGGCGCTGGGCAGCGGCACCGTTTCCGTAAGGGTCTATTCTTCGATGTTCAATATTGCCTCTTCCTTTTTTCGGATGGTGCAAAATGAAGCGGCTAAAACCGAAACCCCCGATTTGTCATACAAGTTAAGTGGTCGGATACACCTGGAAACCAGCGGGTTGACGCCATCCACCGTTCCATTTAAAACCACCGGAAAAATATCGCTCGAGAATACCTTTGGAAAAATCGTAAAATAAAGGAGTATACGACGCATGAAATCAGGTATTATCGGGGGTCCGGGATCGGGAAAAACCACTGTTTTTGAGGCCTTAACCGGTAATTTTCAGGAGGCTGGACGCCGAGGGGAGACCCGTATCGCCGCCATACGGGTCCCGGACCCACGGGTCGATATGTTGGCCGGAATATATACTCCGCAGAAGACGAGCTATGCACAGGTTGAGTATCTGCTACCCGGAAAGGGATTAGAGAAGGACGGGGCCAAAGCCGGATCTTCCTGGACGGCGGTGAGAGACTGTGATGCCTTGATTCACGTGGTCCGCAACTTCAGCAGTTACGGCCTGGCGGAGCCGACACCGCTTGAAGATGTCAACCTCATCGACCAGGAACTTATTTTGACCGATTTCATGGTGGCTGAGAAACGCTTCGAGCGACTGAGCCTGGACCAAAAGAGGGGTCGGAAGGGCGATCCTGAAGAATTGGCCCTTCTTAAGGCCTGTATCTCGACCCTGGAAAACAACATCCCGTTGCGACAAAGACCCGAACTGGCCTCTGCACCCCAGCTGAGGGGCTTTGCATTTCTTTCGAGCAAGCCGATGCTCGTCCTCTTCAACAATGCCGACGAAGACAATGACCTACCGAACATAAGCGGCCGCGGGTCAAACGAATTGCGTCTGGCCATCCGCGGCAAGCTCGAACACGAACTGGCCCAAATGTCGCCTGAAGAGGCGGCAGAGTTCCTAAAGGAATTCGACATTGCGACTTCCGCCAAAGACAGGATCATCGCCAAATCCTACGAATTGTTGGGGCTGATTTCCTTTTTTACAGTTGGAGAAGACGAGGTCAAGGCATGGACGGTCCGGAAACATACCGCAGCGATCGATGCGGCCGAGGCCATTCATACGGATCTCAAAAAGGGCTTCATTCGGGCCGAAGTGCTGGCATACGATGACCTGATAACGGCCGGCAGTTATGCCGCCGCACGGAAAATGGGAACCGTCCGCCTCGAAGGAAAAGACTACGAGGTCCATGACGGAGATATCCTTCACGTGCGCTTCAACGTCTAACCGGCGATCTCTTCTTTCAGCAGGCAGCAGGCAACCCGGTATTCCGGCGTTCCATCGGGGCGGTAGCTGAGGTTTTCGGGCTGAATGAGCTTGTTCATCACACAACCCTCCGGAATATCGAGCTGAAAAAGGTCATTTTCGTTGATGGGTTCCCGCTCTGTCAGACGGCTGCCGTCGATCATCAGGCTGTGCAGAGCAAAATCCTCGCACAACGGACACCGGTATACGCGCCCGTTCGGAAAGACGAAATAATTGTCCGCAACGCGTCCGGCGCATTCGAACCGATCACCGGCCTCCAGGAAAACCTTAGGAAAGGTAACCGTTATAGCATGCTGCGCGATCGCCTCGGCCGCCGCGGGCACGGTACCCAACCAATCGTTTCGGGCCACCTGCAGGTTTTCCGAACGATTGGCGGCCGAGCGACCTCGAATGCCAATAACTTGAATGAACAACC
>Ga0316585_10000379_pt1 | contig 10294 bp, 10 predicted proteins | sample S_170502SCrBrC_D_FD_204517 | JGI IMG/M metagenome (GOLD analysis project Ga0316585, IMG submission 204517) | Rhizosphere microbial communities from salt marsh grasses in Alabama, United States - S_170502SCrBrC | ecosystem: Host-associated > Plants > Roots > Rhizosphere | place: USA: Alabama...
CCTGGTGCAGCTGCCCATGTCCGGCACGGTGCAGAGCCTGAATGTCTCGGTCACCGCGGGGATCTGCCTCTACGAAGCGGTGCGGCAGCGCACGGCACCATAGCCCGACTGACAAGGGTTCGCACAGCGCAGGGGGCAATTTGCCGCGTCTTGTCACTGCGGTCAGGAATTTCCAGTCGAAATGAATAACTTGCAAGGCTCCCGACGATCCCGGAATCCGCCACTCCGGGCGCGCCGTACGTTGGTGGGGCGTTGCACGTTGATTGCATTGCCAAAAGGCCTCAAGTACAATTGCCGGCCTTCGAATGCCGTGGGCATTTTAAGACCACAATCCGATAACTCCTTGCCTCACCGCGACGACGGGAGGCTTGATAGCCAAAGGGAGCAGTATGAGACACTATGAAATCGTGTTTCTGGTCCACCCTGACCAGAGCGAGCAGGTTCCAGCCATGCTCGAACGTTACCGTTCCAGTATTGAAAGCAAGGGTGGCAAAATCCATCGCCTTGAAGACTGGGGCCGTCGCCAGCTAGCCTATCCGATTCAAAAGATTCATAAGGCCCATTACGTGCTGATGAACATTGAATGCGATCAGGAATCCCTGGACGAATTGAGTAGCGGTTTTCGGTTCAACGATGCCGTGATTCGCAATCTGATCATCAAGCGCGACGAAGCCATTACCACCGATTCGCCCCTGGCGCGGAAGGATGAGGGTAGTGGGGAAAAGACGTCTCCGCAGCCGGAACCCCAAACTGCACCGGAACCGGAACCTGCTGCCGAATCCGAACCCGCCGCCAACGAGGCCTGAAACACGCTTCATTTAAACAACGCTTAACGGGGCGCGGGAACCACCAACAACGGCGCCTCAGCACACAAGGAATCTGGATATGTCACGTTATTTCCGCCGCAAAAAATACTGCCGTTTTACGGCTGAAGGTATCGAGGAGATCGACTACAAGGATCTCGCCCTGCTCAAGACCAACGTCACCGAGAGCGGCAAGATTGTACCGAGCCGGGTAACCGGCACCAAGGCACGCTATCAGCGACAACTGGCCACCGCCATCAAGCGAGCCCGGTTCCTGGCGCTGATGCCCTACACGGATTCACACAAGTAACTCGACCCGCTGCACGCGGGTAGCGCAAATGCGCCTTATCGCCGCTTTTATCATGCGCGGCCGGTGGCAGGCCATGGTGGCGACCGCCGGACTGGCCATACTGGCCCTGTTGTTGATGCCGCTGAGTTGGCCGCTGAGTTACCTGAGTGGTGGGGTAGTCGGTCTGGTTACCCTGGTACAGGGACCGAAAGAGGGTGTGCTGAACGCCGCCGGGGCCATCCTGTTGGTGGCCGTATTGGCGATGCTGCTGGTCGGTCAGCCCACTGTTGCGGCCGGGTTTGCCGTGATGCTGTGGATGCCGGCCTGGCTGTTGGCGATAGTGCTGTACCTGAGTCGCTCACAGGCATTGATGTTGCTGGTCAATGTGCTTCTGGCAATGGCCAGCGTCATCGTGGTCTTTGCCCTGGTCCCTGACCCGGCCCAGTGGTGGCACACCTACCTTGCCGGTGAAGTTATACCGATGCTGAAACAGGCGGGGATGGTGATTCCGGATGAGGCGGCATTTATGGCCGGACTCGAGACGGCCAGCCGGTTAATGACCGGCGCCATGGTCGCCTCAATCAGTTTCGGACTGGCCATGAGCCTCATCACTGCACGTTGGTGGCAGGCCGTGGTTGGCAACCGGCCGGGCGCATTTGGTGAGGAGTTCCGGGCATTGCGGCTGGGACGCATTGCCGCCAGCGCGGCCGTTCTGCTGAGTCTGCTGATGTTGTTTATCCAGGGGACCCTTGCCGAGCTGTCGCTGAATCTGCTGGAGGTCATGATAATTGCCTTCATGTTCCAGGGTTTGGCGGTAGGGCATGCCCTGGCGCACCAGTTCAAGGCTAACCAGGCCTGGCTGGTGATGATGTATATCGTTATGATATTTACCCTGCCCTATGGCCTGCTGCTGGTGGCATTGGTCGGGGTTCTGGATAACGGATTTGATTTTCGTGCCCGTTTCAGGCCACGCGCTTGAAACCGGCGGTCGTATCTTGACCATGGCTTAAAAAGTACAAAGATCGAGGTGTATTAAAATGGAACTGATTTTGCTGGAAAACGTCGCCAACCTTGGCGAACTGGGTGACAAAGTCACCGTGCGTCCTGGTTATGGCCGCAATTTCCTGGTGCCGAGCAAAAAAGCGGTGCCGGCTACCAAGGAAAACATTAAAATTTTCGAGGCTCGACGCGCTGAGCTGGAAAAGGCCGCTGCAGAAGCCTTGCAGGTTGCCGAAGCCCGGGCGGTCAAGCTCGAGGCGTTGGGCGAAGTCACCATCGCCAGCATTGCCGGTGAGGAAGGCAAGCTGTTCGGCTCGGTCGGGGTTGCGGATATCGCCAGTGCGCTGACCGATGCGGGAGTGGAAATCGCCAAACGTGAAGTTAGTCTGCCCGAAGGACCACTTCGCCAGGTGGGAGAATATACTGTTGATATTCACCTGCACTCCGATGTCACGCGGCCGGTGAAGGTAATCATCGTCACGGAATAGTCGACACCATTCATGTGTGGTGGTCCGGAAGTATCGGGGGACGCCAGCACCTGGCATGCAGATTGCTCGGCTCCTTCATGGAGCCGTTTTGCATTTTACCTGGTTTGAAAAATCAGTCGTTTCCTCTTCCGGGCAGTGTGATATTCTGACCTCCCCGGTAGCGAACAGACAGCGACCCAAAGACTGTGTCCCGGGGCCCCATCGATTCGGAGACAACATTGCAAGATTTGGCATACCCGTCACATCCCGCGGACACTGCGACCGACGCGCTCAAGCTGCCACCGAACTCCATCGAGGCCGAACAATCTGTGCTGGGCGGCCTGATGATCGACAACGCGACCTGGGATCAGGTGGCGGATCTGCTCAACGAAAACGATTTTTACCGGAAGGATCACCGTCTGATCTTTCGCGCCATTGCCAGTCTGGCCGAGGATGGCCAGCCGAGCGACGCCGTCACCCTGTCCGAGTGGCTGGCTTCCAACAATGAACTCGATAGTGCCGGTGGGCTGGCTTACCTGGGCAGTCTGGCCAAGAACACACCTACCGCGGCCAACATCAAAGCCTATGCCAATATCGTGCGGGAGCGGTCTGTCCTGCGGCAGTTAATCCGTGTTTCCACCAATATTGCCAACAGTGCCTATAACCCCGAGGGCCGCAACAGCAACGAGATCCTGGATGAAGCGGAAAAACAGGTGTTCGATATCGCTGAGCGTGGTTCGCGTTCCCAATCCGGCTACCTGCCGATCAAGAAACTGCTGGTACGCGCAGTAGACCGAATCGATACCCTTTACCAAAACGAGTCGGCCTACACCGGTATACCCACCGGCTTTCCCGATTTCGATGATAAGACCTCCGGCCTGCAGAATTCAGATCTGATCATCGTGGCTGGCCGGCCTTCGATGGGTAAAACCTCCTTTGCCATGAACCTGGTAGAAACCGCCGCCATCAAGAGCAAGACACCGGTGGCCGTGTTCAGTATGGAAATGCCGGGTGAACAACTGGTGATGCGCATGATGTCGTCTCTGGGCCGTATCGATCAGCACAAGATCCGCACCGGCAAGCTGGATGACGCCGATTGGCCGCGGCTGACGTCCGCGGTCGGTATTCTCAACGAAGCGCCCATCTTTATCGATGACACCCCCGGCATGACGCCGATGGAAGTACGCGCCAGAGCGCGCCGCATCGCCCGTGAGCATGGCCTGGGCCTGATCGTGATTGACTATTTGCAGCTCATGCAAAGCGGTGGCAGCAACGAAAACCGTGCCACTGAAATTTCCGAAATTTCCCGTTCTCTGAAGGGTCTGGCCAAGGAACTTGGCGTGCCTGTAATTGCCCTGTCCCAGCTCAACCGCGGGTTGGAACAACGCCCCAACAAGCGGCCCATCATGTCGGACCTGCGTGAGTCCGGCGCAATCGAGCAGGATGCCGATCTGATTGTCTTTATTTACCGCGATGAAGTGTATAACGAAGACAGCCCCGACAAAGGCACTGCCGAAATCATCATCGGCAAACAACGTAACGGCCCGATTGGCACCTCCCGGCTGACCTTCCTCGGCCAGTACACCCGGTTCGAAAACTATATCCAGTCTGACGGCTACGATGAGGGCTATGCATGACCCGTGCGACACGGGCGGTGATTGATCTACAGGCGCTGCGACACAACTTTTCCATAGCGCTGCAACGCGCCCCCGGCAGTCACAATCTGGCTATCATCAAGGCCAACGGTTACGGACATGGTATCGTGCCGGTGGCCCGCGCCCTGACCCATGCTGACGCCTTCGGGGTGGCCTGTCTGGAAGAAGCCATTGCCTTGCGTGAGGCTGGGATTGCACGTCCTATCGTACTACTGGAAGGGATCCCACGGGCGGCAGATCTTAACCTGGTGCAGGGCTATCAACTGGAACTCGTGGTGCACCAGCTGGAGCAGGTGGCGATGCTGGAGCAACTCCCCGGGGACACCCGACCCGTGCCGGTTTGGCTCAAGATCGACACCGGCATGCATCGTCTGGGTATAAAACCGTCGCAGACCCTGAGCATTTTCCAACGCCTGCAGCAGGCGGCCGGCGTGGCCCGGCCGATTCGCCTCATGACCCACCTGGCCAATGCGGATGACCGGGACGATGCAACCACACAGCGACAACTTGATTCCTTTCGTGAGGCCATAGCCGGTCTCGACGCCCCGACCAGTATCGCCAATTCTGCCGGTATTCTCGGCAGGCCGGACAGCCATGCCGACTGGAACCGTCCTGGCATCATGTTGTACGGCGTCTCGCCGTTTCTTGATGGGGTTGCGGCGACAGGGGATCTGCATCCGGTTATGACCCTGCAGTCGGAGCTTATTGCGGTGAACCAGCACCAGAAAGGCGATCACATTGGTTACGGGGGCACCTATGTGTGTCCCGAAAGCATGCCGGTGGGGGTGGTGGCCATCGGTTACGGTGACGGTTATCCGCGTCATGCTGCAGCGGGTACACCTGTGCGGGTTAACGGCGAAAATGTTCCGTTGGTGGGACGCGTATCAATGGATATGATTTGCGTCGATCTGCGCACCCAGCCCAATGCCAGGCCGGGGGACCCGGTGGTAGTGTGGGGTAAGGGCCTGCCGGTGGAAGATGTCGCCGCACGCGCCGGGACCATCGGTTATGAACTACTCTGCCGGGTGACCCAGCGCGTCACTTTTCACTATTCAGGCGACTGAGCGGGCAGGGCGACAGGCGCACGTTTAAACCCCGAACCCACGGATTCAGGTGGGTTCGATCAATCCTCGTTACGATCCCACCGGCTATTGATATCGATTCTGCTCAGGCCGACTGGCTTTCGGTTGTGTTGGTTTCGCCAAACCAGAAGGTGGTATCCATGGCGAGAAATTCCTGGTAGTGCAAATAGTGGGAGCCGTCACAAGAGAAGGTAAGACCGACCATACCATTGATTAGATTGAGTGAGGACGAACGCAGGTAAATGGTCTCATCCGCATTGCGCAATGCCTTGAACAGATTCAGGATCCGGGCGATGTCCGCCTCGCTGACCTGGATACGTTCGAACTGGGGCTGGCGGGGATAGGCCAGACAGACATCCGGGTCAATCAGCTCGTCGACGGTATGAATGATGTATTCATAGGGGTCATCGACTGACCAGAATGATACCCGCGAACTGGAAAAATGGATCTTGCTGTGAAACACACCATGATGCTGCATCAGTTCGGTAATGATATCCATGGCCTCGTCCAGTACCTTGTCCATCGCACTGAGGATGCGTTCCTGCAGGAATACGGTGCCGCGGATGGCCGGGTCGCCCTTGTACTGCTGCCAGGCGGCGGGTAACAATTCCGCGCCATTTACCGGGCTGGCTGGCAGTGCGTCGACATCGAAATCCGCTGCGATGAAGCCCAGAATTTCGTCCGCGCGTCGCACGGCCTGCATTACCGTCAAGGTCGGTTGCATGGTATGCCGGCTGGTATAGACATGCGAGATGGTCAGGCCGCTGTAGGGCAGGTTGCTTTCCAGAAACGGTCGGTCGATCAACTCGGTGCCCCGCCACTGGGTGTCGAGGCCATTGTTTTCCACATTCGATGAAATCAGGATCCCCTTGGTATCGACTGCAAAGATCAGGCTGCAATGGGGGAGTTGACCGATGCCTTGTTGCAATAAGGCATCCAGTTGATCCGGCTCCTGCCAGACCGCGGTAGCCTGTTCCGCAAGTTGCTTCAGAGGCTCGGCGTTCCGGCTTTCCAGCGCGCGTTTTTTCTCAGTGATGATTTGTTTGTGTCGTGACATGGAATGATTATACCCGGGTGTGTGTTCTAGCGGCGGTACTGTTGCACAGTTATCCGCTTGGGCGAAAGTGGTGTCGGCAGCATCCGTATTCTTCATTGTGCGTCCAGCTTATCACCCCAGTGTGATCAACAGATGACCGAAGAGTAACGGCAGAATAACAACGGCATGTTAAGATACAGCTTTCATTTAATAGTGCTGATTTTTCAGGAATTCAATGGCGAAAGGTAAAGTTCTCTATTCCTGTAATGAATGCGGCGCACAGTCCTCCAAGTGGACAGGACAGTGTGGTGATTGTGGTGCCTGGAATTCGCTTATCGAGGTTGCGATGGTTGCTACCATCCAGCGTAATCGTGCCGGTGGATTTTCCGGCGGTGCCGGCGCCGGCCCGGTGCAGAGTTTGACTGAGGTGATGCCGGATGATGTCCAGCGTCAACTCACCGGCATTGCGGAATTCGATCGAGTACTGGGCGGAGGGCTGGTCCCTGGCTCGGTGGTGTTGCTGGGCGGGGATCCGGGTATTGGCAAATCGACCCTGCTGTTACAGACGCTGGTGGGGATGGGGCAGCAGGTAAAAGGCCTGTATGTCACTGGTGAGGAATCACTCCAGCAGGTAAGCCTGCGCGCCCACCGGCTGGGGCTGGCGGATACAAACCTGCAGTTGTTGGCTGAAACGCGGGTGGAAACAATCCTGGCCACCGCCCAGCAGCAGCAACCGCAGGTGATGGTGGTGGATTCAATCCAGACCGTCTATACGGATCAGCTCCAGTCTGCCCCGGGCGCGGTAGCCCAGGTGCGCGAGTCCACCGCACAGCTGGTACGTTATGCCAAGCAGGCCGAGCTGGCGATATTTCTGGTCGGCCATGTTACCAAGGAAGGGACCCTGGCCGGGCCGCGTGTACTGGAGCACATGGTGGATACGGTGCTGTACTTCGAGGGCGATAGCGGCAGTCGCTACCGTCTGGTGCGGGCATTCAAGAACCGATTCGGCGCAGTCAATGAGCTGGGGGTGTTCGCCATGACCGACAAGGGTTTGCGCGAAGTCAATAATCCTTCGGCCATCTTTTTATCGCGGCATGATGAACCCGTGCCCGGCAGCGTGGTGATGGTGACTCTGGAAGGCAGCCGGCCGTTACTGGTAGAAGTGCAGGCACTGGTAGATGATAGCCATCTCACGAATCCACGTCGTGTCACGACCGGGCTGGACAGTAATCGCCTGGCCATGCTGCTGGCGGTATTACACCGGCACGGTGGAATCGTAACCTACGATCAGGATGTGTTTGCCAATGTGGTGGGTGGTGTGCGTGTAACCGAAACCGGGGCTGATCTCGCGGTGGTGCTGGCCTTGATGTCCAGCTTGCGCAACCGGACCTTACCGCAGGACCTGGTGGTGTTTGGTGAAGTGGGGCTGGCGGGTGAAATCCGGCCGGTACCCAACGGTCAGGAGCGGCTTGCCGAGGCGGTCAAGCACGGCTTCAAACGTGCTCTGGTTCCCAAAGCCAATGCGCCACGAGAGAAAATACCCGGTCTGGACGTCATCGCCGTATCGCGTCTGGAACAGGCGCTGGCGGCCGATCTCTGAATGGGGCCTGTGCATCGGCCGGTTATCCCATGCGCGGTATCAATCGAGAAAGAACTGCATCTTGATATTACCAATCTGGATGATGTCGCCGTCATCAAGCTGAACGCTGCGATCGCCAATGCGTTTATCTCGTACCAGTGGGGTTTTTTCCCCTTCAAGGTGTGACAGAAAATAGTTGTCGTCACGGCGGGTGATGATAGCGGTGGCGACCCCCGGCTTGCCCAGATTAGTCATGGCCCGGTTCAGGCTCAGGGTTTTGCCCATATTCTGGCCGGTCATTATTTGCAGCCAGCCGCGCCGGTTCTTGTTCTGCACAGTGGGTGTCGGAGCCGGTTCTTCGATGGCGGCAAGCAAGGCAGGGTCGTTGATTTCCAGTTGCTGTGTTGAATCCGAGCTGGTGTTCGTCAGATTTTCAAACTTGAAGGTGAGAATATGTTTGCCGACCCGAATAATGTCGCGATCGGCCAGAATATGTTTTTTAATCCGCTGGTTATTGACGAAGGTCCCGCTTTCGGTATCCAGGTCGACCAGCACCGACGTGTTGGCCTGGGTATCGATGCGTGCATGCTTTGGCGCTAGCGCCAGGCTGTCGATATGGATTGCACAGGCCCGATCGCTGCCTATCAGCATGCTGTCCTTGAGGACAGGGTAAACGCGCAGGATGTTCCCCTTGAAGGAAAGGGTCAGTTTCGACAACGCCCGACTCCCAAAAAACTCTTTTATAATCTTAACATTATAGCTTGCTATTAATGCGAATGTACAACTGCGAGCTAGTCCTCAGCATCCTGTTTCTGCTGTGGGGGGAGAATGCGCGGATCAATGTGGACGGTTTTAACGGTATTGTTGCCGGTCTGTACGATTTCAATGGGATAATTTTCCAGCAACATGCTGGTGCCCGGGTCGGGGATCTGCTCCAGGTATTCGACGATCAGCCCGTTCAGGGTTTTTGGCCCATCAATGGGTAGTTCCCAGTCCAGGACCTTGTTTAATTCCCGCACGCTGATACCGCCGTCCACCAGGTATGTCCCGTCTTCCTGCTGGTGAATGTCCTTGCTGTTGGTCATGGGATCGGTGGTAAATTCGCCGACGATTTCCTCCAGAATATCTTCCAGGGTGATGAGCCCCTCGATATCGCCATACTCATTCACGACCAGGCCGATGCGGCGGCGTTCTTTCTGGAAATTAATCAGCTGGGTGTTGAGCGGCACCCCCTCCGGGACAAAATAGGCTTCACGGATGATGTCGCGGAATGCCGCCTTGTCGGCGTTATTCTGCTGCAACAGACGAATAGCGCGACGCAGATGCAGCAAGCCGATCACATGATCAATGTCGTCTTCAAATACGGGCAGGCGGGTGTGCTGACTATCGGAGATCTGTTTAACAATGTCATCCCAGTCGTCATTGATATTAATACCGACTATCTCGTTGCGCTGGATCATGATGTCTTCGACCGTGGCTTTTTCCAGGTCCAGGATACTGAGCAGCATCTGCTGGTGACGATGTGGGATCATGCTGCCCGCCTCGTTGACCACCACCCGCAGTTCCTCCTGAGTCAGACGCATGTGCGAAGTTTCGTCCAGTTTGATCCCCAGCAGCTTGAGAATCCCCTCGGTGATCTGATTGATGCCCCAGACTACCGGCGACAGCAGTTTCAACAAAGGTTCCAGTACAAAGGACGAGGGCAGGGCAAATTTTTCGGGGTGCAGGGCGGCAGTGGTCTTGGGCGTCACTTCAGCAAATACCAGCACAACAATAGTCAACGCGCCGGTGGCAATCGCAATACCGGCCTGGCCGAACATACGCAGGCCGATCACCGTGGCAATGGCCGAAGCCAGAATATTCACAAAGTTGTTACCGAGCAGGATCAGACCGATCAATCGTTCGGGGCGGCTCAGCAAACGTTGGGCGCGGATAGCGCCCCTGTTGTTCTGGTCAACCAGATGTTGAAGCCGGTAACGGTTCAGGCTCATCAGCCCGGTTTCGGACCCGGAAAAAAACCCCGAAGCGATGATGAGGAAACTGAGTGCGGTGAATAACACCCACAGGGGTATCTCGTCCAAGAGAGGGGGGACCTCGTGTGATCAGGGGAAGTTATTACGACGCATCATGTGCCGGTCTGTCAAGCACCGAAAACCGCATGGCTGGCATCAACGTTGCAAGATGAGTTGAATGACGAACTTGCTGCCGAAATAGGCCAACATCAGAATGACGAAACCGGTTATGGTCCAGCGGATCGCAGTCCGTCCGCGCCAGCCAAATTGCCAGCGCCCCCACAGTAAAATGGCAAAAATCAGCCAGGCCAGGACAGACAACACCGTTTTATGGGCCAGATGCTGACCGAAGATGTCATCCAGATAGAAGGC
>Ga0316585_10000380_pt1 | contig 10285 bp, 9 predicted proteins | sample S_170502SCrBrC_D_FD_204517 | JGI IMG/M metagenome (GOLD analysis project Ga0316585, IMG submission 204517) | Rhizosphere microbial communities from salt marsh grasses in Alabama, United States - S_170502SCrBrC | ecosystem: Host-associated > Plants > Roots > Rhizosphere | place: USA: Alabama...
AATCAGTTCCGAACCGCCACCGTCTTTTTCAAGTGCCGGGAGTTTTCATATTTTAGGTTATGCTGTGGACGTGGATCATCCTCAGCTGAATCATACGCTTTCAATGTTGAGAGACTCAAGAAATCGTCGAAATCCCCAAATTCTTAAACTGCTTTCCCGCCTGGGGATGGAAATAGCACTGGACGAAGTCCGGAATCTGGCTGGAAACAGTCAACTGGGAAGACCTCACATTGCTCAACTTATGGTCGAAAAAGGCTATGTTCCGTCAATTGATGCGGCATTTGATGAATATCTGGGAAACGGTAAACCAGCATATGTTGATCGATTTCGTTTTGAGTGCGAAGACACCATAAAAGCCATTTTGAAAGCGGGAGGAATTCCTGTTTTGGCCCACCCAATTCTATTAGGCATTAAAGAAAATGAAACTCTTGAAGGTATGATCGCTGTGTTGACAGAAATGGGTTTGAAGGGGATTGAAGTCTATTATCCGGAACACACCAAGAATCTCATCGAATATTACTCCCGCCTCGCAAGTCATTATAATCTGTTGATGACAGGTGGTACGGATTTTCACGGAGATATAAAACCTGAGATAAAAATGGGGATCGGAAAAGGAAATTTTTTTGTCCCTTATGAATTGTACGAAAAACTCGTTTCGAGTTTATGAATAGGAGTCACCATGACATCCACAGATTTATCTGAATTACAGCAAAAACTTCGTTATGAATTTAAGAACCTCGATTTTCTCGCTGAATCCCTCAGACACAGTTCTTTTGTAAACGAAAATCTCGATCTGGATATTCAAGATAATGAGCGGCTCGAATTTCTTGGAGATGCGGTATTAAATCTCGTTGTCGGACATATGCTCATGGTTCGCTATCCGGATTTAAAAGAAGGCGATATGTCCAAGATGCGGGCCAATTTGGTTAATGAATCCCAACTGGCATCCATCGCACAAGAAATGAATCTGGGCTCGTATTTGCAGCTCGGCAAAGGTGAAATCCAGACAAAGGGTTGGGAGAAACCATCGATCCTGGCAAACACCTTTGAAGCGGTTATTGCAGCCATTTACTTGGACGGTGGTTTTGATGCGGCATTTAAAATTATTGATGTTCATTTTTCTATCCTGCTAGAATCCATTGTCATGTCGACGGTAAATCATGACTTCAAAAGTCAGGTTCAAGAGATTATCCAGATGAGACAACAGAAAATGCCGGTCTACACCGTCGTCCATGAAAACGGCCCTGATCATGAGAAAACCTTTCGAGTACGATTGAACGCTGGAGACATTCAAACAGAAGGTGAGGGAAAGAGCAAAAAGGCTGCTGAACAAAATGCGGCCAAAAAATGCCTCAAACTTTTAAAATCCAATGGTTAATCCCATACCAACCCGTCGTCCTTTCATCATTCCGATTTTCCTGCCCCATGCCGGATGTCCGCACCAATGTGTCTTCTGCAATCAGACCTCCATTACCGGTGTTGGACGTGACACTGTTTCTCCCGAAAAAGTGGAACAACAAATCATTAAATTTCTTGGATATAAGGGAAATGATTTTCGGCCGGTTCAGGTGGCATTTTACGGTGGAAATTTTTTGGGCCTGGAAAAAGATTATATCGAACGCCTTCTGAATGTCCCTGCAAAATTCGTAAAAAATAAAGAAGTTGATGCTATTCGATTTTCTACACGACCAGATACCATTAACCATGATCAGATTAAAATAATCAAGAATTACCCCGTTACAACCGTTGAAATCGGTGCCCAGTCAATGGATGATAGGGTGCTGGACATGGCTAAACGGGGACATACCGCTTTAGATACGCAAAAAGCAGTGTTTCTCTTAAAAGAGGTGGGCTACACCATCGGCCTGCAAATGATGGTGGGATTGCCCAAAGAAGATGAGGCAGGCTCCCTATCCACAGCATACCGAATTAGCGAACTTGAGCCTGATTTTGTCAGGATATATCCAACCATTGTCCTTAAAAACAGTTTACTTGCCAGATGGTATGAAAATGGAACGTATCGTCCTTGGTCACTTGAGCGATCCATTGCTCACGTCAAAACCCTCTATCTGTTTTTCAAAAAAAAGAATATTCCGGTAATCCGTATGGGGCTTCAGGCTTCTGAAGATCTTGACAGCGGCGCAGCTGTTTTAACCGGGCCGTATCATCCGGCATTCGGTCACATGGTTTACTCTCAAATCTTTCTGGATATGGCCACGGCAATTCTTGAAAAGAAAAAAATCTTTCATGAAAAAGTTGTCCTGAGCGTTCATCCACGAAGCATCTCAAAAATGAAAGGCATGAAAAACCATAACGTGGACATATTGAAAAAAAGATTTCAACTCCAATCTCTTAAAATTGTCCCTGATCCTTCCCTGGATGAAGGCAAGCTCGCGCTTTCGTTACAATCAACGTTCCAAAATATTATTTGAAAAAAGTCAGTCGTTTCAAATCCAACCCATTGTTATTATATATAATATAGCTATTTCTTTGTGACTTTTTGGTCAAAGGATTTATTTGCCTCACCGCCGGCGGCATCTTCGACCGTCTTGATCATACAGCTTGAAAGAAAAGAATAATTCATGAAGCGATCCTGAAAATAAAATAAACGTTGCCCCTGAAACAGATGCCCGCATTTGAAAATCTGAATTTACTGTTTATATTTAACTAACTGTTACGCATAGGATAAAAAATACAACCTTAAATTGACTGCAAATTGATAAAAGGAATTTCGGTTAAAACGATGCGTTGACAATAGTTAAGGTAAAAATTTCGCTTATAAAATATATATCAGTTTAGGCTGTTCTATATAAAAGGAGTATTTCAAATGGTACAAAAAGCAGCGACTGCACCGCACAAAATGGGCAAAAAAGTGTTGGTAAGAGGGAAGTCTAATTTAAAGATATCAAAATCCCTGATTATTCCTGAATCGAAGATAAAAAAAGCTAAATCAAATGCAAAAAGTTACGAAAACACTAGCTTAAAAAGTTCTCCCAAGGATGACTTATGCTCTAACTGCGGCATTCGAGCAAAAGGTCCTGGTTTTCGTTTTCTTTGTCGATACTGTTTTCGTAAAGCTGGTGATGAACCTGTTTATTCAATCAACTCCGTCGCAATAGGTGAGGATATATTTTTCCCAAAAACCTCCGGGTAGGTGCATTTATCGACATCGAATCGAAATGTTCGGATTTGTTATATTACAGTGAGAATCTTTTTTGAGGTATATTCTCCAACATCTGCCAATGCATCTATGGGCAAAAATGAGAGGGCATTGTTTGAATAAAGGCAGGTAACGGAAGCCGGAAAATCTTCATCCGCTTCATAAAAAATATAACAGAGGGCAACTTTTGGAAGCGGATAGACCATAAATGAAAAATCACCGCCTACATTAGAAGGCGATTTACAGCCATTCAGTGTCTCCTCTATCCGGTCGATGGATGTCTGGATTTTTTCAACTTGCGGCACCAAAATTTGCTGGGTATGGGTCACGAAGGCACCGGAATAGGGCATGCTGTTGGGAAGATCTTTAAAGGCTCTCAGCGGTTCTACCAGACACGTTTCGGGTTTAGCATTTAGCGCATAAAGAGAAATCAAAATCCCTAACACCCCAGTCTCTTGAATTTCATTTAAGAAGATGGCATCGGATCGAATTTCACATGTGTCCCCAAAGGCTTTAAATAAAAATGAATTCTCATTTTGTTGAGCGGGTAATGCATCGGCAAGATCCGTAGGAAGATTTTGGTATAGTTTATTAAGATTATCCTGAACTATTTTAGCGTAGTTGTTGCTCATCATCTTCACCTGTTAAATTAGCCTTATCATATTGTCTTGGATAACTGTCATTTTTGGGTTTTCTCATGATTAATCAAAAGTAAGGGTTCAAAAATTCCTATTATCAAATTTTGTAATGTCCTGAAAGATAATAATTATTCCAATAATCTTGAATAAACCAATCAAATCTTGATTTTCTATTTTTTTTCAATTAACTATATTTATTCCTTTTTAAAATTTGGTATTTTTTTGATTAGTCAAACCGTATTCTTCCTGATATATTAACCATCTGAGCTGATACATTTTTTTCCTATAAGACGGTTTCGTATGAAATCACTTTATAAAAACCAGACAAAGATCATCTTAGACAGTATAGCCGATGGTGTTTTTACCGTGGATTCTGAGTGGAAGATTACCTCCTTTAACCGGGCCGCAGAAAAGATCACCGGTATTAAAAAAGAGGAAGCGATCGGTCGATATTGTTGGGAAGTTTTTAAGGCCAGTATATGCGAAAAAGGATGTTCCCTGAAAAGAACCGTGGAAACAGGACATCCAATTATAAATCAACACATATTTATCGTGAACTCAATAGGGGATCGGATTCCCATCAGCATTTCAACCGCCCTTTTAAAAGACAAAAACGGCAACATCATCGGAGGGGCAGAGACATTTCGTGATTTGAGTGTTGAAGAACAACTGCGCAAGGAATTGGCCAAGCAACATACCTTCTTTGGCATCATCAGCAAAAACCGGGAAATGCAACGGTTGTTTGAAATGCTGGAGTTGGTATCCGGAAATGATACTACTGTTCTTTTAGAAGGTGAAAGCGGCACAGGAAAAGAGCTATTTGCACGAGCCATTCATTCTCTCAGTCATCGAAAAAAGGGGCCTATTATTACCGTAAATTGTGGGGCTTTACCGGATACGCTTCTTGAATCCGAACTCTTCGGGTACAAAGCCGGGGCCTTTACCGATGCAAAAAGAGATAAGCCCGGAAGATTTGCTCAGGCTAAAAATGGAACCATTTTTCTGGATGAAATTGGAGACATCTCCCAAATGCTTCAGATGCGGCTTTTGCGTGTCCTGCAGGACAAAGTGTATGAACCTCTCGGCAGCACAAAATCCGAAAGGGCTGATGTCCGCATCGTAGCAGCCACCAACAAAAACCTTGCGGAATTGGTGCAACAAGGATTGTTTCGTGAAGACCTTTATTACCGCATTAATATTGTTACACTTTTATTGCCCCCCCTAAGATCGCGCAAAGAAGATATTCCTCTGTTGGTGGAGCATTTTATTAATAGATTTAACAGTCTTCGGGGGAAGGAAATTAAAGGACTGTCACCCAGAGCAATGAACCTTCTGATGTCTTACGATTTTCCGGGTAATATAAGAGAGTTGGAAAATATTGTTGAATATGCCACCGTGGTTTGTAAAGATCATTTAATTAGAAGAATACATCTTCCTGAAACTCTTCACCAAACGATAGAGCTGAGCAAAATACCAGCCTCTGAAAAAATCGCCGAAAGTGAGCCTTCATTAGAAGCCGTTGAAAAAGAAATTATTTCTAAGGCCCTTAAAAAACATAACTGGAGCCGGAAGTTAACTGCCGCACAAATGGGTATTCATCCAACAACATTATGGCGTAAAATGAAGCGCTTGAATCTTGAAATTCCCCACCAAAACGGCCGGACAAGAGAGAAATAATATACAATTACTGCATAATTGCAATAATAAGATGCCGACCATTGCAACTATGAAACAATTCAAACCATAAAACCTCTTTCACATATTCCTCAGTTTCATAAATTTATTATACATTTCGAACAGTTATATTCATAACTCTTTTTAAAAAGAATTGGCACAAATAATGCTTAAATAATTTATTGTATCAAAGCTGGTGTACAATTGGCCACCGGCTATCCAGGAGCGCTCATTTTGGACCTTCAAATGACCTTTGAAAGGAGAAAAATCATGAAAAAACAGCTCATAAATTATGAAACATTGCTAAAGGTTACAAAAGCAATCTCTCACTCCAAGGACCCGGAAGAAGTTGCTCTGATGACGGTTGAAAGCATCAAAACAGCTTTGGATGTCAAAGGGTGCGCGTTATTTCTGATCAATCGTAAAAACAATGAACTGCAGTTGGCAACATCACACGGGTTGAGTGATGAATATATAAACAAAGGCCCTGTAAGTGCATTGCGCTCCATTGCCCAATCTTTGGAGGAAGGGCCTGTGGCGATATATGATGTTATGGATGACCCAAGAATTCAGTATCCCAATGAAGCTCGGAAAGAAGGCATTGCTTCCCTACTATCGGTGCCTATCGTGGTGGGTGGCAATCTAATAGGAGCTATTCGTGTGTATACTTCTATACCATGGGAGTTTACACTGGAAGACGTGAATTTCGTGCAATCTCTAGCTCAAATTGCTGGAATGGCAATAACTATGGCAAGGCAAACTAAAGGATTAAAAAGCAGTATTGATGTTCTGAAAACGATGAGGGAGGTTCAGACCCATAGATCTACAAGAAGGACCCCTTACGAGGGAGTTCCAATAAGTGTCATTTCGGACTAATATGGCATACAAGATTAATTTTTGGGATCGATTAGGAAAAAAGAAAGGATGGCTGTAAGATCACATTGGGTCATTACATTTTATCTTGGCTCCGAAATAATTATTCCATAGACAAGTCGTTTGATTCTATCTCTTTTATTAATCTTTCCAGATCCTTGACTTGACGAAAAGCCCATCTTGAAAAATCGGCATTCTCTTTCGATAATAACTGGAGCATTGTCTCTATTAGCTCTCTAGCAATACCTTTGCCTCTATGATCAGGATGCACTGCAATTCTCAATACTTCTGCCCTTAGTCCGAGATCACATAGACAAGCAACTAGATACCCCATAATTTCTTTTCGTTCAATAACGAAAAAAATATCCTTTAAGGTGATTTTAAAGCAATGATGGGTCCAAGGTGTTGGAAATGACAATTGATCGATTTCTAAAACTCTGTCCAGATCTTTCTCAGTGGCGGACCTGATGACCATGCTATGTCCTGCTGCTGTAAAATTCATCATGCCCTCCTTTTGATTGACCCAAAGTTTTCCGGATTCCTACATTTTAAAACAGAGAGTGGTTCTTTCTGTCACATGCACGAAAATTACTTTTCAGGTCATTGGCTGTTTACCAATTTATAAGAGCAACAAGCGTGCCATCAAATTGTATATATCTTAACTTGTTGAATTCGTTTAGTTTATATTTTTTTTACTTGTGAAATATTCGGGATAAAAAAGAGGCATTTCTAAAAACAGCTGGGGAATATACCAGTTTTACCAATTATATCAAAGTATTAACAATATAAGCCATCGGCAGTTGTCTTGCATTATTGCAATGCATTTACGCATTAATGCAAGAATGAAGTGATTTTTCATGATCGATTATTCAGCAACATTTATTAAATATTCAATCGGTTATGTCTACTATTGATTCCCAAAAATATGGCATGGAAAATGCATTGAAAATATTTAGATCCGCAGCTCAAGATGTGATGCGGTCTTTCCAGGTAAAATTGATATACTTTTATGGATTACAACACGCTTGTTTTAGCAGCACAAGATCAATATTTCTGACCGCGGATGATGATTGGCATTATAAAATCGTCGGTTATTTTAATTGATTAATCGTTTCTACCTGGAGCATAACTCTATCGATTCCACCACTTGTTCTCAGTTAACATGTGGAAAGTCCTGCCATCCCAGTTTTTTTGCTGCGGCTTTTACTGACTTCATTTTTTATTTTGATTCATAATCTGGCATAAAATGCAAAAAACAGATCTTTTAAAGAGGACGAGAAAAATGGAAGTGATCTGTTTTGAAATTACACTTGACACCCTTCGATATGCCCTTGGGTTGGGTGCGCTAACAATTTGGGGAATTATCTCATGTGCCATTTTCAAGTGGAATTTAGGAGAATACATTTCCTTGTAATTAATTTTATAGATAGAATTTTCTTATGAATCCAGAGAGATAGGTAAAACTGGAGGTGTGAAATGGCTAATAAATTAGACACCGAGCTTCACTATCATTTGTCAGAAGTCAAAGATGGAAAACGATGCTTCGAAAACGCCTTTGAGGGTGTAACACGAATGATTCTGGAAAGTGACATTGGAAAAGTGGTGGTGAATGGAAGATCTACCTATGATTTCAGTTTATTTCGCACCGGCAAAAAACACATGATCGGTATGTACGACGAAATCAACAGTTTTGTCTCGTATGTCAAGGATGCTGCCGAGGGGGGATCTTCTGCTGAGATGGCCTATGTATTGGTGGGTGAACCCGGGAACGGTAAAACCTTTTTTGTTGAATTTCTTTGTAACAAGTATCGCGGTTTCCTTTCTAATAACAAGAATCGAAAGTACACATTCAGGTTCATCGATCTGGATAAGCTTGGCAATTACGGGAGGATTTCCTACATCGAGTCCCAAACTTACGAGGATCCTATGATTCTGGCTATGAATCTGTTTGAAGACCCGGAAAAGAATAAAACTTTTCTGATCGATACCATTGGATTCTCTGATGCACAAATCGAAAAGCTTTATGAAAATTACCGACCTCTCGGAGCATGTAGTGAGTATATCTGGAATCATATCCGCAATTATACCGATGGCAAAATCGATGAAATGCTCAATTTTATTAAAATCTTTCCGGTACCACTGACCGAAAGCCTTGGCACCGTTACGGGTAAATATCCGGCGAAAGATAAGATTACCTCTTCATCGGTTGATCTATTGGGGGAGGAGTCTATTCAGCGGCTGCTTCATATCACCGATACCAACAATCCGTATCGTTTTGATTTAAGACGGGGTGCCCTGGCACGTGTTGCCGGCGGCGGCATCCATTTCAGCGATGAAATTTTTAAGAACAAGAAGGATCTGGTTCAGGTTTATCTGGGCGTTATTCAAAACCGAACCATTGAGATTGACGGTTATAAATGGCCTATAGACACCTTGATTATCGCCACCAGCAACAACATGGAATTTAATCGGTTTCTCGCTGAAAAAGAAGAAGCACCCATCGTAGATAGGTGTCGAATTTGCTATGTTTCTCATAATACCAATTATAAACTGCAAAAGGACCTCACCCTTTATGCGATTGGAAGTGAAGCCAGAACCACATTGACCCGTGAAGATCTGCATCAGGATCCCAATCTGAATTACGCCGCATCAGTCGGGGTGGTCCTAAGCCGACTTCCCAGATCTGAGAAGCTAACGCCGGTTGAGACCATGAAATTGGCTGCTGGTGAAGTTGCCGGCGAAAAAAGCATCAAGACCCTTGCAGAAGTCATCGATACCCTCAACCAGAACCCGGAAATCATTCAACGATTCGGCCAGAAAGGCCTGGGCCAGCGGAATCTGGGAAGGGCGATTCAGTTGCTGATCGAAAGCTCCGAAACCAACGAAGGCAAATGCATGTTTGCATATGATATTTACAAGGCCTTGGAAAGGATTGTTCTGGACTATGTGAATGATACCAATGACCGAATCAAATACTTGGAGGATCTAAAAATTGCAAAAGGACTATACCGGGAGCGCATTATGACTGAAATGTTCAATGCCTACATGGATGAACCTCTGGCTATTCGAAAGGACGTCATGAATTATGTCAATATGATTATCGGCATTGATGCCGAAAATCTGGGGCCGGATAAAATGTGGAAATATAAAGACCCACAAACCGGTGAGCTAAAGGCGATAAAGGTCGATGAAAGATACATCAAAAGTGTTGAAGAGCGGTTGGGGCTTAAGACTGAAGAACAGCGCGAGTCGTTTAGAACCTCTATTCGAAAGATTTATGGACAGAAGATTTCCGTAGATCCAGATTATGATTTTATGGACAACCTGGAACTGGTCAAGGCGGTTACTGATGTCCGACTTAAATCGGATATTGCAGGAGCAGGCAGCCTCATTGGGGCTCTCGCCAACCGTACCAACGAAGAAAACCAGAAGCTTTATGACCGGATGATTAACACCATGCTCAACAAGCTTGGCTACTGCAGGACATGTGCACAGAAAACCATCGAATATTTTTGTACCCAGGTAGACGAAAAATAAAACAGGATACAAAACATGGATCCGAAAGGCCTCAAATATTACAACAAGTTAAAAGCAAAGGGGTTAACACCGGAACAGGAGCAAGAAATTATGCGGGAACTGGATGCCGGGGGTTCCCACGGCCTTCCTGAAGATACGGTATTTAAAAGTGAACCCGGGATAAAGGTTATTCCTTTTGGACCTGACGGGATCTATGACCATTATGACCTTTCGAAAATACAGGACATTCGCCGGCCTGTCAGTACGTACATTACCTGTATTCGTTCCATAGATGAGCTGCTTGAACAGGACAAACAAAGAGAAAAAGACGGGTTCCCCAAGAAAATCCGTGTGGGACGGATGATCAAGCCGGGGAGAGGCGGAAAAGACAAGGTTGTGGTCGTTCCGAGCACGGTGGAGGAAA
>Ga0316585_10000381_pt1 | contig 10284 bp, 9 predicted proteins | sample S_170502SCrBrC_D_FD_204517 | JGI IMG/M metagenome (GOLD analysis project Ga0316585, IMG submission 204517) | Rhizosphere microbial communities from salt marsh grasses in Alabama, United States - S_170502SCrBrC | ecosystem: Host-associated > Plants > Roots > Rhizosphere | place: USA: Alabama...
CTGGCCACATCTCGGTCGCGTGACATCGCATGGCCCAAAAACATGAATTATCTCATGGAATTTTACGGACGTGCCGATCGATCCCCCTTTGCACTTTTTCACCGCTACCGGCACTACGGCTATAGCTACGAGCACCTAACACGAAAAGCCGCGCAGTCGAAAGCCTTCCTGGTGGGAATATCTTCCCTGTTTACCGCATACAATGGCGAGGCTCTTGAAACCGCGCGGCGGATCAAAGCCGCTCTTCCGTCCTGCACAATCGTAATGGGAGGTCACCATCCGACGGAACTTCCGGAAAGCGTCATGCAATGTCCGCAGGTAGACTATGTCATCCGCGGTGACGGTGAACATGCCTTGCCGCGGCTGGCCCGGGCGTTGAGAGACGGGCACAACCCGCTGAACGTTCCCGGGATTGTTTTGCGGGCTGCGGACGGTACGCTTCATATCAGTGGTCCGGCCTGCCTCGATGACCTGAATGATTTTACTCTTCCGGCCACGCATCTGATCCGGCACCCCCACTACCGCAGGGGTAAAAAAGGCAGTGCGGTCGTCGTGGCCAGCCGGGGCTGCCCCATGCGCTGTTCCTACTGCTCCATGCGCCATTCAAGCAAGCGCACTTTTTGCCGGCGCTCTCTCGCATCCGTTCTGACCGAGATTGAACATGCCGTGGAAAGAGACGGCGCCGGTTTTATTGATTTCGAAGACGAAAACCTCTCCCTCGACCGTCGCTGGTTTGTGGGACTGTTGCGTGGCATTTCATCGCGCCTCGGCAATGCCGGACTCGAGTTGCGGGCCATGAACGGGCTCTTTCCGCCCTCCCTCGATGACGATGTCATCGCCGCCATGGCCGTAGCCGGATTCAGGACTCTCAACTTGTCGCTGGGCTCGAGCAGCCCGGTACAATTGAAAAAATTTCAAAGACCGGATGTCCGCACGGCCTTCGACGCCGCCCTGGCATCGGCCCAAAAATACGACCTTCAATGCATTGGCTACGTGATTGCCGGAGCACCGCAGCAATCGGCAGCGGATTCCGTGGCCGATCTTCTTTTCCTGGCGGAACGTCGCGTGCTGGCCGGTGTTTCAATTTTCTATCCGGCGCCGGGAAGCCCCGATTATCGATTGTGCGAGAAACTGGATCTCCTTCCGATCGACTTTGCGCTGATGCGCTCCAGCGCGCTGCCAATTTCCCACATCACCGACCGGCAGGAGTCTGCGACGCTGCTGCGATTGGGGCGGGCGCTGAACTTCATGAAGTCTCTCTTGGATCAGGGCGCCGGACTTCCCGAGCCTCAAGAATTTAAAACTGGCATTGCGTTAAACCCGGAAGACCGCCGGGCTGTCGGTGTTCAACTGCTCCGCTGGTTTCTTTCCGATGGGCAGATTCGCGGTGTCGATTCGCGCGGCACGGTTTACCGACACAACATATCCATCGCCTTGACACGGATGTTTCTAGATGGACTGCGGGAAATCACCTTGAGGGGATGTATTTAGACGAACAAATGGGTCCAAGTGTCGCTATCGCCGTGAGTCAAAGCCGATATCCTATTTGCCGCAACATTTTTTATACTTTTTCCCGCTGCCGCACGGACAGGGTTCGTTGCGTCCTATTTTTCTCTCGACTCTCCTGGTTTCCGTTGGGTTCAATAATAATTCCAAATCGGTGATATCCTCCGGTTTGTCCGGTTCCAGTCCTATAGTAAATTTCCAGCCGTTTTTTGCGAAGATGTCTGCGACTTCTTTCATTCTCTCTTCGGTCTGTACTCTTACAACTGCGGGTCTCTTTTCAGTACCCAATTTTGCCGTCTTTATGCCGTTGAAAGTTTTTGCCATGTAGTCACCTTTCCTATCGGTTTATATTAAAATCTCTGATCGAGATCTGTCCCCTTTTTCCTCGATGGATTTGTTAAGTGAAAAAAAATTCTGTAGACGACAGCTTCGAATCTGCCGGCTCACGTTGCTCACATTAACCAATTCGGCCGGGTATTCATCCAGGCGTTGACCGTTTTTCGCAACCAACTCTCCAAACCTCTGGTGATATAAAATCTGGGAAATAGAAGGTTATCGTCGGCTTCGATCAATCCCTCCTTTATCGCTGTCTGCGCAAGCGGCGTGTGGGGATAAATTCTAATTCCAATCGAGATTTTCATCGCCTCGAGGCCAAGTGAGTCAGCATAAACTAAACTTTCATTAGCTGTTTCTTCGGTTTCACCGGGTCCTCCGAGCAATAAAAATCCCATCCGGCGGATACCGAATTTGTTCAGTCTTTCTGAAATCTGGCGAACGACGGCCGGGGTATATCTTTTGTTCATTTTATCCAAGATTTTCTCCGAACCGCTTTCAAATCCCAAACTAACCTCATTGCAACCAGCTTCGGCCATCTTTTCGACCAACTCGTTATCAACTTTCCATGGATAGAGAATGCAGCGCCAGTTGATTTTCAATTCAGATGACACCAGAAGTTCGCAAAGTGTTTTAGCGTAAGAATTGGGAAGATTGAATGTGTTGTCCACGAAAAAGAAATGATCCAACCCGGCCTCAACATATCTTGAAATAACCTCGATTACCTTTTTAGGGTCGTGTTTTCGTATCTTCCGGCCTTCAATCGTTGCAGTGGAACAATAGCTACAATCCATGGGGCAACCGCGTCTGGTTTGAAAAGGTATCCAAACCTCCTTGCCTTTGAGAGCAGATGGGGTCAACAGATGCACCTCGGGAAGAGGCAACGTCACATCCCGCAAGCTTTTCATATGCCCCGACGCGTGGCGACTTGTCCGGCCGGGTAAACAAATGCCCGGTATTTCTGAGGTATCCTTATTGTCGCGAAGTCTTTCTAAAAGGGTCGAAAATGAATGTTCACCTTCTCCTTGGATACCGATATCTGCTCCCAGAAAATCCAAGGTAGCTTGAGGAAAAATACTAAAACCCGCGCCTCCTAAAATAATGGTCGCACTGGATAATTGACGGCACTGGGCAACGACTTCTTTTACGGTTCCCAACAGGAACCGCGGGTTTTCCATTTTCTGATCATCGATATTTCGAACCGAGATACCGATTATTTCGGGATTAAAATCAAAAATGGCCTCATGGAGAGCCGTCTGCACATCTGTATGCATCATCAAATTAAGCAGTTTCACCGTGTGACCCTGAGTATCTGCGGCGGCAGCTACATAAGCCAGACCCAACGGCAAAACGGGCATGTTGATCTGTTCAGTATTGGCAGAAATCAACAGAACTCTCATGTCTCCGGGCTCCTGCATAAATCTTGTAAGCGTTCAAAGGGCAACCCACCTGCTTTGTTTTCGACCGCTCGAAGCACAAAAGGTCGATCTGCGCGACGCCTTGCAACTGGGGCACCCTGTAAACGCCTACAAGGTACTTTGAAGCGCTTCGGACCTTGGATCCCTTTGAACGGTTCCTAAATCTTCAATTTGTCTCTCTTTGAAAATCACATTTATAAAAATATCTTATGTCTCATTAAACTTCTTTTTTAGCACTTTTAATCCATAGGGACAGACGGCTGAGCAAATCCCGCAGTTATGTCCACTGTGATATTGAAAATAGTGTTCCTTTTTCCATCGATCACATGTCTGGACATCCATTATCTCTTCTCGCGGCACTTCTGGATACCAAGCAGTGCCTGTCAATGCTTTGGCGGGGCAAGCCTCTACGCAAAGCGAACAACGACCGCAGAAGTTTCTTTCCATCGTCGGCCCACACGGTAGCTCGATGTCGGTGAAAACGGTACCCAATCGAATCCATGGCCCGAACGGGCGCGTGATGAGCTGACAATGTCGACCGACCCAGCCCAAGCCTGCTCTGGTTGCCGCCGTTTTATGGGGAAAGACCCCTTTTACATTGACCGGATCGGTGCGGTCCGAGGCCGCAAGCGGCGCGGAGCTGAAACCTCTGGCTTTGATTTCGGCTGCTATCGCTGCTGACAATTCATTGATGAGGCTGTTCACTCTGGCATACTCATCGGCATATGCGTGATTAGGCCCATTTTGAATGCTGACCATTATCCGGGGATTCATTGGAAGAGCCCACGAAAGAGCGAAAGGAAATCTTTGTCCTGATTCATCCCGAGGCGTGGAAAAATCCCGAAGATCCGCCGCACCCCATAGAGTAATCTTTTGCGCGTCCATCCACTCAGAAAGCCAGTGAGGGACTATGTTTGATGGTTCGGACATTTATGTGCCTCGCGTTTCAAAAGTATGGCTGCGCGACGGCTCAGATAAGCAGCATGCAGACTTTTCTATTTCAAAAGTAAAGTCAAGTCAAAGCCACTCCTTTTTGGATCCAATAGAATGAGCCGCTTTTTCTCCAACGTTTTTTACTGCCAACCTAAATTTATCAAGAAATCATAATAAGCCTGTATGAGTAATGGTCCATTTTATTACTTGCTTAAGAACTTATAAATTGCCGCAAAATCTTTTCTGCCAAATCCACTCTTTTTCGCATTTGCGTATAATTCTTTGGCAAGATTCGCTATTAATAGCGGTTGATCGTTCTCATAGGCTGTTAATGCAACCAAGTGCAGGTCCTTGTGCATTAATTCCAGAGGGAATTGGGCCTCATAGTCATCCGCACGGATCATCTCTGCTTTGGCTTTGGTAAACGGAGCTGACACCAATAAGTTGGGCAAGCTGTCCAGTAAAAAGTCTTTTGACAATCCCAGTTTTTCTCCCAGCAGAAGAGCTTCCGAGAAGGCCAGCATGGACTGCGCAAGGAGAGAATTAACAAGCATCTTATAGGACGTACCTTTCCCGGTTCCCCCTACATGCACGATCTTGTTGCCCATGAAATTCAAAAAGGGCGTAATCTTTTTCACATCGCCTGTTTCCCCTCCTACAAAAAAAACCAATTCCGCACTCTCGGCATGGGGTTTCGTTCCCGCTACAGGCGCATCCACAAACTTGCTATGATGATTTTTAGCGATCAGGCTTTCTCTATATGAAAACGACGGATTTACAGTCGAGCAGTCAACCCAGATGGCGTTGGCCTTCATCTTAGAAATGAATCCATTTTCAGAAAGTGCAATCTTTTCGATGACCTCAGGAGACGACAGCATAGTGAACACGATGTCTGCATCTTTTACTGATTCTTGAGGTGATGTTGCGATTGTCGCACCCAATTTCTCGAGTTTTCGCATGGGGTCGACGGAACGATTAAAGACTGTGAGGGTAACATTATTTTTCATTAGATTTTGAGCCATTCGGCTTCCCATTATTCCTAATCCGATAAATGCTGCCTTCATTTTTGCTCCTTTTAAAAATCGTACGACTTCTTTTTCTTCAGCAAGTCCTTCAGGTTCGCGAACGGCTTGTTTCCGTGCCCTCGCTCTTGCCCGCCGGAAGGCGCTGTCCCATCATACCATTCAGCGACCTGATGTCGGGAATGCTCGTTGTCGTGACAGTAGATACACAGTAATTCCCAGTTGCTGCCGTCGGGCGGATTGTTGTCGTGGTTGTGATCCTTGTGGTGGACCGTGAGTTCCCGAACCCTCTTGCCTGAAAATTCACGCCCGCACCGCGCACAAATCCACGGAAACATCTTGAGCGCTTGCCCTCGGTAGGTCTTCTCTTGACGATCCTTGTCATTTCGGACCTCGGCTATAATGCGATTTAGTCTGTCGGACTCGGTTTCCGTCTTCTTCGATGACATGAGGCATCCTCCAGCCTTCGGTATAGATATACTTGGCGTTCAGTTTAACCCAGGGCCTTTCCATGCTATCCGGCATACCGCTTTTGTCAGCGCGCAGAGAGCACCGCATCTGCTTGGCCCTGTAATGCTCACAAAGTGGTTTGAAGCTCATCGAACGTTGGAACCCTGTGAAAGAATCCCCACTTTTTATGTCATTAGCCAGTCGAATAGAGAAGCATTCGGGACAGTTCAATAGTGAACAGCAAGCCAGATCGTTGCGCATGTGGGATCGGTCCACTCCAAACGGTGCTTCACATGGGCACCGATGTTCAGATAATCACCTGTTTTCAGGACCACAATATCTCGCTCGTTCTCGAACTTCAGACCGGCACTTCCCTGCAAGATCAAAATAAACTCACTCCTTTCTTGATCGTACCAAAATCCGGTTGGCGAAGCATGGCCTCCCGACACGATTCGCTCTATTTTTACGGTGTCCGATACGCATATTGTTTCGAAGATTTCCTCAGGCAATTCGGCCGGTATGTCCGCAAGCAGTGATCCCCTCATAGGCACCTCTTTTGCCTCATGAACGCCGCGCTTGAGCGATATGCGGCTATTAGCGCGTCTGGCTTCCGGCGTCTTTTTGGCCTTGTCATTCAAAACGGGTATCAGACAATCATAAAAGGGTTAAAGCAAAGTTCAAGCATATAGCCTGCATGGTCGAAATTTGGCGCGCATTCGACGAGCGTTGTGCCCATGCCGCGTCGATCAGACAGGAAGAATGCGGCTATTCCGGCATACCGGGGACAAATTCGTCATTACGTTGGCCCGTCCTTCTATGCTTGGCTGTGTGTATTCTGTTCATCATTCCTTCAAATTAATCGCATGGTTAACCGCTCGTCAATTACCGGTGCACGAGCTCAAAGCCAATGATTTGTCAGCACCACTATGATCTACATCCACATCCTCAACCGCGGCGGCTGCGGCGTCATCTGTCCGTTTGTCTCGATGACCAACCCATCGCCTGAATATCGTCTGTTGCCATCAATCGGATCTATCGGATGCCGAAGAATGCTCTGGCATTGGCGGTGGTAAACCGCGCGACTTCTTCGAGCGGCAGGTCTTTTATCCGGCTCAGGTGCGTCAATGTGTCGAGCAGGTGGACCGGTTCGGAAACCCTTCCCTGATATTCGACCGGGCAGTCGGTTTCGATAAGGATACGCTCCAACGGGGCATGCCGCATGGCAGACCGGTGGTGAGTGCTGTAGGCCAGCGCCGGGGTGCAGGACACGAAATATCCGTCGGCCATGATCTTTTCCAAAAGGTCTAAGGGGCCGCTGTACCAGTGAAAAACCGCCTTTTTAATCTTCGCCTCGGAAACCATCCGGTGGCATCTCAGGTGAGAAAAACGGGCGTGAACGATCACCGGTTTTTCAAACTCTACCGCCAGGTCGAGGACGCGCGCAAAGACCTCCCACTGAACCGCCTTTTTCACTTTGGCCTTGTAGTCGAGTCCGACCTCTCCCAAGGCCGTGCAGGTCGCCAGGTGCGTCCTCACAAAGGCCAGGGTCGCCTCGATCGGCTCGGTCGTAATCGACCAGGGATGAAATCCCACGGCCGGCAGAACGAAACCGGGGTAAGACGCGGCAATTTCCAGAACCCTGCGGTTGGAAGCGATGTCCATGCCCACGGCCACGATTCGCGCCAAACCGGCTGCTGCGGCTCTATCAATAGCCCCTTCGATGTCATTTACTTCATTCAAGTGGGCGTGACCGTCGATCAACTCACGCAATGGATCCGTTTGATCAGGCATCCTGACCTCGATTTTCAGCTGTGGAGAAAACTTGGACCTTGACCGGTTGAACCGCATTATGTAACGACTGATAACATCTTGCAAGCGGTTATCGGCCGAAAGGTTTCCATCGGCATCTCATTGAAACCGCAGTAGCGGTATTACCGGCGCGAACAGATCGATTTGATTGAGAACAGTGATTAACAACCCTAAGAAAGTGACCCTTTTTGTTCAATGCTTGGTCGACGGTCTCTATCCTGAAATCGGCGAGGCCATGCTGAAAATTTTTCGGAAGCTGGACCTTGCCGTCGATTGCCCCACGGATCAGACCTGCTGCGGCCAGCCGGCCTTCAACGCGGGCTACCGGAGGGAAGCCCGGGTTGCCGCCGAGCGGTTCATCCGGATCTTCGAAAAGGCGGAGGTTGTTGTCTGCCCGTCGGGCTCCTGCGTTCACATGGTCCGCCGACACTATCCGGACCTTTTTCGTGACTCTCCCGATTGGCGCAGACGCGCCGTGGCGCTGGGCGTCAAGACTTTCGAGCTGACGCAATTTCTGGTGGACGTTATGGAGGTGGAGGATCACGGCGGCCGCTTCGACGGCCGGATCACCCTGCATGACTCCTGCCAGGCGCTGCGCGCCCTCGGCATCAGCGCGCAGCCCCGCCGGCTGATTGCAAAAATCGCCGGCGCCGAATTTATCGAGATGCGTGAGTCGGAGCGGTGCTGCGGTTTTGGCGGCTCGTTTTCAGTGAAATATCCGGAAATTTCGACGGCCATGGTCGATGACAAAGTGCACGACATTATCGCCACCGGGGCCGACGCAGTCGTGGGCGTGGACATCAGCTGCCTGATGAACATCCAGGGACGGCTCAGCCGAATGAAATCACCGGTCAGGGTTCTGCACATCGCCCAGTTGCTGGCCGGACGCTAAAAAACTGAATGCTTGTAACCAGAGGCGCTTTTGAACCGTGAACCGTGACCCTTGAACCCTACACCATTATCTCAGATGAGCCAGATAAGGACCGAGCGCTATAAAACTGAAGCCCGCAAGGCGATCAAAGACCGCGTGCTGCAATCCGCCCTGTCGAGTGTCCAGGACCGGTTGGGCAAGGGCACGGCCAAAGCGTACCGCGAACTGCCCGAGGGACCCGGGTTGCGGCGCACGGCGCACGACATGCGCATGCAGGCGGTGGAGAACCTCGACCTCCTTCTGGAAACCCTGGCCGACAACATCGGTAAAAACGGAGGGCGGGTCATTTTCGCCGACGACGCCCAGGCAGCCGTGACGGCCTGTATCGACATCGCTCGCAAACACGAGGTCAGACAAGTGGTCAAGGGCAAATCGATGGTTACCGAAGAAATCGGGTTGAACCCGGCCCTTCAGGCCGCCGGCATCGAGGTGACCGAAACCGACTTGGGCGAATACATCATCCAACTGGCCGGCGAGTCCCCTTCACACATCATCGCCCCCGCAATCCACAAGACGCGAGAGCAGGTGGGACGGCTTTTTGCCGAAAAGCTCGGCATCTCCTATACCGACGATCCGCCAACACTGACACGCACGGCCCGCAAAGCCCTGCGGCAGAAATTCCTGACGGCCGATATGGGGATTTCAGGATGCAACCTGGCCTGCGCCGAAACAGGACACATCACCACGGTTTCCAACGAGGGCAACATCCGCATGGCCACGACACTGCCCCGGGTCCATGTCGCCTTCATGGGAATGGAAAGGGTCACGGCCCGCCTGGAAGACCATGACATTCTCTTTCGGCTGCTGTCCCGCGGGGCCGCAGCCCAGCATCTGGCCGGCTACATCAGCTACATCGGCGGCCCCCGCCAGACCGGACAGATGGACGGTCCCGAAGACTTTTACCTTATCATCATCGACAACGGCCGATCGAAAATTTTGGCGGACACCGAATTTCGGGAAATCCTGTGCTGCATCCGCTGTGCCGCCTGCCTCAATGTCTGTCCGGTCTATGGTAAAATCGGCGGCCACGCATACGGATTCGCCTATTCCGGCCCGGTCGGCGCCGTGGTGACGCCGCTGCTGGTCGGCATCGAGCGCGCCAAGGACCTTTTTCTCGGCGAAACCCTTTGCGGTGCGTGCAAGGATGCCTGCCCGGTTGACATTGACCTGCCGCGGATGCTGCTGGCCCTGCGCGCCCGCCTGACCCGGGGCGGTGTGGATCGGCCCACCGAAGGCGGCATAACGGCTGAAAAAGTTTTTTACAGAGCCTGGTCGGCCGCCATCCGCAACCGCCGGATCTACACGGGATTGATGCGAACGGCGCGTATGGCGCAGCGACCTTTCACCGGCGTCGACGGTATGATTCACCACTTGCCGTTTCCTTTCGACGGCTGGACCCGCAGCCGGGACTTGAAACCGCTGACGTCAAAATTCTTTACGGAACGCTGGAATAAATCCCGATTGGTAAATGATGACAACCCAACATGATTTTATCGGGCGTGTGGCAGCCGCACTGGGAAACGCGGGGGCGACCGAACGACGACGGGCGACGGTTTTTAGTGCCCGCCCCGGCCGCCGCAACGGAGAGATCCTGAAACGGGCCCGCACAAGAACCGATGTCGACCGGATGATGTTGCTGAAAGAGCTGATCGTGCAAGGCAAGCCGCTCAATTTGCGGGTCATTTCGAAAAAGGACCCGAGCGACACCGCTGCCGCTATTGCTGCGCTGGTCGAGGAAAGATCCCCCGAATGGGAGGGACCGAAGTCGGTGGCCGCCTGGCGGCATCCGCTGCTCGACAGTCTCGATCTACCGGCAATTCTGGCCCGTCAGAAAGTGCCGGTCTACTTGCCCCGCCAGACAAATGGTACACCTGAGAGCATG
>Ga0316585_10000384_pt1 | contig 10276 bp, 10 predicted proteins | sample S_170502SCrBrC_D_FD_204517 | JGI IMG/M metagenome (GOLD analysis project Ga0316585, IMG submission 204517) | Rhizosphere microbial communities from salt marsh grasses in Alabama, United States - S_170502SCrBrC | ecosystem: Host-associated > Plants > Roots > Rhizosphere | place: USA: Alabama...
ACAATCTTCACAAATGTTCACAATTGATCTCCTAACATATTGGGTTAATTTCAATAAATGAAATTCCATTCAATTTAAGGCAGAGCCATTTATGACGACCCGATCGCTAAATGTGTTGATAAATCGCTTTAAGTTGTTGTTTTTAAATGCAATAAAGATAAAAATTTTCAAAAAGATATTTTATGGATAGAATCCTTTTGTTTTAGTCAAAAAATCAAGCGATTATAGATATTCTTCAACACGATTAGCGATCGGCTCGCCATTTATGACCCTGCCTTTTGTATAAGTTTTTATGTAAGTTTATAAAACCATCGTTGTTTGAATTTCTAATATTGAATCAACCTGTTGAGTGGTTAAAAAATTTCTATGAATAGCAATTTCACCAAATTTGTCACCCTCATATTTTTGACAATATACTATTTCTTTTACTTCATCTGGTGATAACCATCCTTTTGAAACTGCAATCGAACCGCTTTTACGTTTATTTTTTGAATAATTAAAATGATAATAGCCACCCATTAATCCTGCAATAATGAAAAGGACAATGATTGCTACTATTGGCACTTCAGGTAAGATACCGCGAAATCCAAACATACCCAAACACACCAAAACAATTGCTAATATTACTTTTTCTTCCATCTCTCCCCTCCTTTATAAACGTTGAAAAGACAGACTTCTTATAATCGTTCTATCTTTTGTTGTTTTTCGAATTTAGCATCCTAATTGAAGAAAGGAGAAATTAATTGGGTAATACTTACAATCCATGTCTATAATCTTTGTCTATTTAACTCCCAACAGAAAGTTAGATGTCAAACAGTGGTAATCGAATTAACACAGGATGTAAAATTCTGAAGTTTATATTATAATGGAATAGATAAAAATTAGCTTTGAAGATTATACAGGAGGGGAACGGGCTAAAAATTTAAAGGTTAAAATATAAGGTGTGAATACATTTTTAGCTGTTATAATTGTAGTAATAAACCGAGCATTTGAAGGGACTTGATATATATCGCAAGATAAAAAATCTGAATTATCATCAACAGTTTTAAAAATAGGAGAATCATCTTGATAAATGCTACATTCATGATGATGATAATTAACAGGAAGAATAGAAACAAGAAAGATAAAGGCAAAAAATATAGATAACCGTTTCAATTTCAAAACTTCCTCGTTTAAAAAGATGCTATAGGCAGGAGTTTCCAATAAAAATAAACGAAATTTCGTCAATTTCATTTTAATATAGAGCATTTCAAGGAGTCAACACCCAAGATTATACTATTCAATACGTATCAAAAATACCAATATGAACTTTGTAATTTGGATGGATTGGGTGAAAAGAGGGTTTCAACGGTTTAATAGATTAACAAAAGAGTGAGATCTGAGGCTTGTTTTCTTGTTCTCTAATCCAACCTTTTTTCGCTCCAGAAAAAATGTGAGGCAGCCTAAATTACATATTTCTTGCCATTATGTAGACTTTTGTCTGAGTTGTGCAAGAAGTCCAGATATCTAATGATTCCATATTAATGTGATACTAATAACCTATCTATAACTCCATTTCAGATTATTAATGAAAATCTGGTCATTTCCTATACACTATATATTGTGTACCCTTGTTTCGATCCAAGCCGGTTTAAAATTTACGATGCACTGCAATTTAATTTCCCATTTAATTCAGTGACGATGACGACCTAATCTCTTTTAATAAATCTGATTCGTGCGATTCCAGTTAGGGACACAAAATATCTCACGACGGGATTTCTTCTCTATTATACATAGCGTGTTTTCCTAAGCGAACAAATTGTTCATTGGCTTTTTTTCGAACATTCAAATTATAACATCTTAATGGGTTTTGGTGTACCAGTACTTCAATAGAACATCGATTGCAATTAGAACAGAGAATGGGATTTTGGTCGCTTTTTTCCATCTCATTCACTAGGTTTGGCTGGCAGATGAAAGGCCTGCTCATGGAAATGAAATCCGCCTGCCCACTCTCAAGCACCCTTTCCATTGTAGACCGAGATCGTATTCCACCTACAGCAATTACGGGGGACTTGACGACACTCTTTACGGCAGCCGCTTCCGACAGGAAAAATGCTTCTTTGAATCGAACTTGATTTCGAATGGACTTTATCTTTATTTTAAGGACGGCCCGCTCGACGAAGCCGCGGTTTCGCATGAGCAAGTCTATCGGTATATCACCTCTAATTGCAATCAACCCAACCTCGCCTATTCCACCGCTCACCTCAATAGCATCTATCCCGAGTTCATCAAGTTTGCTGCAAACAATTTTCGTTTCGTCAATAGTTATTCCTCTTTTAACGTAGTCCTCGCCATTAATTTTAACAAGAATCGGATAATTATTACCAGTGATTGAACGAACGAGCTTGTATATTTCTGTGAGAAATAGCATGCGATTTTCAATACTGCCACCCCACTTATCCCGACGACGATTCGTATATGCGGACAGAAACTGGTTAACTAAGTAACCGTGAGCTGCATGGATTTGGACACCATCGAATCCAGCTTCTTTCACCCGACGGGCAGCATCGCCAAAAGCGACGATAATCTGTTCGATTTCTTTCTGTTTCATCTGCCGTGGCTTAACTTTTGTGCGCTTGTCTCGTACCGGAGAGGGACCTAAGGGGGTTTGACCTATGACTTTTGGATCGGATTGACGTCCACAGTGATTCAACTGAGCTACTATTTTTGCACCATGCTTATGAACAACTTCCACAAGAGCCTGTAGATCTGCCATTATTTCATCGTTATCAACAACGATGCAGCGATGTGCTTGGAGTCCATCAGCACGCACATAGTAACCTCCAGGTACAATTAAACCAACGCCTCCTCTTGCCAAACGAGAATAGAGACTGATGTATGACTTCGAAAGTCGACCTTTATTGGCAGCCAATAGTTCTCTTGTTGCCGATCGAATGAGTCTGTTTTTTAATGTCATTAAGCCAATATTTCCCGGCGTAAAAAGTATAGACACTTCTCACCTTCACATAATAATCTTCGAAAGCTTACTCCAATTTTTCAACATTAAGAGACACAGGCAATAAAAATACAAAACCCCTCAATTCATTTTGGCGAAAAGAAGGGCTTTGTTGTATTCCATAACCATGGGAACGGTTCCCGGTATTTAACATTGTATAGTGACTGATATGTTTGGTAAATCACTATTTGACCCTAAATAAAAAAATTAAAAAAATCAATGCTGAATACATCTTTTCGTATTGTCCGGGCGAATTTTCCATGGCCATCGTAAAAACAAATCCCACGATACCCCTCACGATTGTACTGGCCAAGGATAGAGATCATGATTATATTGAACCTTTTAAAATAAGAATGTTACAATCGTTCTCGGTTTTGTTTACGCTAAATTAGTATTGAAGCGTCTACCAACGAATTAAACCAGATGCCGGTTTTAGCGGAACGGTGATACAAAGGAAAATCAACTATGGTATATCCTAAACACGTCTTCATTACGGAAGTCGGCCCGCGTGACGGGCTGCAAATGGAAAAGCAGGTGCTGTCCACTGATCAGAAAACACGACTGATTAACGGCTTGGTGAAAGCCGGGGTAAGTGCCGTTCAAGTGGCCTCTTTTGTTCATCCCGGAAAGGTTCCGCAAATGGCTGATGCCGAAGCTGTAATTGATGCTTTGCCGCCAACGGATACGGTAGAGTTTAGCGCTTTGACCCTCAATCGCAAGGGGATGGAACGCGCCTGTCGTACTCCGATTCAGTGGATTGAAGTGTCGATTTCGGCCAGTGAAGAGCAAAGCCTAAGCAACAGCGGCATGTCGGTTGACGAGGCTCTGGAAGAAGCAGCCGCTATGATTGATTTAGCCCGGCAGGAAGGCCGCAAAGTACGCGGCAGCATTCAGTGCAGCTTTGGATGTGTGCATGAATGCGAAATCGCAGTGTCTCAAGTACAGCGCCTGGCTGAGAGATTTTTGATAAAAGGCGTGGACCGGCTTATACTGGCGGATACCACAGGGATGGCCACACCACCGGCCGTGCGACAAAATCTGGCGGCAATTTTGCCGTTGGCAGGTGATGTTCCGGTTGGGCTGCACTTGCATGACACCCGTGGTATGGGCTTGGTCAATCTGATGACCGCACTAAAAATGGGGATTGCATATTTTGACACCTCACTGGGGGGCTTGGGTGGATGCCCCTTTGTTGCCGGTGCAGCAGGAAATATAGCCACCGAGGACACCATCCATTTGCTAAACAGTCTAAATATTGCCACCGGAATTGATTATGTCAAGGTTGCTGCAGAATCGCGAATGCTGAGCCGTCTGCTGGGACGTGACCTTACAGGTAAAATGTACCGGCTGCTTTAATATTGAAAGATAGTCTATGCTAATAAAAGCATGCCGTAAAATAGATCGTATCACCTCAGATACCAATATTCCCAAAGAGTTAATACCCCTTCTCAAGATTTTTATAAAAAGATACTTGACATATGATAATTCATACTATATATTCCAATAAAAGAATATAAGGATCAGCCATGAAAACATTTATCAAAGTCATGAAAGCCCTTTCCGATCCCAACAGGGTGAAGATTGTGAAGCTGCTGCAGCAAAAAATGATGTGCGTCTGCGAACTTCGGTCAGCCTTGAAAATTTCCCAGCCGAGTGTCTCCAAGCACCTTAAAATACTTGAAGAAGCTGGGCTTGTCGATTATCAGAAAGATGGCCTGTGGGTGAACTATTATCTTTCTGACGGCCTTCACAACCCCTATGCCGCCAGTCTGCTGGGGAACATAAAACACTGGCTGAACGATGATCCTCAAGTTGCCGATATGGTTAAAAGATCGCCGTTTTTGAACCGGGAAGAAATATGTAAATCGTAATTTTTTTTGATTTTTATATATAGCTAAATAAGCATATTATTATTTATTAAAAGCGCAGATGACCACAAATTTCCATGATTCTCAAGTCAAAAAAAGTTATCTGTGTAAATTTGATGGCCCCAGAGGTCAAAAAGATCTTACTGGGATGCCTTAACTTTATAAATAGTGTCCATCCATAAATTAGGATTTTTGTTCAAGATCAAGACATGCGAAAAAAATAACCACAGGCATATAATTGATATTTCGAGGATTATTTTTTGAGCATAACGCAGAGACTTGTCCGCCTCTGGTGGATTGGCCAAAAAGACAATTTATGGATGGACACTACAGGAGAATAAACGATGTCCAACGCAACCCTAGCCCAAAAATCACCAACAACGGTGAAAGAATCTGAAAAAATTGAAAAAGAAGTCGAACCAAGTCTCATCGACTGGAAAACCATTTGGAAGCCGCTGAGCGTCATCGTCGGCATTTTTATAATCTTTTTCTGGCTTCCGGTGGGCAACACCCGCTTTAACGGGGCTGTGATCGAATCGCTGGCACTGGCCAAGTGGTATGCCCAGGAGCACGTGATTCTCTGCCTGGTTCCGGCCTTTTTCATTGCCGGTGCCATTGCCTGTTTCATATCCCAGGCAGCGGTCATGAAATACCTGGGCGCCGGTGCCAAAAAGGTCCTGGCCTATGGTGTCGCATCCGTATCCGGGTCCATTCTGGCGGTCTGCTCCTGTACGGTCCTGCCCCTTTTTGCAAGCATCTGGAAGCGGGGCGCAGGGCTCGGGCCGGCTATTGCCTTTCTTTATTCCGGTCCGGCCATCAATATTCTGGCTATTGTGCTGACCGCCCGGGTGCTCGGGCTTCCCATCGGTATCGCTCGAGCGGTGGGTGCCATAGCCTTTAGTATTATCATCGGCTTGATCATGCATTTTCTGTTTCGAAAAGAAGAGGCAGCCAAAGCCCAGGCAGCATTGCACATGCCCGAACCGGAAGTCGAACGGCCCTTGTGGCAGAATGTCGTCTATTTTGCGACCATGGTCTTTATTCTGATTTCAGCCACTTGGGGCAAATCCGCCGAACCCACGGGCCTTTGGCACGCCATTTACAGCATGAAGTGGATGATGACCGGTTTTTTTGCACTGATCCTGGGCGCACTTCTCGTTGCCTGGTTCAAAGTCAAGGCCTATAAAGTCGTTTTGGCCGGAGCTTCTGTTTTGGTCTTGGCGCTTCTTTTCCCGAACGAGCCGCTCATCGCTTTCTCAACAGGCATCATCGGGCTGGTATGGATGATCACCACTACCCGGGGAGAGACCGAAAACTGGTTCCTTTCAACTTGGGATTTCACCAAGCAAATCATGCCGCTGCTTTTCGCCGGTGTGCTGGTTGCGGGGCTGCTGTTGGGAAGACCCGGTTCAGAAGGACTTATCTCGTCGAAATGGGTGAGCAGTCTGGTAGGTGGAAACTCGATATGGGCAAACTTGTTTGCTTCTGTTTCCGGTGCATTCATGTATTTTGCCACACTTACGGAAGTACCGATTTTGCAAGGACTTCTCGGCTCAGGCATGGGCCAGGGCCCGGCACTGGCGCTGCTTCTTGCTGGTCCGGCTCTGAGTCTGCCGAACATGCTGGTGATTAGAAGTGTGATGGGCACCAAAAAGACTGTTGTTTTTGTTTCTTTAGTCATCATCATGGCCACCATTAGCGGGATGATATTCGGTAGTTTTTATGCTTAGACCGAGTAAAAGAATAAAAATGAGTTATCACGAAAGTACGAAAGAATAAAAACACGAAAAAATAACGAAAATATTTCGTGCGTTCTAAATTTCATGTTTTCGTAATTAAAAATTAAAAGAGGTGATATCATCATGTCAGAGGATAAAATAACACGAATAAATGTGGGCGGACATGCAACCGGGATCATCGGTTTGGCACCTATTTTAGAAGAAGTCGCAAGAGAATTTAAAAGTAGAACCGACGATGAAATCAAGGCCGAACTTTTAAACCAATTATCCCGAAAAAACTATATCAACAGCAGAACTAAGGATATGTACGGCCATGCATTTTTAAGAGAGTACAAAAAATTCGTCGGAGAACCTTTTGAAGACACCGAAGCCGGCGGACTGGAGATCAAAGTCCTTGGCCCTGGCTGTCCGCGTTGCGAAAAACTCGAGCAGGATCTCATGGCAATGATGGCCGAGCTCAATATCGCCGCCGATCTCGAACATGTCCGGGATCCAATAGACATCGCAAATTACGGCGTCATGGGATCGCCGGGATTGATCATCAACGGCGAAGTCAAAGCCGTCGGATCGGTTCCGCCACAAAAGAAACTCAAAGAATGGCTGATGGAAGCTGCAAAATCTTCTATCTGAACTGAGCTTTTCAAATGTTATAAAGGAAACAAAGAACGTTTATTTTAGACAAGATTAACAGAATCCTATAAAATCCTGTAGATCCTGTTTCAACAATGTGATAGAAAGGAGAAAAACATGGAAATTAAAGTACTGGGGCCTGGGTGCCCAAAGTGCAAGCAGACCGAACAGAATGTAAAGGATGCAGTTGCTGAAACCGGTATCGATGCCACGGTTGAGAAAGTAACCGATGTCATGGAGATTGCCGGCTACGGTGTTTTCGGAACCCCCTCTGTGATTATTGACGGTGAAGTAAAGAGCGTCGGAAAAATCCCCACGAAAGAAGATGTTAAATTATGGTTTAGAAAATAGCCGTTCCATTATTCAAAGTCTTAGGAAGGAGTAAAAAATGTCGCAACAGGTTCTGATTGCATTGGATGGATCTGAAATATCGTCAAAAATTGTCGAATTTGCTACAAAAATTCTTTCCAAAAGTTCGGTCGTTACCCTCTTCAGCGTCATTCCAAATGTGGACCTGTTATGCGAACTGGATCCGCCCTTTATAAAAGGCTTTGTTTCAGAAAAATATCCGGATTATTGCCAGACGATTCAAGACGAAAAAAGGAGACTTTTGGAAAACACTCTGCAAACCGGAAAACAAGTATTTTTGGGAGCCGGCTTTAAAGCAGAATCAATGTCAACAAAGATTAAAATAATGGAAAATGATGTCGCGTTGACCATTATAGAAGAAGCCCGTACCGGTTATGACCTGATTGTTTTGGGGCGGCGGGGTCATTCGGGTTTAAAAAAATTTCTAATGGGAAGCGTATCCCAGAAAGTACTTCATGCAGTTAAGGATATTTCAATCCTGATTGTTGAGTAGAAGCAGGTTTTCTGCACTCGGTTCAAGACGAAAACCACGAGCCTTTCATCAATGACTTTTCTGTTTATCTGCCGGCTTGATAAAATATAAACGACTGATTATTTTTGTTGACATTTGCTCATCGTTCCTGATACTACAATGTATCATAACCAAATAACAATTGCCATGACAACGAATGACCTAACCATATTGAATATTTACAGCATGATGTCCATGATGCGCAGCCGAGGTGCGCCCATGGATTGATCCTTTTAGATTTCCGATCGCTAAAGCCGTGGGTACCAAAAAACCCACGGCTTTTTTATTTTTTTAAAGGAACAATCATACAATGTTATTAATACCTTTTTCATCAAATATAAATATTGCCTTCATACATATCAGAACATGCCTATGGATAATGTCCGGGCTCTTAGAGGAGCCAGTTCATTGAAGCTTATCCTGCTTTCATTAATTTAATAGTATAGCAATTTCCTTTTTTGAACACAGATAGACACGGATAATCAAGATTCTTTGATTTCAAAATATAAATATTATCTGTGTATATCTTCGAAAATCTGTGTCCTATTTAACTTGATACTAATGAGGAGGTATGCCAATGGCCAAAAGCATAGAAGAAATAAATGCCAAAATCCGATCCGGCAAGGTGGTGGTGTTCACTGCTGAAGAGATTATCGATGTGGCCCGGGAAAAAGGGATCAAACAAGCTTTTCGAGAGGTGGATATCGTTACCACCGGGACCTTTAGTCCCATGTGTTCTTCAGGCGCTTTTCTCAACATCAAACAGCCTAAAGAAAAGATGAAGTTCGGCGGCGGATTCGCCACGCTTAACAACGTACCGGCGTATGCCGGTTTGGCGGCTGCCGACATCTACATAGGAGCAACGGCAATTCCCGACGGTGATCCACGTAACAGCAACGGTAGAGCAGGAAAGTACCGGTATGGCGGCGCGCACGTTATCGAAGATTTGGTTGCCGGAAAAAAAGTCCTGCTTAAGGGCGGCGCTTATGGTACAGACTGTTATCCACTGAAAAGCCGTGAACAGATGGTCGGGCTGGAAGATATGAACGATGCGTTTTTGTTCAACCCGAGAAACTGCTATCAGAACTATAATGTTGCTGTAAACCTTTCCAATAAACCCATATATACCTATATGGGCAAACTCAAACCTAAGCTGGGAAATGCCTATTATTGCAGTGCCGGTCAACTGTCACCCCTGTTTAATGACCCGTATTTTCGAACCATCGGTATCGGCACCCGGGTATTTTTTTGTGGTGCCGAAGGGTATGTTGCCTGGCCCGGAACCCAACACAACCCCAATGCGCCGCGGTATCAAAATGGCACTCCGCAAACTCCGGCCGGGACTGTTGCTCTGATCGGGGATATGCGACAGATGAGCACCGAATGGCTTAGAGCAGTTTCCTTTACAGGATACGGTGTGACACTAAGCGTCGCCGTTGGAGTCCCCATTCCTATTATAGATGAAGACATATTGCATTCGGTTGCCGTTACCGACGCCCAGCTTAAAGCACCGGTGGTGGATTACAGTGAATTCTATCCCACCGGTCAAGGGGAGGCAAAACTGGGTGAAGTCACCTATGAGGAACTGAAATCCGGAAGCATCCGTATTAAAAATCAGGATGTTCCCACCGGGTCTTTTTCAAGCTATACTCTGGCCAGAAAGGTGGCCCATCATCTCAAACAGCTTATTCAGGATGGAAGCTTTTTGCTGACCCAATTCCAGTCACCGCTTCCAGGCGCTGTCATAAAAAAGGAGGCCGCAGCATGAAACATATGAAACTTGTTTTTATTTTTCCGGAAAACATTGTTGAAGAGCCTATAACCTACAACCTGATTTCCGAATACGGCATCCGGGTTAATATTCTGCGCGCCAGCATCGATCCTGGAAAGCAAGGCCAAATGGTTGTTGAATTAAGCGGCGAGGAAGTCCAGATTTCGCAAGGCCTGAATTATCTTGAAAATGCCGGCGTACTGGTCACCCCTTTGGCCCAGAAAATTCAACACCTCGAAGATCGATGCACCGGATGTACGGCCTGTGTGCCCCATTGCCCGACTCAGGCGTTGGACGTTGATCGAAAGTCCTGGAATGTATCCTTTGATCCTGAAAAGTGTATTGTCTGCTTCTCCTGCCTGGAAACCTGTGTTTATCATGCCATGTCAGTAG
>Ga0316585_10000387_pt1 | contig 10244 bp, 10 predicted proteins | sample S_170502SCrBrC_D_FD_204517 | JGI IMG/M metagenome (GOLD analysis project Ga0316585, IMG submission 204517) | Rhizosphere microbial communities from salt marsh grasses in Alabama, United States - S_170502SCrBrC | ecosystem: Host-associated > Plants > Roots > Rhizosphere | place: USA: Alabama...
GCCCGGCGGCGTTCTGGTACGGGCCGGCCACACGGAGGCGGGCTCTGACCTGACGCGGTTGGCGGGCTTCGAGCCCGCGGCGGTCATCGTGGAGATCCTGAACGAGGACGGCAGCATGGCCCGCCGCTCGGACCTGGAGGTCTTCGCCGAGACCCATGGGCTCAAGATCGGAACCATCGCCGATCTCATCCACTACCGGGTGCGCCATGAGAAGGCGGTCATCCGGGAGTGCGAATGCGAGCTCCCGACCGAGCTCGGAACCTTTCGGCTCCTGGCCTACCGGGACACCATCGACAACGAGATGCATCTGGCGCTGGTTCAGGGAGACATCAGCCCGGAGCGACCGACCCTGGTCCGTGTGCACCTGCAGAACACGCTATGCGACCTGTTCGCGACCCGCCATCCCGCCTGCGGCTGGCCCCTGTCGGACGTGATGCGGCAGGTGGCGGAGGCCGGGGAGGGGGTGATCGTGGTGCTGCGAAACCGGGACTCCGCCCAGGATCTTCTGGTCCGGGTCAAGGACCTCCAGCTCCACGATACGGAGGACCGGGTGCCCCCCCGGCGTCGGCAGGATCGCAGCGAGCTTCGCACCTACGGCATCGGGGCCCAGATCCTGGCGGACCTCGGGGTGCGCAAGATGCGCGTCATGAGCGCCCCCAGGGCGATGCACGGCATCTCGGGCTTCGACCTCGAGATCGTGGAGTACGTGGGCGGGGAGAGATCGTCGTCCGCTGCGGACCAAAAATAACCAAGCGAAACCTTTGGGAGAAACCAGAGCCGTGAGTATCAAGACCGTCGAGGGGGCGCTTCACGCCGACAAGGCCCGTTTCTGTCTGGTGGTGTCGCGTTGGAACAGCTTCATCGTCGAGAGTCTCGAGAAGGGTGCGGTGGATGCCCTGCTGCGCCATGGGGCCGATGAGAAGGACCTGACCATCGTGCGGGTGCCCGGCGCCTTCGAGATGCCTTTGGCCATCGAGCGCGTCGCCAGGAAGGGCGGGCACGACGCCATCATCGCCCTGGGGGCCGTGATCCGCGGCGGGACCCCGCACTTCGAGTACGTGGCGGGGGAGTGCGTCAAGGGCATGGCCCATGTCAGCCTCAAGCACGGGATCCCCGTGGCCTTCGGGGTGCTCACGGTGGACAGCATCGAGCAGGCCGTGGAGCGCGCCGGAACCAAGGCGGGGAACAAGGGGGCCGAGGCCGCCCTGTCCGCCCTGGAGATGGTGGACCTGCTGCGCCGGCTGGATTGATCCGGGCACGATCGTGTCAGACACCCGGGGAAGGGACGAGCGGGGAGGCGTGAGCCCTCGCAGCCAGGCGCGTCGCTACGCGGTCCTCGCGCTGTATCAATGGGGTCTGACCGGGGAGGTGACCGCCTCCATCAAGCGCCACATGCTGGAGGACCCCGAGTGGCTGGACGCCCTCGCCGGCTCGCTCAATGGCGCGGAGGATGATGCGCCGCCCGATCCCAGACGTCGCTTCCGGTTCAATCAGGAGCTGTTCGACGAGCTGCTCAGGGGCGTTCCGGCCCGGGTCGCGGAGATCGATGCGGCCCTGGCGGCCGTCCTGGACCGCCCGATCAGTCAGGTCGACCCGGTGGAGCTCGCCATCCTTCGGCTCGGCGCCTATGAGATCCTCTTCTCCCCCGCTATCCCCAGCGGCGTGGCCATCAACGAGGCGGTGGAGCTGACCAAGCTCCTCGGCTCCCATGAGGGCCACCGCTATGTCAACGGCGTCCTGGACAAGGTCGCCCGGCGCGCCGCATCGGCACGGGCCCCGACTCCCTGACCCCGGGTGCGTGTCGCCGGCGCGGCGCGTGCTCGGCCCAGGCGCGGCATCCAGCCCTCCAGTCGTGACCGAGTTCGACCTGATCCGGACCTACCTCGCCGACCTGGGTCCTCCCAGGGGCGACGTGGCGCTCGGGGTCGGCGACGATTGCGCCCTGCTGCGGGTCCCAATCGGCCAGCAGCTTGCGGTCAGCATCGATACCCTCGTCGGCGGGACCCACTTCTTGCCGGACTGCGATCCGGAGGCGCTGGGGCACAAGGCCCTCGCCGTGGGATTGAGCGATCTCGCCGCCATGGGGGCCGAGCCCGCCTGGGCGACCCTGGCCCTGACCCTGCCCGCCGAGCTGGTTGCCCGCACTCCGGACTGGGTCGCCGCCTTCGCCCGGGGCTTTGGGGTGCTGGCGCGGACCCATGGGGTGCGACTGGTGGGGGGAGATACCACCCGCGGGCCCCTGTCGGTGACCGTCCAGGTGCACGGGTTGGTCCCCGAGGGTGTCGCCATCCGGCGCTCCGGTGCGCGTCCCGGGGATTCGGTGTACGTCAGCGGGACCCTGGGGGACGCGGGTCTCGCCCTTCGGCGGATCCTGGGGGGCGGCTCGGTCGATGAGTCCCTGTGCCGTCGCCTGGAGCGACCGGTGCCCCGGGTCGCGCTGGGGGTGGCCCTGAGGGGGGTGGCGAGCGCCATGATCGACCTGTCCGATGGCCTGGCGGCAGACCTGGGGCACATCCTGGAGTCGAGCCGCGCCGGCGCCGAGCTGTGGCTGGGCTCCCTGCCCCTGTCCCCGGCGGTGGCGCAGGCAGTGGGCTTGGACGCCGATTGGACCCTGCCAATGGCCTCGGGGGACGACTACGAGCTGTGCTTCTGTCTCCCGCCGGAGCGGTCCGCGGGGGTGCCGGCGCTGGCGGAGCGCGTTGGTTGCGCCCTGACCCGGATCGGGCGGATTCGCGAGGAGCCGGGGCTGACGTGCCTCGGTCCCGGTGGCGAGCCGATCCGACTCGCCCGTGCCGGGTTCGATCACTTCCCCGGGGTCGGAGACTGAATTGCCTTCCCGACCCCTATCCGGCTTCCAGCCCCGGCGCCTGCACCATTGGATCGCCTTCGGGTTGGGGTCCGGCCTCGCCCCGTGGGCGCCCGGCACCTTTGGCACCCTGGCGGCCGTTCCGCTCTACTGGCTGCTGAGCCCGCTCGCCCCGGTTGTTTACCTCGGGGTCGTGGCGCTCCTCTTCGGTCTCGGCGTCTGGGCCTGCGGGCGAACGGCGCGGGAGCTGGGGGGCCACGACCCGGGGGCGATCGTCTGGGACGAGGTGGTGGGCTACCTGGTAGCCATGACCTTCGCCCCGGTCGGTTGGCCCTGGGTCCTGGCGGGACTCCTGCTGTTTCGGCTCTTCGACATCTGGAAGCCGTGGCCCATCCGCTGGCTCGACCGGCGGGTGCGGGGTGGGCTCGGGATCATGCTGGACGATCTGGCCGCCGGGGTCCTCGCGGGGCTCGTACTTTGGGTGGCCGCGTCCGCGCTCGGCGGGGGCTGGAGCTGGAGCTGAGGGCCACCCCCCGGTCCTGGTTGGCGGCGGGGAGTGGGTTGATTGGCTCCACGATAGCGGCCATCATGCCGCGGCCTTTTCCCCTCTCTGTCCTCGGGTCGATAAAGAGGGCGCTCTGCGTCTCCTGAGGACCAACGCGGGTCACGGCCGTCGCCGCTGCGTGACCTCGGTCCGGAGGCGGATTAGAGGCCCACCTCACCTGAGCGGCTGCAAGCAGCGGCAGCTAGGCCGCTGACTTCGGCGTGCCGCCGCCGTGGGAACGAATTCTGGGGACACGGTTCCCTTTGAGAAGCCAACAAACGGGACCCAGACAGCATGCGCCACAGAAGCCGACGAGCCGCAATTCTCCTTTTCGTCGCCCTTCCCGGTATCGCTTCGGCGACGGATAGGGTCGCGGGAGACCGCCATACCTTTTCCACTCGCCGGGCGGGGTCACCGAGACCTGCGTGGCCCTCGCCAAGATGCCCGGGGGCGTCTATTCCGCCGAGGATCGGGCGCAAGAGCGCGCCCTCTGCGCCCTCGACATCTACGATGGGCGAGTCGCGGTTTGCCCGAAGCTCAAGAGCACGAGCCCCGGCACCTTCGTCTACGAGCTGACGCGGGGGCCGTTCGCGAAAGACCAGACCGGCTTCGAGGCCAAGGTCTGCCCGCGCGGCGATATCGTCGTCCCGGAGGCCGATGGCCCCCCCGCGGGCTTCAAGGTGACCATGAACGCCAAGGGCACCAGTGGGACCTTCGCGACCGCCTCCCTCCTCTACTACCACTTCGCCCGCTATCTCGATGCCTCCATCCAGGTCCCGGTCAGTGTCTACCGGAGCATCGACCGGAAGGCCCACGAGGAGCGCGTCACCCGCCGCGGTCTCGAGCTGTCCGCGGGAAAGAAGTCCCTGGCGATGAACCACGCGGCCTGGCAGGCCCTCGACGCCGCGGAGAAGGACCCCAAGACCTACCCAGAGGCCGATGAGCTCTTCACCGCCGACCGCACCCGCATCCATGGGGTGCTCCAGCACGTCCAGGGAAAGCGCTATGGTCCGGAGGTCAACGGGACGCGCAAGTCGGGCTGGGGCGAGGGCCAGAGCCGTGACTTCCAGGAGACGGCCCCCTTCCTCGCCCTGCGCAGCGAGAAGCCCCTCGAGGAGGCCATCGCGGAGGGGCTGTCCAAGGCCCAGCACGACCCGGCGCTGAAGAAGGAGATGGCCGATCGCGTCTCGAAGGAGCAGATGGCCTACTGGATGCGGGACCTCACCGAGATCACCCTGCTCGACTACATCTTCAGTCAGCAGGATCGCGTCGGCAACATCGACTACGTCCCCTACTGGCACTGGGCCGAGCACGGCAATTTGAAGCGCCAGCGGGCCGAGGGGACGAGCGCCCCCGCGTCGATCGCCGGCGGCAAGCCCCTGCTGATCAAGCGCACCTGGCTGAACGACAATGACGCGGGCGGCAAGCGCAAGTACGCCAATTTCACCAAGAAGACCGGCATGTTGGAGAAGGTCCGCCACTACAACCCCGAGACCTATCGCCGGCTCGTGGCCCTGGACAAGGACTTCAAGGGCAAAGGGAAGCTCTACGCCTATGTGAGGGACACCTTCGGGCTGACGGACGATCAGCTCGGGCAGGTCGTGACCAACACCCACCAGGCGGCGGACATCCTGCGTGGCAGCTGCCAGGCGGGCAAGCTGCACTTCGACCTGGACCCCGATGGGCTCCTGGCGACCGGCAAGCCGGTGGCCACGAAGATCGATTGCGCCAACCCGTGAAGATAACCGCGCCGTGAAGGCCCCGGTGAAACGGCGATTCGGGCGCCGAGCCCCCGTCTTCTGGCATGTCCTTGGCGTTTTCGCCTGCGCGACGCTGCTCCTCCTCGGCGGCCTCCGCCAGGCGGGCGCGGACGACCTGCTGGTGGCGGTGGTCTCCGACCTCAACGGGTCCTATGGCTCCGTCCGTTACGAGTCCAACGTGGACCGGGCCGTCGAGCGGATCCTGGCGCTTCGGCCCGACCTGGTCATCAGCACGGGCGACATGGTCGCCGGGCAGCGTCGGCCGCACCTCTCCCGGGGCGAGGTGGAGGCCATGTGGCGGTCCTTTCACGCCCACGTGAGCGATCCGCTCCGGGCCGCCGGCATCCCCCTCGCGGTCACGCCCGGCAACCACGACGCCTCGGCCTATGGCGGGTTCGAGTCGGAGCGGCGGATCTATGGGGAGCAGTGGGGGGCGCGAAAGCCCAGGCTGCGCTTCCTGGACGACGCCCACTATCCCTTCTATTACGCCTTCGCGGCGGGTGACGCGCTCTTCATCTCCCTGGACGCCACCCGGGTGGGGCATCTTCCCCCCGAGCAGCTCGGCTGGCTGAGGGACCTGCTGGCGCGGCGCGGGGGCGATTATGCCCAGCGCGTGGTCTTCAGCCACGTGCCCCTGTGGCCCTTCGCCGAGGGGCGGGAGCGGGACTTCATCGGCGATCCGGCCCTGGAGCGCGTACTGCGGCAAGGGGGCGTGGACCTCTATCTCAGCGGGCACCATCACGCCTTCTACCCCGGCCACCGGGAGGGGGTGCACTACGTGAGTCAGTCGTGCCTGGGCGCCGGCCCCCGCAGATTGATCGGGGCCGGGGATCGCTCCCCGCAAGGCTTCACCCTGCTCCAGCTCGATGGGCAGGGGCTGCGTATCGCCGCCCTGCAATCGCCCGACTTCAGACGCCCCATCGACTGGGACGGCCTGCCCGAGCGCATTGGTGCCGGGCCCGCGGAGCTGATTCGCGCCGACCTGGTCGACGGCGACCTGGACGGACTCGTGCTGGAATCGGGGCATCCCGGGTCCGTGCGGCGGGATGCCGGCCCCGAGTCAACCCTCCGCGATCGATAGGGCGTGCTCGATGACTGAACCCGCGGCCCGCAGCCCCCTCGAGCGGTTCCTCAATATCTTCACCGAGGTCCGGCACGGGGAGGCGATCTCGGCCCTCCTCCTCGCGCTCAACATCTTCCTGATCCTGACCGCCTACTACGTCCTCAAGCCGGTGCGCGAGGCTCTGATCCTGGCCGGGGGTGGTGCCGAGATCAAGAGCTATGCCGCGGCGGGCCAGGCGTTGCTGCTGCTCGCCGCCGTGCCCTTCTACGGCTGGTTGGCGAGCCGCGTGCCGCGGCGCGTGCTGATCAATGGGGTCACGCTCTTCTTCGCCGGCTGCCTTCTGGTGTTCTACGCCTTGGCGCAGATGCAGGTCCCCATCGGCGTGGTCTTCTTCCTCTGGGTCGGGATCTTCAACCTCATGGTGCCGGCGCAGTTCTGGGCCTTCGCCAACGACCTGTATACGCCCGAGGCCGGCAAGCGCCTGTTCGTCATCGTCGCCTTCGGGGCCTCCCTGGGCGCCGTGGCCGGCAGCTTCCTCGACGCGGAGCTCATCGCCCCCCTCGGCGTCTACCAACTCATGCTGGTGGCCGCCGGCATCCTGGCGCTGAGTCTGCTCATCACCAATGGGGTGGATCGCGTGGAGCGGCGCCGCTCGACCCCCGCGGTCGCGACGCGGGCCGAGGTCTCCGAGGACGAGCCCCTGCGGGAGGGCGACGCCTTCGCGTTGGTCTTCCGCAGCCGCTATCTGCTCCTGATCGCGCTGCTGATGCTGGTGCTCAACTGGGTCAACACGACAGGCGAGTACATCCTGGGGCGGACCGTGCTGTCGGCGGCGGAGCGGGCGATCGCGCAGGGCACCGCCCCTGGGCTTTCGACGGAGGAGTACGTCGGCGAGTTCTACGCCCAGTTCTTCACCGTGGTGAACCTGGCGGGGCTGCTGCTCCAGCTCTTCGTGGTGTCGCGCGTGCTGAAGTACCTCGGTGTCGGGGTCGCGATCATGATCCTCCCGATCATCGCCCTCGGGCGTTATCTGATCGCGGCCTTCTATCCGGTGCTGTCGATGGTCCGCTGGGCCAAGACGGCGGAGAACGCCACCGATTACTCCGTCCAGAACACGGTGCGCCAGGTGCTCTTCCTTCCGACCACACGCGAGCAGAAATACAAGGCCAAGCAGGCGATCGACACCTTTTTCGTACGGGCGGGCGACGTGCTCTCGGCGGTGCTCGTCTACGCGGGCACGACCTGGCTTGCCCTGTCGACCCAAGGCTTTGCACTGGTCAATGTCGTGCTGGTCGTCGTCTGGCTCGGCATCGCGCTCCTGATTGGCCGGCACTACAAGCGCCTGACAGATTCGCCCTCGTCGGGCGTCTGACGTTACGCTGATCCAGCATGAGGCCGATCCTCGCCTGGCTTGCGCGCACCAGCCTATCGGCCCGGATCCTCGCGGGTCTCGGCCTGGGCGTCTTCACCGGTCTCTTCTTCGGCGAGCCGGCGGCGGTCCTGCAGCCGCTGGCGGATATCTACATCCGGCTGATGCAGATGACGGTGCTGCCCTATCTGCTGATGGCCCTGATCATCGGCTTCGGCCAGATGGAGGCGGCGCAGGCGAAACAGCTGGCCTTGCGGGGTGGCGCGCTCTACCTGGTGACCGTGCTCCTGGCGTTTTCCGTCATCGCCGCGATGCCCGCCGCCTTCCCCAGCATGCAGACCGCCGCCTTCTTCAGCCACGCGCTCGCGGAGCCGCGGCAGCCGTTCTCGATAGCGGACCTCTATTTCACCGCGAACCCGTTCCACTCGCTCGCCAATGCCGTGGTGCCCGCGGTGGTCCTGTTCAGCTCGATGATCGGCATCGGACTCATCGGCCTGGAGGATAAGGAGTCGGTCCTCAAGGCCCTGCGGGTGTTCAATGCCTCCCTGGTGCGCATCACCAAGTTCGTCGTCGGACTCACGCCCATCGGCGTGTTCGCCATCGGGGCGGTGACCGCGGGCACAATGGCACCGGAGACCTTCGTCCGGCTCGAGGCCTATTTCGTCGTCCTGATCGCCGCGTCCCTGCTGCTCGCCTTCTGGATCCTGCCGCTCCTGGTCACCGCAATGACCCCCTTCACCTACGGGGAGGTGATACGCATCGCGCGCGAGGCACTGCTGACCGCCTTCGTGGCGAGCAACGCCTTCATCGTCCTGCCGATCCTGGTGGAGCGCACCAAGGCAATGCTGCGCGAGCGCGACCTGCTTACCCCGGAGAGCGACTCCGCTGCGGACATCCTGATGCCGATCCTGTTTAACTTCCCGAACGCGGGCCGGCTGCTGACCCTCTTGTTCATCCCCTTTGCCGCCTGGCTGGCGGGTAGCGCGCTGACGACGAGCGATTACTGGGTCCTGTTCGCCGCCGGTGTGCCGAGCTATTTCGCCAAGGCGCAGGTGGCACTGCCCTTTCTGATGGACTTGTTCGAGCTCCCCCACGACCTGTTTCAGCTCTACATCCCCACGACCATCCTCGGGGGCAAGTTCGACTCCCTGGTGACGGCGATGAGCCTGCTCACCTTCGCCCTGCTCGGCGCCGCGGCGATGGGGGGATTTCTGGTGTTGCGGCGCACGGCATTGCTCCGTGCCGGCATCGGGATCGTCGCCGGGATCGCCACCACCGTGCTGGGGGTCCAGCTGTTGCTGGCCTCGATGATCGACACGGGGTATCACAAGGACGAGGCCCTCAGGCGGATGCACCTGGCGCGGCATACGGCAGAGACCATCGTGCACAGGGACCGATCCCAGGTTCCATCCGACCAAGCGACGATCGAGCGCATCCGGGAGCGGGGCACGCTTCGGATTGGCTACGCGCCCTCCAACCTGCCCTTCAGCTTCTTCAATGCCGAGGGCCAGCTGGTCGGGTTCGACGTTGAGCTCGCGGTCGCACTCGCTGAGGCACTCGGGGTGAAGGCCGAGCTCGTCCCCGTTGAATGGGACGAGCTCGCCACGGTGATCGCGGAAGGGCTGATCGACCTGATGCCGGGCGTCTGGTACCGGCCCTACTGGTTCTCCTCCCTGCGGCTCAGCGAGCCCTACCACTACGAGACGATGGGGATCGCCGTCCGTGACGAGCGCCGGCATGAGTTCGTGAGCATCGAGGCCCTGCGCCGCAGCGAGGGGCTCAGGATCGGCATCCCGCTCGACCGGTCACAGGTCGCGTCCAGCATCGCCCGCTACTTCGGCAACGCGCCCGTGGAGCTCGTGCCGCTGCCCTCGGCCGTTCCATTCTTCGACGGGCGGCACCCGGATCTCGACGGTTACCTGATGCCCGCCGAGGGCGCCTCCGCCTGGACGCTGCTGCACCCGGAGCTCACCGTTGTCGTGCCGCAGCCAGATCCCGTGAAGATCCCCACGGCGTTCGGTCTGCCCCTGGGGGCGCGCGACCTGGCTGAGGCCGTCGACGAATGGGTCATTTTCGCGACCAGCGAAGGTGCGGTGAAGCGCGCCTACGACTATTGGGTGCTCGGACAGGGGGCCGAGGACACGGGACCGCGCTGGTCGATCCTGCGCAACGTGCTGGGCTGGGCGCCCTGACCCGGGCGCCCTGGGATCATCGCCGTGGCCCCGGGGGGCAGGTCACCTGGGGCAGATCTGGCGCTGCTGCTCGGCGCTGATCTTGAGGGCCGGATCCACCCGGAAGTGGGAGAGCTTTCCGTCGATCCACTTGTCGCAGCCGCCGCCGGAGCAGGGGGCATTGTTGCGCGCCTTGTCCCAATAGGCCTTGGCCTTGCTCTCAGGCCATCCGCAGAATTGCATGAGGGCCATTGCCGACACCGCCCCCCGATGAATGAACGCCCCACATGCAATGGACTAGGATCGGTCCCTTGCTCGGGCTCTCGATGACCGAGTGGATCTCGCGCATGATGTCTCGCGCGTTCCCGGACGAGCCCTTCGCGTAGTCCATGGTATGGGATCCGCAGCTCGTCTTGCCGAATTGCGTCTTGGAGCCGAAATCGACATAACCCTAGAAACGGCAGTTTGACCTTGCCTTCAGACTCGTAACTGGCGGAAATACCAGGGCATGGAGGCGCCTATGAGCAATCA
>Ga0316585_10000388_pt1 | contig 10243 bp, 11 predicted proteins | sample S_170502SCrBrC_D_FD_204517 | JGI IMG/M metagenome (GOLD analysis project Ga0316585, IMG submission 204517) | Rhizosphere microbial communities from salt marsh grasses in Alabama, United States - S_170502SCrBrC | ecosystem: Host-associated > Plants > Roots > Rhizosphere | place: USA: Alabama...
AATTGACAATGATCTCATTCAGGATTTACTTGACTTGACAACCACCAATTATGTTATCTATAGTTTTACCAGGGTTTGAATAGTCTCAATATATCTGAAACCATTTCTGAAAATCCCGAATACAACATATGGTATCCGCTCTACCTTTCCAATTAACTGTAAAAATATGGATTTTTTGCTGATTTATTATATGTATAAGAATACTTAATATTCGCACGAACTTTCTTACGGGAAATACCTTAATTTTAGAATACCGTTATTATTGTTAAACGTGATGTGGTTTAACAATAATGCAAGTATTCATGACTTAAAATTTGGTGGCAGCGGATTATTGAAGAGGCAAAAAACTGAACTTATAAGATATTTGATGCTCTACCATGCTTCCAATCATATGATAGTACGATAGACTCCCAGCCAAATAAGCAGATTCCCACTTGAGGCAATGCCGATAAATGCTTGATGAACCTGATGAGAAATCAAATGAAGATCTTATGGGCAGTGTCAGGCTCGGTAACAGGCATGCTTTTGAAGTGCTGATAAACCGTCATCAACGATCAGTTCTAAATTTCATTTTCCGATTCCTTGGAAATCGTACAGATGCCGAAGATCTCACTCAAGAGGTATTTTTAAGAGTATGGAAAGCAGCGGGGACCTACAAGCCCGATGCTAAATTCACGACATGGTTATATCGTATCGCTACAAATCTTTGTATTAATAGACAACATGCAATCCGCATCAGAAGGTTGTTTGTTCAGTCTCACATTCAAGAACAGATACAGAATTCAAAAGACTCATCCATCATCGGTGAAAGTGCTGGGATTTTAAGCCCCGAAGAACGCCTCATTGATTCTGAACAGTCGGTCCGATTATTAAATGCACTCAATGAGTTGCCTACCAGCCAGCGAGTCGCCATTGTTTTAAGAATTTACGACGAGATGTCCTATCAGGAAATTGCTCAAATCATGGACCGTTCGGTATCGTCGGTCGATTCTCTGCTCATTCGCGCCAAAAAAAATCTTCATAGAAAACTGGTTGAAAAAAAATAAAAGCGCAGATTTTAGGAACTTCACCTGTTTAAGAAAATTGAATAGGGAACGTTATTCCATTGCTATGCTATCAGAAGGGTCGCCATGAAAACTTGCCAAAATATCAGAAAAAACCTGTCAGCCTATCAAGATGGTGAAGTCGGAACGGCTGAAAAAGATGTCATCGAAGCCCATCTTCGCAGCTGTAAAGCCTGCGCGAATCAACATGAGGCGTTGCTGAAGGCCTATCGAATGCTTAAGAGCTTGCCTGCGATCGAGCCCACCCCTGAATTTTCACGACAGATAATGGACCGTGCGACAAGAGTGCAGGAAGCGTTTTGGGTTCGATCCTTGGGCCAGGCTTTGCGTTTGTTGCCCACACCTTCGGCCATAGTCGCGGCGGCCGTAGTTGGTCTTTTGCTTGGCACGTTGTCGGGCAACTTTTTGACAAAAAGGCAATTCCGTCCCGCTTGGACGTTGTCTGCCTTTCATTCAGACCAGGCGCTTACCCTTGCGTCCGTTAGGGCCTTTGATGCAACCCCGCCGGGATCTTTTGCCGAAGGCTATCTGCAATTGGCCGGCCAAAACCCGGAGAGAAGCTATGAAAAATAGATGGATTGTAATGATTTTGGTTTTATCCCTTGCGATGAATGCAGCGGTCCTGGCAGTTGTCGGATACAACTACTATAGCAACAGAAGCCAGCCAATTACAAAAGTTGGTCATTTATCTGAAAGAAATCATCATTTTTACGAGGTGCTGATGCTCACACCTGCGCAACTAGCAAAAATGAACCCCATGGCGGCAACGTTCCATGAAAGATTAAAACACTTTCATTCCGAAATGGAGAAGAAAAAAGATGCCATGATAAGGCTTTTGGGAGGTGAAGATGTTGCACCAGCCCGGATCGAAGCTCTGCGGATGGAGATGGCCGATATTCAGGATAACATTCAAAAAACAGTGATTGCCCACGTGCTTGATGTCAAGAAAATTCTGAATTCCAGCCAGCGGGAACAATTCTTCGACCTGCTGCGCAGAAGCATGACCCAAGAACACGGTATGTTCGTAAGCGCAGGAGAATAATAATGGATTTGCGCTATGTGGTTAAAGAATTATGGTATCGCAAACGAAGAACACTTACAGCAACGATCGGTCTGGCCGTGGGCATGGCCATTTTGATCATCATGAATGCCCTATCATCGGCATACACCGAAGCCGCCCGCATGCCGCTTAAGGAAATCGGTGCGGACATCACTGTACAACGTGCCGGCGATGTCCCTGAAGACCTTACCGGACCGGTCTTTGCGTGTTCTGCAGTCACCATTCGGAAAAATGATATCGATCAAATTCGAACGCTGCCAGGAGTTCAGGGGTTTGCCCAGGCACTTTTAGTCTGGGTTTTTGATGCCGACCGATTTACCATCGTATTGGGACTTGATCCATCAAACCCCGCCGGACCCGGTGTTTTGCGGTCACAGGTAACTGACGGGAAATTTCTGGAAAAGGGTAAAAAACAAGCCCTTGTCGAGGCTTCTTTTGCGAAGAATTTTAACCTCAAAACCGGAGACACGGTAATGGTAGCCGGTAAAGCCTATCCTGTGGCAGGTATCGTAGACGCATCCCGAGCGACCAAAATCGCTGTCGCCCATATTTATCTTCCATTGGAAGAAGCCCAGAAAATGGCAGCTGCATCTAAACAGGTGCAGGCTGTTTCACCATTTGATAAGGATGATGCGAACATTCTATTTATCAAAGCAGCACCCGGGCAAATTGATGATCTTGCCCATTCCATCAAAGATATCTTGGGTGACAAGGCCAGTGTGGCGACTCCGGCCTCCTTTTTGAAGCAATTGGGCAGTCTATTCGCGCTATCTGACAAGTTTTCTATGGTCACTTCATTGATTGCCGTCCTCGTAACCCTCTTAATTGTTTTAAAGACCATGGCGGCGAACCTTACTGAACGGGCCGGGGAAATCGGCATCTTGAAGGCAATCGGATGGTCCAACGGCAATGTGGTCAGCCAGATTGTGGGAGAATCGACCCTCCAATGTTTTATCGGTGGTATTCTGGGACTTCTATTTGCAATTTTGGCTGCATCGGCACTGGGGTTTATGCACGTCAGCATTCCCATCCCGTGGGAAATGAGCCCCACCCCTCATTTCCTTCCAGGTGGCGGGGACCCGGTTTTTAGAACGCTTCGATTGCCTGTTCATATATCATGGCAAATGGCTGCATTCGCTATCATATTATCCACTCTTATCGGTTCTGTAATCGGCGCTTTTTTGAGCCGTCGCATTGCTTGCATAAAACCTTCGGAGGTACTCCGATATGAATAATCACAATATCATTTCAGCAACGGACTTGAACAAGAATTTCGACTCTCTCCAAGTGGTTAAAGATGTCAATCTTGATGTCAAAAAAGGGGGATTTGTTTCGATTGTAGGAAAATCCGGCAGCGGAAAGACAACCCTTTTATCCCTGCTTTCAGGGCTGGAGCGACCTTCATCGGGACGGGTTACTCTCAACGGTAGAGATATAACAGATTCATCTGAAAATGAACTGGCGCTGTTTCGTCGCGATACAGTGGGCTTTATTTTCCAGTCATTTCATCTGATTCCGACTTTGTCTGCTTGGGAGAATGTGGCGCTGCCCCTTTTCCCGATAAAAATACACATAGAAAAACGAAAGGAAAGGGCGCTGGAACTGCTCCGGCAAATGGAGATGGAACATCGCGCGGATCACCGACCCTCAATGCTATCGGGTGGAGAAAAACAACGGGTGGCCATTGCTCGTGCGCTGATCAACAATCCCAAGATCATTTTTGCCGATGAGCCTACCGGAAACCTGGATTCAGCTACCGGTGAGGCAATTATGGATATTTTAAAGTCTCTTCATGCGGACAAGGGATTGTCTCTTGTGATGGTTACCCACGATTTGGACCTGGCCGAATCATCGGATCGGATAGTGCGCATGCTGGATGGGGAGGTTTTATCATGAAAATGTTCTATTCTTTTTTTATCATAGGCATTGCTCTGATTATTGCACCGACAGCTTCCTTTTCAAAAGATACGGTGCAAATCGATGTCCTCTACATGAATCACGGCCCGCTGCAGCCAACCTTGAGAGAGCTTCGTACTCTTTTTCCGGAATACGGAGATAAATTGACTGTCTCCTGGTACGATGCTGATAGCGATGAGGGGAAGCGCTTTAAATCTAAAATGGGAATAAGCCATCATACACCGCTTGTGATTTGGGTTGACGGCCGATCCGAACTGATGAGTAACGGTCGCACAATAAAATTCGAAGGATTCCCAACCGGATCCGGCCCATCCTTTTTTCAAGGAAAATGGAAGCTGGAAGACCTGGCCAGCATACTTGATCGTGTGACCGGGAAGAATTGAGACATACCATGTATTATCGATATGTTATAAAGGAACTCCGGCACCGATCCAACAGGACCCTGGTGAACGTTTTCGGCATAGCAGTGGGGATAGCCCTGTTCGTTTCTATTAGCGCCGTGTCGGCTGCCTACAAAGATGCGGCCAGACAACCATTTAAAAATATCGGGGCGGATCTGATCGTTCAGCGTACGGAAAAACTGCAGACACAACCGGACAAGCGCATCAAATCCATGCGCGGCATACGTCTTCCCTTTTCAAACCAGCTCTTTGACGCACATGACCTGTCAGTGCTTCAAGGGATTGAGGGGATAGACGCCACCGCCCATGCACTTTTACTATGGGAATTTGCAGAAAAAGGCTTCAGAACAATAATGGGGGTCGATGCCGGACAGCCTTCTCTGGGTGCCATGAAGGTTCGAAATTGGCTTAAACAGGGGCGTTTTCCCGAAAAGCCTGGCGAAATCGCATTAGAAAAGCATTTTGCCAAGTTTCAGAAGATCGGGCCGAGAGATGCGTTTCAGATTGGCGGGCACACTTTCACCATCGTAGGCATTATTGAAATCAAAGAGGGAGCCCAGGTTTCAGCTGCCAACATTTACATGCCTATTGACAGTGCGCGAATGCTGCTTGCACGAAAACCTGATGCAACGAATTTGGTCTATTTGAGATTGAGTAACCCCTCAATGCTAAGCCAAGTCAAATCCCATCTCGCAGTACAAATAAAAGGGGTATCGATCAGCAGTTCCGATTCATTCCTTGAACTTATGGGTGGAGTTTCCATGATTTCAGAAAAATTTTCTTTAATTGCTTCTATGGTGGGGTTAATAGGCGCAGCACTGTTGATAATGAAAACCATGATTGCCAATCTGGTTGAGCGTTCCCATGAAATCGGCATTTTAAAGGCTGTTGGCTGGACTCAGCAGGAAATACAAAAACAGTTGACAGCCGAGGCATTTATTCAGACCCTTGTAGGAGGATTGTTGGGGATTCTGACAGGATATTTTATCTCCTTTTTACTGGGCTTTCTTTCTATTACAATACCGGTCCCGTGGGAACTCAACCCTCTCCCAGCTATGGCAAAAAAAGCCCAAGCGGTAAGTCAAGTTGTGAGACTTCCGATTTCTGTGTCCTTGCGTCTCGCTGCGACTGCCCTGGGATTATCGATGATAATCGGTTGGGTAATCGGTTATGTGACAGCACGGCGAACTTCGAAAATGAAACCCGTTGATATTTTACGACAGCCTTAGACACCCAGGACACCTCTTAATGGTTAAAGATAATTATCCTAATCATAACAATCTGTAGCCTTGAAATTCTCAATAATACTATGTGGTATGTTTTATCATCTTTTTAAATGTTCTCACAGCACCATATATTGTGGCTATTCCTTTTTAGTTAAAATCTGAGATACTTCCTACAGATTTGCACATTAAATGGCTTTTGGAATGTTTTGATACATACGTGTCAATAGAGGTTTTAATTCGCCTTCAGATTCTATCAAGTCAAGTATAGGTCAGGACAATTGAACGGATCTATTGTCTCTTTTCGTTTAAGATCAGGCAAGCGGTAATATATAATCCGCAAGTCTGGAGGATGTCTGCCGCAGATTTTGACTGAGTATCCTCGAGATTCCCTTGAGAATTGTTATGCCGATTTGAGGATAGTCTTTAAGAATCGTATCGAAACCCAGCTGGTTTAATGTAAGAAAGGAGGACCTTGTACGGGCTTTTGCCGTCGCCGATCTCGGGAAGCTATCAAGAATTGACATTTCACCAAAAGAACGCCCTTTTGGTAAAACTGAAATTACAATACTTTCTCCGGTTACAGATTTTTTTAGAACATCTATTACACCATCCAATACAAAGCAGATATAATCTCCTTTATCCCCTTCTTTAAAAAGGATTTCACCCTTATCGATCTCATAATAATTCATATGCTCTGCGACAATATTTAGCTGGTTTCCCTTGAGAGCATCAAATAATGGAAAGTCTATAAGGTAATTGATGATGTCTTTTCTCATCTTGTTTTCACGTATGGCGTTATTTTTTTTCATTTTTTATCACTAATTTGTTCGTTAAGAATTTAGAATCTTCGATTGAAAGTGAATTTATGGTTTCACCATTTCCATCGATTTCCTTGAATATAAATTTTTTGAAGCGATCCTCATTAATAGGTGTAGGTTTTTTATTTTCAATTTCAGGCTTTTTAGATACCTCTTTCTCATCATTATCATGAGGTTCGGATTGAGTGATTCTTTCGATAATATTGGAAATAATATCATCAATAATTGTTTCCCGTCTGGTATTTGCAGAGATACTGATCCTTTCCGGTGTGTTGGTTTCGGTACACTCCGACCGGTCAGAAATCATGCTTTGACGAAGCTGGTCCCCATAAACTCGAAGAACATTATTGATGTGATGGGCTGAGATTACCATTCATCCTGCCGGTGTATTAAATGGTTATTATTGGGATCACACTTGCTCAATTGGAAATGACCCACCTATTTTGCCCTGGTTAATTACAAATAATCGAGAGATGATCCTTATGATTTTATCGATGGTTAAAATAGTAAAAATGCAGCAAAAATTATACCAATCCGACAGATTTTCGTTTTGTTATGAATTCAAGATGTTATTAAAAACATTTCAAACAGACCATCTCCAAAACCGGTAAAATTTGCCATTCTTTTGCCATTTTTTGTCATTGGTTGCTGATTTTACCTGTTTATAGCGGTTCTAAATCCATAGAAATTAGGAAATAGGATCAGGGATCAGCGGGCAGAGATAAAGAAACGGGAAAGAGGAAAGAGGAAAAAATAAGCTCAAAGCTGAATGCTTAAAGCTGGAAGGAAAAAACTGGAGCAAGAATAAAGATGCGGTTAATTCGGGTTGGTTGTTCCTGTTCTTTCAAAATTCTTTATCCATTTATTGATACGATCCTCACCGTACGCTTTTTTCCACTCATCAAGGATGTTATCAATGGGGATATCCGAATAGGTTCCATGATAATTCAAATATTCCATGAACTGTTTTTTCTCCTGATTGAATTCATGGAAGATGGCGTCTTCTTGGCCGTTGAAGTCAAGGGGAATAACATGGTGTTTTTCGCACAATTCGATATTGAAGGTGGGGGTGGCCTTGATCCATTTTCCATTCAGATACAATTCTGTATATCCATGATAGACAAATAGGTCTGAACCGATAAACTCCAGAAGCTTCGGGGTGGCCAGGTGATTTTTAACCGTGGCAAAACCCACTCTGGAAGGAATGCCACAGGCCCTTGCCAGTGCACACAGGAGTCCGGCTTTGCTGACACAAAATCCCCGGCCGCTTTTGATGATATTGCTGGCACGATAATGCTCCGGAAGGTAGAAGGCATAATAAGGATCATACCAGATATTGTCTCGAACCGCGTAATAAAGCTTTACGGCTTTGGCTACAGGATCGCCGCCGGCATTTTTTACGGTTTGATTGGCATAGTCGACTACTATTGGATGATCACTGTCGATGATCGCTGTGGGTGATAGATATTGTTGATCCATAGAATTCATTGTCAAACCCCAAGATAATACGTGTTCACAGGGTTTTCTCCCCCCTTCACTCAGGTGTCTACGTGTCTAGTCATTTCAATAGCTTAGCATTGGGGGCATTCCTGCCCCCTCCGCGTTCTCCCGCGAAAAGCATGCGGGAGCCGCGGTTTCCCCCACTGCTAATTCATTGAAATGACGAAGCCACTCCGCCAATATCGTTACACGGGGAAGCAAACCCCGTGTAAATTAACTCCCAGATAAACCAGAACTAAAAATATTACCACCAAGGCATGAAGACACAAAGAGAATATTTTATAACCTTTTAGTGCCTTAGTGTCTTGCTGGCCATTATAACCGGCGTGAATCTCTTGTTTGTCAGATAAACGCCGGAGCAGACCAGAAGGGTACCGATGAACAGCGACAAGGTGATGGGCTCATCTAAAATTAAAAATGCCATCACCACGGCACTGATGGGAACAAAATTAATAAACAGGCTTGCCTTCATGGGTCCGATCTTTTTTATACCTTCATAATACCAGACAAATCCGATGACGGTTCCGAAGAACCCAAGATAAAACATGCTCGCCCAGTCTACAAGGTGATAATAGCGAAAATTATGCATAGCACCTTCAAAAAAGGCCGGGAAAAGTAAGAAAAATGCTCCGATCACCGAGGAATAGGATACCGCTGCCAAAGGTGACAAACCGTCCATGACTGCCTTTCCGATCAATGAATACGCTACCCAGCTGAAAACACATCCAAAGATGAAAATTTCTCCCCACCCGACACCTCCGGCAAAAATTACATTGAAACTCCCTTTTGAGATTACGATTACGGCCCCGGCAACCGAAAGGATGATGCCGATCACTTTGATCATACTCAATTTTTCCTTGAAAAAATAAGCAGATAGCAGAGTAATGAATATGGGATTTCCGGCAATAATAACGGCCGCCCGTCCGGCATGGATGATTTTGAGTCCTTTAAAAAAGAACACATTATATAAAAACACCCCGGTCATACCCAAGAGAAAAACCGGGATGATTTGCCTTTTCCGTAAAACAGGCAGCCTGCCTTCTATTTTGTAAGTGAACAGGACAAGAAAAATCGAGGCAATGAAGAATCTGAAAAATGCGGCGGAAAAGGGTCCCACATCTTTTGCCACCACCCTGCCTGCGATGAAGGTGCCACCCCAGAAAATGGCGGTGAGTATAAGTTTAACGTAAACAATCATTATGTTTCCTTGAAACCTTTGAAAAATGCCCTTTTTTGCCCAACTCCTGTGTCAGGCAAAAATTTCAATCCTCAAAATACGCTATGTATTCCTGTGGTTAAAATTTTCGCCTTCCTTGGCCTTGGACAAAACTGAATATTTTTCAAAGGTCTCACTTTATTACCCGAAGGGTTGAATCGTTTTGCTTTTCGGTGTCTCAACGAAAAGCAAAAAAAAAGCCAAAAACTCTGCGATCTTTGCGGCTCTGCGGTTTTTAATCTTTATTGAAGGCCCTTTTCAAAATTAAAGACTCATCTATTGGGCAGATGGATCGGCAGCGCCAAGAGATAACAATATATCCACCTGCTCCCCGATGGGATTCATGGATATGGGTTGGAACTGCTCCACCTGGTGTTTCATTTTTTCAAAGGCCCTGCGGGTGATCCGCTCAGGCCCGGCTGCCAACCGGACACATCCCTGAAACACAAAAAAACTTAAAAATAGCGTGATGGCTATGGTTAAAAATGCGTGCAAAAAGAAATCAGAAGACAGATATTGACCGGTAAAATAATCCCTGGCTGTTATCCACCCCACATGCCCTAAGATTCCGATCACCGGCAGATTAAAAAGGAACTGAAGGATTAAACCACTGAGGCTCTGAGAAGCGGATTCCATGGTGTGATCCAATGCATCGCTCCAGAGTGAATTAAGATCTTGATTAAGGGTAATGTTGTCTGAGAGGACATGATCGATCTTTCTAACACGCCTGTCGAACCTGGCGTTAACAAGGGATTCTGCAATATCAGGCCAGTCCTGCAACACAGAAAGTCGAAAGTCTCTCATTGCAGAATCGATCCAGTCGGATCTTTCGGCTTCGGCGGTGGTGGCCTTTGATTCTTTGAAGTGAAACAAAGAAGATACCATGCCGGCCAGTTGACGTATAGGGTTGCCGAGTCTGAACATGGCCACGATGCCGGTCCCAAAAATTAAAATTCGAGCCCATATGGCAATGAGCCACCCCACCGGTCCCAGCCACCGCTGGGCAAGTTTTTGATACACAAGAACGTTGATGCCGATCAT
>Ga0316585_10000394_pt1 | contig 10114 bp, 10 predicted proteins | sample S_170502SCrBrC_D_FD_204517 | JGI IMG/M metagenome (GOLD analysis project Ga0316585, IMG submission 204517) | Rhizosphere microbial communities from salt marsh grasses in Alabama, United States - S_170502SCrBrC | ecosystem: Host-associated > Plants > Roots > Rhizosphere | place: USA: Alabama...
ACAGGTGACTGGTTCCGGAAACACCGGATCACTGATCAGATAATCTCCGTTGCTGCGGCCATAGGCGACCAGGTTGTGCATGTTGAAATGAAAGCGGTAGCGCCGTGGAAAATAGGTGAGCCAATACGCTCCGGTTCGACATCCGACCGGTGTTTGTTGTTCGAGTTTGCCGTCCAATGCCGCCATGGCGGTTTGGGGGTCGCGAAATTTTTCCCATTTGATTTTTACGTTCAGTCGGCCGGCAACCCGATCGATGATTCGGCCGTTACCGGTGCGAAACGTTGTCAGAGGAAGATTGTTGAGCCGGATAAACGGGAAATAACCGAAAAAAAGTCCGCCGCCGATTCCGAAAGCCAGCGGTTCGCTGAGAGCCAGTCCATAGTGCGACAATAAATTGGAGGTCACACCGGACTCGCAGTGCGCTGCTTGCCGATGCCTAAAGGGGATTCTTATATCGGTTTTAGTCCTCATGAAACGATGACTCCAAATCGGCCGGAAATTTTTGGAGAGCTTCGGGGGAGATGCCGAAGATATCGGCATAACGCTTCAACATGTTGCGGTCGAGACGCCTAAATCCGGCCGGCTTCAGGTGGCGGCGCACGCGCCAGCGAGACAGCCCTGCATAGCTGGCCAACAAGCCGACGTTCATCAGGTTTTTGGCCATGTGGTAAGCCAGAGGACTGCGCTTGCCAGCCTGAATCTGCTCGATTTCCGATGTGATCTCTTTCCGGATCAGCTCCCAGGCCTGCTGATTGGCAATATTCTTCGGTTCCCATCCCAGGCTGGGGGCCTGGACATAGCTGCCGTCTTCATCGACCGCATAGGTGATTTCCGACTGTCCCTGGTTGAGGCCGACATCCTGAGGCACATCTTTTTTTTGCATAATGAAAAAAACCCGTATCGATCACCGTTTCCATTTTCAAACGGGGGTAAGAATATTGCGAAAAATCGGCTTCTCGTCAATCCTTTTGTCTCCGATAGTATCCGGGGTACTGAAAGCCAGGTTCATTTTCATGCTTTCAACGATGGCCATTTTCCGGTTTCATTCCGGCATTTGTGGCGGTTTCACCGCGGAAAATGGGCTAAACAGGCGATCGGCCGTGACCGACGCGGAGGCATCGCTGCGGCCAGCTTTCTAAAGGGCCATGAAATCTCCCAGGAAAAGCGGATGTCATTGTGATCGAAAAACGACATCGGCAAAGTAGCTTTCCGCCGCGGAGGACGTGTGCTGCGAGTTGATCTGGATCCGTATACCACCGACCGGTGGCGGTTCGTGACCGAACAGCTTCTTGTAATCATTATAGACATTGCGGGTCTCGGTGAGCCACCGTCCGGTTTGAGACTCACCGGACTGCACGACCACTGCCTTAATATTCATGAAGGGGGGTGACGCCGCATTTTCGGACAATCCCTGAGGCGCAGTGGTATCCCAGATGTAGACAATGGCTCTTGTCCTTGAGAATGCCAGGAAAAGTTGGGCTGCTTGGTCATCGGTTTTCGACTTCCTGAAGTCACCGCCTTCAGGCAGACGGGTCACCTTCCATCGCCAACTCATTAACGGATAGCGACTGACATCGACATCGACGGTTTTCTGGATGGAAAAAGAGCTGTCGTTACTGGTCAAACGCAGGGCGCTGACACCGTTTTCCTCCACGACTGCCAGATCGGCCCGGCCTGATTTTTCTTTGAGCTGCCAGCCCACAGGCACGCCCTTCTGATCGGCACCGTTCGTAAAATCGCCGATCACGACATTCGTGGTGCTCCATGCCGGAACCAGGAATAGCGTCAGCAGGCAGACGAGAAAAATCCATAAGAAATGCAATTTGGTCATTTGACATCCTCAAAAATAATAAAAGCCACCACGTTGCATGTGACCACTTCGATTCTAACATCCGCTCATAGGTCAACGAGCCAGATGTTAGGTCCGGCAGGGCGTGCCGTCAAGTATATCGATGTCCATCCACAGATTCTCGTTGAGCAATGATTTACTATGCGTCGGGTGATGGGCCGGGTATCCGGCGGTAGAGCGTTTCGCCCAGTGGGATGAAAATTGCGGCCGTTAAAACCCCGGCCGGGACATCAACGGCATAGTGGTAACGGCAGTAGACGGTCGAGAAACAAAGCGCGACAACCGCCGATAAATGCAAAACGCGTCGACGTGGCAAATAGTGCCATGTGAAATAAAGGGTGCAGATGGCCACGGCCACGTGGCTGCTCGGAAAAGCCGCTCCGTGGCCTTCGAAATACCGATAGATCAGCTGCATGATGTGAAAAAAAATCCCGGAACGGACCGCCGGTGGAAACAGCAGGGGATAGAATGGCAGTTCTTCCTGACCGGGAAAACCCGCTATGGGAACATAAAAAACCGGTGGACCGATGACCGGCAGAAAAATATAGATCGTGAAGCAGACGTAAAAAACGAAGGAAACAACGGCGATGAAGTGAAAAAATCGCTGCCGGTCCTGAAAGTAAAGGGCTATGCCGACGCCGACGATCATGATGTAGTAAGAGAAATAGGCGGCATAAAAGAACTCGCTCACCGCCAGGGAAGGAAATGCTTCCATGAAGCGGACACTCGGCTGCAGGCCGAACAGGCGCCCCTCGAGAGCGATGAAGCTTCGGTCGAGATAGCGGTTGACAATCATAAGATTGAGGGCTTCACACTCGCGATAAAATACGGCGTACATCAATATCGGGTAAAAATGACGCAAGAAGCCGATTGACCGCCGGTTCGGAAACGCTCCGTGGGCAGTTATCAGGGCGTGGAGGCCCAATACACCGACGGCATGCGCCGCCAATAGAACCGCCCCGAAGGGTACACGGTCACCACCAAAAAAAAGAATCAGGGCTCCGACAACAATCAAATACCCCTGCGTAGAGTAGTCGATGAATTGATAATGGCGGGTAACAGACAGCAGCGATACGACCGAAAAGCGGCCGGGGGTTGCCGGTGGCGGGGGGTTCCCGGTCACAGCCACCCCTGCCGGCGGTACCAGTCGAGGGTCCGGGCAACGCCTAAATTCAACGGCGTCGGCGCGCTGAATCCGAGGTCCTCTTCGATCTTTTCGGTCGCGCAGACCCAGCCGGGAGCCTGGATTTCTCTGACCTTGTCACGGCTTAGAATGCCGGGTCGGCCTGTAAGCCGCGCCAGTATCTCCTGCACTCCGCCAAGCGGGTAGAGGACCGCACGCGGAAGGGTTACCCGCCATGGCCGAACGACCATCTGTGCCGCGATTTCCTGCAGCAATTCTTGGTTGGAGCAGGGTAGGGCGGCCGCTACATGGTAAATTTTCCCGTAGGCTTTTTCACGGCCGAGACAGGCGAGTACCGCCGTGGCCACATCCGGCGCAAAGGCCAGGCTGAGGGGCTGATGACCGCCATCGAAAAGGGGCATCAAGCGCAATTTGACGGCCTTGAACACATTGAGGAAATCCCGGTCCCGCGGTCCATAGACCGCGGCAGGCCGCAGTATCGTCCACGCGACGCGGCAGTTCTTTCTCACCGCAGTTTCGCCGGCCAGCTTGCTGCGGCCGTAGGCGGAAACCGGTTGTGGCGGAGCGCTCTCGCGGGCCGGCTGTGTCATGGTGCCCGGCCCGCTGACCGCCAGGCTGGAAATGTGAATGAAGTGCCGAATCGAACCGGCGTTGGAGTTGGCGGCCGCAACAATGTGTTGCGCACCGGCGTCGTTGACCTCGTCGTATTCCGAATGACGTCTAACCTTCGTCTTTCCGGCGCAGTGGACAAGCGCCTCGGCACCGTACAGGGCGGTGGTAAGGGCATCGAGGTCGCCAAGTGATCCGTAACGGACGTCGACGTGGTCCAGGTGGCGGGCGATGAAACGGGTATCGCCGGTGCGACGGAGCAATACGACGCTCTTCATGCCGGCCCTCTGCAGACCATCCAGAATGTGACTGCCGACAAAACCATTGCCGCCGGTGAGACATACCTTCATAACTTTTTTTCGTAAATGCGGTGGATCTTACTGACCGTGGCGCCCATCCGTTCCAAAGCTCTTCGCATCATCAGGTTATCCTCCAGGATCCAGGACAGGTCACCGCTCAGGTAACCTTTAGCCATCGCATTCCGAAAGGTGTTTTCGATCAGCAGCAGGTCGATGCCGCTGCGACGGTACTCGCGCAGGACCCCCAGCAAAATGACGCGGATATGACGGATGGATCGCCGGCCGAAGAGAAAATGCAGAAAACCTGACGGAAAGAGCCGTCCCTTCATTTTTCGCAGAACGACATTATAGTCCGGCAGGCTGAGAGACAAGCCGACCATGCGACCCTCTTTTTCGGCCACGAGTACGAGCGACGGTTCTATAATCGGTTTAAACTCATGGGCGGCATAGTCGAATTCGGCTTCGGTCATCGATACAAAGCCCCAGTTCTCTTCCCAAGCGGAATTGTATATTTGAAATGCCGCCGCGACCTCTTCCTCGAATCGGCGCATGTCTAAGGCACGAATGGTGACCTGATTTCTTTGCTGCACCCGGTGACTGTAATGCACGAGGTATTCAGGTATGAAGCCGCCGTGAATGTATTCGTATGTCAGGAGGTCTTTGGCCGGGACGTAACCGAGATGGTCCATGAAATCGAGGTAATACGGTTGAGTGTACGGCATCATGATCACCGGCGGCCGATCGAAGCCCTGGGCCAAAAATCCGCACTCGTCGTTAGTGGAGAAATTAAATGGTCCCTGAATGACGGACATGCCCCGGCTGCGCAGCCACTCTTCGGCGGCTTGCATCAGTCTCGACGCGGCTTCGATGTCGTCAGTGCATTCGAAAAAGCCGAAATAGCCGGTTTTGCCGCGTGTCGTCTGGTTGGCGCGATGGTTGATATGAGCCGTCACCCGTCCGGCCGTTTTCCCGCGGGCGTCATAGGCGATAAAATAAGCCACATCGGTAAATTCGAAGATCGGGTTGGAGCGGCTGAAGAATTTTTTACGCTCTTTCAACAGGTGTGGTACGAATAGGGGCACGTCGCGGTAAAGATTCAGGGGATAGTGAATGAAGGTTTTCAGGTCACTTTCCGTGACGACCTGCCTGACCGTATACGACATCGGACCCGCATTCTCTCGGCGTGTTCAAGGGGTTATTTTTAGGCATGCGGCTGCTTTATAATCTCGAACAGAGCCGCTTGTATACACGATAACGGCGATGAAAGGGAAGAAAGAACTTCATCCACGTCGCCGATTAATTTTTTGTGAACTAGGGAGCAATACTCCGCATGCTCATCAAATGAGGCCCGACTGCGTACCGACCTTGGCCATTTTTTCGAGGGCATAATCTATCTGCTTTTTAGTGTGGGTCGCCATCAAGCTGATGCGAATGAGCGACTGTTTGGGAAGGACGCCGGGCGGGAGGACCGGATTGACGAAGACGCCCTCCTTCTGAAGTTCGAGCGCCATCGACAGGGTCGGTTCCGAGTCATGACAGTAGACCGGAATAATCGGTGCTTGACCGGTGCCTGTTTCGAATCCCAACCGCCGCAAGCCCTCCTGCATATGATGTGTGTTTTGCCAGAGGCGCTCGATTCGCTCGGGTTCACGGCGCATGATTTTAAGTGCGGCCAGCACTGCGGCGGTGTTAGCCGGGCTGATGCTGGCGCTGAAAATCAAGCTGCGGGCGGTGTGCTTCAGGTATTCGATGGTTACCGCGTCGGCGGCAATGAAGCCTCCCACCGAGGCCAGGGACTTGCTGAAGGTGCCCATAATGATGTGGACGCGGTCAGTTAATCCGAAGTGGTCGGCCGAACCGGCACCCCCGGTTCCCATGACGCCGATACCGTGTGCATCATCCACCATCACGGCGGCCTTGTTCTGTTCTGCAAGGTCGACGATCCCCGGAAGCGGCGCGACATCACCCGACATGCTGAAGACGCCGTCGACCACGATCAGTTTTCCGTTGTCGAGGTCGATATTCCGCAGCCGTTCGGCAAGGTGGCCCAAATCGTTGTGGGCCCAACGCAGGAAATTCCCGAAGCTCAGGCGGCAGCCGTCGACGATGCTGGCATGATCTTCTTTGTCTGCCAGCACATATTCGCCGCGTCCGACAATCGCGCCGATTGCACCCAGATTGGCTTGAAACCCGGTCGAAAAAACAATGGCGGCTTCTTTGCGGACCAGTTCGGCCAGCGCGTTTTCGAGCTCCAGATGAATGTCCAGGGTGCCGTTGAGAAAGCGTGAACCGGCGCAGCCGGATCCGTATTTTTGCACGGCGGCTTTGACACTTTGTTTTATTTCGGGATGATTGGTGAGGCCGAGGTAACTGTTGGATCCGAACATCAGGACCTTGACTCCTTTGATGACCACCTCGGTGTCGTGGTTCGATGTGATCGTCCGGAAGTACGGATAGAGATCTCGCGCCTGAAGTTCCCGGCTCTTTTTGAATGAATTGGCTTTTTGAAGGAGCGGTAATACGGATCTCGAATCAAGGTCAAGCTCGAGTTCATCGATCCCAATCGGGCAATTGGCCGGTTGGGGCGGATTTTCTTTGGTCTTACGTGCAATATGATCGGCATTGTATGTCATCTGCTTCACCCTGGCGATAATGTTACACTTCCCCACTCAAATAACAGAATCCCCCATTTATACGGCTTCGAAGACTCTCGGATCTCCCTCGCTGTTCCGAGGGTTGCTATACGCCGCCGAATGGTTCGAGGCAAGGTGCGCGGATGCCACTAATAAAGACATATAGATCCCCCCTCGTCGAGTGTCAAGAATGAAATTATTTCAGGATTTTGGTGAGCGTAGACACGTTTTCAGGCGTGCAGTTTATTCGGTTTTGATGGGACGCTTACGTGGCCATTTGAGCGGTGGATGTTTTCCCTATTCACTGTCAGTTTCGCAGTCGATCCCTCTTGCCGTCAACCCGACCGGTATTTCTCTCCCTTCACAAATTCGCGGCAATTGGGATGGCACCGAAAAAAAATCGAAAGACGGAAAAAGAGGATGGAGACTATTTTTCGCCGCAGACGATGACTTCGTCGTGGCGCCAGATTCCAAGGATGCTCAACCGTTCGATGTCGGCATAGTAGACCGTTTTCAGACCGTGTCTTTTGGCAATTTCGCCGATTGCATTGGAATTGAACTCGGCATAGATGCCATAACCGGAGAACGGTTCCTTGATTCGAACGACTTTTCCACCGCCGGTGTCGACGGCGGCCGGTGTCTGGTCGAGATCGGTCGTTAGGGGGAACTTGACCCGGGTGTACACCGCACCGACAAGAACGGCATGGCCGTTTTTAACGACGGCGCCGCAACCGGTCGACACAAGCGCGATAAAGGCCGCCAGACACGCCCAGTCTGTCAATTTGTTGCCAAACACCTTGGACTCCTCCATCCGGATCAAGTCCCATCCTTTCGGCACCATTCATCGACTTCAATCCCCGTAAACCACGATACGCCAGCGGGTGTAGAGGCCGAAGAGAACCTGCAGGACTTCCTGGTCAGCGTGCTGCATCACCGTGATTTGGCCGTTTTTAGCGGCAGCGGTATAACTGGCGTCACCCCAAGCCACCAACCACAAAAAGCTGTAAGCCTCGGCTGTGCCGGTTTTCGACCCGAGCTGGGTTCGGTTGAGATCGGTGTCATAGGGCGTCCGTATGTTGACGTAAGCGCAGCCGTAGACAACCAGAAGCACCAGACCTGTCATTAAAACGGCTGTTCGAAGTCTCACACTCGCTTCTCCTGAAAGGGTTGCTGATACGAAACGGTGACGCGTTTCACCGGATATTGCCTGGAACGGACATATTAGGAGGATGGCATTATGTATATCAGCTTTACATTAAAGGCGTACCGGGTCAAGGGCAATTTTTGCTGCCCGAGAATGGTTTGGGACAACGTTGACATGGGTGCGGGTTTCACTGATACTATAGGTTTTTAAAATAGTTTTTGGTAGGGCAAGAGGCAGGCGGCTGCTGTAAAATGCCGACGAACTTTTTCGCAGGCCAAAACTTTTTCTCAAAGACAATTTCTTTGATGGTACCCCATTCAAATTTAGCGCAGGTCATATGGCTGGGATGAAAAAAGCCAAGGTTATTTTATTTCAATCGCGGGCACGCATTCAGAAAAAAGCCCAAGTTTATCTCGAAGATCCGCAACGATTCCTTGAAGAACGGGAGCAAGCCGTGCCGCTGTTGCTCAAAGCACTCAAACATGTTGATCCCAATTTCAAGAGTCGGATCATTCTGCTCTTAGGCGGACTTGCCGGAAAGGATATTGTTTGGCCGCTCTACAACCTGCTGATCGACCCGGGCGAAGACGAAGAGGTGCGCCACGACGCCGCTATTCAGCTGAGCGTGACCGGCTCATTTCTAAAGAATCCCCAAGCACTTGTCGACCGATTGGTCATCGCCTTGAAGAATACCGACCCGATCGTACGGGCCGGAGCCGCTTTCGCACTGGGGTGGCGAGGCAATGCCGCGGCCGCCATCCCCTTGATCGAGCTTTTGTACGACCCGGATGAGCAGGTTCAGCAGTCGGCGGTCAACGCTTTGTCGAACCTGGAGGATGACCGGATACTCGGCCTCCTGCTTGACCGGTTGAACCACGCCTCTCTCGAGCAGAGACGCAGCATTCTTTACAATCTTTGGCGGTTTTCGGACCAGCGGGAAACGGTGGCCGAGGTCTATCTGCGCGTTTTGGAACACACTGAAGACGAACTGCGGGTCGATGCCTTGGTCCTGCTCGGGATGATCGGTGGGATGAAACACCACCTTCCGGCTTACCGCAAGTTCCTCGAGGACTCGAACGCACGCATCCGCGAGTTGGCATATAAGGAACTGGCCGGTCTCCCGCCGCAGGAATTGGTTGGGTTCAGAAGTGACATCGAAGCCGGGCTGGCCGATCCGGAAGCAAGGGTGAAACAGGCGGCCCTGAAGGCTTTCCAAAAGATGTCGCCCTCTTAGGTGCTAATCAGTCCGGTAGGATCCATTTCTGCAATTGAGATGGAGGGTATGGGCCAGGCTGTAGCGATCCAACTGGATCCTTAAGGCAGAACCCCCGGTTGAACTTGACGCCGTGAAAAATGCGAAAAAATTGAGGTATCAACCGCATGATTTTCTCATCCTCCTCAAGTATGAGAATATGCTTGACAGTATCGGGGGAGAGGGAATAGGACACTAAATAATAGACAATAGATAATAGGTAATAGGAGACGGATGATGTCATTTTGAAAAGGGATTTTTCCCTTAACTGTACCTATTGCCCGCCACCCACTACCTATGTTTGTGAATTGATTTTAACGTTTTGAAGTTGAGGAGAGGACCGAGACGTTCATAGCGACAATTCGGTATGTCTTCGGGAGCTTGGTGAAACCGGGCTGAGAGGGACTCTGAAAGGGATCACGAAAGGGGCCGACCGTCGAACCTGATCCGGGTAATGCCGGTGGAGGAAAGTGACAGGATATGAGCCGACCTTCATCACGTCGGCTTTTTTTGTGCCCTTCTGCGGATGGTCACAGTCAGCAGAAAGCGTGGTGCCAATGGATATCGAACCAGTCAAAAATGAAGAGAGAAATCTTGGCGGATTCGATTACTTTTTGTTGTGGGCCGGTGTGGGGATATCACTGGCTGAAATTTGGGCCGGCGGATTTCTGGCACCTATGGGATTCTGGGCCGGGTTTTGGGCTATTTTTTTAGGGCATGTCATCGGCAACACCTTTATGACCCTTGGCGGCGTCATCGGTTCGGACCACGGGATCATGTCGATGGTTGCGGTGCGGCCGTCCTTCGGCATTCGCGGTTCCAACCTGGCGGCGCTCTTGAACATCATCCAGCTGATCGGCTGGGCATCGATCATGCTGATCATCGGCGGGCGCGCCGGTGCCATGTTGGGTCAGGCTGCCGGGGGGCTGCTGGCCACCGATCATTTCTGGATTGTGGCGATCGGAATCGGGACTTTGTTATGGGCGCTTTACACCGGAAAACCGATCTGGAAATTTTTGCAAACTGCTGCAGTGATCGCCCTGCTGCTGGTGATCATCCTGATGACGTGGGTGTCGGTCGGAGAATTCGGAGACAAGGTTTTTTCCACCAAACCGCAGGGGATGCCTTTTATGATCGGCCTCGATCTCGTGATCGCCATGCCGATCTCATGGATGCCCCTGGTG
>Ga0316585_10000398_pt1 | contig 10053 bp, 4 predicted proteins | sample S_170502SCrBrC_D_FD_204517 | JGI IMG/M metagenome (GOLD analysis project Ga0316585, IMG submission 204517) | Rhizosphere microbial communities from salt marsh grasses in Alabama, United States - S_170502SCrBrC | ecosystem: Host-associated > Plants > Roots > Rhizosphere | place: USA: Alabama...
ACGGCCGGCGCGCTCCTGCCGGAGTGGGCCAGGACATGGCCTGCTCCCTGAACCGACGCACCGAGTCCGTGCTGGAGACGAGGGGCGGGATCGGCACCCGAGGTGAGCCCTCCCCCCTGGAGGGCGCGGATGAGCTGAACGAAGACGTCCTGCCCCCCGGGGCGGCCGATCTGTGGTCCCCGGGGCACCCCATGGGGATCGGCGGCCGGCTCCAGAAGGCACGCCATCGGCTCCGAAGAGCGCCGAGCGCCATCCAACCGGGGCTCCGAGCCCCCTGGCAGATCCGGGCTCGGCGCGGTCTCGTACCGACGCTCGGCGGTGAGGTCCTCAGCCACGCCGTGCGCGGCGGATCGGACCGGGCCCACGGGAATCTCCGGGAGGACGCCGCTGTCGGCCAGGGACTGGTTCAGGCCGCTGTAGATGCCGGGAAGCTCCACGGAGGTCTGGCGCTCCAGCTCCTGGAGCAGGGTGAGGGCCAGCTGGTCGCCGACCCCCAGGTTGCCGAGGGCCGACAGCATGGCGTTGAAGACGGCCCGGGGATACAGGGGATTCTGGTCCTGGCCGATCCGGGGCAGGCGCAGCAGGGCGGCGAGACGGCGCTCCAGGGCCGTGAGCTGATGGGCGCAGGCGCAGGCGGCCCGGGCGGAGAGCTTGTCGATGGCGAGATCGCGCTCGAAGTCCTCGGTGTCGATGAGGTCGAGCTCGCCAAGCTGCATCGGGTGCTCGGGCCCCCGCCCCCGGTGCAGGCCGGCCACATCCGCGTCGAACTGGGCCAAATAAGCCGAACGGAAGGCCTCGAGCATGGCCTGGGCCCGGTTGGCCAGGACCTCCATGGCCGCGAAGTAGAGATGCTGCTGCTCCAGGCTAGTGACCCGGTCTGCCATGGCCAGCAGGTCGTCTTTGGCCTTGCCCAGGTTGCCGGCGAAGGCGGTGGCCACCCCGTGGATCAGCCGATCGCGGCAGATCCCCAGGAGGCCGGCGGCCTCGGGGGACAGGGAGGGACCCGGCGACGCGCCGGGCGGCCCGAATTGAACGATGTTGGAGGGTCTTGGCTCGGCCATCGGCGGAGGCCCGGGGGCAACCGGATCCGTGTGCGTCCCGCGCACAGGTCAGGCCGTAGTGTAGAGGCGTCCGGACCCGCGGGACGCCAACTCGATCCTATTCCAAGGTGGCCGGCAATCGCACGGCGGCTCGAGGGCCATGGCACCGGGGCCCCGCCCGATCGCGGCGGTTGCGGCCGGCGCGCACGATCCCGCCGGCCGCCTCAGCTCCGCAGGTCTTGCGGCAGCGGCTCCAGGGGGGTGTCCTCGGCCTCGGTCACAGCATCTGCGGAAGTCGCGGGCGCCGACTCCGAGGCCGCGACGGTCTCCGGCAAGGGCTCGCACACCAGGACCAAGGCGCCCAACGGCGGGACGGCGATGGGGATCGAGTGGGGCCGGCCCATCCAGCTCACGGGCTCGGACTTGACGCCGCCCTGGTTGCCCACATTGCTTCCGCCGTAGAGCTCCGCGTCGGAATTGATCGCCTCCCGGTAGAAGCCCGCCCTCGGGACGCCGATGCGATAGTTGGTGCGGGGCACCGGTGTGAAATTGAACACGGCGGCCACGATCTCATCGCCGGCGCGGTCCTTGCGGATGTAGCTCAGGACGGATTGGGAGCTGTCGTGGCAGTCGATCCACTCGAAGCCCGCCCCGTCGAAGTCCACGTCGTAGAGGGCCGGCTGCTCACGGTAGAGCCGATTGAGGTCCATGAGGATCTTCTTCACGCCCTGATGCTGCGGCCGGTCCAGCAGCTCCCAGTCCAGCAGCCCCGCGTGGTCCCACTCCCGCCCCTGGGCGAACTCGCAGCCCATGAACAGGAGCTTCTTCCCCGGGTAGGTGAACATGAAGGTGTAGAGCAGCCGCAAGGAGGCGAAGCGCTGCCAGGCGTCCCCGGGCATCTTGTCCAGCATGGACTTCTTGCCGTGCACCACCTCGTCGTGGGAGAAGGGCAGGACGAAGTTCTCGGTGAAGGCGTAGAGCAGACCGAAGGTCAGCAGGTCGTGGTGGTAGTGGCGGTAGATGGGATCCTTCTCCATGTAGGAGAGGGTGTCGTGCATCCAGCCCATGTTCCACTTCATGCTGAAGCCCAGCCCGCCCAGGTAGGTGGGGCGCGAGACGGCCGGCCAGGCGGTGGATTCCTCGGCGATCATGAGGCTGCCCGGGTGCTGCTCATGGGTGACGGTATTGAGCTGTCGGATGAAGTCCACCGCCTCCAGGTTCTCGTTGCCGCCGTACTTGTTGGGGATCCACTCGCCCGCCTTGCGGGAGTAGTCCAGGTAGAGCATGGAGGCCACCGCATCCACGCGCAGACCGTCGAGATGAAACTCGCCGAGCCAGTAGAGAGCGCTGGACAACAGGAAGTTCTTCACCTCGTTGCGGCCGAAGTTGAAGATCAGGGTGCCCCAGTCCTTGTGCTCCCCGAGGCGCGGGTCCGCGTGCTCGTAGAGTGCGGTGCCGTCGAAGTTGGCCAGGGCGTAGGTGTCGCGCGGGAAGTGGGCGGGCACCCAGTCCAGGAGCACCCCGATCCCGTGGCGGTGCAGGTGATCGACGAAGAAGCGGAAGTCGTCCGGGGTCCCGAAGCGGCTGGTGGGGGCGAAATAGCCCGTGCACTGGTAGCCCCAGGACGCGTCCAGGGGATGCTCCGTCATGGGCAGGAGCTCGACGTGCGTGAAGCCGAGGTCTTTGACGTACTCGGTCAGACGCTTGGCGATCTCCCGGTAGTTGAGGAATCCGCCTTCCTCGTCCCGCTGCCAGGATCCCAGGTGAACCTCATAGACCGAGAAGGGCCGACGCTGCCAATCCGACTCGGCCCGCTGCTTCATCCACGCGTCGTCGGCCCAGCGGAAGCTGGAGGGCGCGGTGATGAGCCCGGCGGTTTCCGGGCGCTGCTGGAAGGCGTTGGCATAGGGGTCGATCTTGACGTGGCAGTTCCCCGCTTGGTCGCGGATCTCATATTTGTAGAAGCCGCCAGCGCCCATGCCGGGAATGAACAGCTCCCAGACACCGGAGCCACCACGCACGCGCATGGGGTGGGCGCGCCCGTCCCAGGCGTTGAAATCCCCCACGACGCTGACCCGCTCCGCGTTGGGGGCCCAGACGGCGAACTGGACCCCCGAGACCCCCTCCGCTTCCTTCAGGTGCGAGCCAAGGAATCGGTAGGCGTGCCAGTGACGGCCCTCGCCGAAGAGGTGCAGGTCAAAGTCCCCGAGCTGGGTGGGGAAGCAGTAGGGGTCATGGGCGCTCCCTCGGTTGCCCTCCTTGCCCTCCCAGGCGATGCGATAGCGCTCCGGGACCCTGGATGCATCGCCCTCCCAGACGAAGAGATCCGTGCCCTCGATGCGGCTCAGCTCCGCGTCCGCCTCGACGATCCGGGCCCGCTCGGCCCAGGGCAGGAAGGCCCGCACCGTGACACGGGCACCGGCGGGGTGCCGCCCCAGGACCTCGAAGGGGTCATGGTGACGGGCCTCCACGATGCGCTGCAGGGGCTCCGGGAGCTTGGGGGCGGTGCGGGGCGGGATGGCCATGGGGTGTCATCAACCTCTGGGGCGAATCCCCGTTGCGGCCTGAACGGCACGGGGAGAGGAATCCAAGGAGCTTCGTTCCGAGACGCGGCATCTCCCACATTGGCGTAGGGCGGCGGGCTGGGATGGGACACGCGGGCGTTGCTTCCTGCCTTGCCGCGAACGGCCCGGATCTCGCGGGACCACGGTGGTCCCGCCCCAGGACGGCGGGGCGTCGCGGACATCCCAGATGGTACCATAGGGCGCTCGTTCCGATCCCCGATCCACCGCGACCTCCCGGAGGACCCATGGCCACATCGAGCCCTCGGTTCGTCAGCCGACTGACCCGCAACACCCTGGCCCTCATCCTGGCCGGTGGTCGCGGCTCGCGGCTGAAGCATCTCACCGCCTGGCGCTCGAAACCGGCAGTGCCCTTCGGCGGCAAGTTTCGCATCGTCGACTTTCCGCTCTCCAACTGCATCAACTCCGGCATCCGCCGCATCGGGGTCCTGACCCAGTACAAGGCCCATTCACTGATCCTCCACATCCAAAAGGGCTGGGGCTTCCTGCGCGGGGAGTTTGGCGAGTTCGTGGAGCTCTGGCCGGCCCAGCAGCGGGTCGACGAGACCGCCTGGTATGCCGGCACCGCCGATGCGGTCTTCCAGAACCTGGACATCATCCGCAACCACAATCCGGACTACGTCCTGATCCTCGCGGGGGACCACATCTACAAGATGGACTACGGGGCGATGATCGCCCACCACGTCGAGACGGGGGCGGACATGACGGTGGGCTGCCTCGAGGTGACCCCGGAGCGGGCCCAGGAGTTCGGGGTGATGTCAGTGGACGCCGACGGCCAGGTGGTGCGCTTCCAGGAGAAGCCCAAGGACCCGGAGACGGTGCCCGGGCGTCCGGACCGTTGCCTCGCCTCCATGGGCATCTATGTCTTCAACCGGGACTTCCTGTACGAGCAGCTCATCAGGGACGCGGACACCCCGAGCTCCAGCCACGACTTCGGCAAGGACATGATCCCGGCGGTGATCGGACGCTACCGGATCATGGCCCACAACTTCCGGGATCCCCGCAGCGGCGAGCAGGCATATTGGCGCGACGTCGGCACGGTGGACGCCTTTTGGGAGGCCAATCTGGAGCTGATCGGGGTCACTCCCCCGCTGAACCTCTACGACAAGAACTGGCCGATCTGGACCTACCAGGAGCAGCTCCCACCCGCCAAGTTCGTCTTCGACGACGACGATCGGCGCGGCATGGCGGTCGACTCCATGGTCTCGGGAGGCTGCGTCATCTCCGGGGCCAAGGTGCGCCACTCTCTGCTGTTCTCCAACGTACGCGTCAACTCCTTCGCCCTGGTGGAGGATTCGGTGGTGCTCCCGGACGTGGACATCGGGCGCTACTGCCGCATCCGCCGGGCGGTGATCGACCGCTTCTGCGAGATCCAGGAAGGGACCGTCATCGGCTATGATCCTCGGGCGGATCGGGCGGCCGGCTATTTGGTGACGGAGGGCGGCGTCACACTGGTCACGCCCGAGATGCTGAACCAGACCACCAACCAGGTCCGCTGAGAGGCGCCGCTTCTCGGCGTCGCGGGCCCCTCGGCAGATCGGTGTCCCGCGGCCCCCGGGCCTTTCGGGATCACGTGTGACCTGCCGACAGCCGATTCCATTCTTCTGGGGCCGACCTCGACCCGACGAGCGGCCGATCAGACCAAACGTCACAGATAGGCAAGCACCATGGCCACACCAACGGCCCCCTCGAATGCGGCCCCGGCGACCTGCCTCGATCGGCGACGCGGGGGTATCCTGCTGCACCTGACCTCCTTGCCTGGCGAAGGCGCCTGCGGGGACCTGGGGGCCGACGCCTACTACTTCGTGAATTTCCTCGTCGACTGCGGCTTCTCGGTCTGGCAGATGCTTCCCGTGGGGCCCACGCTGGTGGAGCGCTCCCCGTACCAGACGAGCTCGGTGCACGCGGGGAACCCCCGGCTGATCGCCCTGCAACCGCTGTTGGAGAAGGGGTGGCTCGCTGAAGCGCCCGACTACGCCGTCGACGAGCCCGACGCGGCCAAGGAGCACGCGCTGCGACACGCCTGGGCCGGCTTCCACGCCCGCGCGCGGGACACCGAGCGCGAGACCCTGGCGGCCTTTATCGCCGACAACGCCTATTGGCTCGAGGATTACGTGCTGTTCCGCGCCCTCCGCGAGGAGCAGGAACGGCCCTGGTGGCTGTGGCCCGTCCGGCTACGGGACCGGGAGCCCAAGGCCCTGCGGGAGGCGCGGGATCAGCTCTCCGGGGAGCTCGACTACCTGCGCTTCGAGCAGCACCTGTTCTTCACCCAGTGGCAGGCGCTGCGCGACTATGCCAATGCTCGGGGCGTGAAGCTGTTCGGTGATCTGCCCATCTTCGTCGCCCATGACAGCGCCGAGGTCTGGGCGCGTCCCCAGGACTTCGACCTCGATACCGACGGCCACGTGCGTCATGTGGCCGGGGTGCCCCCGGACTACTTCTCCGCCACCGGCCAGCGCTGGGGTAATCCCCTGTACGACTGGCGGCACATGGAGCGCAACGACTTTCAGTTCTGGATCGAGCGCATCCGCACCCAGATGCGGCTCTTCGATCTCGTACGGATCGACCACTTCCGGGGCTTCGAGTCGTACTGGCAGATCCCGGCCGAGGAGTCCACGGCGGTCACGGGAACCTGGGTCAAGGCCCCGGGGGATGCCCTGTTCGAGCGGCTCCGCGAGGTCTTCGGCGCCCTGCCCCTGGTGGCGGAGGACCTGGGCATCCTCACCCCGGAGGTCGTGGCCCTGCGCAAGCGCCTAGGACTGCCGGGGATGAAGGTCCTGCAGTTCGCCTTCTCTGGGGAGGCGGAGAACCCCTATGTCCCCTTCCGCCACGAGCGGGGCTCGGTGGTCTACACGGGCACCCACGACAACGACACCACCCTGGGCTGGTTCGAGTCCCTGGACGACGGGTCCAAGGGCTATGTCTACGAGCTCCTCGGCAACTCCTGGGAGGCCATGCCCTGGCCCCTGGTGCGGGCGGCGCTCGGGTCCCGCTCGGACCTCGCCATCATCCCAATGCAGGACTGCCTGGCCCTGGGCGCGGAGCACCGCATGAACCTGCCCGGGGTCGCCAACGGCAACTGGTCCTGGCGCTTCTCGTGGGACATGGTGCCGCCGGAGACCCCGGGGCGACTGCGGCGCATGAACGAGATCTATCAGCGGGTTCCGTCCCCGTAGGACAGCCGCCCTCGGCGCGATCGGGGAAATCCGATGCCATCGAGCGTCCGGTGCGGGGAATTGGCGGAACCGCCTTCGGCGTTCCGCCCTACCCGGTGTTGCGCATGCCGGCGGCGATGGCGTTGATGCTGCGCAGCAGGGGGTCGAGCCAGTCCGCGCGGGCGGACTCGTCGGTCTCGCCGCGGTAGCGGTCCAGCACCTGCACCTGGATGTGATTCAGGGGGTCCAGGTAGAGGTTGCGGCGTACCAAGGAGTGGGCCAGCGCCGGCGTCTCCTCCATGAGGCCCCGCAGACCCGCCACCTGAAGGACCTGGGTCAGGGTCCGCTCATACTCCGCCTCGATCACCGCGAAGACGGCCTGGGCCCGCTCCTGGTCCTGGGCCAGTCGGGTATATTCCCGGGCAATGTGCATCTCCGCCTTGAAGAGCGACATCTGGGTGTTGGAGAGCAGGGCGCGGAAATAGGGCCACTCCTGGTACATGCGCTGCAGCTTGGCGAGACGCTCCAGGTCGTTTCCGCGCCAGCGCTCGAGGGCCTTGCCGATGCCGAACCAGGCGGGAAGGGTGTGGCGCGACTGGGCCCAGCCGAAGACCCAGGGAATGGCGCGGATGGAGGACAGGGCCCGGTCACCCTTCTTGCGGTGGGACGGCCGGGAGCCGATGTTGAGCAGCGCGATGGCGTCGAGGGGTGTGCACTCGTAGAAGTAATCCAGGAAACCGTCGGTCTCCCGGACGAGCTTGTGATAGGCCTCCTCCCCGTAGCGGGCCAGATCGTCCATGACACCCAGGTAGTCCTTGCGGTCTTCCCTCGGCGGCTCGATCAGGCAGCGGCTCGCCTTGATGAGCCCGCTGACCCCCATGATCAGCTCGTAGCGGGCGGTCTCCGGGTTGGCGTAGCGGTAGGACAGCACCTCCCCCTGCTCGGTGAACTTGATCTGACCGTGGACCGTATCCGGGGGCTGGGCCAGGATCGCCTCGTGGGTGGGTCCGCCCCCGCGTCCCACGGTGCCGCCCCGGCCATGGAACAGCCGGCAGGCCACATGGCGGTCGTCCGCCAGGGCGATGACCTTCTTCTGGGCCTCGTAGAGGTTCCAGCCCGATGCCAGGATGCCGCCGTCCTTGCAGGAGTCCGAGTACCCGAGCATCACCTCCTGCTGGTTGCCCGAGGCCTTGAGGAGGTCGCTGTATGTGGGGTCATCGAACAGGGTGCTCATGACCAAGTCGATGTGGCTCAGGTCCTCGATGGTCTCGAACAGGGGCGAGACCTGGATATCGCAGAACCACCCGGAGCGGTCCTTGCCCGCGAGCCCGGCGAGCCGGGCCAATAGCATTACCTCCATCACGTGGCTGGCAGCGTGGGTCATGGAGATGACGTACTGGCCGAAGCACTCGGGGCCGATCTCCGCGCGCAGACGGGCCATGACCTCGAAGACCTCCAGGGTCTCGCGCGTCTCGGGGGTCAGGGTGGCCTTGTCGATCACGAAGGGGTGCGGGTGGGCGATGGCCTCGGCGAGGGCGGCGAGCCGCTCGGCCTCATCGAAAGCCGCGTAATAGGGGGCCCCGGGCTGGCGAGCGAAGAGCTCGGTGACCGCCTGGGTATGGCGGGTGGACTCCTGGCGGATGTCCATGTGCACGAGGTGAAAGCCGAAGCCCTCGGCCAAGCGGATCAGGTCCTGGAGGGAGCCGCCGGCGGAATTGGCGTCCCCATGGTGGATCAGGGAGTCGCGGATCAGATAGAGGTCGGCGAGGAAGTCCCGATCGCTCGTGTAGCCCTCCAGCAGATCCTCCTGATGGCGCCCGGCGATGCGCGAGTGCACCCGGGCCAGGTTGGCCTCCAGGCGGTGGGCCATGATGGCCAGCTTGCGCCGGTAAGGCTCGTCGACATAGCGGCGCAGGCTCTCGCCCATGGTGCCGAGCCAGTAGTCCTCGTCGCTCTCCAGGCTGTCCATGAAGGCGGGGGAAGGCTCGCACAGGGCCAGGGAGTAGCTCAGCATCCGCCCCAGATCTTCGATCCGGCCCAGATACTCCTGCAGCACCAGCTCATGGTGCATGCGCACCGCCAGCTCCGTGGTCTCCGGCTTGACGAAGGGATTGCCGTCCCGGTCCCCGCCGATCCAGGAGCCGAACCGGATGAAGCTCGGGACCCGGATGCCGCTGTGTGGGCCGTAGACGCGCCGAACCGCCCGCTCCAGGTACCGGTAGACCTCGGGGACCGCGTCGAACAGGGACTCCCGGAAGAAGTAAAGCCCCTGGCTGACCTCATCGCTCACCTGGGGCTTGTGCAGACGCACGTCGTCCGTCTTCCAGAGGATCTGGATCTGGGTGACGATGGCCTGGAGCCGCTCCTCCAGCTCCTCCTCGTTGAGCTTGCGCCGGTGCAGGTCCTGCCCCACCAGGAAGATCCGGCGAAAGGTCTCGAGAATGGTGCGCCGCTTGGCCTCGGTGGGGTGGGCGGTGAAGACGGGCAAATAGACCAGGTGCTCCAGCAGGCTCTGGAAATTCTCGGGGGAGACCCCGTCCGCGTGGAACTGCCGGACCGTGTCGTCCAAGGAGCCCACCCAGAGCCGCTCACCGGAGCTGATGCGGTCCATGCGGTCGAGATAGGCGTTCAGCTCCTCGGCCGTGCTCACCAGCCCGAAGTAGATGGTGAAGGCACGGATGACCTCGGAGAGTGTCTGGGGATCCAGCCCCTCGATGCGCCTCATGAGCTTGGCACGCAGGTCCGGATCGTCCCGCTCCCGAAGCTGGCGGAAGCCCTCGCGCAGCCGCTCCACGATCACCAGCACCCGTTTGCGGCTGTGCTCCCGGAGGACCTCCCCGAGGAGGGTGGTGAAGAGCTCGACGTCGCGCTCCAGCGCCAGGTCCTGGGGAAGGGTCTTCATGGGGAACGGCTCGCGGCGGGGGGTGATCGGCGTGAAGCGGCAGATACTACCTCGGCCTGCCCCCCACGGCCAAAGGGTCACTGGCCGACAGGCGCTTGGGCGCGCCGCCGTCGACTCTAGAAAACACCGGGATCCTCAGCGCGCCCGCGGTTACGGGCCGCACCGAGGCGGAGGATGGCGGGATGGCGCCGCTGGCGTCGTCCCTTTAGGCGGCATCCCGTCGATCCGCGGGGAGGCCGTCCGTGGGGCGCGAGAGGATGCGGTAGACCTCCGCCAGGGCGTCCTCGCCCCCCACGTTGCCGGGAAAGATCACCACCGGCAGGTCCGGGAATCGGGGATGCTCGGCGGGACAGCGCACCACCGAGCAGCCCGCG
>Ga0316585_10000401_pt1 | contig 10007 bp, 8 predicted proteins | sample S_170502SCrBrC_D_FD_204517 | JGI IMG/M metagenome (GOLD analysis project Ga0316585, IMG submission 204517) | Rhizosphere microbial communities from salt marsh grasses in Alabama, United States - S_170502SCrBrC | ecosystem: Host-associated > Plants > Roots > Rhizosphere | place: USA: Alabama...
ACAACAAGAACTTATTTAAGAGTATTCTACATGCTATTACCCCACTTTTATCAAAAAATAGCGCTGAATAAGAAATTATTACCCACATTAATCTATATATTAATATTAATAGCAATTAAACCTTTCATTCTGACCACATTATTAATTAAGTGGGTAATTTGACCAATTATTTAGCCATAACACACCATGATCTGTATGTGTTGATAATATTTCACCCACTTGGTGGGACAGGATCGGCCCGGGATGCCAGTTTTCAGGCGGCTAGATGGGGATTCAGGTTGTTTGCGCACTCAGCGCAATTCACTTAGCAGTTGCCTGATCATGCTCTCGGCCTGGTCGGCATAACCACCGCCAAAAAGATTGTAATGATTGAGGATGTGATAGAGGTTGTAGAACACCTTGCGCACACGATACCCGGCATCCAGTGGCCAGGCTTCATTGTAGGCATCATAGAAACGGGGTGGGAAACCACCAAACAGTTCAGTCATGGCGAGATCCGCCTCCCGGTCGCCGAAATACACGGCCGGGTCATAAATCACCGCTTCACCGGATTTCGCAATGGCGTAATTCCCGGCCCACAGGTCGCCATGCAGCACCGAGGCGGCCGGTGTGTAGTCGCTGAAAAATTCCGCTCCCCGCTGGGCCAACTGCATACCAGGCTCAAACAGTCTCGCTCCGGCGCCGTTATCACGGGCCAGTTCGAGCTGGAATACCAGCCGCTGTTCGCGCCAGAATTCCGGCCAGTTATTACACCAGGTGTTGGATTGTAATGTGGTGCCAATGGTGTTGTCCCGTTGCCAGCCAAACCGGTCGCTGGTGCAGTGATGCATGGCGGCCAGTTGCTGACCGAACAAGGCCATGTCACCCGTGCCACCAACATCGATGTATTCCATCACCAGCCAGGCCTGACCCTCAGTGACACCGCAGTCAATCGGCCGGGGCACACGCACCGCACCCGCAAGCGCCAGTTCCTGCAGGCCGGCGGCTTCAGCTTCGAACATGTCCAGCAGCTCGGCGCGATTAAGCTTGAGAAAATAGCTACCGACGTTGGTATCCAGCTTCATGGTGGTATTGATGCAGCCGCCACCAATATTCAGTTGCGCCATCAGTTGGTGTGGCCTGCCAGTCGCCGCTTCCAGCGCCGTCATTATTGCATCGGTCAGCATGTCAGTCGTCGGGCTGGGTTGGCTTACTCAAATCCGGCCTGTTCCACTTCCAGTAGGGTAAAGGAAATATGCTTGCCGACGTCACCCTTGAGAACCCCATCCCGTTGCGAGCTCTTTTGTGACGGGACACAACCAGTGGCTTCATAACGTCATCCAGCAAGCTCTCCACATAACAGTTACGCAACGTGACACAGGGGACCGCCCGTTCAAGATTGGACGCCGACCCTTGCATTCTGAGAGTGAACAAACGATAAAGCATAAATTATCCTCACCAACCAACACCAGTGACACGTAAAGTTACAAGATATTCAGGTGATACTCCATCACCGGGCATCATCGGGTCGCGCCCGGCCTGACTGCCGCTTTTCACTTTGTCCGTCATACCGCTACACTAGTGCCACATCCCTTCAATACATGAACACCATGTAAGGCTATCTCGATATAACCCCGGCGCTGAGTGGCCGGAGCAAGGCAAACTTTCGACATCGAGGTGGAACAGGTGCAAACTCGCTGTGGTTTCGGTGTGTCTCTGACGAACTCCGGCTGCATGCTGCGGTGGGCCGAAAACAACGCTGAGGCGGGTATACGGAGCGCCCAACCGGCGAAAAACACCCTCAGCAATGAGGCTATTTCCGCGCATCCCTGAACCACCGTGGCGGAAAAATATCCCACCAAAATGAATACAGACAATAATTGATGCTACTGCAGGTTATACACAGGATGAGGAATAACAGTATGTTACGTAACAAAAATGTCATCAATCTGCAAAAAACGCTGTAAAAATAGCGTAATACCATGATTACAAAGCTATTTATGCCTGGTTTAATTTCTGACCAGTTTAACAATCGAGTAATCTGTATGCGGCGCGGATGCGCTTTACCCCATCTCATCCACAGAGTTATCCACAGCTTTTGTGGATAAGCAGGAATCTTGAAACACCACAAGAACTTAACCTGGTTAACCTCGAAATGACCTCAACTCCTGCCCGCCGCCCTGACACAGCCGTCATCGCCCTGTCGTGAGCCGTAATCCCACCGCCTGCGTACTGCGAGTCGCCGTCCCTGCCCCGATGCGGCGCAGTTTCGATTATCTGCCGCCCGCTGATACGGATTGCAGCCGCCTGGTTCCCGGTATGCGCCTGCGGGTCCCGTTCGGCCGCAACGAAGTCACCGGAGTCCTCCTGGAACTGGCCGACGCGCCACAAATTGAAGGCATCCGCCTCAAACCGGCCCATACGGTACTGGATGAAACGCCACTGCTGCCAGCCGACCTGCTCTGGCTACTGGACTGGGCCAGCCGCTATTACCAGCACCCGATCGGCGAAGTGATGCAACAGGCCCTGCCCGTCCTCCTGCGCCAGGGCAGACCGGCGCGGATCAAGGGCATTGAGCTGTGGCAGCTGACGCCGGCCGGCACCGCTTCAGAACCGGCCGACCTGTCACGCGCACCACGCCAGAGTGCCCTACTGATGTCGCTGCAGCAACATCCGGACGGACTGGACGCAGACTGGCTGAATAGCCATGAACCCAACTGGCGGCCGTCGATGGCGAAGTTGATGGAAAAAGGCTGGGTACAGAAAACCGAACGGGTCGGCCTGCCTGAGGTCACCATAGATGCAGCACAAGCCCCACCGCCCCACCACCTGAATGACGCTCAGCAGGCCGCCGTCAGCGCTATTCAAAGCGGTGCGCAAGGGTTTCAGGCCTTTTTACTGGACGGCGTGACGGGCAGCGGCAAGACGGAAATTTATTTGCGCGCCATCGAGCCGATCCTGGCTGCCGGTCGCCAGGCCCTGGTGCTGGTCCCCGAAATCGGCCTGACGCCACAACTGGTTAACCGGTTTCGCCGGCGCCTGGCCACACCCGTCGCGGTGCTGCATTCGGGCCTGAATGATCAGGAACGGCTCGGTGCCTGGTTATCCGCCGCGCGGGGCGAGGCGGGGGTGGTGATCGGTACGCGCTCGGCGCTTTTCACTCCGCTGGCCCGACCCGGCATCCTCATCGTCGATGAAGAGCACGATCTGTCCTTCAAGCAACAGGATGGGTTCCGGTATTCGGCCCGCGACCTGGCAGTGGTGCGTGCCCGTCATAGCCACATTCCGGTGGTCCTGGGTTCGGCTACACCCGCACTGGAAAGCCTGGATAATTGCGCGCGTGGTCGTTTTACCCGTCTGCACCTGCCGGAGCGGGCCGGCATTGCTACCCCACCCGAATTCAGCCTGATCGATGTGCGCAACCAGAAACTCGAACATGGCCTTTCCGCCCAGTTACTCAGCCATATGCAAACACACCTCGCGAGCGGGGGTCAGGTCATGCTGTTCATCAACCGGCGTGGTTTTGCGCCGGTGCTGATGTGCCATGCCTGCGGCTGGCATGCCCGGTGTGACCGCTGCGACGCGCACATGACGGTCCACCAGAACGCTCATCGGCTACGCTGCCATCACTGTGGGAGCGAGCGCCCACTTCCTGTCACCTGCCCGGAATGCGGGGGTGAAGAACTCATTCATATGGGGTACGGCACGCAACGGGTGGCCGAAGCCCTGGCCACGCGGTTTCCCGACACGCCGGTGCTGCGTATCGATCGCGACACCACCCGGCGCCGGGGCGCCATGCAAGCCATGCTGACGCAAATCAAACAGGGTGACGTGCAGATCCTGGTCGGGACCCAGATGCTGGCCAAAGGCCACCATTTTCCCCGCCTCACCCTTGTTGCCTTGCTGGATGCCGACTACGGCCTGTTCAGTGCCGATTTTCGCGCCGCCGAACGGCTCGGCCAGCTGGTGCTGCAGGTGGCCGGGCGGGCAGGCCGGGCGGAGCGGCCCGGTGAAGTGCTGATCCAGACCCACCATCCCGACTCTGCCCTGCTGCAAAGCCTGCTGGGCCACGATTACTACCGCTTTGCCCAGGCGCTACTGGCTGAACGCCAGGCGGCCGAGCTGCCACCCTTCAGCCATCTGGCCCTGCTACGTGCCGAGGCTGTGAACGCCGAGGCACCGCTACAGTTTCTGGATGAGGCCCGCCAGCTTGCCGGACAAGCAGGTCACCGGGATGTGGAACTGTTCGGCCCAATGCCGGCACCGATGGAACGCCGCGCCGGGCGTAACCGGGCCCAGCTCTTATTGCAGTCCCGTTCGCGTGGCGCCTTGCAACAGCTGCTTGGCCCCTGGTTGATGCAGCTGGAAAAACTGAAAAGTGGCCGCAAGGTGCGCTGGTCCATCGATGTGGATCCGATGGAAATGTTCTAGCCCCCTCAAGCCTGACACTAACCAGGCCGATATAACCCGTGCCGAAGCCGAAAGGACGATACAATTAGAGTCAAGCCAACCATACCCGCTCACGAGCTGGGTGGTTTGTACCGAAAAATGGGATTACGCACCGCCAGGTTCTGGCATCATCCATATTCATACTGAAAAATTATCTGGCCCCGATCGTCCCGCGTGATCCATCCGGCTGCGGGACTCGTAACCGGCCTGACTGACTTACAGGGTTATCAGATATGCGGTCAATAAAAAAACTTCTGCTCGTCATCGTGGTAGCGCCGCTGCTGCTGTACGGCATTGTCAAGCTGTACCTGAATTACCAGCTCAACGAATTTATGGGCCAGCTGGCTGCACGCGGTAAACCCTTTGTCACCATCAAGCATGGCGGAGTGTCTACCTCGCTCAGTGGCGAGGCGAGTATTCATGAACTGGAGTTCTACATCACTGGCACCGATGACGTCGTGCGCGTTGAACAGGTAACTTACAACACACCGAATATCTGGTATCTGTTACGCGATCTTGGCCAGGTAGACAACAACAAGGCACCGGAGAGCCTGCACCTGACCCTGACCGGGCTGAGTATGGATCTGTATGGCGATCTGACCGACAAGATGGAGGACACAATCAACAGCCTCAATCTGGATCTGACCGGCGTCAATAAACTGTGTGGTGGCCGGTTGTTCATGGGCCCGCGTGAATATCGCGATATGGGCTACGAAGAAATTATCATCGATGGTGATATCGGTTACGACGTCGATGACATAACCGAAGAAATCGCCATCAATATGGACCTGACCTTCCGTAACATGGGCAGCTACCGTCTTTCCACCCTGGTCAGCGGCTTCAATGGTTCACCGTTCGCTGCCAGTGTGCCACACCCCCACAACCCCAGTGTCGGCGCCTTCAAGATCACCTACACCGACCAGTCTTATGCCAAACGGTTCGTCAAGTTTTGCAGTGGCCTCAGCAACATGAGCGAGGCCGATTTCATTGCCGCTGAAGCCAATCAAAGCCCGGCCTACTTTGCCAACCTGGTGGGTTTCGTGCCCGGGTCCGGCCTACGCGCTACCTACAAGGAATTGCTGAGCAACCCGGGCAAAATCGAGGTCGTCATGGAATGGCCCGAAGGCGTTGAACCCAAAAACCTGCATCTATACAAACCGGAAGATATTCCGCGTCTTCTCAATCTGACCGTGGCGGTAAATGAAAAACCGGTCGATGATCTCAGTTTCAGTTTCTATGATGGCAAGACCGTGGATGTAGGCCGACACTTCAGCAACATAATGGGCAGTGACGGCAAACCCAAGCCAGTCGTAGCAAAGAAACAGCGCCGGAGCAAACCCAAGTACTACCCGGTCACCCCGTCCAGTCTTAAAAAATATGTGGGCGAGGATGTGCGTCTGCAGGTCAAAGGTAACGTGAGTCGGGATGGCCGGTTGATCAATGTCAAGGGCAAAACCGCCTACGTCCGAAAGCGCCTGTCTGGCGGCAACTACACCATGCAAGTCGCCCTTAGCCAGATTAAGAAGGCCGAAGTATTCCTGACCCGGCCCCCGAAAGAGTAAACATCACCGCCGCGGGACCCAAGGAGCGGGCCGGGTACGCCCGCTCCCTCGTCACTCATCCCGATTGAAGGGTATAATCGGCGCTTTTGCGACAGGCGATCCGATTCATGAAGTCCCAACTCACTGCGCTCGTGGCAGCGGCCATCAGGACCCTGCAACAGGATGGCGCATTACCCGCCGAGCTGGAGGCCCCCATCCAGCTCGAACGCGCCCGGGACGCCAGTCACGGCGACTACGCCTGTAACATCGCCCTGCTGCTGGCCAAGCCGGCCCGCTGCAATCCACGCCAACTGGCCGAAAAAATTGTCGCAGCCCTCCCCACTGATCCGCAGGTCGAGAAAGTCGAGATCGCCGGTCCGGGATTCATTAACTTCTTCCTTGAAAACGCGGCCATTACCGCCGTGATTCCCGCCATTCTCGAAGCCGGCACATCGTTTGGGTGTTCCACCCTGGGCCAGGGTCGGAAGGTGCAGGTGGAGTTTGTCTCTGCCAATCCCACCGGCCCCCTGCACGTGGGCCACGGTCGCGGCGCCGCATATGGCGCGGCAGTGGCGGATCTGCTGACCGCCGCTGGCTTCGAGGTGCACCGCGAATACTATGTCAATGATGCCGGGCGGCAGATGGACATCCTCGCCGCCAGCGTCTGGCTGCGCTATCTGGAACTGTGCGGTGAGACGCTGCCTTTCCCGGCCAACGGCTACAAGGGCGACTATGTGTGGGACATCGCTGCCAAGTTGCACCGGGAAAATGGCGACACGTTCCGCCATGCCTGGCCTGTGATTCAGCAAACCCTGCCGGCCGACGAAGCCGATGACGGCGACAAGGAAGCCTACATTGACGCACTCATCGGCCAGGCCAAAAACTATCTGGGCGAGACCGACTACCGCTTCGTCTTCGATACGGGCCTGAATTACATTCTGGATGACATTCGTGATGATCTGATGCAGTTCGGGGTGGTTTATGAAGAATGGTTTTCAGAGCGCTCCCTGACTCACAGTGGTGCAGTAAGCCGCGCCATCAAGCGGCTCAAGGAGAGCGGCCACACGTATGAAAAGGGCGGCGCCCTGTGGTTCCGCTCGTCGGATTTCGGCGATGAGAAAGATCGTGTTCTGGTACGTGACAACGGTCAGAGTACCTATTTTGCCTCCGACATCGCCTACCATATGGACAAGCTGGAACGAGGCTTCGATCGCGTTATCGACGTTTGGGGCGCCGACCATCACGGCTACGTGCCCCGGGTCAAGGCGGCTCTAACCGCGCTGGGCGATGATCCCAGCAAGCTCGATGTTTTGCTCGTGCAGTTCGCCATTCTGTATCGCGGCGGCGAGAAAATGCAGATGTCGACCCGCTCCGGCGAGTTTGTCACCCTGCGTCAGCTGCGCAAGGAAGTAGGGTCCGACGCGGCGCGCTTCTTTTACGTAATGCGCAAGTGCGAACAGCACCTGGATTTCGATCTGGATCTGGCCAAGAGCCAATCCAACGACAATCCCATGTACTACATCCAGTATGCCCATGCCCGGGTCTGCAGTGTGTTCCGTCAACTGGAAGAAAAAGGCCTCGACTATGACATGATGACCGGCCTGGCCAATCTTGATCGACTGACTGAATCCCACGAACAGGCACTCATCACCCGACTGTCACGCTACCCGGAGCTGATTGAGGCAGCGGCCCTCAGCCATGAGCCCCATCAGATAGCCCATTACCTGCGCGAACTGGCCAATGATTTCCACACTTACTATAACGCCCACCAGTTCCTGGTGGACGACGCCGCCCTGCGTCACGCCCGCCTTACCCTGATCAGCGCTACCCGCCAGGTCATCGCCAATGGGCTGGGACTGCTCGGCGCTTCGGCGCCCGAGGCTATGTAGTGGCAGGGAATGGTAGCGGGAAACGGGGCGGCAAAAACTTTTCCATAACTCGATATCCCGGGACCGGCCTGAATGTTGATATACTCTGAATCTGATTTCATATAGCCAAGAGCCAGTCGACTCCGTGTTCTCTTTGTTCCTGTACAGCTGATGTCCCGCGACTACGCAAAAACCCCGCGCCACAAGCACAAGGCCTCCCTGCCCGGCTGGGTATGGCTACTGGGCGGATTGTTCATCGGTCTGTTTGTGGCGTTTCTGGTTTACCTGGACAGTACCTCTGCGTCCCGGCAAAAAGCAGATATCACTGGTGCCGTTAGCAAATTCTTTAAACAAAAGTCCGCTGAAGTGCGCCAGGCGGTCAAGGACAAGGCCGACGCGCCGGATGATAGCGCCAGCGATAATAATCGGCCGCGCTTCGATTTCTATACCATTCTGCCGGAGCTGGAAATAGCCATTCCCGAAGAGGAGCTGGTAGAAGCCAGCCAACATCCATCAACCAAACCGGTATCCGACAATATCAATTATGTCTTGCAGGCCGGCTCCTTCCGCAACCTGGAACAGGCCGATCGGCTCAAGGCAAAGCTGGCTCTGCAGGGTATCGAGGCTTCCATCCAAACCGTGCGCATCAAAGGGGGGGAAACCTGGCACCGGGTGCGCGTCGGACCTATTCATGACATCGCCCGCCTCAACCGGACCCGCAAACGGCTGCGCGACATCGACGTGCCATCCATTGTGGTAAAGGAAAAAAGCTGACGCTTGCCTGCGCACCTGTCTAAACTGGTGTCAATGCCGTGCCCTACCTCATCCTTCTGTTACTGCTCATCGGCCTGATCTTCGGACCCCAATGGTGGGCACGCCATACATTCCGCCGGTATGCCGAATCCCGGGACAACATTCCCGGTTCTGGGGGTGAACTGGCGCGTCATCTGTTGGACCGGTTTCACATGCAGTCGGTCAAGCTGGAAAAAACCGAGGCCGGCAATGATCATTATGATCCCATCACACGCACGGTACGCCTCGGTCCCGACAACCATGATCAAAATTCCCTGACTGCAGTGGCGGTGGCTGCGCATGAAGTCGGCCATGCCATCCAGCATCAGCAGGGTAACCACCTGCTGACGCTGCGCACCAGACTGGCACAGCTGGCATCCGGTGTGGAAAAACTCGGTGCGGCGGCGCTGTTACTCATACCTCTGGTTGCCATCGTTACCCGCGCCCCTTCCACGGGCCTGCTGTTTCTGCTGGCTGGAGTCGGTTCTTTGTTACTCGCCACCCTGATCCACCTGGTGACCCTGCCGGTAGAATTCGACGCCAGTTTCAACAAGGCGTTACCGATCCTGCAGCAAGGATATATACAGAAACAGGACGAAGCGGCAGTGCGTCGCATCCTGCGCGCCGCAGCCTTGACCTACGTGGCTGGTTCCCTCGCCAGCCTGCTGAATCTGTGGCGCTGGCTGGCTATCCTGCGGCGTTGAGCAAGGCCTTCGTTGGCGCAGTACCAGGCAAGCAAAAAATCTCGATGGAAGCGGGGTAACGAACCCGACCCGGTCAAGCCTGTCGGCTATTAATCAAATTTGTAATGCTTTTCGACGGGCTCCCGGATCTCCCAGGTACAGGACATGCCTTTAGGGAAAATTACCAGATCACCGGCACCCATACTTACCGGCTCACCGCCATCGGGCGTCACAATAACGTCACCGTCAAGAAAATAGCAGGTTTCTGTCTTGTCGTAATTCCACACAAAGGTAGAAGCTTCCTTGCTCCACACCGGCCAGTCATAAACGCCCATCACATCCAGTTTGGCGCCGGATGGATTGCGCTCTACCAAAATCATGTCCATGTTAGAAGCTCCTGTTGTCGTCGTGTCTTGGTTACCATAAAACTGTACCGCTCCTGTATTCCGTCATTTCTCCAGATAGGTATAACCGTGCAGGCCAGCACCCAGTTCTTCGAGATATTCGGCTTGTTGTTCGGCCAGCAAATCTGTTTGACTGAGTTTATGACGGTATTGCTCCAGCAGCTCGTCAGGGTTGAAGTGGACATACCGCAGAACATGATCCACGGTATCCCCCTGTAACGGCTGGCTAAGTTCGTAGCCACCATTTTCAGTAAGACAAGCATGCACCGAATCGGTATCGCCAAACAAATT
>Ga0316585_10000402_pt1 | contig 9997 bp, 6 predicted proteins | sample S_170502SCrBrC_D_FD_204517 | JGI IMG/M metagenome (GOLD analysis project Ga0316585, IMG submission 204517) | Rhizosphere microbial communities from salt marsh grasses in Alabama, United States - S_170502SCrBrC | ecosystem: Host-associated > Plants > Roots > Rhizosphere | place: USA: Alabama...
GGTGACCCTGGAGGGACAGAAGGTGTGGGTGGGCCAGATCAGCCGTGATATCGGGGTGAAGTTATCCCGAAAGACCTTTGTCACCCACAAGATCGATCCCGTCGTCGATGAAGCCCGGCTGTATATCACTCTGGATATTGCTGACTCGCAGAGTCTACAAGCGGTGGGTTACGTCAAGGGCGTCGGTTACTCCGACCGTGAATCACCCCACTTCAATTACACCGAGGATCCATTTTACACTGATGGTCTGCGGGTGGTCCTCATTTTTGGTAAAGGGCGATATCCCCTCGATAGTATTGAGTTATTGCGCTGGGAAAAACTAAAGCCGATTAAAAAAACTACAAACATTATTGAGCGCTCAGGCGATCAGTCAGACTGATGCGGGAATGAATTTGAACAGATCAGCAACACACAGATAAGTGTTACTCTGGCAGCACCCATGGCCGGCAAGTCCTGCATAATTTCAGTCCCACTTGCACGTTTATTAATACTTTACCCCGAAGTGGTCGTATTGTTTTGTTGGTAGATCACCCGCTGCGGTATCGGGATTTCAATGCCATCCTGATCAAAGCGGTTCTTGATACGGCGCAGCACATCGGCGACTTAACCTTGTCATGAACGTCTGGATATTATTGACCGAAACACGAAACTGAGTGAAAAGTCCTTCGCTCTGATTCAACGCTGGCGAGATGTGTCCACCCTCCCCAAGGAGGCCATTATGGTTTCAGCACAGAGGCAGAAGCCCATGCTCTTCGTATAGCTGTTGCACAGTATTGCTTTGCATGAAAGAAACGAAATGCTCACCCCACTTACCACCGTCCGCGACGACCCCGATGTGGTACCGGGTTGTTGGGTTCGCGGGGGAGCGTTCTCCCGACAACACACCTCCAATATCCACAAGTTCAAATATATCGGGGAAGATCCGGGTATAGCGAAGCGCCAGGTGGTAGTAAATCACCGCCGCATCCGCGTGGCCCGCACCGATCAGTTCCGGCACTTCCCGGTGGTGAATGATTTGCGAATGCACCGTCTTCGGGCCTGCCGTGGACAGTTTTGACACCACCGCGTTCCCGTCCGCACCGGCTTCCCGCGCCAGGCCACCCGCCGCTTCCGCGTAAACCGCGAAGCTCGCCTTTTCCGTCACCGGGTTGGAGCAAGCCACAGTGACATCGTCGGACAGCAGGTCTGCGACGGAGATGATGTCCTTCGGGTTGCCCTTGCGCACCAAGATGACGTTGCCCCGACTTTCGGCGAACGGTACGTGCTGAACGATGAAGCCCGCCTCCACCAGCCCGTCCAGGATGTTACCGGGGCCGATGAATACGTCCGGCTTTCGGCTGATGCGCAAATTACCCAACACCAGGCCGTCGCCCTTCAATGCATCCACCAGGGGTGCAGGCGGGGTGGTGGTGTAGAACACGTCGCCGACATCAGGGTTGGCATTCAGGAAGGCGCGCACAGATGCTTCCAGCGCCATGTGGTGGTTGCCGTCTGAGAACACAGCCAGGCCTGCCGTTGCTGGATCACCGTGGAAGTCCAGTACCAGGTTGCTGCCGGGCGCGGCAAAGGCGCGTACAGATTCGTCTGGATATTGCGCAGCCTCCGGCGGCCAGTGCAAGGGGCTGTTCGGTGTTGCCATTACGAGACTTAAGCCGCGCTTAGTTGCAAAAGGCGGCGCAGATGGTCGGGCTGTACAATATGGAAGTGATGGCTCACTGTGCGGACCGCGCCTATCTTACGAAGGTGTGCCAGCGTTGAACTGACGGTCTGCCTGCTGGCGCCGATCAGGTTGGCGATGTCCTGGTGCGTAAGACGCACGTTCACGCACAGTTCACCTTCTGTGTAACCGGCACAGCAGCGTGTGCCCGATGACACTGCAGCCAAACGCACTAGCAATCGGGCGACGCGAGTTTCCACGTTGTCGGAGGCCAACCCAACCAGTGCGTGACCCAACGCGCGGACCCGGGCCGACAGGATGCTGATGGCCTTCATGGCCGCTTCGGGGTGCGCACCCAGGAAGTTGGTGAAGTCTTTGCGGCGGATGGAATAGACCTGGGTGGCTTCGTTCGCGACGGCATAAATCTGCCGGTTGCTGCCACGCCAGAGTTCAGCCATGCCGAAGATCTCGCCGGGGAAGCTGAACCACAGGATAGTTTCCTTGCCGGTAGACGAGACCTGGAATAACCGGATGCAGCCGCCAGCAACGATGTAGACATCGTTGGATCGGTCACCAGCGCGGAACAGGTGGTCGCGGGATTTCAGATCCATGCGGCGTGAGCATTTCAGAAGATCCTGTGTCTCCGACTCCGACAGGCTGGACAGGAAATTTGCATGGGCATCCGACCAGGCATCCCCTTCGTCGTCGATACTGAAAAAGTCGTTAGTCTCGATGTTCGTGCTGATATCCGCAAACGGATTCACGACGTGTTCACTGATAGCGCTCATTAGTCTACATCCTAACTACATCTCATAAACTTATCATGGCATGCCGGACGTACTGTTGCCAGAGTAGATATAACCAAACTGAAGAAAATTGGCGACAGGGAGTCCTGGTGCCCAGGCTTCCGGTATTAATTTGATTTGCCTAATAGAGCAGGCAAGTTTATTTGTATTATCTAATATTATTTTAAACGTTAATTCCAATTTTCTAATATCAAGTTGCCTTCGCTTACTTTGTCATCTGGACGACAAAGGCGCAAACTGACATTCGTTAATATCAGAGATATTAAATATATAAAGAGCCGTTCCTTGAAATGATGAAGGGCCGGATAACAACGATGACCCAATAATACGGAGGAGTGACGATGAGAAGATTGCTTACCATAGTGCTCGGCCTTGTGATGGCAGCAGCCATTACAAACACCGCCGCAGCGGATTACCCGTCCCGCCCTATAATATTCATGACCATGACCCAGCCGGGCGCACAGATTGACCGCCTGACCCGCGGCCTGGCCCAGCGCTTCAGCAAGATCCTTGGAGAGCCCATCAACGTCAAGAACGTAACCGGCGCTCACGGCACCGTGATGGCGGCCACGCTAGCAAGGGCCAAACCCGACGGCTACACCCTCGGTATCACGTCGCTGACCGCGTATACCTACGCCCCCCATCACGACAAGCTACCCTACACCCCCGAGGATTTCGATTACCTGTCCCTGGTGGCGCTGAATTCCAGTGGCTTTATCTCCAAGGCGGATGCGCCCTGGAACACGCTGAAGGAAGCTTTCGAATGGGCCAAGAAGAACAACAACGGCACCCTGATCGCCATGTTTCATGGCGCGGATGACCGTGACGCTATTTTGCGCATGGCCAAGCAGGAAGGGGTTAAGCTGTCGCTGATTCCGTCCAAGGGTGGACCGTCCGTGATCAAGGCGGTGACCGGCGGTCACGCCCAGGTCGGTTACGTTGGGGCAATTCTCTACAAGTTTGTGGAAGCCGGCCAGATCAAGCTTATCGGCTCGGCGTTAAGCATACGGCTTCCGCCGATTCCCGACGTACCGACGCTCCAGGAGCAGGGCTACAATGAGAAGGTCGAAATGATCGTTGCCCTGGTGGCACCGAAAGGGCTGCCCGCCGATGTCAAGGCCAAACTCCTGGCCGCCGCCGACCAGCTGGCGAACGACAAGGAAACCCAGAAATTTATCACGGAAGGTCTGTTGATGCGGCCCGTGCAGTGGGGTGAGGCGCATGCCGACCAGACCCAGAAGGAACTTTATGCGACCTTCGGGGAGCATGCGAAGGCGAAGTAGACCGGTTCGCCGGGCTGGGGGAGTTTTCTCCAGTCCGGCACCCTCGATGCGCTGTAAGGATACAAGAGTGGAAAGGAACAGGAATGGAGGAGAGGAGATCCGGTTTTCCCGGATTGCCTTGCTGCGCAGGATAATAAGACCGGTGTCGTGTGCCCTTGACAGAGAAGGGGTATCACAGAGCAGCCGGGGTGAGAGGTAAAGCACGTGACAAGGATACAAAGAGAAACTATCGCTAATCTGGTGATCGTCGGGTTTTGCCTTGTGATGCTCATGTGGGCCATTCCAACGTATACACCAAAATATCCCGGTTACGGCGCATCGCCCAGACTGGTGCCCAACGTGGCAGTCGGAATCATGATGGTAATGGCTGGCCTCTCCCTGGTTCGTCTGCTCCTGGCCCGGTTCGCGGGCAAGACGCTGCCGCCTGCGGAACATCATTACCCGGAAGAGGCGCAATCGACGGGGTTCACCCAGATCGGGCGGATCAATTTGCGCAACCTGGCGCTGTTCATGATTCCCAGCATCTTGCTGGTGGTTGGGATCGAAGATCTGGGCTACGTGCCGACCGCCTTCCTGTTCCTGATGGTCCTTCAATACGTTATCGGCAACCGGAAATGGATCCAGATGACGGTGCTCTCCATCGTCGTCGTCGCGGTGATGTACATCATTATGCGCTATGGTTTCGGCGTGCCGGTGCCGGGACCGCAGCTTTTCGAATAACACTACCAAACACGCGGAACACAAAAACCATGGAAATGATACTTGCGGGATTGCTGGACGCCATTTCACCTGTCAGCCTCATGTACGTCTTCATAGGGGTTGCCATCGGCGTGTTGATTGGGGCGATCCCCGGCATCAACGGCCCTATGGCCATCGCGCTATTCATCCCGATTACTTATTATATGACGCCACTTACTGCCATCGGCTTCCTGGTGGGACTGAACAAGGGAGCTTTCTTTGGTGGTGCAGTATCGGCAGTGCTATTGCGGACGCCTGGTACGCCAGAGGCGGCGGCCACCTCATGGGACGGCTATCCGCTCACCCAGCAGGGAAAGGGTGAAAAGGCGCTGCGCATGGCCCTGTACAGTTCGGTGGCCGGCGACTTTATCTCAACGGTGGTGCTGATCCTGATCGCTGCTCCCCTTGCAGCCGTCGCCCTGTTCATGGGGCCGGCAGAAATCTTCGCGCTGATTTCGCTGGCACTGACGGTCATTGCAGGCATCGGTACAACTTCTATCTGCCGGGGTCTCATCGCGGCCGGGCTCGGCCTGCTTGCGGGCATGATCGGCACCGAACCGGTGACGGCGTTGCCCCGGCTCACCTTCGACGTCTACCAGCTGGGCGGTGGTCTTTCCCTGGTTCCGGTGGCCATCGGCCTGCTGGCGTTCTCGGAAATCCTGATCCAGATGGAGCGATTCACCGGCAAGGGCAGTGGCGCGCACGCGGCAAACGTGTTCTCGTCGAAGCGTGAAGACCGGCTGCTTTCGCGCAAGGAGTTCTTCGCCAACACTCGCACCCTGCTCCGGGGCAGTGCCATAGGAATCGGCGTCGGCGCTATGCCGGGACTCGGCGCGCCGGTGGCATCCTTTATGTCCTACGACCAGGCGATGAAACGCTCCAAGCACAAGGAAGAATTCGGGCAGGGCCGGCTGGAGGGCATCGCGGCGTCCGAGTCGGCCAATAGTTCAGTGGTGGCCTCCAGCCTGATCCCGCTGTTTGTTCTGGGTATTCCCGGTAACCTCGCTGCCGCCATGCTAATGGGTGCGTTTATGATCTTTGGCATGCAGCCAGGACCCCTGATGTTCAAGGAAAACGCCCAGCTCATGTATGGCATCTACGGCAGTCTGCTCATCGCCAGCCTGTTCCTGGCTGTTATCGGCCGGTTCGGGCTCCGGGCATTCTGCAAGGCCGTCGAAATCCCGGCGATGATCCTGTACCCAATCGTGATCTTCACCTGCATCATGGGGTCGTATCTGGGCAGGTCCGACATGTTCGATGTGGGTGTCATGCTGACCTTCGGCGTCATCGGCTACTTCATGCGAAAGTTCGACTTTTCCTACGTCGCTTTCCTGATCGGCTTCATCCTGGTGCCGGAATGGGAACGTACGCTTCAGCAGGTTGTGATCATTTCCGAAAACAACCCCACGATGTTCTTCGAGCGGCCTGTTGCCGTGGGACTGATGGTGCTGACCTTTTTCGTTATCGGTAAAACGTTCTGGGGTAACATCAAGGCAGGCAGGGACTGTCGCGAACCGAAGACGAAATCGACACCCCAGGCCGAAAATAACTAACGAAACGTGGCGCGTTTGTCGTCTGCGCGACAGGAGCGTGCCAGGCTCCATACTAAACTGGTGCCAAGGATCCGACGAACGGGCCAGGCCAACGCTAGACTACTGAGCCATTACTTTAAAGAAATGCCAAGACTGAAAAAGATTTATAGAGTACTAATAAAGAGGTTGTATCCATGAAAAAAATGACCGACGCTGAATTGAAAAAAAAATTAGGTGATTCATATACCGCGCCTGTCGGCCTGTATTCAAAGACCAAGGACATGTCGTTTCTTGGCCGTGTCAGTTGTAATATAGAAGAAATGGATGCTGGTTCCTGGCAGGAAATTATTATTGACTATGAGTTGGGCCAGTCAGGGATGGCCGATGGCTCCTGGTTCAAGGCGACATTTCGTTTTTATTCTGACTGGGAATTGTTCCAGACCACCGATCCAACCGCTGCTAACTATATCAGCGCTGAATATCATGCATCACCGACAGTAAAAGGACAAAGCGCGGCCACCGTACAAAAATTATCGGTGCGTTTTGATCAGAAAGGCCATGAACGTCCGTTTCAAAAGGCGGTTATCGTTGATACCTTTGATGGTTACCTGAAAGCCGGTGACCACATCATTATTCGTCTGGGCGATCGTCGTTTCGGTGGCCCGGGTACGCGTGTTCAGACCTTCACTGAAGAGGATTTCAAATTCCGTTGTTATGTCGATCCGCTAGGTACTTCACGTTTTGCCGCGGTGAAACCGGATCTGGATATCAATATCAAACCGGGTGTGCCTGCCCTGTTGCAGTGGGCCGGTTCGCGTATCGTTAAACAGGGAGAGAAGTTGCCGTTGCGTGTGCGTGCCGAAGACCAGTGGGGCAATACCTGCTGGAATCGTGCAGAAAAAGTTGTTGTAAAAGCCACACTGGATGGTAAGGACTGTTATGAAAAAGAGATCACCATGCCTGCGGAAGGCTGGTGTGTGTCCTTGCTTGATGATGTTCCTTCTGACAAAGCCGGTGAACTGACGATTACTGCGTCCATGCCGGAGCACATTGCGGTAAAAGATCATACTTTCTATGTAACTATTGATAAAGCAATCGATTTTCCACGGATCTTCTATACCGATTTGCACGTACACTCCAATGATACGATCGGCACCAACTCGAGTGAATACAACCTGACCTATGGTCGCGATGTGTCAGGGCTTGATGTATTGGCGTTTGCACATAATGACTTTAACATCACAACCGAACGCTGGAACAAGACCGTTGAACTGATTCGCCAAGTCAGCAAGGACGGTGAGTTTGTTGCTTACCCTGGTACAGAATGGTGTGGTAGTTCCTGCGCAGGTGGTGACCATAACGTCATCTTCCTGCATGATGATGAACCGGAATTTCCATACTTGAAAAATGGCGAGCATATACGTTCGGTAGACTGGAACGAAGATTCCGGAACGACCGAAGCGAATCCCGGTGCCTGGCCACTGGAAGAACTCTGGGCGGCTTACATTGATAACCCGGAAGGCCATTTGTTAACCCCCCACGTCGGTGGCCGCCGTTGTATTCTTGACTGGCACCATCCTGAACTGGAAAAGCTGGTAGAGATTGGTTCAGCCTGGGGTCACTTTGGCTGGCTCTACCAGGAAGCGATGGAGCGTGGTTACAAGATCGGTGCGAGTATGGCCGGTGACGAACACCGCGGACGTTGCGGTGGTGGTGTACCCGGTACGGCTGTATTCGGAACCAAGGGTGGCATCTCCGGCGTGATTGCACCCGAGTTATCACGTAAGGCCATTGGTATTGCCTTACGTGAACGACATACCTTTGCTTCAACAGGTGAACGGACTTATGGTTTAACCACCTGTGGCAAATATATGATGGGTGATGAGTTTGAACACAAAGGTGCCGCGCAGATTAATTACCGTTTCCTGGGCGATCGTGGCTGGGATAAATTGATTGCCTATGATCAGGATGGCGAAATCTGGCGTCGTAACCTGCAGAAAGAGTTAGGTTATTCCGATCGCATGATTCGTTTCCGCTGGGGTGGTGCACGTATCAAGGATCGTTACCGCTGGGCGGCATGGAAAGGCAAGATCACGATTACCAATGCCGTCATCAATGAGTTTGTCGGTTTAGGTTTTGAACACCTGGAAGAAACCTGCTGGCGTGAAAGTGCAACAACGGTTGGTTTCAAGAGTGATACTTATGGTGACGTGGATGCCATTGAACTGGATGTATCCCATCTTGCAACAGCACAGATCAAAATCGAAGGAACCATTGATGGTTATGTGAAAGTGGGTGATCCGTTAAAAGGAAATCCGTTTGTGCACTGCCCGACCTTTACCTGGGAAACGACCGGCGCCGAACTACTGGCAGCAGCATCGGTGAAAAAAGAATTACCTGGCGTAGACATGTTCCTGGCACTGGATCGCATCAGTGATTCTCCAGCACCACGTGAAGTGACCGGTAACTTTGAAGTCAGCCCAAAAAATGGCCCACATGGCCATCGTCCGGTTTATATGGTCGCCCACCAGGGCGATGATGCCAAGGTATGGACATCTGCTATGTTTATTAAATTTAAATAATCTTTAGGGCTATTAACTAAAGTCTATCAAATACTACGGATTACCTTGTACGTTGATTTATATCTTACTCTGAAGTTGTCGTATTGATTTGTTGATATACCAGACGGTGCGGTATCGGGATTTCAATGCCTTCCTGGTCAAAGCGGTTCTTGATACGGCGCAGCAGTTCGCGTCGTACCGGCCACATCTTGTCCGGCCTGGTCTTGAGCATGAACTTGATTTGCACCGCCGCATCACCAAAGTTATTGACGCCGAGCATATTCGGTTCTGCAAGTATGTAACTGCTAAATTCAGGATCCTGTCGCAGCTCGTTGGCGCAATCCATTAATACCTCCATCACGTGATCAACGTTCTCCTTGTAGGCAACGTTGATGTCAAACACGGCCTGTGCCCAGCCGTAGGTCCGGTTGGTGACCTGTTTGACTTCGCCATTTGGGATAAAGTGGACGCGCCCTTCTATATCCCGTAATACGGTAGTACGCATGTTGACCGTTTCGACTGTCCCGGTGATATTGCCGATGCTAACGATATCCCCCAGTTCGTACTGGTCCTCGAGCATGATCATGAAGCCGGTAAAATAATCGCGCATCAGGTTCTGTGCGCCGAAGGCAAACGCCAGACCGATGATCGCCGCGCCACCCAGCACAGTTTTGATATCGACACCCGCCTCCTCCAGCATCAGCAAGAGACCACCAAAAATAATAATCACCCGTGCCAGACTCTGAAAACTGACTGACAGGGTGTTGGCACGATTGAGTCGGGCTTCTTCCTTACCGCGGCTCCTTCGGCTCATGACGTTGGCAATCCGGGTGAAGGAGATACGGGTTATAATGATTAACAGGAAGGTACCAATCAGAACAAACAGGACCCGGGGTCCGCGGGTGGTCATCCAGTTTAGAATATTCTTTGGATGCAACGGGCTTTCCAGCCAGATGCTTTTTTTCCGCGCTTCTTCCGCCTGTAGTTGTTTCTCCTCTGCGATGTGGACGACCTTTTCCTGGCTCTCCTGGCGCTCGACCAATTGCAGCTTGAGCGTTTCAATCTGGCTGGTCCGTTGCTTGATTTCATTCTCTGCTTTATCGATTTCCTGTTTAATTTCGGCAATCAGTTGTGCCATTTTGTTGCGCGCCGACGGGTCGCCATTGTTTGCCTTCAGTTCCTGCAATTCCTTTTCCTTGATCCGCAGGGCCTGGGTCAGGTTGGCAAGTGATTGTTTGGCGGTCGCTAGTAATTTTTCTTCCAGAACGATTTGTTCTTCCAAAGCCTGCTTTCTGGCGACTGCTTCAACAATGGCCTGTTCGGCTTGATGGGCTTCGGTGGTTTTTTTCTGCGCTTCGCTGCGGGCCGCAATTTGCTCGGCGGTTTCCGGGGTTTCGGAAATTGCTTCATGCGCGGGTTC
>Ga0316585_10000404_pt1 | contig 9994 bp, 8 predicted proteins | sample S_170502SCrBrC_D_FD_204517 | JGI IMG/M metagenome (GOLD analysis project Ga0316585, IMG submission 204517) | Rhizosphere microbial communities from salt marsh grasses in Alabama, United States - S_170502SCrBrC | ecosystem: Host-associated > Plants > Roots > Rhizosphere | place: USA: Alabama...
AACATGCTGACGGAAGAGCTTAGAGCGAAAATCGCGGAAAAGATTCGGCACTACGATCACCTGCGCGCCGGATGTGTTGAGGCGCTCAAGCTCGTGCAACAGCACCATGGTTGGGTCTCAGATCAAGACCTGCGGGATGTGGCTCTGATCCTGGACATGACACCTGATGAACTGGATGGCATTGCCACGTTCTATAGCCTGATCTTTCGACGGTCGGTGGGGCGTCACGTCATCTTGATCTGCGATGGTGTTACCTGCTGGATCATGGGCTACGAGGATCTTTTGGCGCACCTGGCCAACCGCCTGGGAATCTGCCTTGGCGAGACCACCGCCGACGGCAAGTTCACCTTGTTGCCGGTATCGTGCCTGGGCACGTGCGATCGCGCGCCAGCACTCATGATCGACGACGAGTTGTACCGGGATCTGAGCCGGGACCGAATTGACCAGATCTTGGAGAGGTACGAGTAGCATACATGCCTGCCACGGAAATCAGTCGGGTGCCGCGCACAAAGGAAGAAGCCAGAGCCGCATACGACAAAATGAGTCGTTGGTACGATCTCTTGGCGGGGTCCAGCGAGCAAACGTTCGTGCGGCTGGGGCTGGAAGAGCTGGCTGCTGCTGAAGGCAAGGTCGTGCTGGAGATCGGATTCGGCACCGGCCATGCGTTGGTGGTGCTCGCCCAGGCCGTGGGCGAATCAGGCAAGGTGTACGGTATCGACATTTCAGACGGGATGCTTAAGGTCGCTCTGGGAGAGCTCGAAAACGCCGGTCTGGCGCAGCGAGTCGAGCTACAGCTCGGGGATGCGGCGCAGTTGCCCTTCGAAGACGACATGTTTGACGGCATATTCATGAGCTTTACCCTGGAGCTGTTCGACACACCCGAGATTCCGGTGGTGCTTGCCGAGTGCCGGCGTGTGTTGCGCGACGGCGGGCGTCTGGCGGTGGTCGCCATGTCCAAGAAGGGCGACGGCGGGACGATGCTGCGGCTCTACGAGTGGGCCCACGACAAGCTGCCCCAATACGTTGACTGCCGCCCGATCTATGCGCAGCAGGCTCTGGAACAGGCGGGATTTGAGGTGACCAGTGCACAGGTGCGACCGATGTGGGGATTGCCGGTCGAGATCTTGTTGGCTAAAGAAGCCGCGATGCCGCCACGTCGCAGGGATGGTGACCTCTAGATGGAACGACCACTCACCGAACATATCAGGTCCGATGGGGAACCGCCGGATCTGGAAGGCTACGAAAGCGCTGGCGGCTACCACGCGCTGCGCAGCGCCTTGCGAGAGATGGCGCCCGGCGACATTACCCAGGCCGTCAAGGACTCGAATCTCCGCGGGCGCGGCGGCGCCGGATTCCCGACGGGAATGAAGTGGAGCTTTGTGCCGATGGGCGACGACGCTCCGCACCCGAAATATCTGCTCATCAACGCCGACGAAATGGAGCCCGGCGCCTTCAAGGACCGATTTCTGCTCGAGGGCGCGCCTCATCAGTTGATCGAAGGGATCATCCTGAGCGCCTACGCCATCCAGGCCGATGTGGCCTACATCTTTTTGCGGTGGGCGTACAAATTGGCAGAGAAACGACTGTCACAGGCCATCGCTGAGGCATACAGGGCCGGCTATCTGGGTCAGAACATCCTCGGCTCCGGCTGGGGCTTGGAGCTGCACCTGCATACCAGCGCGGGCCGCTACATCTGCGGCGAGGAGACGGCTTTGCTCAACGCCATGGCGGGACGCCGCCCCACGCCACGCTCCAAGCCGCCCTTCCCGCCCGTCGTGGGCCTGTGGGGCAAGCCTACAATCGTCAACAACGTGGAGACGCTGTCTAACGTGCCCCACATTGTCCAAAAGGGAGCGGATTGGTTCAAGGCATTGAGTCGCTCCGGCGACGGCGGCACCAAGCTCTACGGCGTGAGCGGCAAAGTCAAGCGGCCTGGCCTGTGGGAATTGCCCATGGGCACGACCATTGGCGAGATACTGGAGGAGCACGCCGGTGGTATGCGCGAAGGAGTGAAATTCCGGGCCGTCATCCCGGGCGGCGCGTCGACCGAGTTCGTCCTGGAGGACCACCTGGACACGCCGATGGACTACAAATCGATACAGGAGATTGGCAGCCGCCTGGGCACAGGGACGATGATTGTGCTCGATGACCAAACCTGTCCTGTGGGCATGGTCCACAACCTCGAAAGATTCTTTGCCCGGGAATCGTGCGGCTGGTGCACACCCTGCCGCGAGGGCCTACCATGGACCGCCGAGCTCCTACAAGCCATCGAAGAGGGCCGGGGCCAGCCCGGCGACCTGGACCGGTTGGAGCTTCACGGGCGCTTCCTGTGGCTTGGACACACCTACTGCCCCCTGGCACCCGGCGCCATGGAGCCGCTGAGGAGCGCTCTGCAGCACTTTCGCGACGATTTTGAGCAGCACATCCGCCAGAAGCGGTGTCCGTGGAGATAGCGCATGGCGACGATCTACGTTGAGAACGAGCCCTACGAAGTAAAAGACGGCCAAAACTTGCTCCAGGCCTGCCTCTCCTTGGGGTTCGATATCCCCTACTTCTGCTGGCATCCTGCCCTGGGTTCGGTGGGTGCCTGTCGTCAGTGCGCGGTGAAGCAGTTCAAGGATGAGAACGACACGCGGGGCAAGATTGTCATGTCTTGTATGACGCCAGCCAGCGACGGCACGCGCATTTCTATCGACGACCCCGACATTCGGCACTATCGGGCGAGTGTCATCGAGTGGCTGATGACCAATCATCCTCACGACTGCCCTGTCTGCGACGAGGGCGGCGAGTGCCATCTGCAGGACATGACCGTACTGACCGGTCACATCTACCGCGAGTTCCGCCTTCAGAAACGAACGCACTGCAATCAGGATCTGGGCCCCTTTGTCAACCACGAGATGAACCGCTGCATCGCCTGCTATCGCTGCGTGCGCTTCTACCGTGGATATGCCGGCGGGCGTGATTTCGACGTCCTTGGCGCCCACAACCATGTCTATTTCGGCCGTCACGAGGATGGCGTGCTTGAGAGCGAGTTCAGCGGCAACCTGGTAGAAATCTGCCCGACGGGCGTGTTCACAGACAAGACGCTCAAGCGACACTACACCCGCAAGTGGGACCTGCAGACCGCGCCTTCGATCTGCCCCCATTGCGGGCTGGGCTGCAACACCATCCCCGGCGAGCGCTACGGCACGCTGCGGCGCATCCGCAATCGCTACAACTTGCAGGTCAACGGCTACTTCCTATGTGACCGTGGGCGCTATGGCTACGAGTTCATGAATAGCAGTCAGCGTATCCGCCAGCCGCTCTTGCGGGGCAGTCAACACGAAACGCCGCAGCCCGTCGCCAAAGAGGATGCAATCCAGCAGGTAACCTCCTTCGTGGCCGACCCGGAACGGACCATCGGTATCGGTTCGCCAAGAGCGTCTCTGGAAGCCAACTTTGCGCTGCGAGCATTGGTCGGACCAGAGCGCTTTTATCTGGGCCTATCCGCTGCAGAGTCGCGCCTGCTGGCCTTGACGCTGGAGTTGTCGCAGGCGGGTCCGGCACGCTTGCCCTCGCTCCACGACGTTTCCGAGGCCGATGCGGTGTTGGTCCTGGGCGAGGATATCAGCAACACCGCGCCTCTGGTGGCCCTGGCTCTGCGCCAGTCGGTGCGCCAGCAACCCATGGAGATTGTCCGAGATCTGAAGCTGCCTGCCTGGGACGATGCAGCCGTACGAGAGGCCATCCAGGATGTGAAGGGACCGCTGTACATCTCCGCGCCGTATGGCACCCGGCTGGACAGCATCGCGACAAAGACCTACCGCGCCGCACCCGATGACCTGGCCCGGCTGGGCTTCGCAGTGGCTCACGCCCTGGACGGCACCGCGCCGGCAGTCCGTGATCTACCGGATGAGGTGGCCTCGCTTGCCCGGGAGATCGCCGGGGCGCTTGCAAGTGCGAAACGGCCCCTCGTCGTATCCGGGTCCGGCTGCGGCAGCGAGGCCCTGATGCAGGCCGCGGCCCATGTGGCTCGGGCGCTGTGCAACGACCAGCGCAGGGCCAGCCTCTGCCTGACCGTGCCCGAGTGCAACAGCCTGGGACTGGCCCTGCTCGGGCATCGATCCCTTGAGGAAGCCTGCAAAGCCTTCCAAGGCGGCGCCGTCGATACGTTGATTGTCCTGGAAAACGATCTCTACCGGCGCGAGAAGGCTGCTGCGGTCGACGATCTTCTGACCTTTGCCCGCCACGTCATCGCACTCGATCACCTGGAAAACCAGATGACCATGCAGGCCCACGTCGCTCTCCCGGCTGCCACCTTTGCCGAGACCAGCGGCACGCTGGTGAACAACGAGGGCCGTGCCCAGCGCTTCTACCAGGTCTTTGTGCCCGAGGGCGAGGTGCAAGCGAGCTGGCGCTGGATGCGCGACGTGATGATCGCCGCAGGGCGCCTGGAAACCGACGCGTGGCAAACCCTGGACGATCTGCTGGCGGCCATGATCGGGGCGCTTCCGAAGCTCCGGCCGATCGTGGAGGCGGCGCCGCCGGCTGACCTGAGGCTGGTGGGTCGCAAAGTCCCGCGCCAACCCCAACGCTACACAGCGCGGACGGCCATGCATGTCGACAGGGACATAAACGAGCCCAAGCCGCCGGATGACCCCGATACGCCATTGTCCTTTTCGATGGAGGGCTACGAGGGCCAGCCACCAGCGGCTCTGATCCCTCGGTACTGGGCGCCGCACTGGAACTCGGTGCAGTCGCTCAACAAGTTTCAGGAAGAGATCGCCGGTCCTCTTCGCGGAGGCGAATCGGGGGCGCGGCTGGTCGAGCCAGGCAGCGAGCCTGTGGTGGCGATTCTGGCTCAGGCCCCGGCTGCCTTTCAGCCCCGGGATGGCCTGTGGCTGGTTGTCCCGGTCTATCATATCTTTGGCTCGGAGGAATTGAGCGTGTTGGCGCCTGGCATCGCCGAACTGGCCCCCGCGCCCTACCTGGCATTGCGTCCTGAGGATGCAGAAGAACTCGCGGCCCGTGCAGGGGACGAAGTCGAGTTTCAGTTCGAGGATCGACGCTACCGTCTGCCGCTCAAGCTGCTGCCGGCGCTACCGAAAGGGGTGGCTGGGCTTCCGATCGGCCTGCCGGCGGGACCGGGAGCGATCTCCCCTGGGCAGTGGATCGCGATTTCGAGGGGAGACGAGTCGTGAGTGAGACGGTGCAGTACCTGTTGGTCGTGGTAGGGGTGCTGGGTGGGGCTCTGTCGATCGCCGCCGGTCTCATCTGGCTGGAGCGGCGGCTGCTGGGGCTGTGGCAAGACCGGTATGGTCCAAATCGGGTGGGGCCCTTGGGATCGATGCAGGTTCTGGCTGACATGATCAAGATCTTTACCAAAGAGGATTGGGTCCCGCCGTTCGCCGATAAGCCAGTTTTCGTCCTGGCCCCCGCGGTGATTATTGTCACGGTTCTCCTCTCATTTGCGGTCATCCCCGTCACGCGGGCCGTCAACGTGGCTGATCTCAACGTCGGCTTGCTCTTCTTCCTCGCCATGTCATTGATGGGCGTCTACAGTGTGGTGTTGGGTGGTTGGTCATCGAACAACAAATACTCGTTGCTGGGAAGCTTGCGGGCGGCGGCTCAAATGCTCAGCTATGAGGTGTTTATGGGCCTGTCGCTCATGGGGGTTGTCATGCAAGCCGGTTCGTTCAGTTTGCGCGACATCGTCGAGGCGCAGAGCAAGCTCTGGTTTTGCATTCCCCAGTTTCTTGGCCTTGCGATCTTTGTCGTCGCTGGTCTGGCTGAGACACACCGCTTGCCCTTCGATCTGTCGGAAGCGGAGAGCGAGCTGGTCGCCGGCTATCACACGGAGTACTCGGGTATGAAGTTCGGCATGTTTTTCGTCGGCGAGTATCTGGGAATCACGCTTGTCTCGGCCCTCATTGTCACTCTCTTCTTCGGCGGCTGGAACGGGCCGATCTTGCCACCCTTTGTGTGGTTCTTTATCAAGTTGTCTCTGTTCATTGGCGGGTTCATTCTGATGCGGGCAGCGCTTCCCCGTCCCCGTTACGACCAACTCATGGCATTTGGCTGGAAGCTGTTGCTACCGTTGGCCTTGCTGAATTTGCTGGTCACAGGCGGCATCCTGCTGGCAACCGGCTGAGGGGAGAGGCTATGGTAGGTATACTTGGCAGCATCTGGACGGTCCTGAGGCACACGTTTCGCCGGCGGGTGACGGTCCAGTATCCCGACGAGATGCCGTACCTTCCACCGCGGCGCCGGGGACGCATCATCTTGTCCCGGAGCCCCGATGGCCAGGAGCGCTGCGTGGCCTGCTATCTCTGTTCCGTGGCCTGTCCCGTCGATTGCATTGCCTTGCAGGCCACGGAGGACGAGTCCGGGCGGCGCTATCCCGCGTTCTTTCGCATCAACTTTTCGCGCTGCATTCTATGTGGGTTCTGCGAGGAAGCCTGTCCGACCTATGCCATCCAGCTCACTCCCGACTTCGAGATGAGCGAGTACGAGCGTCACAACCTGGTATACGAAAAGGAGGACCTGCTGATCAGCGGCCCTGGCAAGTATCACGACTATGATTTCTACCAGGTTGCTGGCTTGGCCATTGGCGGCAAGGACAAAGGCGAGGCGGAGCACGAAGATCCGCCTGTCGACCTGCACAGCTTGCTGCCCGGTTCTATGATTCGTCACGCGTGAGAGAGGGTAACCCATGAACGTCGTTTTTTACATCGCCGCTGCCGTCGCCGTCACTGCGACACTGCTGGTCATCACGCGGACGAACGCGGTGCATGCCCTCCTGTATTTGATCGTGTCGCTGCTGTCGGTGGCCCTCGTCTTTTACACGCTGGGCGCGCCCTTTGTCGCCGCCTTGGAGGTGATTGTCTATGCCGGGGCGATCATGGTCTTGTTCCTCTTTGCCATCATGATCTTGAACCTCGGCCAAGAAGCCTCCGAGCAGGAACGCCGCTGGCTGCAACCGGCAATCTGGCGCGGCCCGGCGATTCTGGCAACGGTCCTTGCCATAGAGCTGGTGTATCTATTGGTCGCAGCCGGCGGGCGCCTTCCATCCACCGGCGCCGTAGAGCCCCGGCAGGTCGGCATCGCGCTATTCGGACCCTACCTGCTGGCTGTCGAGCTCGCCTCGATGTTGCTCCTGGCCGGCTTGGTGGGTGCCTATCATCTGGGCCGGCGCGTAAAGCCGCAGGCACAAGGAGGAGAGACGTGATGGCATCGGTGCCCATCGACCACGGGCTGATTATAGCTGGTATCCTGTTCGCACTGGGACTCGTGGGCGTCCTGGTGCGGCGCAATGTCCTGTTCATGCTGCTATCCATCGAGATCATGCTCAACGCAGCGGGCTTGGCTTTCGTGATCGCTGGCGCTCGCTGGGCACAGGCCGACGGGCAGGTGATGTTCTTGTTCATCCTGACCATGGCTGCTGCCGAGGTGTCGGTGGGGCTGGCGCTGATCTTGCAGATCTACCACCACACAAAAACGCTCGACGCCGATGCCTTCGATGAGATGAGGGGCTGACATGCTCGGTCTATTGTGGCTGATTCCTGCTTTCCCCTTGGCTGGCTTTGTGCTGCTTGCGCTGGCTGGTTCCCGTCTGTCCCGCCGAGGTGTGGCTCTTGTCGGGGTGGGCTCGGTGGGGCTGTCGGCGCTGGCGGCCTCTCTGGTGGGCGGCAGTTTTCTGCTCTCGCCGCCGGCGGGCCAGGCCGCCACGCAAACGCTCTGGTCCTGGATCGACGTTGCCGGCTTTCATCCCGAGATCGCCTTCCGCCTCGACGCCCTATCGTTGATCATGATCTTGGTCGTCACCTTTGTCGGCTTTCTCATCCATCTCTACTCGGCCGAGTTCATGATGGACGAAGAGGGCTACAGCCGCTTCTTTGCCTACATGAACTTGTTCGTCGGCGCCATGCTGATCCTGCTGCTTGCCGACAATCTGCCGCTGCTGTACCTGGGCTGGGAGGGGGTCGGCTTGTGCTCGTATCTGCTCATCGGGTTCTGGTACCGGGAGCCTGAGAACGGTCGCGCCGCGCGCAAGGCCTTTATTGTCACCCGTGTGGGCGACGCGGCAATGGCCGTTGGGTTATTTCTCCTCTTTACCCAACTCGGCACCTTGCAGATCCAAGAGCTGATGCAGCGCGCGTCCGCCCAGTGGCAAGGGGGGTCGGGATTGGCCGTTGCTGCGGCGGCACTGCTCCTCGGCGGGGCTGTGGGCAAATCGGCCCAGTTGCCCTTGCAGACCTGGCTGCCCGACGCGATGGCTGGACCCAGCCCGGTGAGCGCGCTCATCCACGCCGCGACGATGGTCACGGCTGGCGTGTACCTCATTGCCCGCATGAATGTGCTGTTTGGCTTGGCGCCGTCGGTGATGTTGGCGGTCGCCATCATCGGGGCGCTCACGCTGCTGCTGGCAGGGTTCAGTGCCCTCGTTCAACGTGACATAAAGCGCGTCCTGGCTTACAGCACCATCAGCCAGATTGGCTACATGTTTCTCGCTCTGGGCGTTGGTGCTTGGTCGGCAGCGATCTTTCATTTCATGACGCACGCTTTCTTCAAGGCTCTTCTCTTTCTCGGCGCCGGTGCGATCATCATCCGCCTGCACCACGAACACGACATGTTCAAGATGGGCGGCCTGCGCCGGGAGATGCCGACTACCTTCTGGACCTTTCTGATCGGGTCGGCGTCTCTGGCGGCTATCCCGCTGGTTACAGCCGGATTCTACAGCAAGGACCAGATCCTGTGGTCCGCCTGGGCTTCGGAGACGGGCAGTCCCTGGCTGTGGGCAGCGGGCCTGATCGGCGCGCTGCTGACCTCGCTCTATACCTTTCGCATGGTCTTTTTGACCTTCTACTGCGAGCGCCATGCGCTGGTCAGGGAGCTTTCGCCCCTGCCGGCGCTGGGGATTCGCATCCGGCTGCCCCTCGTGGTCTTGGCCGTCTTGTCGGTGGTGGGGGGCCTGGTGGACCTGCCCCACACCCTGGGCAATCTGCCTTTCCTTTCCGATTTTCTGCATCAGATCCTGCCAGCGGCCAACATGGCCTCGGAGGGGCTGGGAACGGAGCTGCTGTTCCAGGTCATCGCGGGTGTGGTCTCTGTCGGCGGCGTCTATTTCGCCTACTTGCTGATCCTGCGCCGGCGACAGGTGGTCGAGCGCTGGGCGCGGTCTTCGTTGGGTAGCTTTCTCCGCCGCCTCTGGTTTGGGGGTTGGGGATTCGACCGGCTGTACGACACGCTCGTGGTCAGGGCCTACGCCTGGTGCGCCCAAGCCAACAGGCACGACATTATCGACTCGTTCTACGAAACGGTGGTGGTTCGACCCTACCGTTGGCTAGCGCGGATCAACCGCGGCGATGCCATCGACCTCTTGTTCACAGGCTTGGCGCGACTGGCTACGGCGTTGCACGCTCTCCTCAGTCGCACCCAGACGGGACGGGTGCGCTGGTACGCGGCGGGGATTACCCTTGGCGCAGCGATCGCGATCGCATTGGTGGTGCTACTATGATCTTGATAAGTCTCATTCTCTGGTACGCAGTGGCGGGACTCGCGGCCTGGATTTCGGGCCGATGGGGGAACGCGTGGCCAAGGTGGATAGCATTGGGCGCCACGATCTTCCATCTGGTCGCAGTGGTCGGCCTATGGTTCTGGTATCCGGCCGGGACAGGCCAGGAAACCTGGCTGCTGCAGATCGACCTGCCCTGGATTCCTCAACTGGGCATCCACCTGCACCTGGCCATCGATGGCCTGAGCCTGCTGCTAATCCTCTTGTGCAGCCTTCTGGGCGTTATGGCGGTTGCGGCCTCCTGGCGGGGGATCGATCAACGGGTGGGGTTCTTCCACTTTAATCTACTGTGGATGCTGGCGGCCCTGGTGGGTGTGTTTCTGGCGCTGGACCTGTTTCTCTTTTACTTCTTCTGGGAGATGATGCTGGTGCCGCTCTACTTTCTTATCGGCATCTGGGGCCACGAAAGGCGCCTCTATGCTACCCTCAAGTTCTTTCTCT